>ENA-ORUO01000813-ORUO01000813.1-human-gut-metagenome-genome-assembly--contig:-NODE-813-length-35240-cov-3.197726_pt1 | contig 35240 bp, 40 predicted proteins | sample MGYA00242082_ERZ509215 | MGnify/ENA primary metagenome ERZ509215 (study PRJEB26280, sample SAMEA2338829) | human gut metagenome | biome: human gut; feature: human-associated habitat; material: faeces... | reverse complement strand
TGCCACCGCCTCTGAGACGGCCCGGATGATCTCCTCGACCTCCTGCTCCGTTGTCTCCTCAGACAGGGAGAGCCGCAGGGAGCCGTGGGCGATGTCGTGGACCCGGCCGATGGCCAGCAGCACATGGCTGGGGTCCAAAGATCCGGACGTGCAGGCTGAGCCGGAGGAGGCGCAGATCCCCTTGTCGTCCAGCAGAAGAAGGAGAGATTCTCCTTCGATGCCCTCGAAACAGAAGTTGACATTGCTGGGGAGACGCTGTACCGGGTCTCCGTTGAGTACGGAGTGGGGGATCTTGGCCAGTCCCTGAATCAGCTGGTCCCGCAGGGCCGTCAGATGCCGTGCGTTCTCATCGATTTGGGAGCAGGCCAGCTCCAGGGCGGCGGTCATCCCCATGATGGCGGGGAGGTTTTCTGTGCCTGCCCGCCTGCCCCGCTCCTGCGCGCCGCCTTCGATCATGGGGAACAGGGGAATCCCCTTTCTGGCGTAGAGCACGCCCACGCCCTTGGGACCGTGGAACTTGTGGGCGGAGAGGGAGAGTAGATCCAGATTCTGTTCCCCTACATGGATGGGAAGATGGCCCGCGGCCTGCACCGCGTCGGTGTGGAAGGGGACCCCCTTGGCCCGGCAGATCGCGCCGATCTCCCGGATGGGCTGGATGGTGCCGATCTCGTTGTTGGCGTATATGACCGTTACAAGACAGGTGTCCTCCCGGATGGCCTCCTCCACCTGATGGGGGAGGACGATGCCGTTTTCGTGTACATCCAGAAGGGTGACCTCAAAGCCCTCCCGCTTCAGCTTCTCCAGGGTGTGCAGGACAGCGTGATGCTCGAATGCGGTGGATATGATATGCTGCCTGCCCTGCTGCCGCCCTAGCCGTGCGGCGGAGAGGATCGCCTGGTTGTCCGCCTCGCTGCCGCCTGAAGTGAATACGATCTCCCCGGGGTCGGCCCCGATACAGGCCGCGATGCGCTGTCTGGCGTCTGCCAGGGCTTCGGCGGCCTCCTGCCCCACGGAGTGGAGGCTGGAGGGATTGCCATAGATCCGGTCCAGGAAGGGGAGCATTGCTTCAATGGCGGCGGGACACATCTTTGTGGTCGCAGCGTTGTCTGCATAGATTTTCATAGATAACCTCCTGGTATGCCGGCGTCTGCCTCTGCGGAATCCGGCACACTTGTCTTATGGTTCAAAAAGTGGTGTGGACAGATAGCGGGATCCGGTGTCCGGAAGCAGGACAACGATGGTCCTGCCCTCGTTCTCCGGCCGCTTGGCCAGCTCCAGGGCGGCGGCCACGGCGGCGCCGGAGGAGATCCCCACCAGGACCCCCTCCTGTGTGCCGATCAGCCGGCCCACGGAGAAGGCGTCCTCATTGGAGACGGGGATGATTTCGTCATAGATCCCGGTGTCCAGCACAGGGGGGACGAAGCCCGCGCCGATGCCCTGGATCTTGTGGGGACCGGCGGTTCCGGCGGAGAGCACGGGAGAGGCGGCGGGCTCGACTGCCACCACCCGGACAGCGGGGTTTTTGGACTTCAGATACGACCCGACGCCGGTGATCGTGCCGCCGGTGCCGACGCCGGCCACGAAGAAGTCCACGGCTCCGTCGGTATCCTCCCAGATCTCGGGGCCGGTATGCGCCCGGTGGGCTTTGGGGTTGGAGGGGTTGTCGAACTGACTGGGTACAAAGCTGTTGGGCAGAGAGGCGGCCAGCTCCGCGGCCTTCTCAATGGCGCCCTTCATGCCCTTGGAGCCCTCCGTCAGGACCAACTCCGCGCCATAGGCCTTCATCAGCTGGCGGCGCTCCACGCTCATGGTATCGGGCATGACGAGGATGATCCGGTATCCCCGGGCTGCCGCCACAGAGGCCAGGCCGATGCCGGTGTTGCCGGAGGTGGGCTCGATGATGACAGAGCCGGGCTTCAGGGTCCCGGCGGCCTCCGCGTCGTCGAGCATCTCCTTGGCAATGCGGTCCTTCACCGAACCGGCGGGATTAAAATATTCCAGCTTGGCCAGGATGCGTGCCTTCAGGCCGAACTGATGCTCCAGATGGCTCAGCTCCAGCAGCGGGGTCCGGCCGATGAGCTGGTCTGCGGATGTATAAATTCCAGACATATCAAATTCCTCCTCAAAGCTGTGCCTGCTCCAGGTCCGGCGCGGGGGCGTTCGGTGCGCTGTGGAGCTGCCGGACTGCGGCGAAGCCCCGCTCCAGGTCGGCGAGGATGTCGTCGATGTGCTCTGTGCCCACAGACAGGCGGATGGTGTTGGGCCGGATCCCCTGGTCCTCCAGCTCCTCTGGGGTCAGCTGGCTGTGGGTGGTGGTGGCCGGGTGGATCACCAGGCTCTTGACGTCAGCCACGTTGGCCAGAAGGGAGAAGATCTGAAGGCTGTCAATGAAGCGGTGCGCCTCGGCAGCGCCGCCCTGGATCTCAAAGGTGAAGATGGAGCCGCCGCCCTTGGGGAAATAGCTCTGGTACAGGGCGTGGTCCGGATGATCGGGCAGAGAGGGGTGGTTCACCCGCTCTACCTGGGGATGGCGGGAGAGAAATTCCATCACCTTTTGGGTGTTCTCGCTGTGGCGCTCCAGACGGAGGGAGAGAGTCTCGATGCCCTGAAGCAGGAGAAAGGCGGCGAAGGGAGAGATGGAGGCTCCGGTGTCCCGGAGCAGGACCGCGCGGACATAAGTCACGAATGCGGCAGGACCGGCGGCCTGAACAAAGGAGACGCCGTGATAGCTGGGGTTGGGGGCGGCAATGGCAGGATATTTTCCGGAGGCCGCCCAGTCAAAGCGGCCGGAGTCCACAAGGATGCCCCCAAGGGTGGTGCCGTGCCCGCCCAGGAACTTCGTGGCGGAGTGGACCACAAGGTCCGCGCCGTGTTCGATGGGGCGGATCAGATAGGGGGTGCCGAAGGTGTTGTCCACCACCAGCGGGAGACCGTGCCGGTGGGCCAGCTCCGAAAGGGCGTCCAGGTCAGGAATGTCGCTGTTGGGGTTGCCCAGGGTCTCCACATAAATCCCGCGGGTGTTTTCCTGGATGGCCGCCTCCACCTCCGCCAGGTCGTGGATATTGACAAAACTGGCGGTGATCCCGAAGCCTGGCAGAGTGTGGGCCAGCAGATTATAGCTGCCGCCGTAGATGGTTTTCTGCACCACAAAATGTCCGCCGTTCTGTCCAAGGGCTTCCAGGGTATAGGCGATGGCGGCGGCCCCGGAAGCCAGGGCCAGGGCGGCGGTCCCGCCCTCCAGAGCGGCGACCCGGCGCTCCAGCACGTCCTGGGTGGAGTTGGTCAGGCGGCCGTAGATGTTTCCGGCATCCGAAAGGCCAAAGCGCGCGGCGGCGTGTTCACAGTTCCGGAATACATAGGAGGTGGTGGCGTAAATGGGGACCGCCCGGGCGTCGGTGGCGGGATCAGGGGTCTCCTGCCCCACATGGAGCTGTAAGGTCTCGAAGTGATAGTTCGGCATAGAAATCAGGTCCTTTCCACAGTTTGTTGTCAAGATTTACAGGGCTGGGAAAGCACACATTCGTCCAAACCGGAAGTTTGCCCTGACAAGGGCTTCAAAATCGTAGTTCAAGTGAATCACCTACTTATTAGGTTGGTTGGATAATAGCACAATATACCTATGCTGTCAATAGGTTATTTAAAGTTTTTAGTCGGAAGAGGGAACCTGCGGACAGAAGGGTGGGTGGCAGACAGGTTTTCCCGTCCGGGGGCATAGGATAGAACAGCGGCACTGAAGGGAGGGACAGCCTTTGGGGGAGTGTTGGAACATGGAGGGGGGCGGAACGCTCTCTCTGGAGGAGGAGGGGCTCCGGGTCCATCTGCGGGCAGTCTGCCCGGACGATGGGCGGGGGCTGTACAAGGTGTGGGTCAGGGGGCGGGGCGGGAGCCTGCTCCTGGGGACTTTGACACCGGAGAATGGAAGGCTGGCGCTGTCCAGGACTCTGAGCCGGTCCACGCTGGGACAGGCGGGCTGCTGGCCGGTAACGGGCGGGAATACTGTGCTGGTATTTCCCTTTACAGAACAATCAGAAGAAGGGGAGCCGTGGAGGCCAGAGCCGGATCCGGCACGGCTGTGCAGGGATCCTCTTCTCCGGGCGCTTCTCCGGGGGCGGACCGGCTTCTTCAGCGGGCAGGAGGGGGAGGCGCGCCTGTTGGCAGCCCCCTTTTCCGATCAAAAGGAATTTCCGCTGCCGGTGCTGTTCTGTCTGGCCCAGGTGGAGGAACGGGCGGGGCGGCGCTGGCTGGTGTGGCGCTTTGACCGGGCGGGGAACCCGGTGGTCCCGGCGCATAGCCGGAACGGGACGGGACATACTAGGGGGGTAAGACCGGCCCAACGGCCAGAAGGAGGAAAAGACTATGTCCGTTTTGACCACAAAGGAGCTCCAAGCCTTGTCTGATCAGCTGGATTTTGAGAAGGTGCTCCACTGCAAGTATATGGCCGCTGTCCAGGAGTGCCAGGATGGCGCGCTGAAAAACCAATTCCAGGGGCTGGCGGACCAGCACCGCCAGAACTATGCCGACCTGCTGGGTTATTTGAAGTGAGGAGGGACACCCATGACTGACCAGGAGCGTATCACAGATTTTCTGTGCAGTGAGAAGAAAATGACTGCGAACTATGACAGCTTTGCCTCAGAATGTGTGAATATCCCCCTGCGGGACGAATTTCTGCGGCTGTTCAACCAGAGCCACCACAGCCAGACGGAGCTGTTTCAGACAGCGCAGGAGCGGGGCTGGTACAGCCCAGAGCAGGCCCAGAGTGATAAGATCCAACAGGCGTACACCAAATATTCCAATCAGCAGCCCACCGGCCAGCAGTAAAGGCCCGCGGCCCGGGCGGCATCCCTCATGGGGCGCCGTCCGGGCCTGCCGCTGTTTTGGGACATTTTTTGCCAGGAGCGGTTGAAAAACAGGGAAAAATCCCGTATAATAATGTCTGCTGAACAAACCGTAAATCGGTTTATTCGCGCGGCGGCAGCCGCACAATTTCATAAAACGGCTCAGAGGGGCCGTTTTTATGAAATTCAGACATTGTTACAATGAGTATTTCCGTTGGAACGCCTTGTGATCCAATGAAAGGTGCAAGGGTTTTGGGCTGTATTGCCCGAAACCCTTGCACTTGAACAAAGCCAATTTGCCTTGTAAGACTTGGCGTTCAAAGCTTGTGACTTTGTTCAGTACGTATTATAATAAAGAGAACTGTTCGGAGCAAAGCGGCGTCCGAAGTATAAAGTGAGGAATCATCATCGACTATGTACCATATTGATATTATGACCCTCTTTCCTGATGTGTTATTCCCCGATGTGGTGGGGGATATGCTGTGTGAGTCCATTTTGGGCCGGGGGCAGGAGCGGGGCTACATCCGCATCGAGTGCCACCAGATCCGGGATTACACCCTGAATAAGCAGAGGCAGGTGGACGACTACCCCTATGGCGGGGGGAGGGGCGCGGTAATGCAGGCCGACCCTCTGTACCAGTGCTGGAAGCATATCTGCGACGAGGCGGGGGAGCGAATCCACACCATTTACATGTCCCCCGCGGGAAGGACCTTCTGCCAGGCGGACGCCCGGCGGCTGAAGGAGGACTACTCCAGGCTGATTTTGGTGTGCGGCCACTACGAGGGCATCGACGAGCGCTTTATTGAGGAATGCGTGGACGAAGAGATCTCCCTGGGGGACTTTGTGATGACCGGGGGGGAGATCCCGGCGATGGCGGTGGCCGACGCAGTCTGCCGCCTAGTGCCCGGGGTGCTGTCCGACCCCTCCTGCTATGAGAATGAGAGCCACTGGAACGGGATGCTGGAGGCCCCCCAGTATTCCCGGCCGGAAGTCTGGCATGACCGGGCGGTGCCCCCAATCCTGCTGTCCGGGCACCACGCCAACGTGGAGAAGTGGCGGCGGAAGCAGGGCATCCTGCGGACCTACCGCCGCCGGCCAGATCTCTATGGGAGGCTGGACCTGTCCTCCAAGCAGGACCGGAGGCTGCTGAAGGAGCTGGAGGAGGAGACCGGGGAGAAGCTGACCTGACGGGGGCCTTTACATTTGGTGTGAGTTGTGGTATTGTAGTTGTAATCTGGTTTTTAAAATTACATTTGGAGATGGATGATATGAGTTTCAAAATCGTTGTGGACAGCTGCTGCGATCTGACCCCCCAGATGAAAAAAGAGCCCTGTTTCGTGCGGGTCCCCATGACCATCCAGGTGGACGGGAGCGTGTTCGTGGATGATGAGACCTTTGACCAGGCGGACCTGCTGTGGGCCATGCAGCAGAGTGAGAATGCCCCCTCCACCTCGTGCCCCTCGCCCCAGAGCTATCTGGACGCCTATCAGGGTGGGGAGGAGGACATCTATGTGGTGACCCTCTCCGCGCTGCTCAGCGGCTCCCACAACTGTGCCGAGCAGGCCAAGGCCCTGCTGGAGGAGGAGTCCCCGGAACGCAACGTCCATGTGTTTAACTCATGCTCCGCCGCCGGGGGAGAGGTGCTCATCGCCCTTAAAATCCGGGAACTGGCCTCCACCGGGATGCCCTTCAAGCGGGTGGTCCGGGAGGTGGAGCAGTATATCTATCAGCTCCAGACGCTGTTTGTGCTGGAGTCCCTGGAAAATCTTCGGAAAAACGGGCGGCTGACCCGGGTGCAGTCGGTGGTCACCGGCGCGCTGCGGATCAAGCTGTTCATGGGCGCTACCCCGGAGGGGGAGATCTGCAAGCTGGGACAGGCGCTGTCGGTGAAGCAGGCCCTGGGCAAGCTGGTGGACCGAATCGCCGCCGACCCGGACCACAAGGGACGTACGGTGGCCATCAGCCACTGTAACAATGTGGAGCGGGCCTTTCAGGTGAAGCAGCAGATCCAGGAGAAGTGCCAGGCGGGACAGGTCCTGATCCTGGATGCCGGCGGCATCACCACAGTTTACGCCAACGACGGCGGGATCGTTGTGGCCTATTGAAAAACGAGGCACGATCAGTGGTGGGGACGGAACGCGATCCCCGCTGCTGTTCGGTCCATTCCGCTTCTGGCCGCCTGATACACCTGGACGGACAGGGGAGGCAGGGAGAGGATGACATCAGAGCCGGCGGATCAGATTTAGGAGGGATACAGTATGGCAATGACTCGGGAGCAGGCCTGGGACCTGCTGAGCAAATATAACAAGGAGCCCTTTCACCTCCGCCACGCCATTACCGTGGAGCACGTGATGGGCTGGTTTGCGGAGCACCTCGGCTATGGGGAGGAGCGGGAGCTTTGGTCCCTGGTGGGCCTGCTCCACGACCTGGACTTTGAGATGTGGCCGGAGGAGCACTGCAAGAAGTCCCAGGAGCTGATGCGTCAGGCCGGGGTGGACAAGATTGTGATCCGGGCCACGGTCAGCCACGGCTGGGACCACTGTGTGGATCTGAAGCCAGAGCTCCCCATGGAGCAGGTGCTCTTTGCGGTGGACGAGCTTACCGGGCTGATCGGCGCGGCTGCGCTGATGCGTCCCTCTAAAAGTGTGGCGGACATGGAGCTGAAGTCCCTGAAAAAGAAGTTCAAGGACAAGAAGTTTGCCGCAGGCTGCTCCCGGGATGTGATTGCCCGGGGCGCGGAACTGCTGGGCTGGGAGCTGGACCGCCTGCTGGGCGACACGCTGGAGGCCATGCGGGCGGAGGAGCAGGCCATCGAGCAGGCCGTGGCAGAGGCGGGAGCGAAGGACGTTGATTTGTGATTTTACACATGATTTCTCCTCCTTTTTGGTGAAAATGGGCCCTTATAAAGAAAATATAAAATTTTAGGCGGACCGCTTGACAAAGCGTTGCAGGCTGTGATAGGATAGTTGCCGTTAAGGGGAGTAGTCGGCACAGTTCCAGCTGTGTGGCAGAGCCAACAATCCTGAAAGAAGCTGCTTCTTTCTGGTTTTGCCTGAAATGACCAGACCTGTGTTCCATTCCAGGAACGCAGGTCTTTTTTATTGGTTTTCTGGTTGTCAGGCGGGCGGTGCGGGCAGAATGAAGTCAGGATGGCGTCCCCACAAAAGAGCGCCGGGCCGGGTCCGGCGTACGGAAGGTCCAAACAGAGAGAAGAAAGGGAGGAAAAAACGTTGAGTTTGAATTTCTTGTGGGTCAATCTGCTGGCCATCACTCCCCAGCAGATTGTCATGTATGTGGTGGGTGCGGTCCTGATCTGGCTGGCCATTGAAAAAGGCTTTGAGCCCGCTCTGCTGATGCCCATGGGCTTTGGCGCCATCCTGGTCAACCTGCCCCTGTCCGGCGTGATGAACCAGTTCAGCGAGGGCGTGGGCGAGACCCACGGCATCATCCAGTGGCTGTTTGAGGTGGGGATCGAGGCCAGCGAGGCCATGCCCATCCTGCTGTTCATCGGCATCGGCGCCATGATCGACTTTGGCCCCCTGCTGTCCAACCCTAAGCTGTTTCTGTGCGGTGCGGCCGCTCAGGGCGGTATTTTCCTGACCATTATGATCGCCGCCGCCTTGGGCTTTGACCTGAAGGACGCCGCCTCCATCGGCATCATCGGCGCCGCGGACGGCCCCACCTCCATTCTGGTCTCCCAGACCCTGGGCTCCAACTATATCGGCGCCATTGCTGTGGCCGCTTACTCCTACATGGCTCTGGTGCCCATCATCCAGCCCTTTGCCATCAAGCTGGTGACCACCAAGAAGGACCGCGCCATGCGGATGCCCTACCGGGCCCAGGGCGTGTCCAAGCGCCTGCGCATCATGTTCCCCATTGTCGTTTCCGTGATTGCCGGCCTGGTGGCCCCCTCCTCCGTGGCTCTGGTGGGCTTCCTGATGTTCGGCAACCTGATCCGGGAGTGCGGCGTGCTCTCCAGCCTGTCCCAGACCGCGCAGAATGAGCTGGCCAACCTGATCACCCTGCTGCTGGGCATCACCATCGCAGCCTCCATGAAGGCGGATCAGTTCGTGCGGTGGGAGACCCTGATGATCATGGGCCTGGGCCTGGTGGCCTTCATTCTGGACTCCATGGTGGGCGTCATCTTCGTCAAGATCCTGAACATCTTCACCCCCAAGAACAAGATCAACCCCATGGTGGGTGCGGCGGGCATCTCCGCCTTCCCCATGTCCTCCCGTGTCATTGAGAAGATGGGCCAGGAGGCCGACTCCCAGAACCACCTGCTGATGCACGCGGTGGCCGCCAATGTGTCCGGCCAGATCGCCTCTGTGGTGGCCGGCGGCGTGGTCCTTCAGTACTTTGCCAATATGGGCTGATTTAGGAGGTCTCAACGATGAATTTTGATAATATGATGGCGGCCCTTGAGATGATGGGCCAGGGTATGCTGGGTATCTTTGTGGTGCTGGGCATGATCGCCCTGCTGGTCTGTCTGATGCAGAAGATCGACAACCGCAAAAAGTGAGTATGGCGCGCACAGTGCGTGTGCTGTACGGATATGTAAAAGGGGAAGCGCGCCGGACCATTCGGGTCCGGCGCGCTTCCTTTGCCTTTGTTATAACCAGTCTGAGATGACGTCTGGCAGTGCTGTGGGGCTGACGCCGTGTTCCACCAGGAGGGTCAACAGTTCGTCGATCCTAACGGCACTGGTAGTGATCCCTGGGATCGCGGCGGTATCGCCCGATTCCTCGGAGATGCGGACGCCGTAGTTTTCGCAGGAAAAAGTGTCGGATTCTACCGTATCTACGGTGAGGGCATAATGGAAGGTGCGGGGGCGGCCAAACTCATCTGGACAGGTCCGGGATGCGATCTTGACTTCCGTCATACTTTTTGACTCCTTCACATTTAACACATAAGTTCATTATAACGAAAGATTGTGGAAAGGAAAAGAGAATCTTGTCGGAAACATACAACATTTTAACTGGGAGCAGATAAAGGAAAGAAGGAACCGTGAGAGGAAAGGTCTAAAGGAAAGGAATCCGGTCGGATTCTGCGGCGGGCATTTCACAGATGTGGAAAATTTTAAAAACCGAGCGCGCCCCGGACAGTCCGAAGCGCGCTCGGCTTTGAAAACAGGAGGGCGGGGAGGAGGTCATCGGATCCGAAGCTCTTTGACTAACTCCTCCCGGGGAGTGACCCAGGCGGTCTCATAGGTGGTGTAGGTCACCATGCCGGGGCGGGCCCCGTTGGGCTTTTTCACATATTTGACCGGGGTGTAGTCCACTGGGACCCGGCTGGCTCCCCTGGCCTGGGAGAACCAGGCGGCCAGGCAGGCGGCCTCGTTCAGGCTCTGGAGGTCGGGGGCCCGCCCCTCCGTCCAGAGGATGACGTGGGAGCCGTGGATCTTCTGGGTGTGGAACCATATATCGCTCTTGAAGGCCTGCTTGCAGGTGAGCAGGTCGTTTTGGGTGTTGTTCTTGCCCACGGAGATGCGCAGTCCGGCGGAGGAGCGGAACTCCATTGGTTTGGAGACCACCCGCTTCTCCCGGCCCTTGGCCTTGGAGGGACGGCGGAGATAGCCGGTGTCGGTGAGCTCCTGCCGGATCTCCTGAAGGTCCTTCTCGCCCTCTGCCAGGGGAATGGTGTCCAGCACGCTGTTCAGATAGTCCAGTTCCCGGCGGCCCTTTTCCAGCTGCTGAGTGAGCATTACCTCAGCTGTCTTGGCCTTGTTGTACTCCTTGTAGTACTTGGCGGCGTTCTGCTGGGGGGTGAGAAGGGGGTCCAGGGGGACGTCGATCTCTCTGCCCTCCGGGTCGTAGAAGTCCACCGTGCGCAGCCGGGCCATGCCCCGCTCCATCTGATAGAAGTTAGAGGTCAGGATGTCCCCCAGCTGGCGCAGGCGCTCCCGGTCATGGGTGGCAGCCAGCTCCTGTTCCTGGTGGGCGATCTTGCGGGCTGTGCGGTCCCGTGCGGTGGTCACAGAGCGGATCAGATCCTGTCCCCGCTGCTTGACCCGCTCCAGGTGCTCCCGTTCCTCATAAAAGCGGTCCAGCAGGGCGGAGAAGGTGGGGAAGGGGGTGCGCTCCATCCGGCCCTCATACTGCTCCACCGGGAAGAAGGTGAAGTCGGAGGGGGCCCCGTCCCGGGCGAGGAGGCAGGGGGAGAAGCGGCCCGTGCGGACAGCGTCCAGCAGGCGCTCCAGCCTGTCCAGAAGCCGTTTACGGCCCTCGGGACCCAGGATATTGAGCCGTATATCCACGGCTCCTCCGGCCTGGAAGGCCAGTTCCCGGCAGATCAGGGGGGACAGGCCGCCGAAGGTGTCCAGCAGCCACTGGTCGGCCTGTGCCTCCTCCGGCGCGGCGGACAGCAGGGCCTCGAGGGCGGCGCGGTCCTGGGCCATGGGGTCCAGCTTGGCCTGGGGAGGCGGGAGGCGGTAGAACATCCCGGGGAGGAGGGCCCGCTGGGCGCTTCCCGTCCCCAGGCTGGACTCCACCCGGCGGATGCAGTCCAGGATCCGTCCTTCTTCGTCCAGCAGGATCAGGTTGGAGCGGCGGCCAATGGCCTCCAGCACCAGCCTGCGCTCCACCCGGTCGCCCAGCTCGTTCATCGCCTCCAGGGTCAGGGTGACCACGCGCTCCAGCGGGGGCTGGGCCACCGACAGGATGCGCGCGCCGGACAGGTGCTTGCGCAGGAGCATACAGAACATGGGGGGCGTGTCCGGGTTCTCCCGGGTCAGCTGGGTCAGCTGGGGCCTGGGATGGCTGGGGTTGGCGGAGAGCAGCAGCCTTACGTTTCCTTGGGCCGGGGTGCGCAGGGCCAAGATCACCTCGTCCCGGCCGGGCTGATAGATTTTATCGATTTTCCCGCCGGTGACTGTCTGGTCCAGCTCACGGACCAGCCCGGACAGGCAGAGTGCGTCTAACGGCATACAAACACCTCATTGTGGAAGTGGGAGAGTTAAAGGACACGGGGGGCGCCAGTGTCGGTGGCCGGCGCTTCCGCGGGCTCCATAATGAGCTGAAAGAGCTCGTTGAGCCGGTCGGTCCGCCCCTGGAGATAGAGCCAGCCGAACAGGGCCTCCAGGCCGGTGGCGGACTGGTACTGGGCGCGGCTGGCCGCCTTGGGCACAGAGTGGGGGGCGGTGTTCCGCCCGCGGCGGTACACGCCGGCCTCTTCCTCCGTCAGGATGGGGAGCAGCCGCTCCACGGCCGCGGCCTGGGCGGGGGCGGCTACATATTTGACCGTGGCCCGGTGGAGGTCCCGGGGGCGGGCCTTGCCCCGCAGACAGAGCCAGGAGCGCACCATCACCTCGAACACGCCGTCCCCCAGGTGGGCCAGCCCCAGGCTGCTCATGGAGAGCAGCTCATCCCGGGGCATATCTAACTTGAAGTAGTCCATAAAAAATCCTCTTTTGCATGAAAATGCCTGCCAGTATGGCTATGCCATGATACCACATCCGGGCGGGAAAGACAAGGGGAGGGGACGGCAAAGAGCTCCCGGTCCGGAGACCGGGAGCTCTGAAATGATTAGCCTGGGATCAGTCCTCGACCTTGGGGCCGGCGGCCACCAGAGCCTTACCGGCGTCGTTGCCGGTATACTTGACGAAGTTCTTCACGAAGCGGGAAGCCAGGTCCTTGGCCTTGGTCTCCCACTCGGCAACGTCGGCGTAAGTGTCCCGGGGATCCAGGATGCCGGAGTCCACGCCGGGCAGGGCGGTGGGCACCTCAAAGTTGAAGTAGGGGATGGTCTTGGTCTCGGCCTTCAGGATGGAGCCGTCCAGGATGGCGTCGATGATGCCGCGGGTGTCCTTGATGGAGATGCGCTTGCCGGTGCCGTTCCAGCCGGTGTTGACCAGATAGGCCTTGGCGCCGGACTTCTGCATCTTCTTCACCAGCTCCTCACCGTACTTGGTGGGGTGCAGCTCCAGGAAGGCCTGGCCGAAGCAGGCAGAGAAGGTGGGAGTGGGCTCGGTGATGCCGCGCTCGGTGCCGGCCAGCTTGGAGGTGAAGCCGGACAGGAAGTAGTACTGGGTCTGCTCCGGGGTCAGGATGGACACGGGGGGCAGCACGCCAAAGGCGTCGGCAGACAGGAAGATGACGTTCTTGGCGTCGGGGCCCTTGGACTTGGGACGAACGATCTTCTCGATGTGGTCGATGGGGTAAGAGACGCGGGTGTTCTCGGTGACGGACTTGTCCGCGAAGTCGATCTTGCCGTCCTTGTCCACGGTGACGTTCTCCAGCAGAGCGTTGCGCTTGATGGCGTTGTAGATGTCGGGCTCGGCGTCCTTGTCCAGGTTGATGACCTTGGCGTAGCAGCCGCCCTCGAAGTTGAACACGCCCTCATCGTCCCAGCCGTGCTCGTCGTCGCCGATGAGCAGACGCTTGGGGTCGGTGGACAGGGTGGTCTTGCCGGTGCCGGACAGGCCGAAGAACAGGGCGGTATTCTCGCCGTTCATGTCGGTGTTGGCGGAGCAGTGCATGGAGGCCATGCCGTTGAGGGGCAGGTAGTAGTTCATCATGGAGAACATACCCTTCTTCATCTCGCCGCCGTACCAGGTATTCAGGATGACCTGCTCCCGCTCGGTGAGGTTGAAGATGGCGGCAGTCTCAGAGTTCAGGCCCAGCTCCTTGTAGTTCTCCACCTTCGCCTTGGCGGCATTGTAGGAGATGAAATCGGGCTCGAAGTTCTCCAGCTCCTCAGCGGAGGGAGCGATGAACATATTTTTAACAAAGTGGGCCTGCCATGCCACCTCCATGATGAAGCGGATGGCCATGCGGCTGTCGTGGTTGGTGCCGCAGAACACGTCCATGACGTACAGCTTCTTGTTGGACAGCTGCTCGACAGCCAGACGCTTGCACTCGTCCCAAGCCGCCTTGGAGGCGGGCTTGTTGTCGTTTTTGAACTCGTCAGAGGTCCACCACACGGTATCCTTGGAGACGTCGTCCATCACGATGAACTTGTCCTTAGGGGAACGGCCGGTGTAGATACCGGTCATCACGTTGACGGCGTCCAGCTCAGTCAGCTGACCCACGTCATAGCCTTCCAGTCCGGGCTTCATCTCTTCCTCAAACAGAGTCTCATAGGAGGGGTTATGGAGGATTTCAGTGGTGCCGGTGATACCGTACTTGCTCAAATCGATGGTTGCCATTTTAATGACCTCTTTTCTAATGATCTTCCTGCCGGGCAGGCGGCGACCCACGGGGCGGAGAGAGCTCAAAGCATACATAATAATACACGGAAGCGGGAATAAAGTCAATCATATTGGCCCTGGTTATTTCGTTATGGCAGGTATTACAGTTTGGCTATGGGGTGGCGGGCGGCTCCGGCATTACTCAGAGGTGGAGGCGGCCTCCTCCCGGCGGAGGGCCCTGGACAGGGCGGCGAATTCGGAGATGGACAGCCGCTCACCGCGGACGGCGGCGGGCAGGCCGCAGGCCTCGATGGCCCGGGCCACGGCCTGCTTGCCGCAGGAGCCGCCCAGAGAGGCGCTGAGGCTGTTGGCCAGGGTTTTGCGGCGCTGGGCGAAGGCGGCCCGGACCACCCGGAAGAAGTGGGCCTCGTCATCCACCTCAGCGGGCGGAGCCTTGGGGACCATGCGCAGCACGGAGGAGGTCACCTTGGGGGCGGGGAGGAAGCAGTCGGGCGGGACGTCAAAGAGCAGTTCCGTGTGGGCGTGGTACTGGCAGAACACGGAGAAGGCCCCGTAGTCCGGCGAGCCGGGGGGGGCGCAGATCCGGCGGGCTACCTCCCGCTGGATCATCACGGTGATGGCGGAGAAGCATTTGGCCTCCAACAGGGCGGTGATGGCGGGGGAGGTGATGTTATAGGGTAGGTTGGCGCAGGCCAGAGGAGTCAGCCCCTGGAATTTTTCCCGCACCAGGGCGGGAATATCCGTTTTCAAAATATCGCCGGGGCAGATCTCGGCGTTGGGGCGGTCGGCCAGGGTCTCGGCCAGGATGGGGAACAGGGAGCGGTCCAGTTCCACCGAGACTACCCGCTCTGCCCGCAGGGAGAGCTCCCGGGTGAGGGGGCCGATGCCGGGGCCCACCTCCAGCACCCCGCAGCCGGGGGCGGCGCCGGAGGCCTCGGCAATGTCCCGGGGCACCCAGCCCTCAATGAGAAAATTTTGTCCCATGGATTTGGAGAATCGGAAGCCGTGCCGGGCCAGCAGGGCCTTGATGTCGTTGATGTTGCAGAGATCCATTCTGTATCCTCATTTCTCAGGGGCGGGCCGCCCTCGGCCCACCCGTGTGGAAGTATCTCCAATATAGAAGAAAAGGGGCCGTTCGTCAAGAGCGGCCTTGCCAATTTTTTCAGCGCCTGATACAATAAAAATGAAAGCGAGGTGCGCGCTATGAAAAAGCGATGGTGTTCCATTCTGACCGCGCTGCTGCTCCTGCTGCCTCTGGCGGCGATGCCGGCCAGTGCGGACGCAGGGCCCAAGCCGTCGGTGGTGGTGGAGTTGACCGGTCTGGAGGGACGGACCTGCTGGGGGACGCTGCTGTCCCAGCAGGAGGGCACCGGGCCGTACGGCCGCTTTTCGGAGGGGGAGACGGTGGAGGGTCCAGAGAAGGACCGGGCCCTGCGCGCCATGCGGCCCCTGGACCAGATGGATCCAGAGGGCTTTTACCTGCTGGACTTCGCGGAGGACTGCTCCGACGGGGAACTCAGCTGGACCTACTACCCGCCCCACACCTATCAGATCGCCCTCTGGTTTCCAGAGGAGGACGCCCTGGCGGTGAGCGCGGTCTATCACCGGTACGCCTTCGACAGCTACTACCGGCTGGACCTGTCCGGCTTGGAGTTGACGCCCGGGGGGATCGTGGAGCTGGAGGCGGCGCGCCTCCAGCGGGATTACCCATACGGGGCCTCTCTGCTGGCCCTGGCGGGGCGGGTGGCCCTCACCCTGGGAGCGGAGCTGCTGCTGGCGCTGGCCTTCGGCCTGCGCACCGGACGGGCGCTGAGGTGGGTGGCCGGGGTGAATCTGGCTACCCAGCTGGGTCTGAACCTGGCGTTGGAGGTATTTACCTACTGCAACGGGGCTCTGGCGGGGGTGATGGCGATTCTGGCGCTTCCGGTCTATCTGGCAGCGGAGGTGGCGGTGACCCTGGTGGAGCTGCGGATCTACCGGCGGAAGCTGACGGGTGAGCGGGGTCTGTCCGGCCGGCGGATCACGGCGTATACCTGGACCGCCAACCTGTGTTCCTTCCTGGCCGGGGTGCTGCTGTCCTTCCAGCTGCCCACCCTGTTTTAAGCGATGCCGTGGGCCTGTCCGGCAGCGATCCGCTGGCACACCTGCCAGATGTATTGGACATCAAGAGAAGCTCCGCTCCGAAATGTTGGGGAGCGGGGCTTCTCTGTGTTGAAACGATTCTTTGTGATCGTTGTGGCGTCACACCTTCTTCATGCGCTGTACCGGCTTTCTCGTTTTTCTGCGTCATCTCATAGGAATACGGCAACAGCCGGTCATGTTTCATGGCAGCGTTTTTATTTTTTCAGTCTCCATGATAAATTCACAATTCCATGATACACTTGGAGCGGGTGATGTATAGATGAAACACATTCTGATCGTCGAGGACGAACTGGATATACAGGAGCTGCTGCGGACCTATCTGGAGGATGCAGGCTATGGAACTTCCGTGGCTGGGGACGGTGTGGCAGCCCTTTCCATGTTTCATGCCCAGCCCTTTGACTTGGTCCTGCTGGACCTGATGCTGCCTAAGATCAATGGGTTTGGCGTCTGTGAGCTGATCCGCCAGCAGTCTCAGGTCCCGGTCATCATGCTGACTGCGCTGGACAGTGAGGAACAGCAGCTCAAGGGCTTCGGCATGGATATTGATGACTATGTGACCAAGCCGTTCTCCATGCCGGTGCTGCTGGAAAAGATCCGCGTCATTCTCCGCCGCGGAGGAAACGCGGATGAGGAGAGCCGTCTCCGATACCGTGACCTGTCCCTTGATTTGGACGCCCGGGAGGCGCTGTTGGAGGACCGCCCTTTGGACTTGACCGCCCGGGAATTCGAACTGCTCCACACATTTCTGGCCGCACCGGGACGGGTGTTCACCCGGGAGATGCTGCTTGCCAAGCTGTGGGGCTATGACTTTTACGGGGATGAGCGGGTGGTGGACAGCCACATCAAAAATCTCCGGCATAAGCTGGGACGGGGCTATATCGAAACAGTCAGGGGGGTGGGCTACCGTGCCGCGAAAGAAGGTCTCTGAGCGTCTGACGGTTCGCGTGTTCCTGATCACCGCCAGTCTTTTGCTCTTTGCCGGGGCCATCACGTTTGGCTTCATTGCATGGGCCGCCCCCAGCACCTACACCGCTGTGATGAACGACGATCTTGCCGCTCAGATGGATGTATTGGTCGAACAGTTGGCAGACACCGCACCGGAGGACTGCGGGAAGCTGCTGGACGAGTTTACCCTCTCCTCCGGCGCCACCGCCACACTGACGGGACCGGATGGCCGCCTGGTGGACACCGGGGCACAGATCGCGCTTCAGGCTGTGTATGAAAGCGGGGATATGATCGTTACGACCGCCGAGAGGGATACTGCGGTCAGCTTTGGGACAACAGATTCAGAGTCAGGGGATCATGTGTCCGTCACCATGTCGGAGCAGTCAACCATCGCCGCGGAGGTGCGCTTTTCCGGGCGGGAGGAGAGCTATACACTCTATGTCACCCCACGGCTCAAAGCGGAGAATGTGGCGGTGCGGGCGCTGGTACAGATGGCCCCGTGGCTTCTGCTGGTGCTGCTGACCTTTTCTCTGCTGTGCGCCTTTTTTTATTCCCGGTACATCACCCGGCCCATTGTGCGGATGAGCGATATTGCTGGGAAGATGGCCGAGCTGGACTTTCACTGGGAATGCGGCGAAACGCGCCGGGACGAGATCGGGCAGCTGGGCCGCAGCCTGGATGCAATGGCAGAAAAACTCTCCACTGCCCTGACAGAGTTGGAGAGCGCCAACCAGGCGCTCCGGGGCGAGGTGGAGCGGGAGCGGGAATTGGACCGGCAGCGGATGGCCTTTTTCAATGCAGCCTCCCATGAGTTAAAGACCCCGGTCACCATCCTGAAGGGACAGCTGACCGGAATGCTGGAGGGCGTAGGAGTTTATCAGAACCGGGACAAGTATCTGCTTCGCTCTCTTCAGGTGACGGGGCGCATGGAGAACCTGGTTCAGGAGATGTTGACCATCTCCCGGATGGAGGCCGGAGCCGCAGCGATGAAACAGGAGCCGGTGGAGCTTTCCGCCTTGCTTGAGGAGCAGTTGAAGCTGGACGCCGGGCTTTTGGAGCAGCGGAGCCAGCATCTGGACAAGGAATTGACGCCGGGGATCACCACAATTGGGGATGCAGTTCTGCTGGGAAAGGTGCTGGGGAACCTGATCTCCAACGCCTCCCTCTATTCTCCGGATGGGGCCGGGATCCGTATCTGGTGCGGCTGGCAGGACGGGCGTCCAGCTGTGACGGTGGAAAACGCAGAAGCGCATATCGGGAAGGACGCTCTGCCCCATCTGTATGAGGCGTTCTACCGGGAGGAGTGCTCCCGGAACCGCGCCTCCGGCGGCAGCGGCCTTGGCCTCTATCTGGTAAAGATGATATTGGACCGCCATGGGGCTACGTGTACCATTGAGAATACAGCGGATGGAGTCCGAGCGACGGTGTGCTTTCCCTCTATTTTCGATTGAACCGATGCCCAGACTGCGGTCAGGAACGGGTCCGATACAGAATGATCCTATTCTGTATCGGACCCGTTTTATCACCAGCCGTTTGACCGCTGTTCTCCATATAAACCACACGCGCTCTCCACACATTCTCCATATTGCCCTGGTATCCTTGGCCCATCCCATGCAGAAAGGAACAAGGCATTATGGAAATCCGTATCGAACATCTCAGTATGACCTATCCCAGCGGGAAGCAGGCATTAAAGGACCTGGATCTGGAACTCAAGGCTCCGAGCCTCATTGGACTTCTGGGCCCCAACGGGGCCGGTAAGTCCACATTGATGAAGCTGCTGGTGGCGGCCCTCCTGCCCACCAGAGGGGAAATTCTGGTGGATGGACAGCCCCTTGACAGAACGGAACGTCTGCTGAAAGCCCGGTTGGGGTATCTGCCCCAGGATTTCGGTCTGTTTGACGAGTTGGCCGTCACGCAATTTCTGGACTATATGGCGGCGCTGAAAGGGATCGGAGATCCCAAAGCGGCCATTCAGAAAGCGGTCCGAGCAGTCAATCTGGAGGAAAAGGCCAGGGCCAAAATCCGCACGCTCTCCGGCGGACAGCGCCAGCGGGTGGGTATTGCCCAGGCGATTTTGGGGGACCCGCCCTTCCTGATTTTTGATGAGCCCACGGTAGGACTGGACCCGGAGGAGCGGATCCACTTCCGAAATCTGTTCTCCCACGCGGCCCAGGACCGGCTGGTCCTGCTCTCCACCCACATCATCGAGGATGTGCAGTCCGTGTGCGATCAGCTCGTGGTGATCGACCGCGGGCAGATCCTCTTTACCGGCACCCCGGAACAGCTGATCCGGTCCGCATCCGGCCATGTGGGGGTATTCTATGAGCGGGAGGCCAATCAGGAGGATGGGCTCCACATCACCGCCCGGGTGAACACCGCACAGGGCGTTCGCTGCCGGGCGGTGGCAGATCAGCTCCCCGCCTTTGTTCAGCCGGAGGAGCCAACGCTGGAGGACGCCTACCTCTATCTGATCTCCCGGGAGGCAGTACAATGAAGACGCTTCGGTTGTTCCCCCTGGAGCTGGGACGTCTGCTCCGCAGCCGGTTGACCTGGCTGGTCATGCTGCTCACCGTCCTTGGCCCTGTGGTGGGGCTTTACCTCTATCAGTCGGCTGTTTCCACCATGAACTCCCTGTATCTGGCCAACCCCGCGATTGCCGGGGGCATTGCAGGCGGGATCCTGTTTGGCCTGCTTGCCATCCTTGAACTGGACCGGGCCTGCCGCAGCCGGGTGGACGTTCTCGTGGACGCGGTAGTGTCCCCTTTGACCGCAGCCCTGACGCGGCTGTCGGCTCTGTTGACCACTGCGGTTTTGACCACGACGCTTACGATGCTGGTGTGGCTCCCCATCAGCGCGGGGCTGATCGGTGCGGTGTTTGATATGGTGGATTATGTGCTGGCCTACTTGCTCTTCATGGGCCTTGCCCTGCCGCTGGGCGTTCTGGCGGCGGCGTCTGCCTACCAGTTCACCCGCCGGGCAGACCTGTCCCTTGTGGTATTTGCCGCGTTTTGCGGGCTGAGCCTGACTGTATGGGCGGAGAACTGGCAGCTGTGCTGGCTCAACCCCTGCGTGTGGGCGTTGTCCGATGATTTTTCCAACTTTCGGATCTACCGGTCCGTGGCCTACATGCGCCTGACCTGGCTGGCGGGTCTGGCCGGAGTTTGGACGCTGTCGTATCTCTGTATCCGTCAGTACGGGAAGGGGGCGTTGGGCTCGTTAGCCCGGAGCATCCGGCGGGCTTACCGTCCGGTGATCGCCGTGACATTGCTGGCCTGTTCCGGCACTGCCTATGCGGCCCAGCCCATGGTGGACAACAGCAATCCAGATCAGACGGCGATGACCTTTTTTGAGATCCCCTACCTGGACGGCGTGATCTGTACCGGCCGCTCGGCGCAGGTATTTCCCGATGTATCTGCCGGAACGGTGCGCGGCAAGGCGAGCTATTCCTTTGAAAACAGCTCCGGTCAGGAACAAAAGGTTGCATTGGGCGTTACTCCCGGCTACACGATTTCCAATGTGCGGGCCAACGGCGAGACCGTTCCTTTTTCGGTGGGGGATTACCAGGAATTCAATGAGGTGTTGCTGGAAGTTACGCTTCCCGCCGAGGCTCAGATCGAATTGACCATGGAATACGGCGGGTTCCCGCGCGAGGACCAAAACCTTTCGGATAGCCAAGGAAGCACAGAGATCAGTGGGACGTATCTACAGCTGGAAAATGCGGCGCTCTCCCCACGGCTGCTGAATGTACTGCCCGATGAGAACTACTATCCCACAGAGATGGAAATTACACTTCCAAATGCCATGACAGCGATCCCTTTTGGCTCCAGCCGGGCAGAGGTCGTTGCAGAGCATGAGGATGGCACCAAAACCTGGCGCTGGGAAGATATCGGCACCGGCGGCATCCTCTATGCCGGAGATTACGTCCGGGAGGATATTCAGGCCGGGGGCATGACCATCGAGCTTTACTATGGCCGCAAGCATCAGGACATTATGACTCAGGCCAACGCGGCCGATGCGGTGCGGGATGTGGTGGAGTATTGCGCCGCACACTATGGAACGCTGTCCTTCGGCAGCGGCGAAACGCTGAAGCTGATCCAAAGCCGCATCGCCGGGGGCGGATATGCTGCCGGCGGCGCCAGCCTGTTGGATGAATCGGACTTTACCGCCGCCAATCTGAACCGTGCGGAAAAGGGCAGCGGTGACAGTGAGGTGATGATTCACGAACTGGTCCATCAGTGGTGGGGATTGGGCAATATGTTTGATATTCCTGAGCCGGACAGCCCCTGGTCTGCAGAGGGCCTGACCGTCTACACCACATACCGTATCGTCAAGGAACTGTATGGGGAGGAGTATGCCCGGACCCATTACATTGACCAGTGGCAGCAGGAGGTGGATGACTATTATCTGAATTTCTATGTGCGCCATCCGGAATATCTGGAGATGCTGCCGGAAGCAGAACGTCTGCGCATTTCCAACAGCTTGTCCGGAATGCGGCAGTACAGCGAGATGCCGCTGAAGCTTCTGAAGGCGGAGCAGCTTGTAGGCGGTGAGGACGCCATGGACCAGATCCTCTACGATCTGTTCAACCGAGAGATCGACCCCATGTACCCTTATCTTACCTATGATGAATTTTTGAGCGCCTGTGGGCTGACAGAGGAGGATTTGAACCTTGGGTAAGATATATCGCTATGAGTGCAGGCGGCTGCTGTGGAATCAGTTCTTTGTGGGGCTGATCGCCGTGCTGCTTTGTTACGGCGCCCTGGTACTGCGGGATGCGACCATTCTGGGGGTGTCCCACACAGCGCCGTTTTCCCCCTGGAGCTTTGGGGATTATCTCTGCCGGATGCTGCCGCTTCTGTGGATCGGGGCGCTATTTTTTCTGACCTTCTTTACCTCCAACAAGGCCCGGCGGGCGGCGGCGCTCACAGAGGCCGCGCCCATGCGGCCTGCCCGCTATACCCTGGCCCGGTGCGCCGCCGCGTTCACGGGGACGGTCATGCTGGTGCTGCTCTGTATCGTGGAAGCGGCTGTGTTTTATGGGCGGATGTTCGGCTGGTACGACTGGGAGAGCCTGGTCTTTCCCGCGCTGGTGACCCTCCTGCCTCCTCTGGTGTTCGCCCTGGGCAGCGGATGGCTGCTTGGGCGGCTGAAACCCTGGCTGCTGTATGTCTGGATGGCAGCCCCCGTTCTTCTGGCAGTCCTGCCCTTGCCAGAGGTTTTGGGACTGTGGGATGGGAGCTTCTTCACAGCCTATCCGCTCACGCTGGAGGGCCTTGACCCGGCATTTACGCTGCCGGGACCTATGGTCATGGCTCAGCTGCTCCTGTTGGCGGCTGGTGCAGTGCTGCTGGCGTTGGGGGAAAGAAGCGGAGCAGCAAAACAAAAAAGCAGTTGGTAAAGTTTAATATATGCTCACTATGTCGATAGATAAAGATTACTATGTTTACAACTACGGGTCAAGGTCAGTGAGGTGGACGGGGAAGTCTGATATCCGAAAGAACAAGGACGCTGCCCGGCTGCACGAGATGCTCTGTTCCTGGCAACAGGCCGCCGCCAAGTTGGAGGCCGGTGAGATTTTCCATGAGGAGTATGACCGCTGGCGTTACCAATACCCGGAATTTGACAGGGCCCAGACCTATGTGAAGGTACCTCCCCAGGACCTCGTTTGATATCCTCACTTGTAGGCCATAGAAGAGGTCGTTTGTTGCACAGGATAACCATAAAAAGAAAAAGAGAGCGAACTGACGAATCAAAATCAGTTGGCTCTCTTTTTATGAATCATGAAAAAATGTTGCCAAATCATGGCCACAAAGGGCCTTAACTCCTCGAAAACCCAGTTATATCAGGCTTTTCCGGGTCTCTGAAATTATTCCCACTCGATGAAAGACTTTTTCATACTGTGTTATATTGTGTCATAGGACGCACAAAAAACACAATATATAGTGGTTTTAGCACTGCTTTATACAAGGCTTTCTCTGTCTTGCTACGATTTTGCTACGCCCATGTCTTTTTGTCCAGGCTGGTGTTTGACTTCGTTGCTTTATCTTCTGCCAACCTTTTGATGCCTAAACATTATAACATTTATAATCAAAAGCGAGCAAGGAAGAGGGGAGAAGGGGAGAAGGGGAGAAGGGGAGAAGGGGAGAAGGGGAGCCTCTTACGAAAGGAAGTGAGGAAATGAACGACTTGAACGTAACTCAGGCTCTCCTAAAAGCAATCCTCGAACTTATTGAGAAGTGCGAGACACTGGAAGAGCTTCGTGAGAGCGTAAAACGCATCATGAACGAGCAATAAAAAAGAGCGGCCGCCCCGTCAAGAACACCGCTCTTCCACCCCAGAAGGCGAGCCGGGAGCCTTACCCCGGCCGCCTTGATTATAACTGAGTAAGGCAAAAAAATCAAGGCCATAGGCCGGGAGGAAAAGAAAATGTTGAATCAGGAAATGAGAACCGTAACTATGAGTCGCTCCGATATGTGCCGCATCGCAACCGCTTTGACATCGGTTATGGTTGGCTTTGACAATGGTACCGGGAGCCGTAAAATGTGGGAGCGCATTCGGTCTGAATTTATCGCCCAGCTGGACGCGCAGGATCCCGAAGAGTTCCGCCGCAAGTAACCACCATCCCGCCCCGGAGGTCACGAGGGGAAAGGAGGGCATTATGCACACACGTTAGAAAGAGGGGGAGCGCCCATGCGCTCCCCCTCTCTTCACTTTCTCGCCGCCTTGAGGATGGCCACACCCATGGTGGCCAGTTCCTGCCTGGTGGTGTGGGCCCTGGGCCTGGCGATGGTCACGCCGCCCTGGCCGTCATCCACGCCGGTGAGGATCCTGGCCTCCACGGCCTGCCGGATGTACTCCACCGCCCAGCTGTCCGCCGGCGCGTTGGCCAGCTTGGACTCCTGGACCGCCAACTCCTCCCGCACGATCTGCCGCACTCTGTCCTCTGTCAACTCCGGCTCCTCCTCTCTCGCCGTCCAGCGCAGCACGCTGTTGATCCGCCGGTTTTCCGCGGTCTTGGAGACTGCCCCGTCCCGGCTCTGGTAGTAGCTTCCGCCGCCGTCCAGCTTGAGCACATCAGTAAAGCCCAGCCCCCGGAACACCCGGGCGGCCTCGCCGCTGTCCAGCAGGTTGGCGGTCCTGGACTGCCAGCCCATGACGTACACCATGCCGTCTCCCTTGAGGCCCACCAGCGTGTGCCAGGTGGGCCTCAGCGGGGAGGTGTCCCAGCCCTGCCCCTTGGCCTGGGCGGTGGTACAGGCCGTCCCGTCCCGGAGCACAGGGATACCGGACACGGCGTAGTCCGTCCCCTCCGGAACCGTCCGGATCTCCTCCACCCGTGCCTTGCCGCCGGAGATCAACAGGGTGGAGATCTCCTTCCCGTACATAGGGTTAGCATAGACCCACCGGCCAGCGTCAAATGTGAACCGGTCCCACTGGAACCGCCCGCGCTCCTGGCAGTAGTGCCTCGTCCATGTCCCTGAGGCATTGTAGTCCGCCACCAGATGCCCCACGGGCAGCGTGAACGGCTCGCCCGCCTCGGAGTAGTTGGCGAAATATCCCGCATTGGCGCAGTTGTCGCCGCACTCTCCCTTGGGCTTGTCCACCAGTTCCACCGTCAGGTCCTCCGCCTGCACCGCAGTCACCAGGACCTGCCCGCTGTCCTTGGCCTGGAGGTCATACACCTCCACCAGCGCCGCCGCCAGCCCTGCCGCCGCCTTGGCCGCAAACTCCTCCGTCAGGATGATGGGGGTGTCTGTCAGGCTGTCCATAAACCCCAGCTCGATCAGGGTGGCGGGCATAGTGGTGTAGTTGAGCACATACAGGCTCTGCTCCGCCAGCGGCTGCGCCCGGTTACCCCGCAGGCCGGTAGCCGCCACGGTATAGCGGTACACCGCGTCCCGCACAACCTTGCTCTGCCTCTGGTGCTTAGGGGCCACATAGGCCACGATGCCGCCGCCGGAGCCGCCGCCCACCCCGGCATTGTGGTGGATGGACAGATACACGTCCGCGCGGGCCCGGTTGGCCGCCGCCACCCTCTGGGACATGGTCACATCCCGCTTGCCGGTCACATCGTCCACCCGCATGGTCTGGCAGCTGTACCCCGCCAGGATGGCCTCCAGCTTATCCGCCACCCGGCTGTTAAGCACCCACTCTCGGGTCTCATTGGGGTCAATAGATTCGAGGCACCGCTTGCCGGGTGTGCTCAGGCAGTGCCCCGCATCAATGCAGATCAGCATGGTTTCACACCTCCTGACCGGCCTCCATGGCGGCCTTGCGCTCCTCATTCTCCCGGACCCCCGCCTCCACGGCGGCCGCAAATGCCTCCCGGTCGTGGCCCGCAAAGGCGTCCACCAGGGCCTCGTAGTGGTTGCCCACAAACTCGTTGATGCCCTGCTCCGTCATGCCCTCGGGGATGGGGTGGCCCTCCTTGTGGCGGGCCAGGGCAATGGTCAGGTCGGGCAGGTCCAGGTCCTCACAGGTCTGGAAAATGTCATAGATGTAATTGGCGTTCATTTGCGCTCCTCCTCTCATGTTGTCAGTTGTTGCGTTTCACTTGCTCAGTTGCTTGGCCGCCTGGTTGACGCCAGTGGCCGCCAGCCCGCTCACGATGCCCACCGCCAGGGCGGTCACCGGATCCGTGGCCGGGAAATCCGGTACTGCCAGGGCCATGCAGGCCACGCCCAGCAGTCCGCCGGACACGCCGCAGGCGATGGGGATATATCTGTCATTGTTGAATGGGCTGGCCTTCACGATCAGGCCGATCAGATAGCAGACCACTGTGATAGCCGCCACGCTCGCAATCCCAAAATCCATCTGTTTCACCTCCATTCATAAAAAATCATGTTTTTGCAGCCGTTCATCGTACACCCGCCCGATGTTGGCTATGGCGTGGGTCGCCCGGCTGTTGGGATATTCCGGGTGCTCCCTGCAAAACTGCTGATAGCGGTCGATCTCCGTCAGCACCTCGATGAACTCCTCCCGGGTGTGGGGGATCTGCCGGATCAGCTCCTGGTTGAACCGCAGGATCCTGGCCCGGTGCATGTCTGCCGCCCGCTCATCGTCCGTCCTAATGTGGTCGTCCAGCCGGATCCGGGTGCACTCCAGCTCGGCCAGCACCTCCGCGTTGATGGCCCGCCCCAGGATTTTCGCAATGGCGGACCAGGGGTTCAGTTTGATGGGGGCGATCTGGATGACTGTCAGCGCCAGGATCACCAGCCCGCCCCCGCCTGTCAATAGTTCCTGGATGCTCAATGTCTCCTCCTCCGCTAGCTCACATCTGCGGAGAAATCCCCGCTCACATAGTACAATTTGCTGTACCGAGATAGCCGGGTTGCGCCGCTAGATACAATCAGAGAGTGCCCATTTTCTCCGTCTCCATTTCCGATAATTTCAACCAGGCTATTTTTCAATACTGTAATAGTGATCGCCTGAGTGGACGAACAGGACGCAGTTTTCCCTGCGGTGCCGTCTGAGTAGCTACAGTTCAACTCGTCTCGTGGACTATACATCCGGAGCGTCCCTGTGACTGTCTCTGTTCCTCCACCTAGGAGCGCTGGATTCAGAATCATGTCATTTCCTCCTCATGTGAACAAAATATACGGGTTCCGTTGGGCTGTCCCAGTGATGCTGGCACCGTCAACGGTTGCACCGCTCAGCCCACGATACTCTCTGACCTCCACGCTCCCGGTTGGGTCGTCTCCATGCGCAGATATTTTGTCTCCAACCTCTACGGGAACTGAATACATTTTCGATTCATTGTTGTAGAAACTGAGGACATCCTGGTCATTTACATAGACAGAAATATAACAGTCCATACTGGATGAATAATCCGAGCCAACAATCAGTTGTGTTTTCCGGCTAGGTTTTTGGAGACTAAAAATCATCCTGTAACCTCCTGTACAGCCACATAAACTGTGATGGAGCCTGATGGCGCAGTTTTTGCACTAAATGTCAGACTGTTGGCGGATTGATTGGTACAGACGATGCCAGCCTCAGCGTATGCGGCCTGGCTTGCAATCTCCGGCATGGGGATGATCAGCTGACGCGTCTCATCAGCCAGTATGCCAGCTACCGCTACAGACTGATGGCAGATGCCAAATGCTGTTGGCTCATGTTTCCACCCAGCCGCAGAGAGGGTGATCCGGCTGCGTTTGGGTTTGCCGGCCATCTCCGGCAGCTGCCCCGAAGGAATTTTACCATCAGAGCCAAGGGACGCAACGCCATTGGGCCGCCCTTTCTGGGCGTTTGGGATATAGTCAAGCGACGGCAACTGACCCGAGGGGACCTTGCCGTCCTGGCCGAGCGAGGCAACGCCTCCGGCCTTACCCTTTTCAGACGTCTTGATATAGCTGAGTGAAGGAAGCTGTTCAGCGGGAACCTTCCCGCCCACCAAATCAGCCTTGTTCTTCTGACCATCCTGAAGGTTTTTAATACCATCAGCGTTGGCCTTCATCTGGGTATCAACCTTGTCCATGTTGCCATTCTGAACTTCAACATCATAAAATTCAGAAGCAAGGGGTTTGGTTAGCCCATAGTTTATGGTTTGATTGGGCATCAATTAAGCACCTCATTTCGTAGTTGCCCATGAGTATGGGCGGCAAGCTGGGCATGGGTGAAACGCCCAAGTTCAGCATGGGTATTATAAAGCTGAAGAAGGGTTATAATCAGATTTTGTGGAACCACTCGGTTCAGCAAAGATTTAACATCGGTGAAATTGTTTTTTGCCGCCAACCCAATTTTCACAATCAGGTGATAGGTTCCTTCTGCCACATCCGCTGAATAGTTCCCCGGCCCACAAAGGGTTTCAAGGATATTCCGAAGTTGCGGAAGGGTGTAAGGAAGTTCTTCATTGATTCTGGTCAAAATACGGAACCGGCGATCTTCAAGGCTGTCAGTTCCCTTGGGCGTGATCTCCAAAATCTTTTCCAATCGGGAAAGGCCCACATTTCCAGCGGTGGAAATGAACTGATTGTTCAAAAGATCATCGGCATTACCCCACGCCTGATCAAATTCAGGCTGTTCACTCTCCATGATCCCTTCATATTCCTTGAAATCTCGCACCGCATAGGGTAGGTAATCAATCAGTTTTCGTTCCATCAGTCACCACCCCTTATGCCTTAATCTCAATAGTGGTTGGCGCAAGGGAACCCAACACCGGGATATGGTCAAGGGCCAATGTATGATTGGCGGCTTTTTCATTGATCGTGGTGTTGGCAATATCCAAAATACCGGTGATACCCAACAGGCGGCTTTCAATTTGGCTGATACGAACCACAAGGGCTTCATCCTGATCCGCCCAACTTTGGGCCAGTTCCAAGAAGTACCCGTTAATTGCTTCCGTGACATACCCGGAAACATCTTCCCAAGACCACCCCCGTTGATAATACAGGGCAAAGCCCAAATCAACGGTTTCTTCCTGAACACCTTCCACCCTGACCACATGGCCGATGGGGGCAATTCCAACGCCTTCCCCGGCATTCTGAAGGGGGTCAACGGCGGTTTGAACCTGTTCTACCAGTGTAGGGGAAGGAACCGTGAAGGTGCTGTTGATCACCACCAGCTTCACAGTTCCGCCCACAGTGAACATATTGTTCTTGGCGGCGGCATAAACGGTATCAAGCCAAAGTTTCACCGGTTCGGGAACCCCGGAAAGGCCCTCAATCCACGCTTCAGCTTCTTTGGGCGGGATCATGTTGGCCGGTTTCAAATCCCCATTCCAAGCCCGATAAACCTTCACACCACCAACGCCGGGAATTGCATTGACTTTTTCGATGTAGTCCATCCGGTTTCCGCCAAAAGCTTGAGCATTCAAGCTATCAAGGTATCTTTGCCTGAAAATCTCGGTATCTTCTTCATCTTCACCGGGAACCAACACCGAAGTGATTTTACAAGTTTCAAGGCCATCCACATATTCAATGGGGATCACCGTTCCGGTGTAGTTATTGCCAGATTCACCAGCCGTTTCACAGGTCAATTCATAGTTGCCGCTTCCCCGATCCGCCGAAACATAATAGTTCAGTTCCCCAATGGAAAAACGGGTGTTCAGCGGCAAGAACAATGTGGTGGGTGTAATTGCCATTTGCAAAATGGCGGGGCTTGCCGGTTGTGGGGAAAGGCCCCGTTCCGCCGCTCTCAAAATCAAATAAGGGCGGGTGGCGGTATCGGCAAAGGTTTCATTCAGCACGGTATCAAGGGCAATATAAAGGTTCTGCAATTCCACAGCGGCGGGGGCATCCCCATACCACACCAGCGAACCTTCACGGGTATCAAGGTTGCTGTTAATGGAAAGGGCCTTCTGAAGCATCCGTGCCAAGATGGATTCATAGGTTTGCGCTTCATACATCAGATTTCAACCCCCATTTCTGCATTGATTTCACCAAAAATGCTGACCACCGTGAAGGTAGTCAGCACTTGTTTTTTGTTCGTTGTAAATTCAAAGTTTTCAACGGCGGTGATCCTATCATCCTGAAGCAAGGCTTCCCGAATTCGCCGTTCAATTTCTGGAATACAATATTCCACATCTTTTCCAACCAGGTTACGAAGTTCAACCCCGTAATCCCAAGAATGGATCAGCCATTGATACCGTTCTGTATTCAAGATCAGATATACCGCCTGTTCCACCGCTTCAATTTCATCAATGGTTCCGATGATGGTTAAAGTGTTATGGTTCAGGCGGAAGGTTCTGCTGGGTAGGGTTTCAAATTCAAAATCCTGCTGCAAATCATCCCCGATCTGTGGGATCATAGCCATTCCCCCTTCATGGCCGGGTTCGCTTTGATACGATCCAGCACCACAAATTTTTTGCCCTTCTGCATCCGGGCCAGAACTACCCAATCCCCAACCACAAGGGCATTATGAACCTTGAATTTCTTTCGGCCTTTGATGGGGTGGTTGTGGTCTATGGGGGTTGCTTCACCGCCCCCGGTATAGGTATCAACTACCGGGTGGCCGTGGCTGATAACAACTGTCTGGTGGCTCACTGTCATATCAACTTCAAAATCCGTAACATTCCGGGTAAGCACCAGCATTTTTTCAGTGTAAATGGCCTTTTGGTCAACCTGAATTTTCAAGGGGGAAGCTGAAATAACTTCACCAAACAACAGGTTCACAGGTTTTCCAGCTTCCACGGCTTCCACAGCCGCCTTTTTTACTACCTCCACAGCGTTAGGCAATAAATTCACCCCCGATCAGGTCAAGTTCCATCCGGTGTTCATTATCCCGGAAAGTGTGGGTTACACGGTTCACAACCATAAAGTTGTTGGTGATAATATCCCCAAGGTTCAGGGCAACCACAACCGCATTTCCGGCCCTTACCCGAACATCCCCTAAAGCATTTTGAATGGTCAGGTGGCGGGTTTTTTGGTCATACAGCTTCAACAGGGCGTTGGCCTTGGCGGAAGCACCGGTTTTGGTCTGAACTTCTTCAAAATATTGAAGAACACCCCATTGGTTCATTTTCTCCCCGTCTTGGGCTATAAACAGTTCCCGCTTACCGGTTTTTTCATTGTTGAAGGCCAACTTGATTTTGTTATAGGTCTGTTCATCAATGCTGGATTCATAGCTGAAGTTTTCCCCGGTTTCTTCATCAATCAGAAGGTTCAGCTTCATGGAATTGATGTTCTTCAGGGACAGCTTTCCCACATCATCATAGAGAACAAAAAGCTGTTTGGTGTTCATCAGGGTTTCATCAAGGGCATTCTGGATCATATCAAACAGCGTTTGGTTTTCCTCCACAATTGTTTCGATGGTGTACTCGGTATCTTCCACCGTCCCAAGGTTTAGGCGGAAGTCACCAGCCAGCCGCTTCAGCAAATCGGAAGCCTTCAACCCTTCTTCTGTCAGGGTGTCTTTATTCTTCAGATACCGCAACTGATCATAGGCCACAACATCAATGGTTCCGCCTTTGTCCCGCTTTTTCTTGAAAACAAAGCCATAGAACATGGGGGTTCCGTCCACCGTCAGCTTCACCGGATCACCTTCTTGGAAGTTCAATCCGGGGGCTTTGACCACCGTAAATTCCAGCTTTCCGGGGGTGCCTTTTCTCTCCAAGGTCAGTTTTGCCCCTTCTTCAACAACCGGATATTGAATTGTGCTATTGTGTTGAATGAAAAGTTCAACTGCCATTCAGATCACCCCTTTCAGGAAGGCAAGGTAAGAACCTGATTGGGATAGATCAGATTGGGATTTTTGATCTTATCCTTGTTCAGATTATAAATTTCGTTGTATCTGGAACCGTCCCCAAGATATTTCTTGGCGATATTCCAAAGGCAATCCCCACTTTTTACAGTGTAGGTGCTTTTTTTCGGGGCGGAAGGTGCCGGACGGGGGGCCGGTTGTACTGTTGCTTTCGGCTTTTCAGCCGGTGTGGGGGCCGGTTTCAATTTGACGGTTTTTGTGCCGTAAGCCCTATATTGTTTCAGGCTCACTTTCACCTTCACATCAAATCCGGCTCCGGCATCATCAACCAGTTCATAATTTTCCATTCCAACCGTTAGGTTGGTATAGAAGAACATCCCACCCGCTGGGCGTTGCCGGTTCAAAATCCATTGAAACGGTTCTTTGCTGTTTTTCAACCGTTCAAACAGGGAAATGTAATAGCTTGCCGATTGTGCGCCCCCATTGGTAAAGGGGTAGGAAACTTGGGGAAGCAACAGCTCAAAAGAAACATCAGACAAAGCGGCGGCTTTCAAAATGTTGATTTCTTCCCCGTTGATCAGCGTCATGGTTTTGTTCTGGTTATTGATCTTCACCGTTACCTTGGAAGGGGTGATGGGCATAAGCGCACCCGCCAAATACATTTTATACGCCATTACTCATGCACCCCTTCTTCAGAAACATCCAGCTTTTCAGCAAAATCATTGGCCCAAGCGTCCATGATTCCATCCAGATCAGCATCCTTGGAAATATGGTTTTCATTGTGCTGTTCAACATGAATTTCAGCAGTAGTGAACCGGTTGATGGCTTCCCGTTCTGCAATATCACGCAGATAGGACAAATCTTCTTCAGTAATGTCAAGGGCATCACTCATAGCGGCGGTATTTCCCGCCGTATCACCGGTATTTCCATAGATACCATCAAGGGTGTTTCCAACATCGAAAGCACCCATTCCATCAAGGTTGAAGACCCCGGAAATCTTATCAGCGATCCCTTCCCCGAATTTGTAACCAGCGGAAGCGGCATCAGAATAATCAATGAAATCCATTTTTTGGACATATTCAACCCAACCGGATTCATCTTTCACTTTCTGCTGGGCCTGTTCCAAACCGGCATAGAAATTATCAAGGCCGCTGGTAATGTCTACGGTTACGCCGGGGATTTTATTGATCAGGGTTTCAATGGCGCTTGCAAGGTTTCTGATATAGCCAATCACGGTCAAGCACATATCATAGAAAAGCACCTTTACAGCGGCAACCGGGTTATTGAACACATTCCCAAAGAAGTTGGCAAGCATAGCAAAACCGTTCTGAAGGGGAACAATGAAGCTGTTAAACAGGAATGCTCCAAGCACTGCAAAGGCCCCGCCAATGATACCGGTAGCAGATACACCGGCCCCGGTAAACTTGCTATAAGCGGCAACACCGGCATAAAGTGCCCCAATCAGGACGGCGATCAGCATAACCACCCAAACAATGGGGTTTGCAAGCAAAGCGGAATTGAAGGTGAACACCGCCGCAGAAGCAGCCGCTGTGTTGCCGGTCAAAATTCCAAAGCCAATGGACAGAAAGTTGACCATACCATGATAAATGGCCGTTGCCGCCGCCGCTATCTGTGCCCAATGGGTGGCAACCTGAAACACCAGAAAAGCCGCCCCAAGGCTAAGAACAGCGGGGCCGATAATGGAAATGTTATTGGCAAGCCAGTTAATCCCATTCAAAAGGGGCTGAAGCACCTGAAGGGCAATATTAGAAGCCATAGTGAAAACCTGTCCCCAAGTCATGGGCATAGAAGAAAACTGCTTGTCCACCGCTTCAGACGCTTCCAAGAGGGCGTTCTTCACAATCCCGGCTGTGATTTGTCCTTCAGCGGCCATTGTGCGGATCTTTCCAACTGGAACATCCAAATAATCTGCAATAGATTGAACCACGGGTTGGGCATTCTCAAAAATACTGTTCAGTTCTTCACCACGGAGAACCCCAGAAGCCATTGCTTGTGTAAGCTGAAGCATTGCGGCTTCCATCTGTTGTGCTCCGGCTCCGGCAATGACGAACTGCTTGTTCAGGGTTTCAGTGAAGCGGATCAACTCATCATTGCTGTTGAACGCATCAGCTGCCATCAGGCCCATTTGAGAAACAGCGTCGGCGGTAGATAGATAAGCCGCCCTAGAACGCTGGGCAGAATCCATGATCTTCTTTTCCAGTTCTCCCACGGAACCACCCTCGTCCACAAGCAAGTTCAATCGTGCCTTGGTGTTTGCCATATTGTCAGAAAGGCCAACCAGTTTCTCAATTGCGGTCAAGCCGCCTACGGTGGCGGCGATCCCCTTCATTTTCTGCCACAATCCGTCAGCGGCGGAAGAACCATCACGGATAGAATGGTTGAAGTGTTGCTGTTGCTCATTGGCATCCTGGATGTTCTGTTCAATGGAATTGAATGCAGTTTCAGCCCTTGCCAGTTCTTCACGGGCTTCTTGAATTGCCGAAACATCAACGGCATTGCTGGAAGCCTGTTGCATGGCTTCAAAACTGTTCAGAACAGTGCCCATAGCTTTCTGCATACTGCGAAGGGGGCTTGATACCCCATCATACAGGGTAATTGCCGTTTTAATGGTTGCCAATAGGGGTTCACCTTCTTTCTATCTAAGCAAAAAAGGAACAGCATTTTCCTGTTGTAGAAAATGCTGTTCCTTTTTTACCGTTGTCGTCGACAAAATCAAAACATCCCTTTGATAAATAATTTGTAGAGTTTTTCATCCATTTCAATCAAGCTATTTTTTCCATCTTTGAACCTGACGGAAATTGTATAGGTGCTTTTATTCTTAGCCGACAGCCCGGCCAACATACCTATTGGCCCTAACAGAGTAACACCTACCGCGCCGCGTGCAATCCCACTGACAGCACTTTTTCTCGTCTCCTCTGTAATTACCTCATAGGCATCTACACCAAACTTATCCAACAGCACATAATCTTTTCGGGTCAAGAAAATCTGGACGGCGCCACCAACCCCGGATACTCCTTTTCCTGTATAATCTCCGGCAATTACCATATTCTTTGCACTCATTACATTCCCTCCCTTTAATCATTATACATGATCATGCGGGAGTCTTCAAGGGGAACTATTAATCTCATAGACAACACTGGGCCAACAGTTACTTTCTGCGGCCCCAACGCTGTTTTCGTTCAATTTCCTTCTGCTTTTTCTTTTCCTGCTCTACCCGAATTTCAATAGCTGCAATAATGAAGGCTCTTTCCTTTCGGGGCAAGGCCAGAAATGCAGATGGGATCAAATGTAATTCGTGAAGGCAATAGTAGGCAATATTCGCCTCACCATCACCTTCACTGATTAGTTTTTTGCCTCGTCCACCTCATCCTGAAGGCTGGTGTCAAAGCCGCAAACCTCCTGAACTTTAGTCAGATAGTCGGCATATTCGCCGGGGGTCAGCATGGTTTTCAGAAGGGCATCAGCGCCCATAACCTTATAACTGTCCTGAAGTTCCTTGTTATTCAGATCGGGGAACACCGTACAGGCCACAGCCAGCCTCCCAAGGTACGTATCATAGTCAGTTTCCTTCTGATACTGATTCTTCTTGCCGGGGATGGGAACCCGCTTGGCACAGGATTTCCGAAGGGCTTCATCTTCCGTGCCGGTGATGGTCTTGATCTCCCACAGCATGGGCTTCCCGTCGTCACCCATAAACCGCTTGGAAGCGGCAAATTTCACATTTTCAACAGCGAGGGCATTTTCAGCCAGAAACGCAGACAGATTCATAAAACAGTCCTCCTATTTTTGATAAAAAGAAAACCCCGGCCCCAAGAAGGACCGGGGCGAAGCGTGGTTTTACTCCATCCCGGCAAGCATGGTGAAGGTTTCGGGCATCTCGAAATCTTCAAAGGTGAAATCCATATCTTCATCCAAGTATTCTGCATCGGCATCGAACTTGGCAAGCAAGCCGCCATCCATGTTGCAATCCTTCAGGATCACGGTTTGACGGCCCACAGAAGAAGTGGGATCTT
>ENA-ORUO01000760-ORUO01000760.1-human-gut-metagenome-genome-assembly--contig:-NODE-760-length-36766-cov-3.271935_pt1 | contig 36766 bp, 35 predicted proteins | sample MGYA00242082_ERZ509215 | MGnify/ENA primary metagenome ERZ509215 (study PRJEB26280, sample SAMEA2338829) | human gut metagenome | biome: human gut; feature: human-associated habitat; material: faeces... | reverse complement strand
CCCGGGTGATGGAGGTGTTCTCGCTCTTCCGGGCGATCTTATCCATCTCGTCGATATAGATGATGCCCCGCTCGGCCAGCTCCACATCATAGTCGGCGGCCTGGACCAGACGCAGCAGGATATTCTCTACGTCATCACCCACATAGCCCGCCTCGGTGAGGGTGGTGGCATCGGCGATGGCGAAGGGGACCTTCAGCACCCGGGCCAGAGTCTGGGCAAAGAGGGTCTTGCCGCAGCCAGTGGGCCCCATAAGCAGGATATTGCTCTTTTGAAGCTCCACATCGTCCCCGCCGCCGAAGTAGATCCGCTTATAGTGGTTGTACACCGCCACGGACAGGGCCACCTTGGCCTGCTCCTGCCCAATGATATACTGGTCCAGCACCTTATGGATCTCCCGGGGGGTGGGGATGGCGTCGGGCACCTCAGCGGCGGCAGTCTGGGCCGTGTCGCGCTCATCCTCCAGGATGCTCATACACAGCTGAACGCACTCGTTGCAGATATAGGCGCCCGGCCCAGCGATGAGCCGGCGGACCTGATCCTGGTGCTTGCCGCAGAAGGAACAGCGCACTGCGCGCTGCTTATCGTCATTTTTTGCCATGAATTTCTACCTCATCCTCGTAACAATACAAACAGAGTGGGGACGCAGGCCCCCACTCCGCGGTGCAGATCACCGCTTCTCGATGACCTTGTCGATCAGTCCGTACTGAAGCGCCTCTTCCGCAGTCATAAAGTTGTCCCGCTCACAGTCAGCGGTGACCTCCTCCACGCTCCGGCCGGTGTTGGCGGCCAGGATGCGGTTCATCCGCCGCTTCACTACCTCCAGGCGCTTCAGGTGCAGCGCCATGTCGGTGATCTGGCCCTGGGTGCCGGCAGAGGGCTGATGGATCATGATCTCCGCGTTGGGCAGGGCCAGACGCTTGCCCTTCGTCCCCGCAGACAGCAGGAAAGCGCCCATGCTGGCCGCCAGCCCAATGCAGATGGTGGACACGTCACACTTGACATACTGCATGGTGTCATAGATGGCCATGCCCGCGGTCACAGAGCCGCCGGGGCTGTTGATGTAGAACTGGATCTCCTTGTCCGGATCCTGGCTCTCCAGATACAGCAACTGGGCCACCACCAGGGAGGCGGTGGTGTCGTTGACCTCCTCAGACAGGAAAATGATGCGGTCGTTGAGCAGACGGGAAAAAATGTCATAGGACCGCTCGCCACGGGTGGTCTGCTCCACTACATAGGGAACTAAACTCATACGATATACTCCTTTTCAGACGGTGATACCAAAGTATGCCCGCCGGGCCGGAAAATGATTCCACTTTTCTGCCTGTCTGCCTGGAACAGGCAGAGGGCACAGACGGATACGCCCGGGGCGGCCCAAGGCCGCCCCGGGACCGGATCAGATCACTCCGCCTTGGGCTCCTCGGCGGACTCCTCCGCCTTCTTCTTGCGGGTGCGCTTGGGCTTCTCCGCAGACTCGCTCTCCTCAGCGGCCTCCTCGGTCTTCTTCTTGCGGGTCGCCTTCTTGGGCTTCTCGGCGGCCTCCTCTTCCTTCTTGGGGGCCTCGCCCACCTTGGCCTCGGCCACCACCAGCTCAGAGGCCTTCTGCAGCCGCAGGTCGTGCTTCAGGGCGTCCAGAGAGACGGCGGCCTTCACCTGCTCGGCGGTGAGCTTGTACTGCTCGGCCAGCTTGTTCACCTCGGCCTCGCACTCCTCATCGGTGATCTCCAGATTCTCCGCAGCGGCCACGGCCTCCAGAGCCAGCTCGGTCTTGACCTGGTTCAGGGCGGCGGGCTTGGAGGAGGCGCGCATCATCTCGGGGGTCATGCCCATCATCTTCAGATAGTCGTCCATGGACATCCCCTGGCTGGACATCCGCATGGCGTACTCGTCCATGATCTTGTCAAGCTGGGTCTCCACCATGCCGTTGGGGATATCAGCCTCCAGGTTGTCCACCAGCTGCTCCAGAATGGCCTGCTCGAAGTCGTTCTGGGCCTCGGCGGTGCGGCGCTGGGTCAGCTTCTCGCCCAGGTCCTTCTTAAAGTCAGCCAGAGTCTCAAACTCAGACACATCCTTAGCGAACTCATCGTCCACCGTGGGGAGCTGGGACTCCTTGACCTCCTTGACCTTGACCTTGAACACCACAGCCTTGCCGGCCAGATCGGCCACATAATCCTCGGGGAAGGTAATATCCAGATCCTTCTCATCGCCGGCCTTCAGACCGATGATCTGATCCTCGAAGCCGGGGACGAAGGAGCCGGAGCCGATCTCCAGGCTGTAATTCTCGCCCTTGCCGCCCTCGAAGGGCTTGCCGTCCTCGAAGCCCTCGAAGTCGATGACGGCGGTGTCACCCAGCTTGACCTCGCGGTCCACGGAGATCAGACGGGTGGCGCGGCGGACATAGGGCTGCAGCTCATTCTCCACATCCTCATCGGTGACGCTGACCTCGGCCTTGGGGGCGGTGAGGCCCTTGTACGCCTTCACCTTGGCCTCGGGGCGGACAGAGACCAGGGCAGTAAAGATCAGGCCCTTCTCCTTGTTGACCTCCACGATATCCATGACGGGGTGGCCCATATCCTCCAGGCCCTGCTCCTTCACAGCGGCCTCATAGGCGCCGGGATAGACATCGTTGATGGCATCTTCATAAAACACGCCGGATCCGTACATCCCCTCAATGATCTTGCGGGGGGCCTTGCCCTTCCGGAAGCCGGGGACGGCGATGCGGGAGCGGCTTTTCAGATAGGCCTTCTGGACCGCAGCCTCAAACTCGTCGGCTTCCACATGGATCGTCAGCTCGACCGTGCTGTTTTCTTTCTTTTCGACGTTGGTGACCTTCATGTAACTTTTCCTCCTGTGGATGCGGAAAGCGGGGCCCGGAATACCGTTCCGGGCCGCCCTCTGCCGCACCGTATACTTTCGCCACGATATTTTACCAGATATATGTCTGTTTGACCAGACCATTTTTCGGAATTCTTCGTGAATTTTTTGCTAATCCAGAATTTTTTTTGGCTGGAAGCCCAAATAGTCCGCCGAAACCAGGTCATATTCCACCCCGCCCTGCCGTCCGGAGATGGCCAGACGGTGGCTTCCACCGTGGAGATGACCGTAAAAACACCGGCTGACCTGATACCGCTCCAGCAGATCGATGATCTCCTGACAGCGGTAGCCCTGGTAGAGAGGCGGATAGTGGAGAAAGCAGTATTTCTCCCGCTCCCCCGCCGCCTTCAGCGACGCCTCCAGACGGATCAGCTCCCGGTTGAAGATCTTTGCTCCATGCCCCTCCCGGTCCTCCTCATAGAACCAGCCCCGGGTCCCGCACAGAGCCACACCGCCATACAGGCGGCAGTTGTTGTGGAGAATCTCCAGGGTGGAGAAACCGTTTTCTGCAAAAAAGCGTTCCATTTTGGCGGCGGTGGTCCACCAGTAGTCGTGGTTCCCCTTCAGCAGAATCTTCCGTCCGGGCAATGCGTCCAGGAAGGCAAAGTCCTCCCGGGCCTGCTCCAGGCTCATGCCCCAGGACAGGTCGCCGCACAGGACTACCGTATCCTCCGGACCGATCTCTGCAAAGCCTGCCCGGAGCTTGTCCACATAGCCGCTCCAGCCGCCGCCGAACACATCCATGGGCTTGTCCGCACCCAGCGAGAGATGGGTGTCCCCAATGGCGTACAGGGCCATAGCGCCTCCTTACTCCAGCATCCCCAGCACGGCGTCCACCATGTGCTCCTTCTCCACCGTCTGGCGGAAGCGGGACTCCTTGCTCCGCAGCGCGGCCAGAGGGGCGGGGACCGGCTCGCCGGTGACCTGGCTGAGCTGGTCCAGCACGTCCAGGCCCTGGGCCCGGTCAGACACCCCCAGGGCGTCCAGCACGTCGGTGCAGAACTTGAAGGGGCTGGCGGTGGAGGCCACAATAGCCGCCGTCTCATCCCCTGTCTCCGCCCGGTACTGGCTCAGCGCGGAGAAGCCCACGGCGGTGTGGGGATCGATGAGGTAGCCGAACTTCTCATGGATGGCGGCGATCACCCGCTTGGTCTCCTCATCGCCGCAGCAGTAGCCCTTGAACAGCTTCTGGATCTTCTCCCGCACCCTGTCGCTCACCTGATAGCGGCCGGTGGCATTCAGCTGTTCCATATAGCCCCGCACCTCGCTGTCCTCCTGAGTGATGGCCAGCAGCAGGCGCTCCAGGTTGCTGGAGATCAGGATATCCATGGAGGGGGAGATGGTATTGAAGAAGGTGCGGTTGCGGTCATAGGTCCCGGTGGACAGGAAATCGGTGAGCACATTGTTGCTGTTGGAGGCGCAGATCAGCTTTTGGATGGGCACCCCCATGTCCCGGGCGTAGTAGGCCGCCAGGATGTTGCCGAAATTGCCCGTGGGCACACACACGTTCACCGGGTCGCCCAGCTCCAGCCTGCCGTCCCGCAGCAGATCGCAGTAGGCGGAGATATAGTAGACGATCTGGGGCAGCACCCGGCCCCAATTGATGGAGTTGGCTGAGGACAGGAAGTATCCCCGCCGGGCCAGCTGCTCCCGCAGCTTCTCATCGGAAAAGAGCCGCTTCACACCGGTCTGGGCGTCATCAAAGTTACCCACCACAGAGCAGACCCCCACATTGGCCCCCTCCTGGGTGACCATCTGGAGTTCCTGGATCGTGGAGACGCCGTCTTTGGGATAGAATACCAGGATCTTGGTGTGGTCCACATCCCGGAAGCCCTCCAGGGCGCCTTTTCCGGTGTCGCCGGAGGTGGCCACCAGGATGCACACCGTCTTTTCCTCCTCCTGCTTGCGCAGGGAGGCGGTGAGCAGATGGGGCAGCATCTGAAGGGCCATGTCCTTGAAGGCGCAGGTGGGGCCGTGCCACAGCTCCAGACAGTAGGTATTGCCGTCCAGGGCCCGCACCGGGGCCACCGCCGGCGTGTCAAACTTCTCCGGGCCGTAGGCCGCGTTGGCGAAGTCTGTCAGCTCCTTCACGGAAAATTCATCCAGAAACAGCTTCATCACATAGACCGCCCGCTGCTGATAGGACATATTCTTCAGCTCCTCCAGGGCGCGGCGGGGCAGCTTGGGCAGATATACCGGGGTCAGCAGGCCGCCATCCTCCGCCAGGCCCTTGGCGATGGCCTGGGAGGCGGAGAACTGCTGCTCCCTGTCCCTTGTACTGATGTATTGCATCTCGATCTCTTCCAATCTTTAGTTTCCCCTGTTGACGGGTTGGTACGGTCCGGCTCACGCGCGGACCCTCTGATGGACTATTATGCCATCTTTTGATTTTGAGGTCAACCCCGACGCCGCAAATCCGCACAGATCTTTCGCGCCGTTCCTCAAAAGGCGTTCTCGATCTGTCGGATCCCGGGCCTTTTCGTCGCCATTCCCTGGGGGGCCAGAATCTCCACTACGTCGAAGCGGGGCTGGAGCGGCGAAGGGTGCTGCTGGAGGTAGAGCTCCGCCGTGGTCCGTAGCCGCTCCTGCTTGCGGCGGTCCACTTGCTCCGCCCCGGTGCCGAAGCGCTCGCTCCCCCGCAGCTTCACCTCAATAAAGCAGAGGAACTCCCCCCCCTCCGCAACTAGGTCCAGCTCTCCGAAGCGGCACCGCCAGCCGGAGGCTATGATCCGATAGCCCTTCCGCCGCAGAAATTCCGCCGCCAGCGCCTCCCCCCAGCGGCCCCGGAGGCGGCTGTCCTCCCCGCTCACAGGTTTTTCAGGAAGGACCGGCGGTGGATGGGGCTGGGCCCGTACTGCCGCAGCAGCTCATAGTGGAGCTTGGTGCCATAGCCCTTGTGCCGGTCAAACTGGTACTGAGGGTACTCCTCCGCCGCCCGGACCATCCAGTGGTCCCGGCTCACCTTGGCCAGGATGGAGGCCGCCGCGATAGACGCTGACAAGCTGTCTCCCTTTACAATCATCCTGTGTTCCGTGATGATGGCGGCGCTGCGTCCCCGGTCCCGGTTGCCGTCGATGAGGGCGAAATCCGCTGTAGGGTTCAGGCGGTCGATGGCCAGCTGCATGGCCTTCATCCGGGCGCTGAGGATGTCGGTGCGGTCGATCTCCTCCGCGTCCACCCAGGCCACCGCCCAGGAGAGGGCCTTCTCCTGGATCAGTGGGAACAGCGCCTCCCGCTTTTTTTCCGTCAGCTTCTTGGAGTCGTTCAGCCCCGGCAGCTCGGTCCCCGGGGCGAGGATCACCGCCGCCGCGTACACCGGGCCGGCCAGGGGCCCCGCCCCCGCCTCGTCACAGCCGCAGACCGCGGTGTGACCGGCCGCCAGGGCCTCCCGCTCATATTGCCAAAGCTCGTCCATCGCCTTCCCGCCCTCCTGTCTCATACTATTTCCTTAAACCTCTTCCGGGAGTTCCAGGGTAAAGCGTCCCAGCTTGCCACCCCGGTACTCATCCAGCAGCACCCGGGCCATCCGCTCAGTGTCAAACTCTCCCCCGGAGATCCGCATCCCCCGCTTCTGGGCGCAGGCCTCCAGCAGGCGGTAGCCGTAAGCCACCTCGTTCTCCTCCGCCTCCCGGGCAGGGACCTCCTTCAGGCGGTAGCTCTCCGCCAGCACATTGGGATACTGCGTCCCCAAAAATGCCATCAGGTGGCACCCCAGGGTCTCCACATCCATGATGTCGTCCTTCACCGCACCGGTGAATGCCAGGCGCATCCCGGTCTCCACGTCCTCAAACTTGGGCCACAGAATCCCCGGTGTATCCAGCAGTTCCAGCCCCCGGTCCACTGTCACCCACTGCTTTCCCCGGGTAACACCAGGGCGGTCGCTGGCTTTGGCCGACTTCTTCCGAGCCACCTTGTTGATGAAGGTGGACTTGCCCACATTGGGAACACCAACCACCATAGCCCGCACCGGACGGCCCACCAAACCCTTTTCCTGCCATCGGGCGATCTGGTCCTTCAGCACCTCCTGCACCACGCGGGAGAACTGATTCACCCCGGAGCCTGTTTTCGCATCGGTCTCCAGCACAGACCAGCCCTTCTTCCGGAACCACGCCCCCCAGGCCCGGTTTCCGGCCGGGTCGGCCTGGTCCGCCCGGTTGAGCACCACCAGCCGGGGCTTGCCCGCCGTGATGGCGTCGATGTCCGGGTTCCGGCTGGACACCGGGATCCGGGCGTCGATGATCTCCACCACGATGTCTACATTTTTCAGATCCGCCTCGATCTGCCGCCGGGTCTTGGTCATGTGCCCCGGATACCACTGGATATTCATGGGTTCTCCTCCATTCCTCTCCCCCGCTTTGCGGGGACTGTACGAAAAAAGGAGCGGCAAAACCGCTCCTTTCTCGTGTTGGATTACAGGGCCTCCTTGACCTTGGCCGCCTTGCCCACGCGGTCGCGCAGGTAGTACAGCTTGGCGCGGCGGACCTTACCGTGACGCACCACTTCGACCTTCTCGATGGAGGGAGCGTGGAGGGGGAACACCTTCTCCACACCGATGCCGTAGGAGATACGGCGGACGGTGAAGGTCTCCTCGATGCCGCCGTGCTTCTTGGCGATGACGGTGCCCTCGAAGATCTGGATACGCTCGCGGTTGCCTTCCTTGACCTTCAGGTGGACCCGGACGGTGTCACCCACGGTGACCACGGGGGGCTCGGCCTTCAGGTGCTTCTGAGTAAAAGACTGCATCAAATCCATAACATTTTCCTCCTGTTGTAGAGGCGTTCTTGCGCGCCATCGTGCCGCGCACCCCTGTGCGCGGCGGCCGCAGAGGACCGCCCGTTATTTCAGACTAAGGGATTTTATCACATTCCGGATCAAAATGCAAGCATTTTTCTCTCATTTTCTCTCCGATACCGCGTCCATCCCCGGAAACCACGCAGGCAGCCTCAGACCCAGCCATAGACCTCCCGGTGCGTCCGGGACATACGGACCTCCAGCGCCGGGAAACACCTGGCCAGATACTCCACGATTTTCGGGCACACCACCTGCTCAGTGGCGTAGTGTCCCGCGTCCATCAGGGTGATCCCCAGGGCCTTCGCCTCCAGGAACTGGTCATATTTCACGTCGGCGGTGACAAAGGTATCGCACCCCAGGGCGGCGGCGTCCCCCAGCATAGAGCCGCAGGAGCCGCCTCCCACCGCTACCCGGGACACCGGACGGCCTCCGTCAGTCAAGCGCACCCCCGCCGCGCCCAGGGCCTCCTTCACCAGCCGGGCATACTCGGTCCCGGAGCACCCTGCCTGGGGACAGCGGCCCACACGGCCCACTCCGTAGGGCCGCCCGTTCCGGTCCACCCCGTCCTGGTGGAGCTGCTCCAGCTCTGTCAGCCCCAGGGCCCGGGCCAGACACTCGTTGACGCCGTCCTGCGCCGCGTCCAGATTGGTGTGGGCGCAGATCGCCGCCACGCCGCCCTCGATCAGCCGCAGCAGGATCCGCCCGGTGGGGGTCCCGTCGGTGATCTGGCGGGCCGGGTGGAAGATCACCGGGTGGTGGGCGACGATCAGCTGAGCGCCCCAGCGCTCCGCCTCCTCCGCCACCTCCTCTGTGATGTCCAGCGCCACCAAGATTTTTCCGACCTCCCGGCCGCCCCGGCCCACCAGGAACCCCGCATTGTCAAAGTCCATCTGGGTCTCAAAGGGGGCCCACCGGTCCATCGCCTCAAAGATCTCTGTCACCGCTGCCATGCTTCCCACTCCTCTCGCATCTCCAACAGCTCCTGCCGGAGGGCCGCCAATTCCCGCCGGCGGTCCTCCGCCCGCCCGTCTCTCGCCCGGGAAAGGCCGTCCAGCGCCCGGTCCAGCTTCTCCAGGAGTCCACGGAGATAGTCCCCCCGCAGGGGGTCCCGGCTCTGCCGGCCGGCCCACAGCTGGGCGGGCGTCATGGCGGGCTCCTCCCCCGCCTCCGCCCGCATCACCACATAGAGGGTGTCCCCCTCCCGGGCCAGCCGTTCTTCCAGGATGTGGAAGCCGTCCTCCCCCAGCCGCTGCCGCAGCTCCGGAATCGAGCTCATAGGCTGGAGCACCAGCGGGATCTTTCGTGTCCGTACCCAGGGGGCCGCCTCCAGGATCTGGGCGATGGTCTCCCCGCCCATCCCGGCGATCACCACCGCGTCCGTCTCCTCCGGCCGGATCCCGGAGAGCCCGTCGCACAGGCGGAAGGCCATGCGGTCTCCACAGCCGTACTCCGCCGCCGTCTCCCGCGCCCGGCTCAGGGGGCCTTCCCGCAGGTCCGCCGCGATGGCGGAGGGGATCTTTCCCTCCATCAGCAGACAGGCGGGCAGATAGGCGTGGTCTGTCCCCACATCCGCCAGCCGGGCCCCCTCCGGGACCAGGTCCGCCGCCAGACGCAGGCGGGGACTCAGCTCGATCCGTCTTGTCATCATTCTGTTCTCCTCCCCGGGGACGCCGCCCCACGGAACAACAGGCCGGGGCGGAGAGATCCGTCCCGGCCTGTTCGATTCCGCTCTGTCGTGCTTTACTCGCCGTCGGCGATCATCTGGTTGACAGCGGCCAGCAGCTCGTCCACGTCAACGCCATGGACCATGCAGGCCTGCTCCACCGTCTCGCCCCGGGACGCAGGGCAGCCCAGGCAGTGCATCCCGATGTTCATAAACAGAGGGGCGGTCTCGGGGGCAATGTTCAGAATATCACCAATGATGGTGTCCTTAGTAATGGTCATGTCAGGATTCCTCCAGTTAGTCATTAGGATGAGGATAGTATACCCTAACCTCCGCTATTTTGCAACCAATTTTTCGCTCTTTTCTTTCCAGTGACGGTATCTGTCTCCATTCTGCTTACAAACTCCTGGCTCCATACGAAAAGATCACGGCTCCGCTGTTCCAAGCAGGAACTGGAACGTGCCAGAACCTCTGAAAAATTGTGACGAAAACTCAGCAAGTGTCGGAGATTGTTTGTCTACTGCCAAACGGCAGAGCTCGATGATCACTGCCTCCATTTGAATGTCCCTCACTAAGTTCTGTATCTCTTCATCCCAATTCATAGCATGATCCACTTCATATACTCCACGATCCATTTCATTTTTAATATTTTACTACTATTTGATAGTAAAATAAACACAATCAAACGATAGTAAGCAAAATAATAGCAGCGAGGTGAATTTTGATGTACTTCCCACGGCTTTTGGACCTGAGGCAGGACGCGGACATGACGCAGAAGGAGGTCGGCGCCCTTCTGGGCATCGACCAGCGGGTATACAGCAGCTACGAGACCGGAAAACGTGAGATCCCCGTCCGGCACCTGATCCTTCTGGCGGATTTTTACCGCACCTCCATTGATTATATCGTCGGACGGAGTAGAGATCGATACCTGAAGTGATCCCATTCTCCCGAAAGGCAACAAAAAAGGACGCCCAGTGGGCGTCCTTTTTCACAGACTGTTTACGCTCAGCCCTGCTGCTCGCGCATCTTGGCGAAGCACTCGCTGCAGTAGACAGGACGGTCGGACTTAGGCTCGAAGGGGACGCGAGCCTCGCCGCCGCAGGCAGCGCAGGTAGCGGTGAAGTACTCACGGGGGCCGCGGGCCGCGTTCTTGCGGGCGTCACGGCAGGCCTTGCAGCGCTGAGGCTCATTCTGGAAGCCGCGCTCCGCATAGAACTCCTGCTCACCGGCGGTAAAGGTGAACTCGTTGCCGCACTCTTTGCATACCAGGATCTTGTCTTCGTACATAATGGTTTTCCCTCTCTTTGACTCGTTGCCCATAGTCATGGCTTGGGCGGTGTAATATTGCGATCAGCTCTCGCTGGATCCGCTGGAAGAAAATTGCCGGGCCACCTTCCGGCGGACACGCTGGATCGCGTTGTCCACCGACTTTTGAGGCCGTCCCACCCGCTGAGCGATCTCTCCACAGGACAGTCCGCTCAAATAGGGCGGCAGGATCTTGGCTTCGAACTCAGATAACTGGCCCTTCAGAGCGGCAAGCCGCTCTCTCAGTTCCTCCCTGCCAATAATGACATCTTCTGGGCTCTCTTCGCTGGAAAACAGATACGCATTGGTTCCGTCAAAAAGAGGGGGTTCGAATGAAACGCTGTGATTCAAAGGGAAATGTTTGTTGCCCTGCGCCGCCCGAATGGCGCTGTACAGCCGCCTGCGGATGCAGACCTCTGCATAGGTGCGGAAGGATGCGTCCCTTCCACTTTCAAAGCTGCGAATGGCGCTGAGCAGGCCCATCATACCCTCCTGGAAGAGGTCCTCGCTGTCCCCTCCCGCCAGAAACAGCGGACGGGCACAGGCGCGCACCATGCGGCCATAGCGCTGGACCAAGGCTTCCTCCGCGGCGGCGTTTCCCGCCCCGGCCAGAAGGCATATTTCCTCGTCCGTCATGGACTGGAAATCCGGGTTTCCTGAACTTGTATTTTTGTTCTTATACATCATAAACAAATTGACTGGTTTTGTCAAGGGCTATCCGGAAAAAATTTGTTCATTTTTCCATATCTCTGTAAATTTTTTCTAAATCAGCACTCCACAAGGCCGGGGATCAGGGCGGCCAGGCGGTCCGCAGCGGCCTGGGCAGTCTCCTCCGTCTTGGCCTCCACCATCACGCGCATTAGAGCCTCTGTCCCGGAGGGGCGCACCAGCACCCGTCCGCTGCCGGCCAGCTGCTCCTCCTCCCCGCGCACCGCGGCCCAGAGAGCGTCACTGGCCATGACAGCCTTTTTCACGTCGTTGCTGGCCACCGGCACATTGATCAGCACCTGGGGATAGCGGGCGCAGCTGCTGAACACCTCAGACGCCTTCTTTCCGCTCTCCTTCAGGAGGGCCAGCACCTGGAGGGCCGTGAGCTGTCCGTCTCCGGTGGTGGCATAGTCCAGGAAGATCATGTGGCCCGACTGCTCGCCGCCCAGAACATAGCCCTTTTCCTGCATCCGCTCCAACACATTCCGGTCGCCCACGGAGGTACACTCCAGCTTCAGGCCGTGCTCCCCGGCAAAGACGTGCAGCCCCAGGTTGGACATCACCGTGGCCACCACTGTGTCCCCGGGCAGCTGACCCTTCTCCTTCCGGTCCAGACCGCAGGCGGCCATGATCTGGTCCCCGTCGATCAGGTTCCCCTGCTCGTCCACCGCCAGACAGCGGTCGGCGTCTCCGTCGAAGGCAATGCCGATGTCATAGCCACCCGCCTTGACCATGGCGGCCAGGCTGTCGATGTGGGTGGAACCGCACTTGTCGTTGATGTTCACCCCGTCGGGGTCGGCGTTGATCACGTCGGTGCGGAGCTTGGGGAAGCGGTCGAACAGGCGGGCGGCGGTGGTGTAGGAAGCGCCGTTGGCGCAGTCCACCAGGATGCGCAGTCCGGCCAGGTCGCTGGTGATGGTGGACTCCAGATGGTCGATGTAGTCCAGGGCGGCCTTCTCCGCCACATAGCTCACCTTGCCGATGTCCCCGTGGGTCTTGCGGGGCACGTTGTTGTGGGCAAAGAGGACGATGTCCTCGATCTTCTCCTCCAGCTCGTCGGACAGCTTGAAGCCCTGGCCGTTGAAGATCTTGATGCCGTTGTGCTCAAAGGGGTTGTGGCTGGCGGAGATGACGATGCCGGCGTCCGCCTTCTCGTCCACCGTCACCCAGGCCACCCCCGGGGTGGGCAGGGTGCCCAGATCCAGCACATCGGCCCCGGCGGTGCACAGTCCCGCGATCAAGGAGCCCTTCAGCAGGTCGCCGGAGATCCGGGTGTCCTTGCCGATGGTGACCAGGGGCTTCTCCCCCGCCTTTTTGCCGCTGGCCAGCACCTCAGCCGCAGCCAGTCCCACCTTATAGGCCAGATCCGCATCCAGGCCGGCGTTGACCACGCCGCGGATGCCGTCCGTTCCAAACAGTTTTCCCATAATTGCAACACCTCATTTTTTCTCTGTTCTTTTTCTTGAAAGAAAAAGAACCAAAAAGAACCTTGACGCAAAACTTTGTTTTGCTCTGTATCCTCAAAACCTCACAGGGCCGAACGTCTCACAGCGTCAGCTGGTCCAGGCCGCTCCCGCACTCCCCTCCGGGGACAGGCAGTCCCAGATGCTGATACGCCTTCGGCGTGACACAGCGCCCCCTGGGGGTCCGGGTGAGAAAGCCCAGCTGCATCAGATAGGGCTCGTATACGTCCTCCAGGGTGACGGACTCCTCGTTGATGGTGGCCGCCAGGGTCTCCAGCCCCACAGGGCCGCCCCGGTAATTTTCGATGATGCTTCGGAGCATCCGGTGGTCGATGGAGTCCAACCCCAGGGAGTCGATTTCCAGGGCGGTGAGGGCCTCATCCGCCACCTTTTTGGTGATCACGCCTCCGGCCCGCACTTGGGCGAAGTCCCGCACCCGCCGGAGCATCCGGTTGGCGATGCGGGGCGTGCCCCGGCTGCGCCGGGCGATCTCCATGGCGCCGTCCGCCTCGATGGGCACCTCCAGGATCCCGGCGGACCGGGTGACGATGAGTGCCAGCTCCTCCGGCGTGTACAGCTCCAGCCGGAGGGTGACGCCGAACCGGTCCCGCAGGGGGGCAGACAGCTGGCCCGCCCGGGTGGTGGCCCCGATCAGGGTGAACCTGGGCAGATCCAGCCGGATGGAGTTGGCCGAAGGGCCCTTGCCGATGATGATGTCGATGGCATAATCCTCCATGGCCGGGTACAGCACCTCCTCCACCGAGCGGTTGAGGCGGTGGATCTCGTCCACGAACAGGATGTCGTTCTCATTGAGGTTGGTGAGCAGGGCCGCCAGGTCCCCCGCCTTTTCAATGGCGGGGCCGGAGGTGATGCGCACGTTGACCCCCATTTCATTGGCAATGATGCCGGACAGAGTGGTCTTGCCCAGCCCGGGGGGGCCGTGGAGCAGGACGTGGTCCAGCGGCTCGTTCCGCATCTTGGCCGCCTGGATGAACACCTCCAGATTGCCCTTGGCCTTCTCCTGGCCGATGTACTCCCGGAGGGTCTTGGGCCGCAGGGAGTATTCTCCCTCGTCCTCCCGGGTGAGGGAGGTGGTCACCAGAGGCTCCAGGTCCTCATTCTCATATTCCGTTCCGGAAAAGTCGATAGACAACGCTTCACTTCTCCTTCCAAATCAGTTTCCGTCACAATATCGCCCGTTCTCAGGTCGCTTCCCGTTCATCTGCTCTGTGGAAAACCCAGAAGAGCCGGGACAGCCTTTCAGAACAGTCCGATCAGCACCAACAGCATACAGAAAAAGCCGCCTAAAAACAATGCTCCCGCCCAGATGCCGTGGAGCCTCATCTTTGCCTCATCCTCCTGAAAGAGCCAGCCCTCCAGCCGCTTTTCCATCAGAATTGAAAAAAGAGTAGAAAAAAGCAATCGAAACGATCCAGAGAATCATTCCTACCACGACCAGCAGCAGCGAAATCATATCCTGCCCTCCGCCAGTTCCAGGAGGGTATCCAGGAAAAATTCCTCCCCCCAGGTATTGAACTTAAAGAACATCCCCTGGCTGCCACCGGAGGTGATGGCCGACAGGAACAGGTCCTCCCCATCTCCCACCAGGGTGAGGGTCATGGACAGGCGGTTGCCTCCCGACCAGCTGTACCGCTCATACACACGGACGCAGCAGCGCACCCCGGCGCACTGTACACAGCTCTCATCCTCATAGCTGGCGGAAGCACTCTTGTCGAGGATCCCGTCGTGAAGATAGCGCAGGGTCTCGTCAAAATCGCCCCGGAGGCGGGTCTCATACTTGGCCATCGTGCCCCTCCTTACTGCTTCATCATCTTCTTCAGCGCCGCCTTGATGATCTGCTCCAGGGTCAGGCTGTCCAGGTCGATCCCCTTGAGGGCCACGTTGATCTCTCCCTGGGAATAACCCAGCACCGCCAGGGCGGCAGACGCCTCAGACAGCTTGTTTTCCGGGATGACGGTCACGCCGCTGCCGCCATAGACCTCCCCTTTGGCGGAGATGGTCTGACCCTTGGCCAGCTTATCCTTCAGCTCTAGGATCACCCGCTGGGCGATCTTCTTCCCGATACCCTGGGCGCAGGTGAGGGCCTTCTCATCCCCGGTGATGATGGACAGAGCCAGATTGGCCGGGGTGCTGGCCGACAGGATGGACAGGGCCGCCTTGGGGCCCACACCGGACACCGAGATCAGCTGCTGGAACAAATTCAGCTCCTCCTGAGTGGCAAAGCCATACAGCTCCATGGCGTCCTCCCGGACGTTCAGATGGGTAAAGACTTTTCCCTTGTCACCCTTTTTCAGGACGGAGAGGGTATAGCTTGTGGTGCGGCAGGCGTAGCCCACCCCGCCGCAGTCGATCACGGCCAGGTAGGGTTCTATGTGGGCCACCGTGCCGCTGAGATAGTAAAACATTTCGCTTTTCCCCCTGTGTTGAGTTCGAAATGAGGAATGAGGAGTTAGAAATTCAGGCGCGTCCAATTCCCCATTCCTAATTCCTAACTCCTAATTCACCTGGTATCGTACCGGTTCGGGTCAAAGACCCGCTCTGTATTCAGCAGGCTGGTGGCCGACCGCCCGTGGCAGATAGCGATGGCCAGAGCGTCAGCGGCGTCGTCCGGCCGGGGGATCTGCTTCATGTTCAGCAGGCGCTGGGTCATCAGCATGACCTGCCGCTTGTCCGCCCCGCCATAGCCCGCCACCGCCTGCTTCACCTGCATGGGGGTGTACTCGAAGATGGACACCCCCAGCCGCTCCGCCGCCAGCAGGATGACGCCACGGCCATGGGCCACGGCGATGCCGGTGGTGATATTTTTGGAGAAAAAGAGCTCCTCCACCGCCATCTCGTCCGGCTGGAAGGTGTGGATCAGTTCCTCCATGTCCCGGTCGATCTGAAGCAGCCTGCTGGACAGGGGGATCCCCGGCGGCGTGGTAATCACGCCGTACCGCAGCAGGGTGTTTTTCCCCCGTTCCGCCCGGATCACGCCAAACCCGATGGTGGCCACTCCGGGATCGATACCTAGTATGATCATGCCGCCCTCCTTGTGTTATCGGCTTATTGTACCACACTTCCCGGCAAATGGGAAGGTTGGAAATGGGCCGATCGACGGCAGAGCGAAAAAAGGGACCGCCCGGGGGGCCTGCTGCATAGCATGGTCCGGGGGTGGTCCGTCTGTCTTGCTTTCATCGCTGGGCCGGGAGCGACGCCGCCGCTGCGGCCGCCGCCGGAATGGCCGCATCCCTGGCCCGGGGGCTGACCCAGGAGGAATTGAGCCGCTTGGCCGCTTTTTTCACCGTTCTGGGAGATCTGCTGGCCCTGTACGCCCTGGACGCGCCGGAGGGGCGGCAGAACGCTCCCCCTACCGGCCCATGAAGGAGCGGATCTCCTCCATCCGCTCCATCCCCTGCTGGTATCCGTCCGCCCACAGCAGGCGCAGCTTCTCCACATCCCGCTCGATGCGGCTCACGCCCCGCAGGTCCTCCGGGGCCAGCACCAGCACCTTTCCCTCCTTCTCCAGGCGGAAGAGCTCCTCCCGGGCCCGGTTGTCCCGCTCCGCCCGCTCTCTCATGGTCTGGCAGAAGTTAGGATACTCCCGGTACCGCCGCTCGATCACCGGCAGCAGCTTCTCCCGCTTCCGCACGAAGCTCCTGGGCTTGGTCAGGATCACAATGGCCCGGTCGCAGCCCATCTCAAAGGCCCGGGGATAGGGTACGGTCTCTGCCGCTCCGCCGTCCAGATAGGGCTTTCCCCCCAGCCGGTAGACCGGGAACATCAGGGGCATGGCGCAGGTGGCCTGAAGCAGCAGGAAGCTGTCGTCCCGGCGTGGGACCTCCAGATACTCGGCCTTGCCTGTCTCCAGATTGGTCACCCCCGCCTCCACCTTCCCGGGAAAGGCGGCAAAGGTATCGTAGTCAAAGGGAACCAGCTCATTGGGGATGGTCTCATAGGAAAATTCCAGTCCAAAATAGCTGCGGTTATGCCGGTCCAGCAGATTTCCAAGGCCCATATAGCGCCTGTCGTTGGCAAAGCGGGTCAGGATCTCCAGATTGCGCCGGGGCTGACGCGAGACATAGCTCACCCCATAGGCGATCCCGGCGGATACGCCCACGACATAGTCCGTCATCAGATCCTTCTCCAGCATCGCGTCCAGCACCCCGGTGGAAAAAATGGTGCGCAGCGCGCCGCCCTCCAGTACCATGCCGACCTTCATTCCGCAGACCTCCTAATATGACTGTCCGCCCCGGCCTCTCCCAGACGGAGGGGCCGCAGCATTTCTGCGGGTATTATACCCCCTCCCGCCCTCTTTTGCAAAGGTCAATGTTGACAAAGCCGCGGAGCAGGCGGTATCATCCTTTTGATGATACCGGTCATATCGACTTGTAAGGAGGCACTGCTATGTCAAAAATCGCACACAGCGTGGAAGATCTGATTGGACACACCCCCCTGCTGGCTCTGGAGCGGTATGGGACCCGACACGGCTTCTCCGCCCAGGTGCTGGCCAAGCTGGAATACCTGAATCCCGCCGGCTCCGCCAAGGACCGTGTGGGTCTGTCCATGGTCCAGGACGCGGAGGCCCGGGGGCTGCTGAAGCCCGGCGCTGTGATCATTGAGCCCACCTCCGGGAACACCGGCATCGGCCTGGCCTGTGTGGCCGCCGTCCGGGGCTACCGCCTGATCCTCACCATGCCGGATACCATGAGCGCGGAGCGCCGGGCCATGCTGGCCGCCTATGGGGCGGAGCTGGTCCTCACCCCCGGCGCGCTGGGGATGCAGGGCGCGGTGGAGAAGGCGGAGGAGCTTGCCCGCTCCATCCCCGGCAGCTTTATCCCCGGGCAGTTCGACAACCCCGCCAACCCGGACGCCCACTACCGCACCACCGGCCCGGAGATCTGGGCGGACACCCAGGGCAAGGTCGATGTGCTGGTGGCCTGTGTGGGCACCGGCGGTACCCTCTCCGGAACCGCCCGCTATCTGAAGGAGCAGAACCCCGCCATCCATGTGGCGGCGGTGGAGCCTGACGCCTCCCCCCTGCTCTCCGGCGGCCAGGCCGGCCCCCACCAGATCCAGGGGATCGGCGCCAACTTCATCCCTGACACCCTGGACCGGAGCATCTACGACCAGGTCATCCGGGTCCGGGACGAGGACGCATTTGCCGCCGGACGGGAGCTGGTCCGCACCGAGGGCGTCCTGGTGGGAGTCTCCTCCGGCGCGGCCCTGTGGGCCGCCGCCCAGCTGGCCCGCCAGCCGGAATATGCGGGCAAGACCATCGTGGTCATCCTTCCCGACTCCGGCGACCGCTATCTCTCCTCCCCCATGTTCGCGGAATGATCCTTGGCGTTATCTCTTGAACTGAGGCAGCGCCGCTTTTTCGACAAGCTGAGCCCCCGGAGCGATGCTCCGGGGGCTGCATATTTCTCTCTGTATTGGGTGTTATACCTGCTGGATAAAGCGGAGGAAGGCCGTCTTTCCCTCCGGACTGCGTCCGTATACGCCCGCGTGCTCCAACACCTGGGCAAAGACCAGGCCGGTCTCCTTCTGGACGATCTCCAGCGCGTTCTCCCGGGTGAAGGCATACTTGCCCCGGAAGCCCTCCGCCCAGTCAGCGTGCTTCTCCGTGCGCTCGTCAGCCCGCAGGTCTGCCCCGGACACCAGGGCGTCAGCCACGGCGGCCAGCTCGTCCTTCAGCCGGGCAGGCAGCACCGCAAGGCCCATGACCTCGATCAGTCCGATGTTCTCCTTCTTGATGTGGTGGAGCTCGGCGTGGGGGTGGTACAGGCCCAGCGGGTGCTCCTCAGTGGTCAGGTTGTTGCGCAGCACCAGGTCCAGCTCGAACGCCCCGTCCCGCATCCGGGCGATGGGGGTGATGGTGTTGTGGGGGACGCCGTCGGTCTCGGCCAGGATCACCGCCGCCTCGTCGGTATAGCCCCGCCAGGAGGCCAGGATCCGGTCGGCCAGTTCCACCAGCCGCTCCGCCTGGGCAGAGCGGATCCGGATCACCGACATAGGCCACTTGACAATGCCGGCCTGGACATCCTCAAAGCCTGGGAAGGTCACCGGGGTCTCCACGGGGGCCTTCTCCATGGCGAAGGTATAGCAGCCGCCCTGGAAGTGGTCGTGGGCCAGAATGGAGCCGCCTACGATGGGCAGATCGGCGTTGGAGCCCACGAAGTAGTGGGGGAACTGCCCCACAAAGTCCAGCAGCTTCCCAAAACAGGCCCGGTCGATCTTCATGGGGGTGTGGACGCTGTTCAGGCAGATGCAGTGCTCGTTGTAGTAGACATAGGGGGAGTACTGCATGAACCAGGGGGAGCCGTTGATGGTGATGGGGACGATGCGGTGGTTCTGCCGGGCGGGGTGGTTCACCCGGCCGGAGTACCCCTCGTTCTCGGCACACAGGGCGCACCGGGGATAGTTGGAGGCCGGCAGGTTCCGGGCGGCGGCAATGGCCTTGGGGTCCTTCTCCGGCTTGGACAGGTTGATGGTGATGTCCAGTTCTCCGTACTCGGTGGAGACCTTCCACTGCATATCCCGGGCGATGCGGTCCCGGCGGATATAGTTGGTGTCCTGGCTGAATTTATAGTACCAGTCCGTTGCCCGCTTGGGATCCTCCCGGTACAGGGACTGGAAGGTCTCAATGACCTGGGCGGGCCGCGGGGTGAGGCGGCCCATCAGCTCGGTGTCGAACAGATCCCGGTACACCACGGAGTTTTCCGCCAGCACGCCCCGGGCGTGGGCGTCGTCCAGCAGCTCCTCCAAGATGGGGGCCAGCTCCAGCTCCTCCCACTCCTTCCCGGGGTCGGTATAGCTGTCCAGCTTCAGGGCGTCCAGAATGGTGTTGACCGCCCAGACGGTCTCATTTTCCTGGATCAGCCCAGTGCGCAGGGCGTAGGTGACCAGCTTGGAAACGGCTTCATCGATCATTGCCGCCACACCCGCCCCTCAGTCCGCAAAGCCGTGGGGATGGCTCTTGTGCCACGCCCAGGCGGAGGAGACGATGGTCTCCAGATCGGCATACTGGGGCTTCCAGCCCAGGACGTCCTTGGCCTTGTCCGAGGAGGCCACCAGCTGTGCGGGGTCGCCCGCCCGCCGGGGGGAGATCTCCGCGGGGATGGGATGGCCGGTGACCTTCCGGGCCACGTCGATGACCTCCTTGACGGTGAAGCCCACTCCGTTGCCCAGGTTGAACACGTTGTTGTCCCCGCCCTTCAGCAGATAATCCAGAGCCAGGATATGGGCCTGGGCCAGATCGGTGACGTGGATATAGTCCCGGACGCAGGTGCCGTCCTTGGTGGCGTAGTCGTCGCCGAAAATGGAGATCTTCTCCCGCTGGCCGTTGGGCACCTGGAGTATCAGGGGGATCAGGTGGGTCTCAGGGGCGTGGGCCTCGCCGATGGCTCCGGAGGGATGGGCGCCGCAGGCGTTGAAGTACCGCAGGGCCACATACCGCAGGCCGTGGGCCCGGCTGGTCCAGGACATCATCTTCTCCATCGCCAGCTTGGTCTCGCCATAGCAGTTGGTGGGAACGGTCTTGTCCGTCTCCAGGATGGGGACCCGCTCCGGCTCGCCGTAGGTGGCGGCGGTGGAGGAGAACACGATCTTGTCCACCCCGTGGGCCACCATGGACTCCAGCAGACAGATGGTGCCGCCCAGATTGTTGTCGTAGTACTTCAGAGGGTCGCTCATGGACTCGCCCACCTGGGAGGAGGCAGCGAAATGGATAACGCCCTCGATCTTCTCCTGCTCAAACAGCTGGTCCAGGGCCTTCCGGTCCCGGATGTCCAGCTCATAGAAGCGGGCCTTGGGGTGCACGGCGGCCCGGAAGCCGGTGAGCAGGTTGTCCGCCACCACCACGTCCCGGCCGGCATCGATGAGTTCGTACACGGTGTGAGAGCCGATATAGCCGGCTCCACCCAACACTAAAATCGCCATATTCTTCATTCCGTCCTTTCTATTCCGCTGTTCCGCCTGACGTCACTTCAAAACCACACAGCCGCCCTGGGGCCGGATGTGCAGGATGTGGCACATCCCCGGACCCAGCAGCTCCTCCATTCCCTGCTGGAAGGTCTCCAGCTTCTCGTTGGGGACAAAGGCCTGGATGGTACCGGCAAATCCGCCGCCGTGGACCCGGATGGCGCCGGAGCCGCCCAGCAGCTCCCGCCCCACGGCCAGGGCCACCGGGATGGCCTGCTGCTGAGGGGCCGCCGCCGACCAGGTGTTCTGCAGGTTCAGGGCGGAGGACAGCCCCGACTGGTCCACCAGGGCCAGGAAGGCGGCAAAGTCGCCCTGCTCCAGGGCCTGGGCCTCCTGCTCCGCCCGGCAGTCCTCCTCAAAGAAGTGCATGGTCCGAAGCACCGCCCGGTCGCCGCACTCCTGCCGCAGCTGGGGCAGGGCGGCCCGGAAGGCCCCCTCGTCCACGTCCCGCAGGAACTTCTTGCCGAAATGGGCGGCCACCGCGCCCATTTCCCGGGTGATGTCCGCATAGTCGTCGGTGAGATCCGCGTGGCAGGAGCCGGTGTCCACGATGCACAGGGCATGGCCCGACCGGGTAAAGTCGTACTCCACCTTCTTCACCACAGGGGCGGCCGGGTCGGCAAAGTCGATGGCCACCGCACCGCCCACCGAGGAGCCCATCTGGTCCATCAGCCCACAGGGCTTGCCGAAGTAGACATTCTCCGCGTACTGGCCCACCTTGGCCCGCTCCACAGGATCCAGGGTCCCGCCGCCGAAGAAGCAGTCTATGATGGTAGCCACCAGGATCTCATAGGCGGCGGAGGAGGACAGGCCGGAGCCGGACAGCACTGTGGAAGTCACATAGGCGTCAAAGCCCGCCGGACGGCAGCCCAGCTCCGCCAGCCGGGCCGCCACTCCCCGCACCAGCGCGGGGGAGCTGTTCTTCTCCTCCTCCCGAACCTTCAGATCCCGCAGGTCCACCTCCAGGGCGGGGTAGCCCTCCGACTGGATCCGGACCAGGTCCGTCCCATTGGGAGCGGCGCAGGCCAGCATATCCAGATCCACACTGCCGCACAACACGCGGCCATGCTGGTGATCCGTGTGGTTTCCACCGATCTCTGTCCGGCCCGGTCCGCTGAACAGCGCGGCCTCAGGCCGGGCTCCAAACTCCGCCTCAAAGGCCCGGACCACCCGGACCGCCCGCTCCCGTCCCTTTTCCAGGGAGGCGTCGCTTCCATCCAGGGCATACAGCCCCCGAAGCGCCTCGTCCCCCCTGCCTTCCTGCAGCTTCTGTAACAGCTCTCCCGTGGAACCCATAGACGTCACCTCTTTCTCATTTCTACTACACAGTATATTTATTTTTACTAAAAATTCAATCCATCTTTCACAGATTCTGAAAGTTCGGCGGCTTTGACAGAAAATACCCTGTGTTTCTGGTCATTCCGCCGGGACAGGCCCGGTGCTGCTCCGCACGGTCAGAGATGAGGGCACCACCACCTTCAGCGGCACGGTGCGCTCCGGCTCCCGCCCCGGAAGGGCCACCCGCTCCCGCAGCAGACGCAGGGCGGTGCGCGCCATCTCCTCCACATGGGCAGACACCGATGTCAGCGGCGGCTCCACCAGGGCGGAGCGGGGCGTGTCGTTGAAGGAGACCACCGACAGATCCTTCGGCGCGTCCAAACCGGCCAGCCTCAGGGCCCGGATGGCCCCGATGGCCGTCTCCTCGTTGGCCGCCAGCAGAGCCGTGGGGCGAGTCCCTCCATTGGACAGACGCTCTCCCACCGCTCTAGCCGCCGCTTCTGTCTCCATGGGGCAGTCCAGCAGCCAGTCCCGGCACTCCAGCCCCCGGGCCTCCAACTGCTGAGAAAAAAGCTGGCGGCGCACCTCGGGGGCCCGGCGTCCCAAGTCATCCAGCTTCCATTCCGGGCCGATAAAACCCACCGACCGGTGTCCCAGCTCCGCCAGGTGCTCCAGCGCCATGGAGATCCCCAGGGAGAAGTTCAGCACCACCGAGTCAAACCGGCTCTCCAGGGGGGAGGAGTTCAAAAAGACGATCTGGGGGCAGAGCGCCTCCATCGCCTCGATCTGCCCCGGCCGGAACTTTCCAATGGCGATCATGCCGTCCAGCGGCTCCCCCTCCGGGGGCAGGAAGCCCTCTCCCCGGCTCTCCAGGGGGACCGCGGTGTACTTCCGGTCCAGACATCCCTGGCGGACAAAGCCGCTGAGGTAGAGGTAGAAGGGGTCCTCCAGCTGCTGGGCCGGCGTGAGCATCTCTGCGATTCCCACCCGGAGCACCCCCTTGGGCGCCCGGCCCCTGCGGCTCCGGGTAGCGGTATAGTTCAGCCGCCCCGCCTCCTCCAGCACCTTTCTTCTGGCCTCCATGCTCACCGACAGCGCCGGATCGCCTGACAGGATCCTGGAGATGGTGGCGGCGGAGTAGCCCGTCCGCTCCGCCAGCTCCCGCAGTGTAGCCATGGTGATTCACTCCCTTTATTTTTACTAAAAATAACATAGCACAGGACCGGGGGCGGCGCAAGCCCCCGGAGGGTCATTCCTCCTGGAAGCTCCGAAAATTTTCCCGGTTGACCTCCCGGTAGGGGAGCCAGACATAGTGCTCTGCCGTCAGATCGGCAGCCTGGGCCGGGTCCTCCCCGGCGTACAGGGACAGGGCCAGATCCATCAGGACCTGGGGCATCTCCTTGGCGTTCTGCACCGTTCCGCTGAGCGTCCCCGCCGCCATGGCCTCCAGCGCCGGGACGGTGGCGTCCACGCCCACGATCACAGGCATCTCCTCCGGGGCCACGCCCGCCTCCAGCAGTACGTCGATGGCCCCCAGAGCCATGTCGTCGTTGTTGGCAAAGACCGCCTCGATCTGACTGCCAAACTCCTGATGCCACTGGGACATCTTGGCCGCCGCCTGGCCCTGGTTCCAGTTTGCTGTGTCGCTGGCCAGCTTCTCCACCAAAACCCCGGCATTGGTCAGGGTCTTGATGGAATACTCTGTGCGCAGAAGAGCATCCTGGTGGCTGGGCTCCCCCTCCAGCATCACATACTGGAGCACACCGTCCCCGTTCCGGTCCACCCGCTCCCGGTCCTCCTGCCACTGCTCCCACACGATCTGCCCCTGAAAGATCCCGGACTGCTCCCCTCTGGGCCCCACATAGTAGGCTTTCTCCCACCGCTGGAGGTCCTCCTCCACCGGCTGGCGGTTGAAAAAGATCACCGGAACACCGGCCTCCTCCGCTTTGTCCACGATCACGGCCGCCGCGGTGCGGTCCACCATGTTGACGCACAGCACATCGCAGCCCCAGTCCAGAAAGCGGTCCACCTGCTCCATCTGGAGGGTCTGGTTGCTCTGGCCGTCGGCGATGCTCAAGTTGATCTTCAGCAGGCTCTCCCCCTCCTTCTCCCGGGCCAGACGCTCCATCTCCTGGACCACATTGGAGATAAAGGTGTCGTTCTGCTGATAGATGGCCACGCCCACCCGGACAGTCTCCGTCTTCTCCGGATCCCGGTTCTCGCAGCCGGTGAACAGAAGGACGCAGGCCAGCAGCGCCGGGAGCACAGCGGCCCGCCTCCGGTCAGGACATGACCGGGAACAGCAGCTTTTGATACTCTGATTCATAGATCTCATCGCCTCCCACCACCGAAAAGGGCAGTGTCTCTGTCAGCGGCTCGGTCTTCTCCCGGGCCGCTCCCGCCGCCTGCTGGACCGCCAGATAGCCCGCGGCGTATTCACTCCAGGCCGCCACAGCTGAGATGGTCCCCCGCTCCAGCCAGGCCGCGATCCGGCTGGTCACACCCACTCCGTAGAGGGCCGCACTGCTTCCGGCGCGTTCCTTGGCCTGGGCCGCGGCCTCCGTGGCCCCGATCTCCAGCGCGACCACCTGAGCCAGGGCCCCCTCCTCATCCAGGCGGATCAGCTCCTCCTCCCCGGTCTCCGACCAGCGGAGCACCGTGGCCCCGCCGCGGATCAGGGCGGCCTCCGCCGCCTCCACCCGGGCCTGCACCCCGGTATTCTCCGGGAGGCAGTCCAGAAGCAGGACAGTCCCGCCCCGGTACTCCTCCAGGGCCCGCCGGGCCAGCGCCCAGCCCAGCGCTTCATTGTCCGGTGTGATCAGGGCCACCGCTTCGGGCAGTTCCGACTCCAGGGTCACTGTGGGGGTGCCCCGCGTCAGGGTCTCCCACTCCGCGCCCAGGTCCGCCGGGTCCACCGGAGCCAGCACCAGCGCGTCGGTCCCCCGCTCCACTTCCCGGCGGAGGAGTTCCTTCTGCTCCTCTCGGTCATTGTCCGCCCCAGGTGTCAGGAATCGCAGCTCCGCCCCCAGATCGCCCGCCGCCTGCTCCATCCCCAGGCGGGTATTGGCCCAAAGGCTGCTGTCCGCACTGCGGATCAGAACAGAGACCTCCACCGGCTCCCGGCTGCGGTCCCGTCCCTCCAGATCCGGGGCCGCCAGGGACAGCAGCACCGCCGCCCCCAGCGCCACCAGAATGGCCAGCTGGATGATCCCGTTTCTCCGATCTTTCACGAGCCCGCCTCCTTCCGATAGGGCCGCGACGCCTCCTCGTCCAGTGCCGGAAGATGGATCCGCACCAGCGTCCCCTCGTCCGGCTCGCTCTGGATGGTCAGCCCGTACTGCCGTCCGAAGGTGAGCTGGATCCGCTGGTGGACATTGCGCACCCCGATGCCGGAGCCCTTGGTGTTGATGGCCGGCCGGTACTCCTCCAGCAGCTGCTCCGCCACCTCGGGGCGCATCCCAAGGCCGTTGTCCTCCACATCGATGAACAGATCGTCCCCCCGGCGGTAGGCCCGGACCGAGATGACGCCCTCGTCCTCCGCCGCGGACATCCCATGATAGATGGCGTTCTCCAGAATGGGCTGGACGATCAGCTTCAGGGTATACAGCCCCTCTGTGCCAGGCTCCGCCGTGATCTCGGTGGTGAAGCGGTTTTTATACCGGATCTGCTGGATGTTCATATAGTGGCGGGCGTGCTCCAGCTCATCTGCAAGGGTGATGATGCTGCTCCCCCGGCTGAGGGAAATGCGGAACAGACGCGCCAGGGAGGTCACCATCTGGATTGCCTCGTCATACCGTCCGGCCTCCGTCATCCAGATCACCGAGTCCAGGGTGTTGTACAGGAAGTGGGGGTTGATCTGGGACTGGAGCACCTCCAGTTCCGAGCGCCGCTTCTGCGCCTCCTGCTGGACGATGTCGTCCATCAGGTGGCGCATGGTGGACACCATGGACCGGATGGATCGGCTCAGGTGCTGCACCTCATAGCACCCCCGCTCCTCGATCTCCACGTTGTCCCGGCCGGCCTCCAGCTCCTTGATGGATTGCTCCAGACGGCGGATGGGGTCAGAGATATGGGCGGAGATCCGGAAATTCAGAAAGGCCATCAGGAAGATGGAGAACAGCAGCAGCGACAGTCCAAACAAGACCATTTGGTGGGAGTCCGCCTCCAGATCCTCCATAGGCACCACACCCACCAGCTTCCAGCCGGTGTAGCCCACGGTCTTAACAGTCACCTGCCGCTCCCGCCCCTGAAAGCTCTCCCGGTGGCTCCCGTCGGAGTAGCCCGCCGCCGCCCGGTTGTTCTCCTCCAGCAGGCCGGCGTAGATCAGCTGCTGCCTCGGGTGATAGATCAGCTCGCCGGAGCCGTCGATGAGATAGAGGTAACCGCCGTTGGACAGCTGTACATCCCGGCAGATCTGCTCGATGCCGCCGAAGCTCATGTCCACCAGCAACACCCCCGTCTCGGTGGCCCCGCCCCGGGTAAGCTGCACCTGACTGCTCAGGGAGACCACCCACCGGTAGCAGGCGTCCTGCTCTTGGAACAGGTTCTGGACGTGTGGGGTGGAGAAGTGGAAATTCTCCATCTTTTTGATGGCAGCCTGGAACCAGCCGCTGTCCCGAAGCTCCGCATCCGGCTTCAGCTCGGACAGGGGCGCGGCGGAGACCAGCCGGCCCTTCTCGTCAAACACGGCGATGGACACGATGGACTCCCGGTTCTCCTCGTACAAAAGACTCATGCCGGACTCCAGGGAGCTCTCCTCCAGATCGGTGTTCTTGATGATCCGGTAATACAGGGTGTCGGACACCCGCATCATCCGCCGCAGATAGCCGTCCAGGTTCATGTTCACCTGGGCCAGGACCCGCTGGCTGTTGTCCTCCATCAGCTCGTATGTGGTGGTGGAGAAGCGCAGGAACAGGCTCATGCCCATAAATACCATGCCCACAATAGCCACCGCGGTGAAGGAGAGGGAGATCACCATCTGGATCCCCATGGCCCGATAGCGGCCCACCGCACGCCCTGTCACCTTACGCAGCAGTTTTCCCACACGCGCCCTCCTTCCTAAGACCGCGCCTACCGCTCGCCCCCTGCCCGGTATTTGGAGGGAGAGATGCCGAAGCGCCGCTTGAACACATAGCTGAAATAGTTTGGATCGGTATACCCGGTCTTTTCCGCGATCAAATAGGTCTTGTCGTCGCTCTCCAGCAGCAGCTGGGCGGCCCGCTCCATCCGCACATTGGTCACATAGGCAATGAAGCTCATCCCCTCCTCCCGCTTGAACAGGGTGGAGAAGTAGGCCGGGGACAGGTGGAGGTGGGTGCACACGCTCTCCACACTCAACTCGCTGTCGGCGTAATGCTGGCCAATATAGTGCTTGGCCCGCTCCACCGTCCGCCAGGCGGAGTCGCTGCGCTGGCGGCCCAGCAGCTCCCGCAGGTTGAGGCAACGGTCCACGCACCAGTGCTCCAGCTCGTCCAGGGAGCGGAACTGGGAGATGGGCATCACCCCGGTAAAGCCGGGACCGAACACCGCCTCCAGCTCCACGTCCCCCGCCCGGGCCAGCCGGATCAGGGCGGTGGTCAGCTCCAGCAGGAACAGACTGCATTGGGCCAGGTCCATCCGGTGCTTCCGCAGCCGCTCGATCAGGCTGCACACCAGCTCCTCCACCTGCTCCGCCGTCCCCAGCTTGACCGCGTTGGCCAACTCCCGCTGGTCATCCTCATCCAGAGACAGCTCCGCGGAGGTCCCCGGCTCGATGTCGCCGATATAGAGCACCCGGCCGCCCCCCATGAGCACGCGGTAGTCCAGGGCGGAGCGCGCCCCCTCGGTGGACTGGCGCAGCTCTCCCAGGGTGGCGCAGGACAGCCCCACGCCCACCGTCAGCTCCAGCCCCAGATAATTCAGCGCCAGAGCCCGCAGGCGCTCCAGCTCCTCCAGCAGGGTATAGGTCTGATCGGTCTGGGCCAGAAGGGCCACACTGTCGTTGTACAGCACGGTCCGCACCACACAGTCCAGGCTGGCATACTTGGTCAAAAAGCCCTGCACAGAGAGAAGCAACAGCTCGTCCCGCTGCTCCGCTTCCTCCAGGCTGTCCACATCGAACAGGGCCACCGTCCAGGGACCCTCCGGCATCTGGATCTCATACCGGGCCGCCCGGTCCCCGATCTGTTCCGCCCGGACCTGGCCGTCCAGCAGCCGGGTATAAAACAGCTCCCGCAGGACCGGGAGGCTCTCCTCATACCGGCGGCGCAGGCTCTCCATATCCCGCCGCTCCGCCTGCTGCTGGTCCAGCTGGTCCTTCAGCCGGAGGAGCACCCCGCTCATCTCCTGGGCATTGATGGGCTTCATAATATATTCCGACACGCCCATTCCCACCGCCTGGCGGGCATATTCAAAGTCGTCAAAGCCAGAAAAGACCACCGTCTTGGCGGCAGGCAGGACCCGCTTCAGACGCCGGCACAGCTCCAGTCCGTCCATGAAGGGCATTTTGATGTCGGTGAGCACCACATCCGGGCGGACCAGCTCGGCCAGCTCCAGGGCCTCCTCGCCGTTGTCCGCCTCCCCCGCCAGGGTAAAGCCCAGGCTGTCCCAGTCGATCTTCCGGCTGATCCCGGCCCGGATCCCCTCCTCGTCGTCCACCAGCAGCACCCGATAACGCTCCATGCCGTCCGCTCCCTTCTCCGTCCGCTGTCCAGGGCCCGCGGGCTTCTCCGGCGTCAGAGAGGCGGTCTCCCGGGCCGGCGGCGCGCTCCTTTTCCCATGGCCGCTTTCTCTGCCATTATACCATATCCCGCTCCATCTTTCCAGCATACTGCCCGTTTCTCCTTTCTGGCACAAAGGGCGCGCCGCTTGTCACGGCGCGCCCTATCAAAAGTCCGGTGCGATTATTTCTTGACCAGATACTTGCGCATATCCAGGGCGCAGGCGAACAGGATGATACCGCCCTTGACCAGATAGATCAGGTCCTGGTTGACGCTGGCCATGTTCAGGCCCACGAAGATCAGCCGGAGCAGCAGCACGCCGATCACGATGCCGCGGATCTTGCCGATGCCGCCCACGAAGGAGACGCCGCCGATGACGCAGGCGGCGATGCCGTCCAGCTCGTAGTTCAGGCCGGTGTTGGCGGTGTTGGAGCCCACGCGGGCGCCCTCCACAAAGCCGGTCCAGCCGTACATAGCGCCGGCCAGGGCAAAGACCAGAACGGTGGTCATCAGCACGTTGACGCCGGACACCCGGGCAGCCTCCTCATTGGAGCCCAGAGCGAACATATTCTTGCCGAAGGTGGTCTTGTTCCAGATGAACCACATGACGGCCGCCAGCAGGATGGCGAACCACACATAGTTGGGGATGGGGGTGCTGGTGCCGTTTCCGGTGGGCACGCTGATGATGGAGCCCTTGATAAAGTCGTTATAGCTCTTGTCCAGACCAGAGATGGCCATGCCGCCGTTGTTGCCCATCTTGACATACAGCAGCAGGCAGGAGTACAGGATCAGCTGCGTGCCCAGGGTGACGATGAAGGGATGCAGCTTGAACTTGGCCACGAAGAAGCCGTTGAACACGCCCACCGCGGCGCCGATGGCCATGGCGATCAGGATGACCACGGGGATGGGCAGGGTGCCGATTTCAGGCCACATCTTGTTGGAGGTGGTGACCGCCTGGAGCAGAGATGCGGAGATACAGGCAGTCAGACCCACGCAGCGGCCGGCCGACAGGTCAGTTCCGGTCAGCACGATACAGCCGGCAATGCCCAGGGCCAGAGGCAGATAGGCCGCCGTCTGGGACAGAATGTTGATCAGGGAACTGGGTCTGAGGAAGTTGGGATTGATGATCTGAATGACGATCACCGCGAAAATCATCAGGATGTACAGCGCATTATTCAGCAGCAGATCGAACGCCTTTTTGGAGTCGAAGCTTTTGGCCTTTGCGGCCAACTCTTTGGATTCATTGCTCATGGTTCTTTTCCTCCTCTTTTACACATACTTGGCCGCCAGGGTGAGGATCTCCTCCTGGCTGGTATTCTTGGCGTCCACCTCGCCGGCCACCTGGCCGCCGGACATGACGATGATCCGGTCACACACGCCCAGCAGCTCAGGCATCTCGGAGGAGACCATGATGACTCCCTTGCCCTCGTTGGCCAGGTCGATGATCAGCTGGTAGATCTCATACTTCGCGCCCACGTCGATGCCGCGGGTCGGCTCGTCCAGCAGCAGGACCTCCGGCTTGGTGAGCAGCCAGCGGCCGATGATGACCTTCTGCTGGTTGCCGCCGGACAGGGAGCGGATCTGGGTCTTTTGCGTGGGGGTCTTGATATGCATGGCCTGAATGGCCCACTCGGTCTTTTCCTTCATCTGCTTGTCGCTCAGGCAGATGCCGCCCATCAGATAGTCTTTCAGGCTGGAGATCACCGTATTCTCCCGGATGTCCCGGATGCCGAAGATCCCGGTGGCCCGGCGCTCCTCGGTGAGCAGGGCGAAGCCGTTCTTGATGGACTCCTTGGGAGTGCGGTTCTGGATCTCCTTGCCGTGGAGGGTAATGGTGCCGCCCTCCCGGGTCATGGCGCCGAACAGGTTTTCCAGCACCTCGGTGCGCCCGGAGCCGTCCAGGCCGGCGATGCCCAGCACCTCGCCCTTGCGCAGCTGGAAGGTGGCGTCCTTCAGGCGGGTGTACTTGCCGGCGATGTGCTGCACATCCAGGATCACGTCACCGGGCTTGTTGGTCTTGGGCGGGAAGCGGTTGGTCAGCTCCCGGCCCACCATGAGCTTGATGATCTCCTCCATGGTCAGCTCCTTGGCCGGGCGGGTGGCCACCCACTGGCCGTCGCGCATGACGGTGATGTCGTCGCTGATGCGGAGGATCTCGTCCATTTTATGGCTGATATAGATGATGCCGCAGCCTTTTTGCTTCAGCATATCGATGATGCGGAACAGGTGCTCCACCTCGGTCTCGGTCAGCGAGGAGGTGGGCTCGTCAAAGACGATGATCTTGGAGTCATAGCTGACGGCCTTGGCGATCTCCACCATCTGCCGCTGGGAGACGGGCAGGGTGGACATGACCGCCTTGGGGTTGACGGACACCTCCAGGGTGTCGAAGATCTCGTGGGTACGCTTGGCCATGATGCGCTCGCTGACCATGATACCGCCCATCTTGGGATAGCGCCCCAGCCACAGGTTGTCCTGCACAGTGCGGGTCAGGGCCTGGTTCAACTCCTGATGGACCATGGCCACACCGTTTTCCAGGGCCTCCTTGGAGCTTTTGAAGTGGATCTCCTTGCCATCCAGGGTAATGGTGCCGGCGTCCCGGTTATAGATCCCGAACAGACACTTCATCAGGGTGGACTTGCCGGCGCCGTTCTCTCCCATCAGGGCGTGGACCGTGCCCGCCCGAACGGTGAGGTTGACGTTATCCAGAGCCTTGACGCCGGGGAATTCCTTGCTGATCCCCTTCATTTCCAGCAGAACTGGATGATCCATGAATATTCCTCCTCTCTCCTCTGCGTGGAGCCGCTGCCTCTGCCTCTCCCATGAGATGGGGCAGAGGCAAAGGCTCCACGGATGGGAAGGGGGCTGCCCCGAAGGGCAGCCCCGCGTCCCGCTTTGTCACAGATCGGGGCGATCTGTCGGTACCGCGCTGCTTACTTGGTGTACATGGCGTAGGGGACCTGGATCTTGCTGGGGATGGTCTCACCCTCTTCGTCCACAGCAAATTTATAGCTCTCGGTGTTGGCCATCAGGTCAGCGCCGTCCTTGACGTTCTTCACCAGGGTGGCGATGGTGGCGGCCATGGCCTCGCCGTCCTGCTTGACGGTGCCGGTCATGATGCCAGCGTCGATCTTCTGCACGGCGGAGTCCATGGCGTCCACGCCGTAGACGGGGATGGTCTTGTCGCCGCCCTCCAGGTTCCAGCCGGCGGTCTGCAGAGCAGAAATCGCGCCCTCGGCCATGCCGTCGTTGTTGGCCAGGACCAGCTCGACCATGTTGTTGTTGCCCTCGTTGTACTGACCCAGGATGGTGTTCATGTAGTCAACAGCGGCCTGAGAGGACCAGGCGCCGGTCTGATCGACCAGGTACTTGGAGGTATTGTTGGCGTCATAGAACTCCAGGGCGGGCTTGCCGGCCTCGGCCAGGACAGCGTTGGCGTCCTCCACGCCGTACTTGGTACGCATCTCGGCCTCGGGGTTGCCCTCCTGGCCCTTGAACATGACATAGGAGATCTTACCGTCGCCGTTCAGGTCCACAGCGTCGAAGTTCTCCACCAGGTACTCACCGGCGGCCTTGCCCTGCATATGGCCGGCCTCGGCGGGATCGGTGCCCACGAAGGCACTCTCCTCATAGCTCTCCAGCACGGAGACGTCGAAGTCGCGGTTGAAGAAGACCACGGGGATGCCGGCGGCCTTGGCGGCGTCCGCGATGTTCTGGGCGGCGTCGGGAGAGGCGTTCTCCACCACGTTCACGACCAGCAGGTTGTAGCCGTCGGAGATGGCGGTGTTGACCTGGTTCAGCTGCTCGCCCTGGTTGGTCTGGGCGTCGAAGTTCTGGTACTGAACGCCCAGCTCATCCAGCTGCTTGTCCATCGCGGTGCGGACGGTGGTGATGTAGGCGTCGGCGAAGTTGTAGTAGAACACGCCAACCTTCAGATCGGAAGTCTGAGAGGCAGAGGCAGAGGTGCCGGAGCCCTCGGGCTTGGAAGCGCTGCCGGAGCCGCCGCAGCTGGCCAGAAGGCCGACCGTCATGGTGGCCGCGAGAATCAGAGCAAGTTTCTTCTTCATTTTCATTCCTCCTGTTGTGGTACGGATCTGTATGAAACATTTCCTTCCTAAGCGGAGCCTTCCGCTTTTCGTCCCCTATTGTATCTCCGGCTTCTGGAAAAAACGATAGAAATTTTTTGGCTCTTCTAGGAAAAAACTTGGATGTGTTTCGGAGCCCTCCCCGTTTTTTTGTAGAAAAAAACAAGAACAGGCCCAGTGGTGTCGGATCCGGCCTCCGGATGGCCCCGCCCACCGCCTGTATTTCTTATGACAACAGCCGCACCAGGCGGTGCGGCTGTTGAGACTGTAGAAACAGGGTCCTTAGTCCCTAAACATTCGTTGTAGGTGCCGTCAGGACTTCTAAAATCTTTCAAACCACTTTCCGTTGAAAATGCAGCACAGCCACTTTTTCAAGAAGGATCGCACGAAAGTTTCCCCATATCCATGGATCAGAAGGACGACCCAACCGGCCTTCTGGCCGGCGGCGCGTTTGCGCCGTACAAGCGTCTCCGCCGCAGGCGGAAACCTTGGCGCAGAGCAAATTTACTTTGCCCGAGCATTTGAAATACCGAAGGGTGGAGGCCGCCTCCGGCGGCCGGAACCCAAAAAGAAAGACACGACTTTCGTCGTGTCTTTCTTTTTGCAAAGGACGGTTAAAATCGATATTTTTGTTTGGGGGCAGAGGGGGCCACAGCTTACAAAACAGGACCGATCTGCTGAATGCCAGTTTCCTGCACAGGGGTAATATCCATCTCAGGCAGATCGTTCAGATAGCGTTCCACATTCCGGTACTGCACTCCATTTTCCAGTGCGGCATCCTCACCCCGATACAGGACATAGCGTCCCCGGATCGGGCCAAATCGCCGCTCAGTTTTATCGCATTTTTCCTGATCGGCCAAATGCCGGTATTGTGCGGGAACCTGTTTGTCACTGTGTTTGATCTCGAAGATCTCGCAGCAGTTTTCTTTCTCATGATAGATCACCATGTCGAACTCGCCGGCTGCAAACTGCAGTTTGAAGACCCGATGCCCTCTATCGGCCGCCTTCATGGTCTCCAGCAGGACAATATCTTCCAGCATCCGGCCCCGCACTTCTTCGAGGATCCTGCCCGCAGTCTGAGTCTTCTCGAATTCGCTGCTTACTGAAAAGGTTTCGTCTTTCATCAGCGAGTGGACAAGGGCCTGTGCTTGGCAGTATCGCATCCCCGGCTGGGTAAATAGGATGTGTTCCACGGATCTCGCTCCTGGATCAGCGGTTTCAATGGGGCAGTTCACGATCAGTTCCAACGCGGAGAGATACTCTTTGATCTCCTGGATGTGGGTATCTGTGATACCGATGGACTGTTCCTCTTTGTTGCGGATGTCCAGCAGCTCCATCAGGCGCTGGGTGACCGATTCCGTATCGATATGATCCAATATCTCGGTACGCTTTTCGGGATCGCGCTCTTTCCGAAGATTCGAGGCGGTCAGCCGCAGGTCGTGAGATTGGAAGTCATCGGTCAGAACTGAGAGCAGGAACCGGTGGTTCATATCCTCGATGATCCGGTTGATGGCACTGGTCAGCTCACCGGCCTCATACAGAGCGTACAGATGGCGGAAATGTCCGCCTGCCTCATAGCAAGCCAGGGAATGCTGAATGTTTTTGCAGATCGCTGTATCGATGTACCGCCGTGTGGACTCATCATCCCGGAAAGAGGCGTCCTGGGCGTTGACATCTTCATCATCAAAGGCGAGCTCACCGGCCCGTAGCGTTCCTCCGTAGCGGATATATTCATCAATGCTGTCGATCCCCAGCAGGCGGCTGTATTCCCGGTATGGGATGAAGGTAGTGTGGATGGGCTTTGCCCGGTCATACAACTCCTGATCCATCGCCAGCCAGAAGCCAAGGGAGTCCGTGCCGGAGAGGACGATCTTCATGCCCATCGCCGCAAACACATCGGAGAAAAGCGCCGCGGAGTCGATGAAATCCCGCATCAGGGTGACCTCATCGATGAATACATAGCGGAAGCCCGCATCGAACAGTTTTTTCAGATCCCGGTTCATCATAGCCATGGTATCGCTTCTGCGGGCTTTGATATAGGTCGTGCGGCTGAGATCTTCTTTGTTCATTCGGGCAATGGCCTGCCGGAGCATGGTGGTCTTTCCGGTCCTGCGCAGGCCAAAGACCAGGCAGACCCTGTCGCTTTCACCGCTGTAGAGATAGTCCTCCAATTGCCTAGAGTCGCGGTAAAGACCTGGGACTGGAGCATCCAGGTTCACATGAGTAGGAAGTTTATGCTTACCTTTCCGGCTGGTGATCGCAGCTGCAATCACTGTGGGACTGTGCCGGTTGCCCACATTGTTCTGCAGAATGACCACAGGACGGATTCCGCCCTGCTCGGAGTCAACTACCGGCCGCAGGTCTGCATAGTAGATATCACCCCGGCGGATGTCCTCTTTGCGGTATGTTTCCATCATTTGCACCCCCTGTTTTTCTGGCTTAATACCACAAAAATAGGGACCGCTTCTCTGATAACCAGATCCCTTGCAGGATTGGAATGGTAACTCATACAGCAGTCATTCCGGTCAGTGAAAGGGCTGGCATAGAGCAGAAGCGATCCCCATTGCTTCTGATATTAAAGTCGGGGCATCTCCAATTCTTCCTGAAGTTCCGGCACAGCATAACCAAAAAGGCAGAGGGACAATAAGAAGATCGCCTCACGCTTCCGGTCATAGAATACGCTTCGCTCCATATTCAGCTCATCCAGCAGTTCCTTTTCTGTGCTGTTGAAACGGTGGATAAATTGTTTGCTCAGGATCTCATAGTAAAGTTCCCCCCGGTCAGGGTATCGTTTCAAGCGGAGAAGGGCACGGTCGATCACATCCACCAGCATCCGGTTTTCCATCACACAGCAGACCCGTTCCTCAAACTCCTGCAGATCCATATCCGGGGCGAAACTTTGCAGATAGATAAGCCCGGTATCAGCGTCCTGAGCGCCCAGCTCCCAGGCGTACTCATGCAGTTCCTCCACCCGCTCACTGAGGACCCACACCACATCCCGGTAGATTTTCAAAATCAGCTTTACCCGGTGATAGGCCAGCTGGCTGTCAAATCCAAGGGTCGCCATCTGCCTTTTACATTTCTGCAAAGTGGAACTTTCTTTTCTCATGCCATTCTCCTCCTCCCATGTTCGCTAAACTGCGAACAAAATGCATATAACAAAGCCTGTGAACATTGGTGCGGCTGCGCCCCTCTCTCAGGAGGGGGGCTTGCCGTACCAAACTTATATGAGATTGCGTGTTTCCAACCGAATACGCATGGCCTGCTTGGAGACTTGGAAGATCTGAGCCATTTCCGCAACCAACTGCTCATTGCTCCTGCCTGCACGCAAACGGTAAAAACTTCTTTTGATTTGCGGCAGGGGCATGAGGAGAGCAGTAGCCAAAGCATCCGCCTGCCATTCGACCAGACCGTGGCTTTCATCCAAAGATGTTTTTCCTTCATAGGCAGCCACATCGCCTGTGCCGGAGTACAGCTTCTGGTGCAGGACCCAGTGCCCCAATTCGTGAGCACAGGTGAACCGCAGCCTGCCGAGGAGCCTGTCCACACAAAGCCGCTCCTCCACCAGGATTGTTCCGGCCTTGACTGCAATCAAACGGTAGCGTTTTTCATCTTGGTCGTATAAAATAGCCGCTCCTTCATCAAAAATCGTTTCCCCAAGGATGCTCCCGTTTTTGCGTAGGCAATGATATTCCAGAGTTAGATCAAACTTGGTCTCTATGATAGTTTCAATGGGAACTGCCTGGGGAGGCCCGTCCAACAAAGCGGGATCATACTCTTGCAGGATCTTCCGTCCAATGGTTTCAATTGCGTCCAATCGATACTTTGGTACAGACAAGAAAATCCCCCCCTTAGTTCTGGCGGTTCTGCAGCATTTCCATAAATGCCTTCCATTCCTCATCGGTAGCATCTACTTCCTTTGCC
>ENA-ORUO01000758-ORUO01000758.1-human-gut-metagenome-genome-assembly--contig:-NODE-758-length-36906-cov-3.366883_pt1 | contig 36906 bp, 23 predicted proteins | sample MGYA00242082_ERZ509215 | MGnify/ENA primary metagenome ERZ509215 (study PRJEB26280, sample SAMEA2338829) | human gut metagenome | biome: human gut; feature: human-associated habitat; material: faeces... | reverse complement strand
CGTTTTAATAGGGTTTTAATAGCGTTTTAATAGCGTTTTACACGGTAGTGATCCGCTATTGATCCAGAAATATACCATATTTCACCATTAAAAACGGTGAGAATAACCACTTAAAAACCATACAATTAACAACATCTTAAATGATTACCCGAAAGAGAATCAAAACATCTTTCCCTACAAGCCATTTAAGTCGTCCCAAAATCTCACCGGAAAGAAAAACGGAGATTTTGAAACTTTATATATAAAAATACGAAAATAAAACAGTACATTAGTAACTTCATTTAAGAAGGGCAAGCGTTCTTTTAGCGCCCACACCCGATATTTTACGATTTAGATTATGCCAAAGAAAGAAAAAAAAAGCAAGAGAGACATCGGTAAGAAAGAATTACACCGATTATTATACGATATATTTTCCGGTAACCCCGATCAAAACTTCAATTACAAGCAACTAGCTCAAAGATTAGGCATCAAGAACATGAATGCCAAACAATTGATCATGACGGTTCTCTACGAGATGAAAAATGACAATATGCTCACAGAAGAATCAACCGGTCTTTTTAAATTCAAGGTAAACACCATTTACGTTACCGGAATCATCGACCTAACAGCAAAAGGTACTGCCTACTTGATCTCGGACGACTGCAAAGAAGATGTTTTCATTCCGCAAGTCGGTCTGAATCATGCCTTAAACGGCGATAAGGTAAAAGTGTTACTCTATGCCCGAAGTTCCAAAAGACGCCCCGAAGGGGAAGTGGTGGAAATCCTCGAACGCAAGAAAGAAACATTCGTGGGCATCATACAATGCTCCAAACAATACGCCTTTCTCGTTCCCACGGGCAAACAATTACCTTACGATATATTTATCCCCTTGGCAGACTTGAACGGTGCCAAGGACGGGGAAAAAGCCATCGTCAAGATTACCGAGTGGCCGGAGAACCAGAAAAACCCCGTGGGTAAAGTGCTGGAAGTTCTCGGAACGCCGGGAGACAACGACACGGAAATGAACGCAATCATGGCGGAATACGAACTGCCCGTACAATTCCCGACAAACGTGGAAAAAGCCGCTAAAAAGATAAAAGATGCCATCCCGGCAGAGGAAATCAAGAACCGCAGAGATTTCCGGGAAATCACGACATTCACGATCGACCCGAAGGATGCCAAGGACTTCGACGATGCCCTCTCGCTCCAAAAGTTGAAAAACGGGCATTACGAAGTCGGCGTGCATATCGCGGATGTCAGCTTCTACGTGACCCCGGATTCCGTGCTGGACAAGGAAGCTTACACCCGCGCTACATCCGTGTATCTCGTGGATCGTACGATCCCGATGTTACCGGAACACCTGTCCAACGGGTTGTGTTCGCTACGTCCCGACGAGGAAAAACTTTGTTTCTCGGCAGTTTTCGAGTTGAATGACAAAGCCGAGGTAGTCAATCAATGGTTCGGACGAACGATCATCAAGTCAAACCGCCGTTTCACTTACGAGGAAGCGCAAGCCATGATCGAGGGCGGCGAGGGTGACTATAAAGAAGAGATATTAACCCTTAACGATCTGGCCCAGAAATTACGGGCCGCCCGTTTCCAGAACGGTGCCATCGCTTTCGACCGGATCGAGGTTCGTTTTGATATTGATGAGAAGGGGAAACCCACGGGCGTGTACTTCAAACGCTCGAAAGAGGCCAACAAGCTGATCGAGGAATTTATGCTTCTTGCCAACAAAAAAGTAGCGGAAAAAATCGGGAAAGTCAAGGAAAACCAAAAAGCCAAAACATTCGTGTATCGTATTCACGAGCAACCGAATACCGAAAAGCTGGAAGATTTCAGCCGCTTTATCGCCAAATTCGGTTACCGTCTACGAACGAGTACGCCCCGACAAATATCCTCTTCCATGAACAAATTGATGGAAGACGTGCAGGACCGCCCGGAACAGAATATGATCGAAACACTGGCTATCCGCACCATGGCAAAAGCCGTCTACTCGACGGTGAACGTGGGACACTACGGACTGGCTTTCGACTACTATTCGCACTTCACGTCACCGATCCGTCGGTACCCGGACGTGATGACCCACCGCTTGCTGCAACGTTATCTCGACGGTGGACGCTCGGCCAATGCCGATAAGTATGAAGAGATGTGTAAACATTGCTCCGACATGGAACAGATCGCCTCTAACGCAGAAAGAGCCTCCATCAAGTATAAGCAAGTCGAGTTCATGAGCGACAAGCTAGGCGAGAACTTCATGGGAACGATCTCCGGCGTGACGCAATGGGGTTTCTACGTGGAACTGAATGACACCAAATGTGAAGGACTTGTTTCTATTAATGAACTGGAGGGAGATTATTACGAATTCGACGAAGAAAACTACTGCATCGTGGGCCGTCACCACCGGAAAGTCTACCAACTGGGAGATCAAGTACTCGTGAAAGTGGCAAAGGCCAATCTGGTTGCCCGCCAACTGGATTTCGCTCTCGTGGGAAGTGAAAGCACCACAACAGCCGCCCCAGCAAAGGTGGTTCCTCCTAAAACCCAAAGTAGCCGCCAACGCCCGGAACGCAAACTCCGGCGAGGACGACGGGGAGACGCTCCAACGAAAAGGAAAGAGAAGAAAAGGAAAAAGTAATTACAGTAGAATATTTCTGAAATAAAAAATCAGCCAACTAATTCATTGAAAATTAGTTGGCTTTTTTGTAGGGATATGACCTGCTCTCTGGTACGAGAAGAGAGAGACCTGATTATTTTATCTTTACCCATTTAACGGCATCGGCTACCACCAGTTGATGATATGTACTCCGAAATTTTTCATCTGTAATAGGAGCTACACCCCGGTCATCCAACACGACACGTGATTCGCCTGCAGATAAAGTAAATGTACCTAAAGACACCCAAGCTTCTTCTGCCGATAAGGAATACTCGTACACCGGCATTCCATCATTTTCCGGGACCTCCAAGACAATTTCCCTCTCTCCCTCAAGTGTATAAACAGTATAGTAATTTTTCATCCCGGGATAATCTGTTGTTACCGCATCTCCTGCATACTTAATAATATGAGGTCGATAGATAAATATTTCATACTTTCCCGGCTCCGGAAGGTTTGCCATCCATTCCGCCTTGCACTTTCCCGTTCCGGCCTTTTTTATGAAGCCGCTACGAATATGTCCTCCATAAAATTCCTGAGATAAAGAAAGATTCCACGAGTTAGCCTTTATTTTGTGCAAATCAACGTATTTTTCTCTATTCTCTTTTTTGATTAAATCCGCCAATCGTTTTCGATTGTTTGACGAGTCAATCAAGTGAAAGTTCTCATCTTCATTGTCAACCACAATTTCTCCCGGGGGATAGAATTGATTTCTTTCGAGCAAGGTAACCCTTTCGACCGGTATAGCACCTACCAATGGAAGGTTTCTATTATCGAATGAAATATCCCTTGGGAAACATCCGGAGAAATTAGTGGTCAATTGCCGGACATTACCCATCTCTTCATGGATAACAATTCGTTTACATTCCCCGGGTTTGATCAAGTAGCTCCGACAATAATTGATCCGCGCCTCACCGATTCCTCGCTCACTTGTCGTAATCGAAACAACTCCATCCGTATTACCGAAATTTCCCACCTTAAAATCAATAACCTGCATCTCACCCGTTATTTTACGAGATACATCTTTTATCGTTAACAACGGTATCCGTTTACTCGTGTACCACTCGTCCATGTAGGCTTTAATATCCTGCCCGAAACGCCGTTCAAATCCCTCGATAAACGAATCGAAGTGGACTTCCTGAAAACGAGTAGTCGCATTAAATTCCTGCATAAACCGGGTTAAAGAATCCCAAGTAGTGATCGTTGTAAGATAGCCTAACAAAGAAGAAACTTTCAAAGTAACAAGCGCACTTTGCTCCCTACTATATTCTTCCGAGACCACACCTTCCAATCCTTTTTCCACGATATGGTCTAACATTTCCGTGGTTATTTTATCCCGAATAGGTCGAGAATTTATCATTTCTCTAAATATCAACTCGATGCCTTGATACGTATCGGAGGTGATACTGCTACTGTAATTTGAGAAAAGATAATTTACACCCATCCAGTTCAAATCGAAGGGGATCTTGTTATCCAACAGGAAATCTTGCACGCTCACTCCCCTGTCAGGTTCACCGGTATAAAAACCGGGATGAGGTGTCTCTACTTTACACAGTCGTTCCCCAAAGAACACGATCTCCGGTTGAACATTATTACTGAACGATTGTTTGACCAGCAAAGATAAGGACGAGGGTACTTCGATCAGTTTTAAGTATTTGAAGGGATAGAGATTAGGTTTACCATCCTCGACGACATCTTTACATCGCTTCACGATTTCCACTAACTTCTTTTCCCGATCCGGATTATCTTTTCCCAGCGCATCCCATTCATCGAAATATTCCAGATAAAAATCATTCCCCGGGTAAGTATAAAACTCGATGGTAACAGAATCGACGGAGACGGCCCTTTTTTCGTACATCCCCATACAAAGACTTAAACCCGTCAAGTTTTGCAAATTATTGAATGTAACATTCTCCCCTTCCCTCGTGGGGATTCCTTGAGATAAAACAGTCATTTCCCCCGGATTCTTAACATGGAGAGTATAATCCGTGAAATTAATCTCTTTGGATGCCTGTAATTCCACCGGGGGAACAGTCATCGGATACCACATCACTTCCGGTACAAGCAGCGTGAACCCACTCGACACGAAAGCCCTGCGTCTACCATAATTTTCTTTTTGTGAATACCGAGCAGCAGGAGAAAAGAATTCATCGTCGGGGATGTTTACTTGATAAATATCCTCGTCAATACATCCCTCGTATTCGACCTCCAATTCAATCTCTTCGCCGGGCGCCAAAGGATGATCAATGACGATCACCTGGTAATCCCTGCTAAAAGAAAGACTTTGCCCATTGGATTCAATTTTACCGATTTCCAGTCCCGGGTTTAAAAAGAGTAAAAGCTTGTCCATTTTTACCTTTTTCCGGTTTTGTATGCTCATACGACTTGTTGCCGAGAATTTTTCTCCCCCGGGATGAAACGTAACGTCGTGGGTAAGCACGCGTGACGTGGGATATTCATTGTATTTAAGAAACGTTTCACGGTACGCTATTCTATTTTCCAAGCGAGCTTGAAATTTCCCGACATAAATACCCCCCAACACCAAGGCTAGCACCAAAAACAGGGAAGCAGGAACAACCAAATAACGTTTCCGATCGGAGGTATTGGGTTTTCTCTTCGCGAACAAAACAGCGAAACAAAGAAAACCGATTCCCAAGAATAAGAAAACGAACCGTTGGAGCAAGTAATCCTCAAGATACACGAATCCGATCAAGGTGGAAAAAGAACTTGGAAGTAAGCTACCCCGGAAATCCAATATTCCATAAAGAGGCGTCACCCAATAATTACAAGCAAAATAAAGAAAAGCGGTCAAGGTCACCCAACTAATAAAAGGTTGCTTAAACAACTTGTTCACAAGCAAAGATAGCCCAATAATAAAAACAAGCGTGGGCAACACAAGCGTGAGTAGATAAAAGAGATTCACCCAAAGGTTTACCGGTGAATCGGGAATGATTATACCGATAACCACACAGACAAGCATGAAAATAATGTCTACGGCCAAAAACGGAACAAGAATACCCAGAAATTCCCCGAGCAAGGATTGCCTGTTGCCGATAGGTCGCACAGAAAGAACTTCCCGGGTTTCAGCTTTTCTTCGCTTTCTTTCAATATCACAAATAATAAAAATAACGATTAACGATTGAAATAGATTCAAAAAGTAAATTCCACGTATAGGAATGGAAGAAGCAAATACAACATTCTCCCAAAAAATCCAATCTCGTGTCCAAGGGACGAGAAAACTCAATATGCCTAATACCCCGAAAATGAAGAAATAGAATAACCTATTTCTCCTTACCAGCTTACTCTCGTAAGAGATAGCTGCCTTTAACGCCGTTGTTTCCATGATAAAGTTTATTTTAGTACAAAACAAAGATAGAAATAAAAAATAGTATTATGCAATACATAGTACCTCAAAAATAAAAATCTTTCTACTTTAGCATTATTTTATCTATTTAACGACATCATCGGCAACAACTAATAAAAATCATAACGACGAAAATCCTTATAATACAAGTTCCCAAAACGGAAGCAGCCTTCACGCAGATAAAGAATAACTCTCCGTGGAACCAATTTAGATCAAGAGGATTGAGAAGGTAAAAACAGAGTTTATCCTAATAGCTATTACATATAATTTAAGGAAACTAGTTAAAAAACAGCTTTCTATTATTTTTTACTTGTTTCTGTAGGATTACTTCTCGAAGAGAAATAATTGAGAAGATCAAAGATGCTTTAAAAATGAGAATGGATAATTAACGGACGGTATAGCAAAAAAGAAGGCATCACTTTCAGATACCTTCTTTCATGATACTTACCACATCCACTATTCATTTTTCTTTCCGTTCAATATTTCCCGCATTTGTTCCAACGTTGGTTTTTTCATCACAATGTTTCCTTGAGGATCGATCAAGTATACGGTCGGAAGGGAGTCAAATTTATAGGACTTACGCAATTCACTAGCCTTGAATCCCTTTGGATCAATCAATTGGGGCCAAGTTATTTTGTCCGCTTCAACAGCTTTGATCCATGAAGCTCGATCGTCGTCTAAAGAAACAGAAATAACCTCCAAACCTGCCGCTTTTAACTCCGGATAGTATTTAAATAATTCCCGATTATTCTGCCGGCAACTCACACACCAAGAAGCCCAAAAATCCACTAACACATATTTACCACGGAAAGAGGATAACCGAACGAGCTTTCCCTTCATATCGGGCAATTCAAAATCCGGAGCTATTCCTGTCAGCTGTTTTGACTTCAATTTATCATAGGCTGTCACTAAACGATCTTTCATCGGGGTTGCCGTCATATGCCCGTCCAATATCTCCATCACTTTGGTAAAACCGGTATAGTCGACTTCCCAATAATAAAGTTTCTCATCCGCAAGAAAATCTCCGGCTTGAGTCCCTGCAAATTGACGAATCCCAGAAAGTAAATACTCTTGATTCTCGTCAAACATCTTACCCATCCGATCTGAAAATCGGACTTTTTCTTCCATATCGGTGATCGTATCATACGCCCTACTTTCCATATTATATGTCGTCTCCCGTTGATCCTGTTCCTTACGAAATTCAGTAAAACGATTCTGCAAAGATTCTTTCAAGGAAGAAACCAAATAATAATTATCCCCGGACTTCTCCAACGTGTAATCCTGACTTTCAGCATACCATGGAATAGAGATGTAATCTTTACCCAACTCCAATACCAACATCGTGCCCTCAGGCAAACATCCTACCCAAGAAAAGCTCCCATCATCTTTAAGCGGGATGGTAAACAATATGCTATCCCGGTGACTTTTCGGAGTCTTCACCTCTATAACCTTACTTTTAATTCCTTGTCCGAATTTCCCGTTTAAACGGGCTTGCGGCCCGGACTGACAACCCCAAGCCGCAATAACCAAGAATAAAAACAAATATTTCATTCTACTTTATTTTATATATTTTGTGATGGCTTCCCGAATCCCATCACCCCATAATTCCTTCTCCAAGATAATGCCTTCCGGAGAAATCAGAATAATAAAAGGTATCCCTATCCCGTTATAATTATACAACTTACCAGTGATTCCTTCGGGATCATGTAATTGCAAATAAGGTAACTTCTCTTCCTCCAAGGCCTTTTCCCAAGCCTTTGCCTCATTGTCGACAGAAACCCCAATTACCTGAAGTCCTTTATCCTTAAATTCTTCATTCGCTTTCTTCACGAGAGGCAATGCCTTACGACAAGGTCCGCACCAGGAAGCCCAGAAATCCACAAGCACGTATTTCCCCCGGAAAGAAGATAGTTTTACCATTTTCCCTGACGTATCCTTCAACTCAAAGTCGGGAGCGACGGCCCCAACAGCACAATTTTTTATTAAATCTATCCGTTGTCGCATTTTCTCTAGCCCATAGCAATGGCGGATAGAAGCATCAAATTGATTCAACAAAGCTTCCTGTCGTGCCACTTCTTGATACGCCGCATACGAGCTAATAACCACAGCTAATGCCTTGTTTTTAGGATCAGCAGGAATGGAAGCAAAAAGTTGTTGCATTTGTACATCCTGTAAAGAATCCACTTTAGCACCGCACCGTTTCAATATAGCCATATTTTCATCCGTCATGGACACCTCGTTATATTCATGAAAAGCTTTATTATAGGCAGGGATAGCCTCGTTCAATTCCTTCGCAACCGGCAAGTTGGTAAACACGGCCTCATAAGCAAGCGACAAGGGCGAGCCTTTAATACTCTCTTTGTTGATTCCTTTTTCATTTATAAATCCCATCACTTCCACTTGATCCGAATCTACAAAAAGCATCATGGTCGGTATTTTCATAGAAGGCCCTAGCGGGGCAATCGAAGGAAAATGTATAAAAAAAGGTTGGCCGTAATCTGTATCCACGGAAAATTCCAAAGTAAATTTATCATTCACTCCTTTAGCACGTGCCATTTCTTTATTCTCAAAAGTATAAAGAATGACCTCGTTATTCCCCAAACCTTTTATATTCCCGGTAACCTTTACCGGCTTTTCGACAGCATAAGCCGCCAACACTGTAAAAAACAGTGCAAAAAATACATACAATGATTTCATACAATACGATTTAATTATTTATTACAACTATCTTGGATTTTGTTCTATGCCATTATTCAATATCCGTACTTTTGCTGCGATCGGGAACATATACCTGTTCGAATTGGGTTCAAGAGTATAAGTCGTTTCTTTGAATTGACGAGTAAGTGTCCGGACATATATCCCCTCTTTAGCCAGACGCTTCATGTCAAAAAATCGTACTCCACTATATACCAATTCTCTTTGCCGTTCCTCCAACACCACGTCCAATAATTTATTGCCACTTACTTCCGGTAAATCTGTGTATTTATCTGTAGCGATACGCTTTTTACGTAATTCATTCAACACTTTCAAGGCATTCGGATCTTTCTTCCGAGCCAAGCATTCAGCCTTAATCAACATCATTTCCGGAACACCTATATTATAATCGAGTTCTTGCAAGAACAAAGGGTAAGGTTCAGTTATTGGCTTTCCGGATCTATCGAGCACGGTAAAATTAAATTTATAACGCAAATCGGCATCCGTATCAAAAAGATCGAGCAGTTCAGGAGACATACAACAAGAAGAAAGGGCTGATTGGAAACCGGTAGAACGATACATAATCATCTCAGGCGATTCCATTGGGATAGGACGATTATTGATTCCCCCGGAAGGTTTTTCTTCATTCTTAAAACTGAATGTATTGTAATCAACCAAATTATTGTTCAATTTCAACGCCTCTTCCGCATTTTCCAATGCTGCATCATAATTCCCGAAAAACAAGTTCACCCGAGCCGCCAAACCAAATGCTGCCATGCGAGGAAGATGATAAACCGAAATACTCTCTTCAGGCAAATCCATCGCCACGTCCTTCAAATCTTCCAATATTTGTGCAACAACTTTATCAGAAGTCGTCCGCTTTACTTTGGCTTCCAAATCAGGGTCCAACACCAATGGAACACTCAAATCCGTTGAAGCCGTTTCCGGGTCATAAGCCGGAGCATAACAAGAATGTAAATACCAATAGTAAAAAGCACGATTCACCCGGGCTTCCGCCATTACTCGTGCTCTATCAGCATCTGACCCCTCCTTCGCTTGGGGAGTTTCCTGTAATACCAGATTGCACGTGTAAATAATCTCGTAAGCATTATTCCATGTCGCATCATCCTCCTCCGGAAGATAAAATTCTTCCTGCCACGTGTAAGCTTTTCCCTGTTCTGACATAATTCTCCCTGTTAAGCGTTCCTCCGTCATATAAAGATTATCACTACACATTTCTGCAAGAGGATTGATTGCTGACAGATTACGGGAATCCCCTATCATCTCATCGAAATCCTGTACTTTTTCAGGAAGCAACATTCCCTTGGGAGTAACATCCAAAAAAGAGTCACATCCACATAACAAAATAATCGCTAAAACTACATAATATATTCTTTTCATAACATTTCAATTTTTGGGTTAGAACTCAACTCTTAAACCAAACGTGAAAGAAGGAGCCTCACTCAATCCCAAAGTTCCATGAATCGGATCAACTGCTTCTGGATCAAACCCTTCTTTATTTTTCGTCCACATCCACACTGTATTTGCTTGTGCTGTTAGGCTTACACGAGAAAATGGCGTTTTCTTGATTAATTGAGAAGGTAATTCATAATTCAACGTGATCTCCCGCAAACGAATAAAATCTCCCTTACGAACACTATTGGACGAGTACGAGGCCAAATGTTGTCTAATACCATCATAGGATTCCCATGTCAATGTTGCCGGAATATCCGTCTTATTTTCATCTCCCGGCTTTTGCCAACGTTTGGCAACAAATGCACTCAAATCGGCTGCCCTTTCCAGAGGATTCATCGTGGGGTAGGCAATACGGAAGACATGACCAAAGTTGTAGACAAAAGCAAATGACAACAGGAGGTTCTTATATTTAAAATCTGTTGAAAGACTTCCACTATATTTCGGACGATAGGTTCCATTATATTCAATAGATTCTGCCACAGGGGTACGAGTTTTATTTCCCTCCGCATCATAAGTCTGAGGATTACCATCTTCATCCAATCCTGCCCAACGATAACTCCACAACGCTTCCCGCGGATAACCTTTAACAAATTCTGTAACAGCATGGGTGCGGTTATAAGCCGGATCCCCATCCGAAATATTATTATTCGTAATCTTATTCTTATTATACCCAAAAACAAAATTCACAAACCACGAGAAATCTTTTAGACGCAAGGCTTCCGCATTTAACTGCATTTCAACTCCCCGGTTACGCATATCGGCAGCATTAATATATCCCCCGTCAAACCCAAGGGTCGGGTCGATTTGAACATTTCCTAACAAATCATAACTACGCTTGTCGTAATATTCCAACATGAATGATAAACGATTAAACAATTCTGTTTCGACTCCGATATTCAATGTTTTTGTCCGTTCCCATCTCAATTTCGGGTTAGGGGCATTTGACACACGTGATAGATAAGCACCGATCGCACTATTGAAACTTCTCCTAACAGTCAACAAAGGAGTAGATGATCCGCTCCGGTCAAAATTACCCGTTAATCCGTAAGAAATTCGAGGAGCTAAACGGTTGATAACATTAGAATGGAAAAAATCTTCTTCGTGCACATTCCAACTTAAACCCACTGACCACAACGGATTACGACGATATTTCTTCGCTGCCCCGAATAAATTGGACTCATCAATACGGAATGTTCCACTCAATGTGTAACGACTATCATAAGTATACACGGCAGAGCCATAGTAAGATACCTCTCGGTTATCCCGATATGAAAATTTGTCATAATAACTGGCATCATAAGTATGCTTATAACCATCCCAAGCGTCAATCCCTGTTTTAGCTAACTCCTGCTCGTCAAATAACTGGTAAGACAACAACTCATCATCATAACCCAATTTACGATAAGAATTGGATTTGGAGGTATGCTTGCGTAATTCGAAACCGGCAACAACATTCACGTAATGCTCTCCTTCTTTACCAAAACTCCGGTTTAATATACCCCCAATTTTTAAAGCATGTGCGGTCAAGTCCTCATTCTTCATATCCAAAATATCACCCATCGGTAAATGATTCACGAGTTTACCATCTTCCACATTTGTCATATAATTCAATCGCTCCCGAACAGCATACGTTTCTTCATCCTGTAAATTTTTGGTCTCACTATGTGTCCGTTCATACTGGTAATCGGCAGAAAGTTTCAACCCATCTAATATGGTTACATCAAGTCCCACTTTCGCCCGCAACCCGAACTTATTAGTCTTATTATTAGCTAGATCAATTTCATCCAACACGTTGAATCCATAATCTTTATAGCCTTCTTCTACTAACTCCTGATTTTTTTGAATATTAAAGTTCGCATAATCTTTTACCCGGTTTCCCTCTTCGTCAACTAACATCTGGTAAGGTAAAATAGTATTAATAACACTTTTTACATCATATCCATGATCTTCCTTCCCATAAACAGCATTCAAGTCTGCTCTCACGGAGATTCTAGGTGCAACGACATAGGTGTTTTTAGATAAAATATTTATAGAATTCTTACTACTCCCATCCTTGTATACCGAATTTTCACCCGTATAACTTCCGGACAAGAAATATGAAAATTTTTCACTTCCCCCGCTCAAAGAAATGTTATGATTATGGCGTATTGCAGTACGTAACAATTTATCCTCGATCTGTTTCTTATTGGACATTCCACCCAAAATCATCAATTTTTCTTCTAACTGGTCTCGAGTAATATTATTCTTTTCATACTCGAAAATCCAACCCAAAGAAGGAGAATAACCATTAGCACTATCCTCGTAGATTCCCCCGAATATCAATTCTTTATCAAACGTTTCAAGATCATAATCCACCAATGTTTTCGAGTCTGCCCGATTCAAATCGCTAAAATCAGGTTTACACATCAAGTTTACATTACCGGAATAAGATAACTTACTATGACCGACAGTCCCTTTTTTCATCTCTATCACAATCACACCATTGGCAGCACGAGTACCCCATATTGCCGCAGCAGCAGCATCTTTCAACACGGTAATCCGTTCTACAAGATCCATGTTTTCCGGTAGTTCATCCACCTCAAAACCATCCACGATATACAACGGCTTGGTTCCCACCTTTTTTGAAATGGTACTTCCACCTCGTATTCGAACGTCGTCATTATAAATCGTCAAACCAGGGACTTTACCTTCCAATAAACGATTCAAGCCTGCACTTCCTCGTAATTCTATCGCTTGGGGTGAAATCGTAGAGAATGAACCAGTAGTATTAACTTTCTTTAAAGTCTGATAACCGGTACATACCACGTCTTCCAATTCCTGCGCATCGACTTGCATAATCACGTTGTAAGACAAACGATTGGGAACGAGTTTTACCTCTTGCATTTTCATCCCGACCATAGTAAATTGTAAAATAACACCCTCTAGTTTAGCAATTTCCAGTTGAAAATTACCATCAGCATCGGTAGCCACTCCCACCGTGGTTCCTTTGATGATTACGGACACCCCTGGTAAAGGTAAACCCGTTTCGTCGACAACATTTCCCTTCACCGTGTGTTTCTTTTCTTGAGCCACACGAGAAACCACGATATGGTCTGCCAAGATTTCATAAGCAAAAGGTTTTCCTTTAAAAACCACATCCAAAATTTCACTTACGGTTTTACCCGTGAAATTCTGTTTGTTTGCTTGGAAACCCTGCACATCCTCGTGATTAAACACGAACTTTAAATTTGTTTTCTGCTGGATCAAATCGAATAATTGAACAAAGGACACTTGTTCAAATTTCAGATTGATTCGTTCCTGCTGGGACCAGACTTTCGCACTTAGCCCAGAACATGTTAATAGAACGACCAGACACGCCAATTTCATTTTAATCATGATCCGGTTCAATTTTTGAATGGTTTTTTTCATAACTTTGTTGCTGTGATTAAACATGATTCCCCGCCAAGGGAATTTTAAATTACCCCCGGGATATGCGCCAACATATTCCGGCTTTTTTATTATATTGATTTTTTCTGCACGATCAATGTCTTTCCATCCAGTCTCATTTGAATCTTTTTTGTCTTTTCCAATACCTCAATAACTTCTTCAATAGAAGCATTACGACGGAACCACGCCGTGAAATGATAATTCTTCACTTCCGCATTCTGGTAGTACACATCGAAATCATACCAACGTGCCAATTCATTGATAATATTTTCCAAACAAACCTCTTTGAAATTAAACGCACCTTCCCGCCAACCAATAAAATCCGTTACATCAACTTCTTTTATGATCCACCGCCCGTTGACCAATAAGGCCTGTTGACCTGGAACCAGCTTCTGTATTTGTTTTCCCCGTTCCAGTTGTATACTTCCTTCTACCAATGTCGTGACTACACTCTCGTTCGAATAATCCCGCACGTTAAACTGCGTTCCCGTTACACAAATATCATAATCGTTTATTCGCACGATAAAAGGTTTTTCCATATTTTTTGCTACCTCGAAATAAGCTTCACCCCGTAATTCAACTTGACGTTTATCCCCGGAAAAAGTAACCGGAAAACGGATGTAACTATCCGAATTCAACCAAACCGTTGTTCCATCAGCTAAAACTAATTTATATTCACCCCCTCGCGGAACCGTAATTGTATTATAGACATCTTCAGTTGAAGTAACATCTTCAACCAATTTGTATACTAACTCGTTATTTGTTGAATTGGAAATTTTTGCCCCTTGTTCACTCATACTAGCAACACGCTCGGATAATTCCACCTGTTTACCCGTGGATAATGTTAACACGGCAAGCTTTCCTCCTGGCTTAACAATCGGCTCAACATAAACAGTTGTTGTTTTTTCCCGCTCCCGAGTAAATAGAAGAATCCCTATACATAAAGGTAATAACAGAATTACCGCATATTTTAAAACCTCATATATCCGAGAAATTTTTCTCACGGGACGAACTTTCCTCCAAGCTTTTTCCCGATCAACATGATCTTTCACGGAATAAGCCATTATACCCGAATGTATCTTCAATAATTCTTGGAAATACTTTTGATGAGAAGATTCCTTGTACCATTCTTCAAAATAGGCTTTCTCTTCTTCCGATAACTCATCAGAAGCGAGCTGTTTCATAATTATCTCTTCTAATTCCTTTTCCATTTTTCCTGTATTATACCCTAAAGACAGGAAAAGAAACAAATCGAGTGGTTCGAAAACAACAAATTATTTACAACCTCTATTTTTTCGTCGGTAAAAGGCAAAGAAAAGTACTGAAGACGAGATCTCTTTATGTATTTCATCACGCAAAAAAACGTACGCTTTTTTTATATGATCTTTCACCGTATTTAAAGAGATCGCCAAAGTATCTGCAATCTCCGCATAAGATTTAGATTCCAAAACGCTCATCTCCAACACCCTACGACGTTTTTCTGGCAATTTATCCAACAATTTCCCAATATCTTCAATAAATTGTCCCGAATATTCATTATTATCTTGCACTTCTTGTAATAAATAATATTGTTTGTATTTATCCACTACTTGTTGGTGTTCAAGATAATTTAAACAACGATTTTTTACAGATAATAATAGATACCCTTGTAGATTCTGAATCCCTTTCAATTCATCCCGCTTTTCCCACAAACGAACAAAGACTTCTTGTACAACATCCTCAGCAACAGCAAAATCATTCGTGTAAAATATTGCCTGTTGCACCATTCCAACATACAATAAATCAAACAGGGATTTAAATTCTTTTTCATCCCCATTTATTAAACGATCTTGATTTATTGGAACTTTTAATGTCATAAAATGTTCATTTAATGATACAAATATAAAACTTTATCCCCGCATGCAATAATAAAATTACCACCTTATTCAGAATAAAATGGTAATTAACTTATCGTACGTTGTTTTCTATTGCCAAATTATCAACTTCTCCAACGTTTCAACATTGGAAAGAATTTTTGCATCTCGGCACGAGCCTCTTCTTTCGTGTAAGGATGTTCCATGTCTTTATTGAATTCATCAAGGAATTGCAAACAGTGGTCAATCATCTCGTCCATCGTGCAATTTTCAGTAAAAGCCCCGTCACGATAGCAATAAGAACAGTATTCTTCATTCTTGGAGCCATCCGCATTACGCCCGAATTGTTCTTCTGATGTTATCGGCATCCCGCAACTTTGACAAAATTTATTTTCCATAATCCAAGTTTTATATTATAGCAAATATATGAAAAACATCGGTACATACGCCATATTTTTGTATATCTCAGACAATATATTACATTTGTATTTTCATTCTTCAACCATGCAACTTTATCGTGTTTGTATATGAGAAGATATTGTAAAATATTTAAACACTGTAGTTAATAACTGTATACATACTCGTGAATTGAACCATGATGTGTGGGAGTTTCGTAGCAGATAACAGTAGGACGGTACAAGCGTTATGGCTAGTGTTAGCTAATATCTCGTCATTGTGCATGACATTGGTAATATCAGCTATTCTTAGCCGATATATGACTACTGTCGAGTATGGCACATATCGCCAGGTCATTTATATTTACTCGACTCTTTTGATGATCTTTTCTTTTGGGCTTCCAAGCGCATATTCCTACTTTCTTGCACGTGTCCCGGTAGAGGAAGGGCAGGCGGTGATTCGCAAATTCAGCGTGTTATTCTGGGGACTTTCTTCCGTCTTTTCAGTCACTCTGTTCGTAGGAGCATCATGGATAGCTGAATTACTCGGTAACCCGTTGCTAACCGATAATTTGAAATATTTTGCAATGACACCTTTGCTGTTGATGCAGGTATTGTGTGTCGAACGCGTATTGACCGTGTACGGGATGACACATGTTGTGCTAGTGTACGCATTATTAAGTCGCATTCTCAGCGTACTTTGTTCTGTAATTCCCGTGATTTTTTTCAATACCGGGGTTCCCGGAGCCATAATCGGACTGACACTCGCTTCTTTCGGCTCATTTCTCGTTGGTATGCGCCTCTTGACATTACCCTTTAAAGATGTAACACGAAGAAAAACGGATTTGACAACCGCAGATATATTGCGATTCTCGATGCCTGTGTTTTCTTCGAGTTTGTATGGATTTGTCATTGGATCCGCAAGCCAATTTTTCGTGAGCCGTTATCTTGGGGTTGAAAATTTCGCCATGTTCGCAAACGGTTATAGGGAACTTCCGATTGCTGGCATCGTGATTGGTGCCGTTGCCGGTATTCTACTACCGGAATTTTCCCGGATGACAAAGGGAGGTTCCGATAGTAAGCAATATCTAGTTCTTTGGAAAAACGTAGTACTCAAGTCCGCAGCGGTGATATATCCATTTTCCTTGTATTGTTGCATTTTTGCCCCGGAAATAATGGGAGTGTTATATGGAACCGTTTATCGAGAAGCTGCTGATTTATTCCGAATAGTCACGATAATAAATTTGGTGCGTATCGTGCCGTACGGACCGATAATGTTCGCATTAGGCAAAGGCAAAATATTTGCCAAGGCCCATTTGGTCACAGCGCTACTATTGCTTGGACTTGATTTTCTTTGCGTTACCTTTTTCCCGTCTTTATCCGCAATCGCTATCATTGCAACGACAACCACAGTCTTTTGTCTTGTGGTTTTAATGGTAAGTACGGCACGACTCCTGAACACCGGACTCTTAGGCTTGATGCCATGGAAGTCCATGTTCAAAATTCTGTCCGTGTCAACCTTCTCATGCTTTTTAGGGAGTTGTGCGGTAAATTTAATAGGAGTTACCCGTGATTTTCCGGCTCTCCTCTCGGGATTTTTAATATCGATTGTTATCTATCTACCTCTTTCATATATCGCAGGGATTAATTATGCGAGGCTGTTGAAACCATTGGTGTCAACAAATCAACGAAAATGAAATTGACTATGAACGTTCTAATTATTACTCGGAATTTTTATCCTTACAATAATATTGGCTCCTTTCGTATTAACTCGTTCGCTAAATATTTTCGAAAGGCAGGGCATTCTGTAACGGTCGTGGCAGAAGGTGAACGAGATGAGGCTATCACCTGGAATGGTTGTGATATACATTACATCAAAGACCCGATAATGACCCCAAAGTATCTTCATAATTTGGAACAAAAGAATAAAAAATGGACCCTAAGGCGTGTGATTAGAGCATTAGAATCGAGAATATTTTTGGGTGGACCATGTATTTGGCGAGCCAAAACCTGTAAAAAGGTAGAGGAATTATTTCAAAAGAATAATTTTGACGTGGTATTGAGTTCTTACGGGCCTTTGACTCCTCACGCACTCGTGATGAAAGTATTAAAAAAGAGATACAAATTCTTTTGGGTCGCCGATATGCGGGACGAAATGTCAAAACTTCCTCACTATTCTAAAATACACAAAAAACGACTTGCGTTTTATGAACGTAACATTCTCGAGAAAGCGGATTTAGTATTATCCGTGTCGAAGCCTCTTATTGATGATTTTAAGACAATGTGTTCACACGATCGATTCTTGGAAGTAAGAAACGGATATGATTACGAGGAGTGTTATGAAATAAATTTCCAGCCCCAATTCACGATGGGGTATATCGGTCGGTTTTACTGGATGGCTACTCCTGATAATTTTTTTAAGGCCTTTTCGGAATTGATCGAAGAGGGCAGGCTCCCCGAAAATAGCAAGATTAAAATTGTAGGGAATTTCAAAAAACTCGATGTGCCTGACAGGATATCGTCGAACGTGATTCAATGTAAGAATGTACCCCATGAAGAGGCGATCAAAATATCCATCACAGAAGTTGATACACTTCTGATGATGTATCAATCCGGACGAAAAGGAGTGTATTCTGGTAAATTGTTCGATTATCTTGCCACGAATAAACCTATTTTAGCTTTATACGATCCCAATGATGTGGTTGCCCCATTACTTGCTGAAACAAAAGCCGGATTTATCGTTGACGATGCTGACAAAGAGGGGATTAAAAATATGATCATGAAATGTTATCAGATATGGAAAAATAAGGAGATACTTCCACGAGATTGGGACAAAATAAAACAATACTCTCGTCGCAACCAAGTCCAAATCCTTCTTGACTATTTGTCTAATAATCTGGCAACGTCCGGATAATATTCACAATTTCAATTTTAGACGGTATCAAATATATAAATTTATCACTTCGTATAACTTTTGGGAAACTTATTACACTTACCATCCGTTTAATACATAAATCAAAAAATAGAAATGAAAATATTATTTATTGCAACGTTATTAATAGCAGGAATGCTGACAACATATACTCAGGCTTGTACCCGTGTGGTATACCTCGGTAAAAATGGAATGGTGGTAACAGGTCGAACCATGGACTGGAAAGAAGATTTAAAATCTAATATTTACGTGTTCCCCAGAGGAATCGAGAGAGCGGGGGCGGACAAGGGGAACACGATTCATTGGAAATCCAAATATGGAAGTGTCATTACGGCGGGATACGACATCGGTACTTCCGACGGGATGAATGAAAAAGGGTTGGTGGCCAATCTCCTATACCTGACGGAATCCGATTATTACCGTCCGAACGACACTCGTCCGGCTATGGGGATCAGTATTTGGACCCAGTATGTACTTGATAATTTTGCAACCGTGGATGAGGCCGTAAAGGAGTTAAGCAAAGAGACATTCCGGATAGACGCACCAGATATGCCGAACGGGGCGAAATCAACTTTACACTTGGCCATTTCTGACGCATCAGGGAATAGCGCCATATTTGAATATATCAAGGGAAAACTCATCATACACGAGGGGAAAGAGTATCAAGTCATGACAAACTCTCCTTCTTACGAACAACAAATCACGCTAAATAATTACTGGCAACAAATCGGTGGCCTGGTAATGTTACCTGGAACCAACCGGGCAGCAGACCGTTTTGTCAGGGCATCATTTTACATCAATGTTATCCCACAGACAGACAATCAACGAGAAGCAGTAGCTGGAGTTTTTAGCGTTATACGCAATGTATCGGTTCCTCTTGGGATTTCTACCCCGGCACAGCCTAATATCTCTTCCACCCGATGGAGAACGGTCGCTGACCAAAAGAATAAAGTATATTTCTTTGAATCCACGATGACTCCCAATGTATTTTGGATTAACATGAAAGACCTAGACTTTTCAGAGGGTGCATCTGTCAAGAAATTAAACCTTGCAAACGGAGAAACTTATGCAGGGAATGCGGCCAAGGATATGGTAAACAGTTCCTCGTTCAAATTCCTGTTCGAAGTGATATAAAAGGAATGATCTGATTTGATAAAGTCCATGAGGTTTGAGACGATCCCCGTTTTTCATGACTTGTCCCTTGCCCAGTTTCTCCCGGGAAGAGGCATTCGTGATCAGGAGCGTCCCTTCTTTTTCTACCACCGAAATGGCTTTTGGATCCAAATGATCGCCATGTTCGCAGGTAATCAAGATGATTTTAATGGTAACAACCATCAGATCTTAAACTTACGTCCGATCTACACCCAAAGTTATGAATTATTTCTCAATAATTTATAACATCGAAACCAATTCACGTTGTTTTCGAAAGAAATGAATACGCTGCAAATCACCACTTTCCGAGATTAAAGTAGAAAAACGTTTCAACGACGAAATCCAATTCTTCACGCTATCAAACGTCTTGTCATCTAAAGATGCCACGGAATTCAAGGTAAAAGCTTTGATCAATGAAAGTTTACATTTCTGAGTTAAAATATACGAGTAGGTCGTGTCAAAATTAATATTGGATATGTAGAAATTTATCCTGTGCCCGTTATCAAATTTTCCCCGAGCTGCAAGCCGTTCCGTGTAATCCAAAAGGCGATACAATTCCTCCTTTAACTCATGCACATCATTATCAGAAATCAAGTTCACGCTCGAAAAATATTTAATGTCATTGATTAAATACATGAAGATCATGTTATCGAAGATAAAACAGGAATCTTTTATCCGCTGGGTTTCCGTGATAAAATTTCTTTGAATTTGTACCATGCGATCCGGAATAACAATCTCATGTAATGGCTGCACGGAATCCAGACCATCATGTTGGGCTTTCCACTTGAACAAATAAAACCGAGTTAGGTATTTATATTTCAAATAGAGTGCCTGTGGGAGAATATTGGTAGACGAAGCCGCCTCCGAATACGTATTCGGTTCTATCGAACGGAAAACATCTACAAAATTATCCATCATGTCAAGATCTATTTCCAACGGATTGATAAATTCTGTCAATTTCAACTGGAAAGGCCGACTTTTAGGCGAAACCGACTCCAATAATCCATCAATCGAAATATTCATCTCTTTAGAAATTTGGGCTGTCTCCAACAAGGTAAATGGGACATCCCCACGCAAACGCCGATAAATAGCCTCTTTACCGATACACAACAAATTCCCCAATACACTTGCCAAATTCTCTTCATAAGGGAGTTTCTCCCGGATTGCTTTCAATAAATTATCATGTAAAACTTCCTGTTTCATTTCATGTCGCTCTTTAATCATCATTATAATCGTAAAGCAATCAAATCTCCACCATGTTATCAAAAAACGTTCAGGATTTTTGCCGATTAGTATACACTCCTCTCTGGATAGACATTTCGGACGAAAACGTATAGAAATGTTTTCTTATTGCCTCGACTAAGATATATTTTTTTCTAAATAAATACAAATACATTTTCCCTCCCACGAAATAAAAAAAATGATTTTATACAAAATAACCTTCAAAATAATTTTATAAAAACAAGAAGTTTTTTCACTTAACAAAGCTCTCATCGCATTTTGTTTCAAAAATCGAATTAACGCAAACCCATAGAATTCAATATTTTCAAAATTAGATACAAAAACATCCCGACCATATCTATTTAGAAACGTTACAGATAAAAATCAACCCGGATTTCTATTCGAATTCACAATCCTCTATCTAATTTTGTTACAAACAAACGTCTAACGAAAAACACATTAATTTACATAACAATGATTAGTTATATCATCTACGGCCACATCCAATTCCACATCCAGAAATAATCCGGAATGTCAGACAGGGAATCTGTTCCTATTTTCCCTGTAAAACGGATTATACCAATATCGTGTCCCTGGCCGGGCGATCAGCTCCAGAGCAACCTCAACACCTACACACAGCCTGACTGATCGCCATTTCTTTTTTCATTTTCAAGAATTATAATATACTACATTTTTTATAACTTTGTGATCATGCAAAAATTCCAAGCAAATGCTAACATTTATTATCTCTATCGGTCTATTAATCGTCGCTTATTTTACCTACGGTAAATTTGTTGAACGATTTTTCGGAGCCTCATCCACAATTGCGACTCCGGTGAAACGCCTGGCAGACGGGGTGGATTATCACGAGCTTAAACCTTGGCGTATTTTCGTTATCCAGTTTTTAAACATCGCTGGCCTAGGACCTATTTTCGGGGCTATACTAGGAGCGGCTTACGGTCCGATGGCTTACGTGTGGATCGTGATCGGTTGTATTTTCATGGGAGCGACTCACGACTATTTTTCCGGCATGCTTTCTATCCGCCACGACGGAACAAGCCTACCTGATATTGTCGGGAAATATCTCGGGAACAATGTGCGCAAATTCATGACGTTTTTCACGGGATTTTTATTACTGGCCGTGGGAGTTTCTTTCGTGAACGGACCGGCAGATTTACTCGGTAACCTGACAAACATGAGTATGACGCCCTGGCTATATGTTATCTTTGCCTACTATATTCTAGCCACGTTACTCCCCATTGATAAAATTATCGGTAAAATCTACCCTTTTATGGGATTGGCCTTAATATTCATGGCCGTGGCCGTGGGAAGTTATCTACTTTACGGGGGATTTTCCGGGAAACTTTATATTGAAGAATTAACCTTCGACACGATGAAAAATATGCACGCAGACCCGGCAAACAATATTCTTTTCCCGATGTTATTCATCGTGATCTCCTGCGGTGCCATTTCCGGGTTCCATGCCACGCAATCCCCCATGATGGCACGTTGTATGACAGATGAAAAATACGGGCGTCCCATCTTTTACGGAGCCATGATTTCAGAGGGGATCGTGGCCATGATCTGGGCTACCGCAGCCATGGCATATTTCGGGGGTGCAGAAGGCCTGAATGCCGCCGCCACGGCAGGAAAAACTCCCGCTATAATCGTGGATGCGATCTGCAATTCATGGTTAGGACGTTTTGGAGCGATTATCGCCATTATCGGGGTTGTTGTTTGCCCGATTACATCCGGAGACACAGCATTCCGTAGTATGCGGTTGATCATTGCCGATGCTTTAAAATTCAACCAGAAACCGATCAAGAATCGTCTTATCGTTTCTATCCCGATATTCATCATCGCTTATTTACTTTGTAACGTGGATTTTTCCACGATATGGAAATACGTGGGCATCGGGAACCAAGTATTAGCAACCATCACGCTATGGACCGCAGCCACCTATTTGGCTAAAAAAGGAAAAGCTCATTGGATGATGTCTATCCCCGCCACGTTTTTAAGTATCGTATGTACGACCTATTTCCTGATAGCCCCTTATAAAGTAGGTGGCCTGTATCTTTCCTCTTCTATCAGTTACCCGATAGGAGCGATCGTGGGAATCGGTCTTTTCGTTCTGTTTATCACGAAAATTACTAAGAATAAATAAAAAAAAGGCCGCCTGTACGCAGGCGGCCTTCATCACACAAAGAAAACATTATTAATTCATTCGAATAGCTCTAACTGCTTTTCCCCCACTTCTTTTCTCTCCCTCTGCGTTATATTTCTCTTCTTCCATTTTCGCCTTATCCGCTCCAAGCGTATCCCCATTTTTGGTCAACAAGCGAGCTTTAGAATTCATCAAATTAGCTTTCGCAAAAAAATCTTTTGTCTGAGCACATCTAGTATCGATCCAATCGACTCCTTCCTGAACGAGGGCCTTGTCGTCACAACCGGCCAACGCCTCGATATTATTCTGGAAATACATTTGCTCTTCACCATTTCTGAACACATTATACTTGAACGCCTCACGCATACTATTCAACATTCCTTTATAATCCCCCTTTCGGACATATTCGGCCGTGTATAAACTAGCCAAAGCTCCCGGGATAAAAGCATAATCCAAAGATTGAAGTAATTTAACCAACTCGGCATTTCTAGCCTCGTTAAATTCCCCATTTCCCGAACGCCAATACATGATTTCAGCCACGGCCCCCTTTATCGAATTTTCCAATTTATAGTCAACCACTTCTTTACCGGCCACTTCATAGAAACGCCCGATATTTGCAATCACTTGACGTATAGGTTTTGATAACGGATCGCTCACGTTCTTTTTAATCAACTCCCAATTATCCTTGGTCACAATCTCGTCATCCGACAAAGCATTCAAATATTCAGCAGCAACAGCCCCTTGCTTCTCCTGCATGTAAGCCGAGGATAACGCAGTCAAATAACGACTTAATAAATCCGTAGTCCGCTCCCCGGCCTCGTACCGCTTTGTTAGACCACTCAAATTGTTTTGTGGATCTTTTGCGATCTTTCCTCCTTCCATTAACCACTCGGCAGAACCAGCCCCAACCATCTTATGAACCACCTGCTGCGTATTCGGGTCCACGAAAACCAAAGTTGGGAAGGCCTTCACTTCAAATTTATCTTTCAACATCACGCCATCCGCATCCTTTTCCATATCATACTTCACGTTCACGAAATCCGCATTAAACTGATTCCCCACATCCTCACGGGTAAACACCTGTGAGGATAACATCTTACAAGGCCCGCACCAAGAAGTGTAACAATCGATAAATATCAACTTCTTCTCTTTCTTAGCCTTTTTCAAAACTTTCTTCCATTCTTTCGTCTGTTCGAAAGTAATCCCCTTGCTTTGAGCCTCTGCGCCCCAAACAATCCCGGCCATCAAAACGATTAATACAAATAATTTCTTCATTACATAAAACTTTAATTGAACATCCTCTCGTAATATCACTATTTAAATTTCTTCTGCAAGCTGGCAATAATCGTGTCGAACTCCTCGGTCATTCCTTTCTTGAATTCAGGCGAAAGTTCGTCAAACCCATTGTAAACAGACAACACGACCTCACATTTTTTGTCTCCTTTGGGATGAACTTCAAAAGCATAAACCCACTGTTTATCGTTCGTGTAATCCGATCGGATAACAAAATAACAAATCTTGAAGACATCATAATCAATCACGCTGATATACTGACTCCTTTTTTTACCATCTTTCCCGGTCAACTCGATTTTAGCATTCAAAGCTTTCTCCTCGCAAGTAAATTCCTTCACACCTGAAAACTTCTTGTAATTTGCCGGCTCCGAGATGTAATCCCACACTTTTTGAGCAGATGCTTTCAACACAATCTTTTTCTCGATAGCAGGCGGTATTTTTTTCGCTGCCGTCATTTGTGCCGAAGCCAACCCGGACATGCAACACATCAATACCAAACAAAGTAATATTCTCATTTCCTTTACCGTTATATATTCTAAAAGAAGTAGGGAGATGCATGCAAAGAACTGTGTGATAAGAAGAAGCATTTACTCCCAACCTTACACGCCATCCCCCTGCCCCTTTTTTATTACATTCCCATCGCGGGCATCGCCACGCTCTTCTTTTTACCGCTAAGTAATTCTTCTAGCTTATCCGTCAAAGCCTTTCCCCGCAAATTTTTTGCCACGATTTTCCCCTCCTTGTCCAAAACCAGAATATAAGGGATTCCCGAGAACTGGTATTGTTTCATCACGTCTTTTCCTGCCTTCGGAGCCTGTGCTTGTGCCCAAGGCATATTCTCTTCCTTCATGGCTTTTCTCCAAGCAGCATCATCTTTATCAATTGAAACACTAAAGAATGCCACCCCCTTGTTGCTATATTCCTTATAAGCCTCCTTCAAGTGAGGAATTTCAGCCCGGCAAGGTCCACACCAAGAAGCCCAAAAATCCAACACGAGGATTTTCCCCTTAAAATCCTGCGGTCCTAATTTTTTCTTTCCATCAGGAGTAGGAAATGAAAATTCCGGGGCAACTTTCCCCTCAGATAAACGCTCTTTTTGAGCTTTCGCTTCTGCCATCTCTGCTTTATATTTCAACAAGGGAGCATAATTGGGGTTCTTACTTTCCAAACGAGCCAATACTTGTTGTACTAACTCTTCGTTTTCCTCTCCCCTCAAAGACGGTAACACGGCCAACACGCTATTCCGATCGGCATAATGTTCGGCCAAGAATCTCATTCTCGCTCTCGATTCATTCCCCAACATATCGTAAAATTTACCGGAAACTTCCTGCTTTGCCTGATCATCAATCCCCGGAATACGGTATACTCCTTGAGAAACGCCGATCATCAACTGGTATCCCCGGTATCCATCCCAATTCATCAAATTCATAACCTCATTGTTTGGCCCACCATTAATGTACACGTAAGGCGGATTCTTTATTTTTATCTTAGCCGTGTCCTCTCCCCTGAAATTGATCTCCAAATCCTCATCCTCTGCCCAAAATTGTACGGATTGCCACTTTTGACAATCCAACGTGTAAACTCCCGGTTTGTCCACCTTCATTTTAAATTCGTATGTCCCATCATCTTTCACCTTGCATGAATCGATAATCGTCTTGTCGAATCCCTGCCGCTCAACAATCTCCATATTGAATCGGTTATAAGGAAACTTCACTTTTCCTTTGATCGTGATCGTTTTTTGAGCAAAAACACTACTTGTACTAATTAGCATACAAGCGAATAACAATAATCTTAAAATCTTTCCCATAAATATCATTTTAGTTCATTAAAATTTCTTTGTCTATTGCACGTCGGCCTTTAAATCTTTTGCCAGTTTCTCGAAAAATGTCCGATAAGACATCATATTACCCTTTCCTTCTACCTCATTTTTTGCCGCTTTGACTGCCGCATCATCAAACCATTGAGCCGCTAACAATCTTAACGCCTTATCTTTACATTGCTTATTTACCCGTAATCCCCAATTATAAAGCAGTAAATCAGAAACTTTACCTTGTTTAATACGTTCCGTTCCTAAAGCGATGTAAGTTTTCCAATCACCAAGTTTCTCCGCGTTCATCATTTCCGCACCTGAAGCAATATCTTCCCAACCATCCACGTTCGCTTTTTCCATCCGTTTCACGTAACGTTTAAAGCCTTTCTTATCCAACACCAGCTGATCTCCTTCTTTATTCACAAACCGGTTAGCACCACCTCCCCACACGTTCTGAATTTTCCGTTTCACATCTCGTTCTCCATAAATAGAGTAGAATTCATCCCGATGTTCATACACGTATTGAAACAAATCCGAATCAACATCATTTATATACTTAACAAATATATCCCAATACTTTCTCTCTTTTAAATTATTCTTATCTAATGTTGCAAAATAATCCAAACTAACTTCCCCTGCTTTTTCACTCAAGGATGCATTTCCCAAATAAGTAAGATATGCCTGAATGAACTCCGGATCCCGGTTCCCCTTTTGGTATTCAGCATCTGCATAGGCCAATCCTTTCCCCTCAAAAGCGATCTGAGCCTGCTCTATTAATTCCTTCAACCCAGGAGCCCCTACCAGACTATGCACAACTTCACCCTGCCCATTAATAAAAAGCAATGTCGGATATGCCTTCACTCCAAAACGATCTTTCAAATTTATCCCTTCCCCCTTTTCCATATCCATTTTCAAGTTCACGAAATGCTCGTTGAAAAAGTTTGCCGCATCAGGATCGGTAAACACGGTTCTCGCAAGCTGTTTACAAGGTCCACACCAAGAAGTATAACAATCCATGAAAATAAGTTTATTTTCTTGTCGAGCTTGCTCTAACGCCCGGTTCCAATCTCCCTCGATAAACTCTATCCCTTTGGCTTTCTCTAATGCCGTCTTACCGAAACCGATAAACTCATCTCCTTCCGTGTATCCACCCTCCATATAAACCAATTTTCCATCACCATTGATAAACAGGAATGCCGGATAACCACTCGTACCATATTTTTCAGCAAGCTCCTTTTCTTTCCCAAAATGTATTTTCAAGTTTATAAAATTCCGGTTATAAAAATCAGCCACATCATTCAATGAAAATACATTCTTCACCATCAACATGCAAGGTTGGCAATAATCCGTATAAGCATCAATAAAAATCAATCGATTTTCTTTCTTCGCTTTCGCCATTGCATCCTTCAAGCTAATTTCTTCAAACAGAATCGAACGTGTATTATTTCTCTTCACTTCAGCATCTTCCAACGCTTTGTTCCCTACCTCCACGAATTTTTCCGGTTTTTGTGCCAGAAGATAAGGACTCACTACCCCAAGGATATCCCCGTTAGGCATGAAAAAACCATATGTCGGGTACATATTCATCATTAATTTAGGTGCAAATGCCTGACCAGCCTCAGACCCCATATCAATCTGAATAGCAATCACGTGCTGATCACAAAAATCCATAATTTCCGAAATTGAAAACAATTTCCGTTCTGCGACATCCAGCTTCTTCTGATCCTCCGGGGTTCGAGCTTTTCGCATGGCATCCACGAACACGATTTTTCCTTCTTTTTGTGCCAACTCTGCCGCTTGTTCCCAAGTCAGGTTTTTAAACACGGATTTGTACTTCTGTGCGTTCACCGATGAAACAAACATCATCAATAAACAAATAATGATCCCGGTTCCTAATAATCTAATCTTTTCCATACGGATTCATACATTTTTACTCCCCGATGTTTATCGGGGAGTTTTTAAGCTTTATTCTTTATACAACACATCAACGATTCTACCAAACCCGGTATACGGATCAGCTGTTCCCCCGGTAATGGCTCCGGTTAACTCATTAAAGTCAATCAAATAAACCTTTCCCTCACCTCCAGACTCGGTAGAAACTATCAATAATTTACCATCTTTAGCATGTCCCGAATTCTTAAATACTTCAACGCCTGTTATTGTCTCACCACTGAATGAGTGAACCACAGCACCCTTATTCGTCGACGCATATTTGTATTGATATAAATCACTACCGGATGCATAAAAACAAACATTCCCTTGGTTTCCGAAAGTGTAAAGGGAACTCTCTGTTAAACCTTCACAATCCGCCATAGAATATTTCTTAACAGGCGTTGCTGTCGCTCCTGAAAAATCCATCACGTATAAAGAATAACCTGAAGTCTCCGTGTCATAGAAAACAGCATACGTGTAAGAATTAAAACCATTCTCCATAAATTTCAATTCTTTCGTTGAACCGATATCATTCAAATCGAATTCGCCCGTTGAAGTAGACTCAAAAGTCCCCACGTTTGAACCAAATTGATTAATAGGAGCAAAACGTTTATTCTTCATGTCAAAAATCACGGATGAAAAAGAACTTGTCGAAATATTCGGTAAATAAGGAGCTGCTTTATAATCCCCATCCAAACGATCGCCAAAAGTAGTAACTCCCATTGACCTATGATCCCAAACATAAACTAAACCATTCGTCACAATCATCTCAAGCGGGCGACTTGTTATCACATAAGCCTCCGGAGCTGCAGTAACACTCATCGGGAAAGAGAACCAAGAAGTAAAATCATTAGACATGATCTCGTATGTATTTACATCCAGTTTCAAACCACCGTTTTCAGTAAAAAAATAAAGTACATTATTATCAGAATACGTTCCCCGGCCTAAGAATTTACCATTTGTCACTTCCGTATCATTAACCCCGGAATACACGTGATAATAAACTTGTTCTTCTGATGCTGTTATATCGGTCAATAGTTTAGCACTCTTGATTATATTCAAATCATAAAGTCCGTTTTTCTCATCCATCACACATAGTCCCCTGGAAACTAACGTCTCTACATTCAACTTCATTGTGAAATATTCCTTCAAATCCTGAACGTTATCTGTAACCGTCAATGTCAAATAATAGGCACCCGGAACTTCATATATGATCGTATCGAAAACTGCTTTCGTGTATAAAACCACGGCGGAGTCATATTTCTGCACATCATCATCTTTTTTAGGGTCCTGCGGATATATTTTCCATTCGTAAGACAAATTTTTCTCATCACCCGCGTACTTCACTTCTACCGGGACATTGAAATTCTCAAACTGATAAGCTGTTTGTTCCGCTTTAATTCCTAACGTATCAATTTGTAGAGAAATCAAATTCTTGTAATCGTAATTACCTTTGTCATCATAACAACTCCACAATCCGGCAACGACAGCCAGCAATAACATTATCTCTATTATAAATCTTTTATTCATAACATTATCATTTAAAAATTAATCAGGGAAAGTTACTCTACCTTCTTTAGGGTCTACAAGAGGACCATTCTCAGCCTCGTATTCAGCCAATTTTTCCTTCAAGATCCTCTTGGCCGGGGTAAATTTTGCTGCATCACCCATCATCCCCCAATAACTCCAACTGGAAAAATCCCAAACACCTAATTGTTCATATACAAACAAGTACTTTGTTTTACTACATTCCCCAAAATACTGACTAATCGGATTCATAAACCATCCTTCATCTCCAATCCATTTATCTGGAATATCATCCGAAACTGTCACGAAAAGAGTTGTTCTTAACCCAGCCACCAAATCGTCAGAATCAACTAATTTCACCAAGAAAGATTTAGCACCCGTGGTCATCAAGTCTTCCGAACGCAATACTTTCAAGGGTACCGATATTGAAACCTCACCTTTTGGCATAATGACATTATCTGCAATTTCATAATTCGTTCCTGCCACGGCCCCGTCTTCGCTCGTTATCGTCAAACCGATCACCCGATCATAATCTTTAGCATATCCTGTCAACAATAACTCCAAATCAATATTCGTATACTGGTCTGTCACAAAACCATAAGCGATATTAACTGTATCCTTTGATAATCCCATTGACGTGTAATCAAAATTTATCCGTTCCACATCGCTGTAATAAGGGATGTCTTCTTTTTCACAGGCCGCTAACACGAAAAACAAACCTGTCAAAACCGGTAAAACATATTTTATTATCGATTTCATAATTCTTAATTTTTATTTTCCAAACTCAATCTCTGTATCCGGTTTCGGGAATACGTAATTCACCGTGTAACCATTCAACTTCTCGTCCTTCATCCGCTTATGATAAAAGAAAAGCTGTCCCTCCGCAATAAACTCTCGTCGATATTCGTTCAAAATTTCTGCTTGCACAGCATCCGCACTATTCACTGAAATAGGATCCAGCAACTCTGAATCATCATACCCCCTACTAGCAAGTACTTCATTCAAACGAGCCACAGCAGTAGCAGGAATAGCTTTATCACACTCTGCCACGATATAATACATCTCGCTCAAACGAATCATCGGCATCCGATCTCGTTTAGGAGTAAGTAATTGACCATCCACCGTAACTCCATCCATTTGCCACAATTTAGAAGGTACATCCCCTACATAATTCATCGTTTCAAAGAAGAAACTACGGAAATCATTACCAGCTACAAATAAAGTTCCCGGAGAAACACGTGTCAACAAAGGTACGCTTGTTGACATAAAATATCCTTCGATATAATCTGTCAATTTTTTAATATTCAAAGCAAAAAGATGTTCACTAGAGAAAGTTCTATCCCGAATTTCTTTTTTCTCATTCAACACATCATTCTTATCTGCCCAAGGAAACACATTTCTATTTTTATGAGCATCAATAACAACCATTGCACATCGACGAGCCTCTGTTGTATTTTCAGCATACATATAAACACGAGCCATCAATCCCATCACGGCATAATAATTCAAATGATAATTCCTATTTACCAGATAACCATCATCCTCACTCGTTGAGACTTCACGGCCAGTCAAAACCGGATCATTAGCCAAGCAAGTTGCCGCATCTGTCAAATCTTGAATAACCCGTTCAACCACCTTTGCGGGAGAAACAGAAACTGTCACCTGTTTGGTCAATTCATCTACATAGGGAATTCCATCTTCATCAGAAGTACTCTTCGCATTCTCGCAGAATAGACGTAACAAATCAAAATGCAGAAATGCCCTTAATGCTAGAGCCTCTCCCTTTATTATCTGTTTGTTATCTCCCATAAAAATCACCGATGATTTATCGATATAAGCTAAAACACTATTCGCATTAGCAATTGCATTGTACAAACCACTCCACAACGTGTCAATTATCGGTTTTGTATTTGTAGCTTCGTATTCATATTTAAGAGCATTTGCATAACGATGATTCGTACCTATACTACCCCATTGCTGGGCAACAACATCAACAATTCCATATGTCATTTCCCGGCCATACAAGGAAGATTTTGTCATTGCCGTGTAAACCCCGGCCAAAGCATCTTTAAATCCGGCTTCCGTGGAAAACAAATCTTCTGCTTCCATCTCAGTTTTAGGTTTCACGCTCAGCCAGTCATTACATGCCATCATGCTGAAACAAACCAAAACCAATAAACTATATTTTATAAACTCTTTCTTCATAACTTGGTAGAACAATTATTTATATTCATAATCTCCAATAATTAGAATGTCGCTTGTAACTGGAAAGAGAAAGAACGGGCAAACGGATAATCCGTACCTCTTTCAGTCTTCACCGTGGACAGCCGGAACACGTCATTCATGTAGAAAGATAACTTCAATCGCTCGATAATCCCCTTCTGCATAAACTTACAATTTCTGAAATCATAACCGATATTCAACGACGTCATCTGCAACTCACTCAAATCTTGAACAAAACGAGAAGTCGGACGAGTAAAATAATTCGGATCTGTCATTTTCTTAAATTCGGCCTTTTGTCCGGGAGTCGTCCATCTTCCTGTATATACCCGATGATCTACATTATAATTCATATCACAGTTCTCTACTTTATCAACCAACGTCTGGTTATACATCTGCCCTCCCAAACGATAATAGAACGAAGTATTAACAGAAAATCCCTTCCAGTCCAAATTAAACCCGAATGTTCCCGTATATTTCGGCAACTCATCTCCACATACGACCTGATCATCCGAATCCCAAGTATAAGTAAGATCACCGTCTTTCGTCAAAAAAAGTTCATTTCCCGTTCCAGGATCAATACCTAACGAACGTACAGCCCAGATTGCACTCATAGATTGCCCCTCTGCATATCTCACAGAAGGTTTCGTGGTCTTTTCTTTCGTATCCTGATCATAATTTAATCCCTTATCGGAATCCTTACTATCATTCATACTGGACAATGCCTCGTTAATCTCCTTAATTTTATTCGTGTTATGCATCAAAGAGGCAAATACATTCAAATGCAAATCCTGATCAGAGTTATTAATTGCCCGAACACTTGCTTGTAACTCAAAACCCTTATTCTGTGATTTTCCCAGATTTTCCGTGTAAGAAGAGAATCCTGCAGAAGGCGGGAGCGTCACGGGGGTCAACAAATTACTTGTATTTTTAATATAATAATCGAAAGTCAAATCAACACGCCCAAAGACAGACAAATCTAAACCGACATTATTATCCTGTGTTTTTTGCCATTGTAAGTCTGGATTAGCCAAACTCATCAAGTAAGAACCGATAATATTATCATACACCTCATCAGAGTAATATTTATATGTCGAAATTGCCTGATAAGAATTAAAATTTTGAGATCCCGTATACCCGGTAGATGCCCTTAATTTTAATCGCTGCAACCACCCGAAATCCTGCATAAAACTCTCGTTATGAATATTCCAACCAATACCCAAGGACCAAAAATGTCCCCAACGCTTATCCGCACCAAACAATGAAGAAGCATTCGCCCGATAGTTTCCGTCAAACAAATAACGAGAATCATACGAATAGTTCACCGAGGCCAAAATACTCGTCTCCCGGGAAACAGACTCGCTCCCACTCGGTTTACCTCCCTCTAAATATTGCTGTGCATGAGTAATATAATCTAACTTGTCATTAGCAAATCCCTCTGCCTGGAAAGTCACTGATTCCGATTTTGTCTCTCCAAGACTCCATTGCGTATTAGCAAATAACACGTGTTTCTCATTCCATGTTTTAGAATAATTCAATGCAACATCCGTTGTCAAAGTTGTCATCTTACCATTTTGCTTGGTATATTGTCCTCTCTTGAAATATTCTTCATCTGTCATATTCTCTTTACGAAACATGGTGTGATCTCTTGGATAAAAAATATCAGATTCATCCGTACGAGAAGTAAAACCAATACGTCCGGTAGCCTTCAAATCCTTAAATACATTCCACTCGATATAAAAATTATTAGTAATATCCGTGTATTTACTAACATCTTTTGTATTCAAAGTTTTATTTATTAATGGGTTATAAATAGGATCATCTCCATAACTAACCTCAATCGGGTTCAATATTTCACGAATTGTTCCATCCTCATTATGCGTTCTCCAATAAGGATTCAATTTTGCATAGTCAGAAAATGTCCCGTATGGAGAATTTTCTGCTTTATTATGTAACAAAGAAAGTTGTTCCCGAAAAAGTAACGACTTGTAACGGTAAGAAAAAGTAAATCCTCCACCATACGTCTTACGATCAGAGCCTTTCATTACTCCAGCCACATTGTTATAACTAACATTAACATTATAACGGATAAACTCATCGCCACCCTCAAAATTTAAAGAATGTTTCTGTCCGACCCCAGTTCTTAACGGCTTACTCAACCAATAGGTATCCACACCCCGCTCTACTTCTTTTTTCAATGCTTGATACAACTCATCTCTTTGTTGTTGCCCGACAGGATTATTTGTAGAAGACGTGTATATACCAGACAAACGTTCTACTTCCAACTTTTCCCAAGCATCACACAAATTATAACTACTCAAATCTGGCGCTTGAATATCTAAACTACCCGTATAGCTTACTGTCATTTGCCCAATTGCAGGACGTTTTGTTTCAATAACAACCACCCCGTTCGCTCCTTTAGAACCGTAAAGAGCTTTTGCTGTTGCATCTTTCAATGTCGTGATTGATTCCACCCGATTCATGTCCATATCCATCACTTTCTCGATTGTCTGCTCAAACCCATCCACGATAAAAAGCGGCTGGTTAGGATTTGTTTGATACTTATCCTTCATATCCGTAAAACTAGAAGCACCACGCATCTGTATCTCCGGAACCCGATTCGGATCAGAACCGAACTGATTACTTTCAATCACTTGAAAAGAGGGATCGATATTTTTCAATGCTTGCAGTACATTCATATTACCCACCTTTGCCAAATCCTCGGCCTTTACGGTTCTAGCAGCCCCGGTGTAACTTTCTGCTTTTCGAGTAAAAATACCAGTAACCACAACCTCCTGCATTTCCGTTACGGAAGGGGCCAACGTCACGTCAATCTTACTCTGTCCCTTATAAGCAACTTCCTGTGTCTCCATGCCGACAAAAGAAAAAACAAGAACCATATCTTTCGAGAGGGGTACCGTCAAGGCATATTTCCCGTCTATATCCGTCGTTCCTCCCAACGTGGTTCCCTTGATCATAACGGTAACTCCCGGTAGAGTCTCGCCCTTCTGATCTTTCACCACCCCGGATAACGTCACCCGTTCTATCTTCTCAGCCTTCACTGCTGCTTTGCGAATAATAACAACTTGATTACTGGTTAATTCATACTCCAACCCGGTGCCTTCCAGACATTGTTTCAAAGCTGCATCAAGCGTTGCATTCTTAATCACGTAATCTTTCCGTTGCACGTGTTTCACGTCATCATTACTGAACATGAAACTCAATTTTGTCTGGCGCTTGATCTCGTCAAATACTTCCGACAACGAAGCATTCTTCATATCAAGATTCACCCGATCCGTGTTCTGTTGTGCGAATGAAAACGATACTGAAACCAGTACAATCTTCACCGATAGTAGTAAATGGCATAGCCACCGGGGAATAACCCGGAAACACTTGCGTTCTTTTTTCATAAAGGTAATTTGTTTGATTTTACATTAGTCTGTTTTTCTCTTTTTCGTGTCTTTCTGTTTGCGGCAGAAATACTTAGCTTTTCCTTTTTTCTTTTAATTAAATTCCATAACTTTGTACTTAGATTTTACATTAGTCTGTTAAAGACTTACAAGGGGGTGATATTTGCGGTATCACTCTCTTTTTATTTTAGTATTACATTATTTCCATTCACGCTAAATGATACTTTTTTAATCTTCTCCATCAACTCGAATATCTCTGAAACCTCCTTATATTTCATAATATCCATCGTGAAACGTAACTCTTTCAATTCCGGAGACGAATAGAAAACATTAAAATCATACCACCGCTGTAATTCATCCATAATATCCTCCAAACGAGCATTCACGAATACAACTCGTCCCGATTTCCAAGCCACAAACTCATCCACATTCACCTCTCGGACCTCTATTTTCCCCATGTTATCCACTGTAGCCTGCTCACCGGGAACAATTCGGTGTATATCATGATCACTCTTTACCTCAACGGAACCTTTCACCAACGTGGTCAGCAATTCATCTTCCCCCGAATAAACTCTCACCCCGAATTCTGTACCCAACACGGCTATATCCGCCTTGTTCGTTCTTACAACAAACTTTCGATCTTTCTCATGTTTCACGCTGAAATAAGCCTCTCCGGTTAACCAAACCAATCTCTCGTCTTTCCCAAAATGTACCGGAATTCTCAATTCGGACTCCGAATTCAAATAAACAGTTGTTCCATCTTCCAAACGCACGATATACTCCCCTCCCCGCGGAATCTGAATCACGTTATAACTATTATCAACAACAACAGGATGATCACCTTTCATGAAATTCAACGTATCTTTCGTGTTAACCAACGTTGCCAACCCATCATTCACACATACAGTTGTATCCCCAAAAAGCGATAACTGTTCTCCAGTTGATAAAGTAACCACAGCCTTCGACCCACCTACCTTAATTTCTTGATTAGCTAAAGGCAAATCTGCCATGCCATGCTCTGACATATACCACATAATCCCCCCCACCAATAAAGGTAAAGCCAACATAGCAGCAACCCGCAACACAAATAAACGTATCTTTCGGCCTTTTTCACCAACAGTCCTTCTCTCCAACCTCTTCCAACTTTCCTCTCTCAACTCCCGGTTACGATCCCCAATTGCTCCTTTCAGATACCCCTCCGAATGTAAGCGTTCAAAGAAAATACGATTACTTTCAGACACGTTCAACCACTCGTCCAACTGTCTCTGTTCATCGTCCGTAATCTCTTTGAAAAGAGCCTTAACTATTAAATTTTCAATCTCCCTGTTTATCATCATTCTCTCTTCCTTAACAATCAATAAATGATCATTTCTTACTATCACTTTTACTAAGAACTCCAAAAAGT
>ENA-ORUO01000740-ORUO01000740.1-human-gut-metagenome-genome-assembly--contig:-NODE-740-length-37770-cov-3.441575_pt1 | contig 37770 bp, 35 predicted proteins | sample MGYA00242082_ERZ509215 | MGnify/ENA primary metagenome ERZ509215 (study PRJEB26280, sample SAMEA2338829) | human gut metagenome | biome: human gut; feature: human-associated habitat; material: faeces... | reverse complement strand
TCCCCCCTTCGGGGTACTCCCTCTATAAACAGAGGGAGAGTTGAAATACTTCCTGCCTTTGGGAAGAGTTACCAGCTCCTCCTCTGTTTATAGAGGAGGTGGCAGCGAAGCTGACGGAGGAGTTTAATTTAATAAATCAAGAAATATATGAGTAGGATATTGACAAATAAATGGTTTAAATTAGGGTGTGTTCTTTTCGTGTACCTACTGTGGACGTTATGGATCGGGAGCTGGTGGTTGTTATTAGGTGTACCTGTTCTGTTTGATATTTATATCACGAAGAAGGTGCATTGGGCTTTCTGGAAGAAGAAAGGAGTGGAAAAACAGACCAAAACGGTGGAGTGGATCGATGCTTTGATCTTCGCTATTATTGCGGCTACATTGATTCGTATGTTTTTCTTCGAGGCGTACACGATCCCGACTTCCTCTATGGAGAAGTCCATGCTGGTCGGGGATTATCTTTTCGTGAGCAAGGTGGCTTACGGACCGAAATTACCTAATACTCCGTTGTCTGTACCGTTTACTCATCATACCTTGCCTTTCACCCAGTCAACAAAAGCTTATTCAGACTTGATTCAATGGCCTTACAAACGGATTGCCGGGTTGGGAGAGATTAAACGTGAAGATATTGTCGTGTTTAACTTCCCGGCGGGGGATACGGTAGTCGTCGGAAGAGAAAACCCGGATTACTATTCGCAAATTAGGGGACAGGAGGCTGCTATTCGGTACGTGGCACAAGAGAAGGGATTGAGTGTAACCCCAGAGGAGGCTTGGTCTATCGCTCGTAAACAGATTTGGCGGGAGAACGAGATTATTGCTCGCCCGGTAGATAAGCGGGAGAATTACATCAAGCGGTGTGTCGGGATTCCGGGGGATGTTCTGGAAATGAAGGATGCTGTACTTTACGTGAACGGGAAGAAGTTGGAGGATAAAGATAAGATGCAATATAATTATGATATTATCGTGAATGCTCCTTTTAATAAGGTAAAATTGCAAGAGATGGGGATTTCCATGGAAGATATTAATGGTGGTTATATGGGAAATAATCATTACGTGTTGCCTCTGACGGTTGAAATGGTGGAGAAGATTAAGAAAATGCCGAACGTTCTGTCGGTGAATCATCAAGAGGATGATGGACAAATATTCCCGTATAGCCCGAATTACCCGTGGACCCGTGATAATTTCGGACCGTTACCGATCCCGAAGAAAGGGGAAACTATTGACCTGACGTTAGAGAATTTACCGCTTTATGACCGTATTATCGGGGCATACGAGGAGAATAAACTGGAGGTAAAGGATTCCGTTATATATATTAACGGTGCCCCGGCAGATAAATATACTTTCAAGATGGATTATTACTGGATGATGGGGGATAACCGTCACAATTCGGCTGACTCCCGTTACTGGGGATTTGTTCCTGAAGATCATATTGTCGGGAAAGCTTATTTTATTTGGCTTTCTCTGGATAAGGATAAATCCTTCCTAGGTAAGATACGTTGGAACAGGATGTTTCGGTTTATACATTAAAAAAAGCGGCATATGCCGCTTTTTTTGTTATTATATTTTGTAACTTGTCATTGTTTTAAAAATTACATTATGACTAAAACTAAAAATAAGAAAACATTTGTATTAGATACGAATGTGATTTTACACGATTACAGATCCATCTACAATTTCGAGGATAATGATATTGTTATTCCAATCACGGTATTGGAGGAGTTAGATAAGTTTAAACGCGGGAATGACCAGATTAATTACCATGCCCGTGAGTTTGTCAGGGAATTGGATCAGATTTCCGGATCAGATTTTTTTCTAAAAGGAGCGCCGTTAGGTAAGGGAAGAGGGCGTTTGTTTATCCAGACAGGAGTGCCTTTCTCTCCCAAAATGAATGATTCTTTTGGCGAGGATATTCCCGATCATCGGATATTGGCTATTGCTGAATATATAACAGAGAAGAGAGAAGGAGAAAAGGTTGTTTTGGTGTCGAAAGATATGAATTTGAGGATGAAAGCGAGGTCTCTGGGGATTTTGGCAGAGGACTACAAGACCGATCAGGTGAAGGATTTGGAAGTGTCGTTAAACAAGTGTATAGAAACAAAAGAGGATTTCTCTCAAGAGTTGATTGCAAAGCTTTACGAGAGCGGGGAGGCAGGAATTCCGGTAGAGACGTTTTTCCCGAAGGAAGAAATTAAAGGAAATAATTACTATATATTGAAGAATGGTAGTAATTCGGTATTGGCTTGTTATGATCCCGTCCGGAAAGTGGTGCGGAAAGTGGAGAAGCTAAATACTTTCGGCATTTACCCGAAGAATTCGGAGCAGGCATTTGCTTTGGATGCCTTGATGAATCCGAATATCTCGTTGGTAGCATTGAGCGGTAAGGCCGGTACGGGAAAGACGTTATTGGCTTTGGCGGCAGCTTTGCAACAAAACAAGGCATTCGAGCAAATTTACCTGGCACGTCCGATCGTGGCCTTGTCAAACAAGGATTTGGGGTATTTGCCGGGGGATGTGAACGAGAAGGTTAGCCCGTATATGCAGCCTTTGTTTGATAATCTGGCCGTGATCAAGCATCGTTATAATATGCATAGCCAGGAAAACCGGTTGATAGAGGATATGTTGAAAGATGAACGTCTGGTGATTTCGGCGCTGGCCTATATCAGGGGGCGGAGTTTGTCAAATGTTTTTTTCATCGTGGATGAAGCGCAGAATCTTACGCCACATGAAGTAAAGACGATTATTACTCGTGCGGGAGAGGGCGTGAAGATGGTATTCACGGGAGATATTGACCAGATAGACTCTCCTTACTTGGATAGACAATCGAATGGTTTATCGCATTTGTTTGATCGTATGCAGGGGCAGGATATTTTTGCCCACGTGCATTTGGAGAAGGGAGAGAGAAGTTACCTAGCAGAAGTGGCAAGTAACTTGCTGTAAAGATAAAAACTAAAAGATAAAAGCTAAAAGTTCAATGATTTAGGACTGTTAGCTTTTATCTTTTGGGCTAAACTTTTATCTTTTAGTTTTCAACTTTTAGTTTTTCAAGTGAATATACTGGGTTTTTTAAGTGCGGCCATTTTATTGACTTTGATGCCGGGGCCGGATATTTTGTTCGTGATCACGCAAAGTATTACCCCGGGAAAGAAAGCGGGAATTATTTTTGCTTGCGGGTTGTGTACAGGGTTAATCGCTCACACGGCAGCTGTGAGTCTGGGACTTTCTTTGATTTTATATAATTCTCCGGTGGCATTCAGCGTATTGAAATACATGGGGGCGGCTTACTTGATTTATTTGGGAGTGAAATCCTATATCCACCGGAAGGAAAATTCATTGGCTTTGCCGAGTGCTACCGGGGTAGAATATAAATTGTACCGCAAGGGAATTCTGATGAATATACTAAATCCGAAGGTGCTGTTGTTCTTTATTGCATTCTTTCCCCAGTTTGTAAGTCCTACCACGGAGAACCCGGCAGGAGAGTTACTGATACTGGGATTGCTTTTTATGGCGCAGGGCATTGTTATATTCTCGTTGGTAGCCTTGCTGGCAGACCGGTTGTCACGTCGGTTGATGCAAAATGCTCGATTTTCGTTGATCATGCATATCATCGAATCGTTGGTCTATTTTGCCATCGGAATCAGTCTGATTTTCGTGACTGTCTGATCAAAATTTTCTTAACCGAAGTATTCGAGGTATATAGGTCGAGATGTGACGGGCTTTCTTGGTTTCGTATACATCTGCAATCTTGATCAAAATTGCTGTTTCTTCCACACCACCAAAGCCCGGGTTTATGGCTGTCCCAAAGGATTTCATGGAAGGTGACAGGCTCATGTAGGCATTTACTAAGGGAGGGATATTTTCTCCATGTTCCCGAACATAACGAGAAAGGATTCGATAATCCTCGTCATAATTATTTCCGCAGAGTATTCTCCCGAGTTTATTGTCATCAATATGAATTTCCAACGGAGTAATCGGCTCGACAAGTCGTTCCGTGTCTTTGAAATACTTTCGCATGAAATACAGGATCATGTCACGGGCCTCTATGTTGAAACTGGTGTACATGGTTACTTTCCCGAAGAAGTATTCCATACCCGGATTCTCCACGGTAAGAGCGCCTAGGCCGTCCCACAAGTTATCCAAAGCGAACAGGGATTTGCGTCCCATTTTTGTAGATTGGTACAAAGGTTGTACGAAAGAACGACCCAATTCGATCATTTTAGTGAGATATTGCTTTTTGAAGGCTTCGGAGAAACGGAATAATTCAGTCGTGGCCAAGTTGGGTTCTCCCTCTTGGTTTAAAGGAAGGTTGTCACATAAAATATACCGGTACCCTCCTAGGATTTCCTGCTCTTTCGGGTCCCATACGATTAATTGCTGGTAGGGAACCTGCTCGTCAACATCAAATGGATCAATGTCTACCTCTTTTCCAGTACCGCCCCCGGCAGTTCTGAAGGTTAATTCCCGTAATCTTCCCACCTCTTTCATCAGGTTAGGACTGTTGAAAGCATTAAACGAGTAAATCTCGTTTCCCCCTTTATTGGTTTTACGAATGAATCTTTCTTCTGTCAGTTCTGCTAATAATTTTGCTTTGTTTACAGGATAGATGACTGGTTGCATAGTTTATGTAGATCTATAATTGGTAGACAATATTCTTTATCTCTTCCGCCCACTCTTTCGGGGTTTTGCTCTTGTCCAGCGTTTCCCATTTAATGGGTTTCCCGATGATAAGAGTAAAAGTTGAACCTTTCTTGTTGAATGTTTCCTTGGGGAGATACATCATTTCCAGATTAACCTTTAGCCCTATTTTGGTACGAAAGTTTGCTAAATTATAAAAGAATTTTGAATTTTCTACTTTTACTCGTATCGGAATAATGTCCCGTTGGTATTTAACAGCTTTAACTACGAAACTTTTTTGCCATTCCAAATCTTTAACCACGCCTTTAACTTTGCGGCTTACCATTCCGGCAGGGAAGGTGATGACCTGAGCATCGGAGGCAAAGGCGTTTTCTAGGTCTACTGCGGCTTCTTTGGCTAAGGCTCCGTGTTTGTTAACTGGTAAAAAGATATTATTCAGATTTTTGAGATTCATCAGTAAATCGTTTACCGGGAATTTAAGCTTTTTATATATTTTCCCCAAGAAGGAGATCAGAATGATACCATCCGGCCCTCCTAGAGCGTGATTCGCGGCAAAAATATAGCGTCCGTCGGGGGCTGGTAAATTCTCTTTACCTTCGATGATGTAAGAAATATCAAGATATTCCAAGATTCCTTCGGCAAAATCCAAGCCTTTTTGGTCTCCGTATTTAGAGATGAAGTCGTTGATCTGGTCTTGGCAGATCACACGTTTTAAAAATGAATAAACGAATTTCGGAATCCAGCGGGCTAACTTCGGATTCTTACTTTTGAAAAGTTGTTCGATATATATCGGTTTAACAGTTTCTTCCATAATAAATGTGAATTGAATCTCCTTGTTTCAAAACTTTTGACAAAGATAAAAAACCTTATTCAATAAAATTCGTTAGAGAGGATATGAATTGAAAAATATGAACATTTTTAATGGATAGAATAAGTTAAACGCAAAAAAAGAGAACTATGAGAAAATTATCTTTGATAACGAGTGGAGTTATTTTGATGCTCTCTTTCTTGATGGTGGGGTGTAATACCATGAAGAAGTTGGAGAGAGAGGCCATCGAAACGGCAATTGTGGGGAAAGTTTCTCCTCAGCAGTTGACTGCGGTGGATGGGGTTGTGAATTTTAATTATAATATTGCTTTTGCACCCAGGCAGTTTTATAAAAAGTTAATTTTGAAAGTGACTCCTAAAATGCAATATCCCGGTGGGGAAGAAGCGATGGAACCGCTTTATTTCCAAGGTGAGAGGGTGAAGGGAACCAATTACCCGGTGGTGGAATACAAAGGAAACACGCTGGGAACTTATAATTTATCATTCCCTTATCGTGATGGTATGCAAAAAGGGGTACTAATCGCTGATATAGAGGCGATCATGGGGAATAAAACTGTTGCGTTTACTCCGGCTATATTAAATACGAATGGGGTGAAGGAATGGAAAACATATATGTATTCTCTACCGAACAATCCGAATGCAATTCCTTTGTTTACCGAAACTTTTGTGAAAGATGTTCCGGCAACAGGTGTGGGAATCATTAGTGGGTACGTGTTATTCCCGTTATCTAAATCCGTGATTACAGATGCGCAGAAAAAATCGTCTGTCATGGCACAGGCTGCCCAAGAAATGAAGAAAATTCTGGCAGATAAAAATGCCAAGATTACCAATATGTTAATGTACGTTTCCAGCTCCCCGGAAGGACCGGAAAGATTAAACAAGAATTTAACCACGAATCGTTTCAATACGGCCAAGGCTTATTTCATGAAAGATTTGGGGTTGGCTAACACGCCGATGGCAAAAGATACTAAATTTATCGTTTCCAACACGGTGAGCGAGAATTGGGAAGGTCTGTATATGTTATTGAATGATTCCAACTTGAAGAATAAGGCACAAATCGTGAAAGATTTGCAGAATGCCCCGAATTTACAGAAACGGGGGGCTGTTTTAGAATCATATATTAAGACTGTACCGGAATTGAAAGATGTGATTCTTCCGACATTGCGGCGAGCTGATTTTTATATTTTCTATACCGTGCCTGAAGTGATGCAGGTGGAGGATCAGATGACGACTTATTACGTACCTCAATTACAAGAGACTTCAGTTTTGTCAGCTCGTACGGATGTAAATTTGTTGAATGATTTGGCTGTCATTGCTATCCGTAACAAGGATTACAGGAAAGCTAAAAAGTTATTGGAATCAGCAGCTGTAATTAATCAAAAACCGGAAGTGCTAAATAATCTTGGTATTGTTTATCAAAATGAAGGGAATAATACTCAGGCTAAAGATATGTATACGAAAGCTTCTATAAAGAATGAGGCGAAGTATAATTTGGGAATGTTGTTATTGAAAGATAAAGAGTACAGTAAGGCTATTCCTTATTTGAAAGCGATGCCGAATGTGAATCTGGCTTACGCTCAGTTGATGGCTAATGATAATCGTGCCGCTTTGGAGACATTGAAGAAGTTGAATCTGACGGAAGGGTACGAGTATTACATGATGGCCGTGGCTGCAGCAAGAGTAAAAGATGTACAGGCAATGGCTGTTGCTTTACAGAAAGCTATACAACTTGACCCGCAATTGAAAGAGAGGGCAAGTACTGATAAAGAATTTTATCCTTATGCTCAAGAAAGTATTTATTTGGATATTGTTGATTAAAATTGTTTGACTTTGCATTTTAAATCGGGCCGTAGCGAGAGCTATGGCCCGATTTGTTACAGGTTACAAGTTATGACGAACCTGTAATCTGTTAACTTTGTTAAACAATTCATGGTTTCACAAAATCTTGTCCGGATTCTGTTTGATGAAGTCACCCCAATCCTTGCATTTTGGGTTTCCCGTGGTGGGTAAGTTACCTTGTAGGTGGTGACAATAGGCGATGGCGATGGCATCCGTTTCATCCAAGGTTGAAATGGTGGTTGGTATCGTCATGAATTTGCCTAGCAGAAGAGCGATCTGCTCTTTGGAAGCCTCTCCTGTTCCCGTGATACTCATTTTAATTTTCTTCGGGGCATATTCGAAAATGGGGATATTCCGTTGTAGGGCAGCAGCGATGGCTACACCCTGTGCCCGTCCGAGTTTCAGCATGGACTGGATGTTCTTACCGTAGAATTGTGATTCGATGGCCAATTCGTCCGGATGGTAAGAATCAATAACTTGCAGCGTGCGTTGAAATACTCTTTGCAGTTTGAGATATGGATCACTCATTTTTTTCATGTCAACGACTCCCGACACAACAAGTTCCGGTTTGCAATTCTTTCCGGTTGTTTTAAGAATTGCATATCCCATGAAGTTTGTACCGGGGTCTATCCCCATGATTAGTTTTTCCATCTATCAGTTTTAGATTACAAATATAGCGAAAATCTGTCAGAATCTCGATTTATCCAATTTCTTCAAGAGTGGTACTGAAATATAAAAGATCCTCACCGAATACATCTACCAGCATATGTAATAATCTGTCCTTGTAGTTTTCTATAAAGATGGTGTATTCTTCGGCAGAAGGGAATATGAGTTGTAGGGAGAGGGATAGGCCTTCTCCTTCACGAATCATGACACGGGTAAATAGTATGTCATTACAAAGGTTTTTGCCCTTGAGATAAGCGATGTAACCACCCCGGATAACCTGAATGAATTCCTCTGCAATGTTTTCGTCAATACTGAATGTCGTGTTGTATATAAAGCGCATATTAAGCTAAAAGATAAAAACTAAAAGATAAGAGATAAAGTTAAAAACTAAAAGATAAAAGTTAATCCTTCATGGATCTTTTATCTTTTAGTTTTCAGTTTTTATCTTATATAGTCGGTACCCATAAACCCGCGGAGTACATCCGGTACCCGGATACCTTCCGGAGTCTGGTTGTTCTCCAGTAAAGAGGCCACGATTCTCGGTAATGCTAGGGCGCTACCGTTTAGCGTGTGTACCATGGTCGTTTTCTTGTCTCCTTTATCCCGGAAACGTAGTTTCAGACGGTTTGCCTGATACTCTTCGAAATTGGAAACAGAGCTGACTTCCAGCCAACGGTCTTGTGCTTTTGAATACACTTCAAAATCGAAGGTTAGGGCAGAGGTGAAACTCAAATCACCACCGCATAGACGTACGATACGATAAGGTAATCCCAACTTGATTAATAGTCCTTCCACGTGTTTCACCATGCCGTTGAGAGCTTCGTAAGACATTTCCGGACGGGTGATCTGCACGATCTCTACTTTATCGAACTGGTGCAGGCGGTTCAACCCGCGTACGTCTTTTCCGTATGATCCGGCTTCCCGGCGGAAACAAGCGGAGTAAGCCGTGTTCTTGATCGGTAACTGGTCGGCGTCCACGATCATATCCCGGTAAAGGTTGGTTACAGGCACTTCTGCCGTGGGGATAAGATATAGTTTGTCCTCGTTCACGTAATACATCTGTCCGTCTTTATCGGGCAACTGACCGGTACCGAAGCCTGAATCTTCATTAACGACAAGCGGGGGCTGCACTTCTTGATAGCCCGCTTTGGTGTTTTCTTCCAAAAAGAAGTAGATTAAGGCTCTTTGTAAACGGGCTCCCATACCTTTGTAGACGGGGAATCCGGCACCCGTGATCTTCACACCGACCTCGAAATCAATCAACTGATACTTTTTCGCCAAGTCCCAATGAGGAAGTTGTCCTTCTTCATGGGCAGGCACGTTATCACTGATTTTCACGATTACGTTGTCCGCATCACTCTTTCCGGGAGGTACGGAGTCATGTGGTAAATTTGGTAAACGAACGATGAGTGAGTTCAACTCGTTCTGGGTGTTATTGTGTTGGGCAGTCAAGGCTGCAATCTCTTCTTTCAGACGGGTTGTATTAGCCCTTGCTTGCTCGGCTTCCTCTTTTTTCCCTTCTTTCATCAAGGAACCGATTTGCTTGGAGATGCTATTCATTTCGGATTGCTTGTTATCCGATTCTTTTTGTAAATTCTTTCTCTCGTTGTCGAGAGCGATAATCTTCTCAACTAATTCCTTGGCATCAAAGTTCTTAACGGCTAATTTTCGAATCACCGTGTCTTTGTTTTCCTGAATAAATTTAAGGTTTAGCATCTCTGGTAATTTTAAATTTTAGATTTTAATTTTAAATCATCGAAACAAGAATATCCGTATTCTCATTTCGAGGTGTAAAAATAAAAAAAAACTCCTGTACTTTGTAAGGACAGGAGCTTAAATATGTTCATTTTTCTACTTATTCAGCGATAGCCTCAATAGAAACGTAAGATTTGTTGTCTTGTTTTTTTCTGAAAACAACTTTTCCGTCGATCAATGCGAATAAGGTATGATCTCTACCGATACCCACGTTTAATCCCGGGTTGTGTACAGTTCCTCTTTGACGAACGATGATATTACCTGCTTTAGCAAATTGTCCGCCGAATACCTTTACTCCTAATCGTTTACTTTCTGATTCACGACCGTTCTTAGAGCTACCGACTCCTTTCTTGTGTGCCATATCGTTTTAAATTTTAGAAGTTACAAAATAAATTAAGCGTTGATAGCTTCGATTTGAATCTGGGTCATACATTGACGATGACCGTTTTTCTTACAATATCCTTTTCTTCTCTTTTTCTTGAAAACTATTACTTTGTCAGCTTTCACGTGAGATAATACCTTTGCCGTAACTTTAGCTCCTTCTACAACCGGAGTTCCGATTTTAATGTCACCTTCGTTGTCTACTAAAAGCACCTTGTCGAATTCAACTTGAGCGCCTTCTTCTGCAGTCAGTCTGTGAACATAGACTTTACGGTCTTTTTCAACTTTAAATTGTTGTCCTGCGATTTCTACAATTGCGTACATTGTTCTATTTCATTATTAAGTTAATACCGTGGGGTGGGATTCTTCCACTTGTTGTACCCCTGAGGTTAAATTTTCGCTCGGCAAAAGTAATAATTGTTTTTGTACGAACCAATAGTTTACCGAAGTTTTATCAATAATTTTATCTTTCCTCAAAAAACACTAACTTTGACGGGATTTCAGAAAACAGAATGGTTATGAAACATATTGCACGACTGATATTGAAGATATTCGGATGGAAACTCAAGGGCGGCTTGCCCGCAGATAAAAAAGCGGTAGTCATATCCGTACCGCATACTTCCATTATGGATTTTATCTGGGGAAAGTTGACTTTTATAAGTCAAGGTGTTCCTACTTATATTTTAATGAAGAAGGAGTTTTTCTTTTTTCCGTTAGGACCGATATTGAGGGCTTTGAACGTGATTCCTGTTGATCGGGGGAATAAGGAGAATCATATCGTGGAGAGAATGGTGGAGGAATTCAAAAAACGGGATGTTATGTATTTGACTATAACCCCGGAGGGGAGCCGGAAAAAACGGAAGAAATGGAAAAAGGGATTTCTGGTGATTGCTAAGGAGGCCGGGGTTCCGGTGTATCTGGGACGTATTGATTATAAGGATAAATATTGCACGTGGGGTCCCCGCTTTGAACCGACGGGTGATCCGGATGCGGATTTGAAATATATCATGTCAACATATAAGGATGCGAACCCGCGTCACCCGGAAAACTTTTCCGCGGGCGATTAACAGAAATCATTATTGTATAATAAATAATAGTATATATGAATGTTGCGATCGTACAGGCGCATTTGGAATGGGAGAATGTACCGGTGAACTTGAAACTTTTTAACAAGCGGATAGCAGCGATAGAAGGAGCAAACATAATCGTTTTACCCGAGATGTTTGCGTCGGGATTTACCATGAAGGGGAAAGAACGGGTAGCGCCTTTTTACGAGGCTGTTTACCAGTGTATGCAGGAATGGGCAAGGGAAAAAGATGCGTTGATCATGGGATCGACCGTTTATTTTGAAGACGAGCATTACTACAACCGTTTGCTGGTGGCCTTTCCAGATGGTAAAATCTTGCATTATGACAAGAAGCATTTGTTCACGATGGGAGAGGAAAAAGAGCATTTTACGGCAGGGAATGAGTTGTTGGTGTTTGATTACCAGGGAGTAAGGATCGCACCGTTCATTTGTTATGATTTACGTTTTCCCGTGTGGAGTCGTAACACGTGTGGTTACGACTTGGCCGTGTACGTGGCCAACTGGCCGGAGGCAAGGAGGCAACCGTGGCAAATTTTATTAATGGCCAGGGCAATCGAGAATCAATGTTACGTTATTGGGGTGAACCGAGTGGGCGAAGACGGGGTAGGATTGAATTATTCCGGTGATTCGGCAGTTATTTCTCCTAAAGGGGATGTATTGGTTGCTTGTGAACCTTTTGCCGACGAGGTGAAACAGGTAGATATTGATTTGAAAGCTTTACGGGAATTTCGTGTGAAGTTCCCCGTGTTGGAAGATCGGGATGAATTTACAATTGAAGATTAATAATAACAGCTAAAAGTAAAGCATGAAAAGGATGTTTTTGGCAATAATCGGATTAAGTATGATGTTCGATTTAAGCGCGCAAAAGAAGGTTTTAACCATGGAAGAGGCCGTGGTTGGGTATCATTTATATCCCCGGTCCAAGTATATTCAATGGCAAGGCGACAAGAATCAGTTGACCTATCTGGACCGGGAAGGTTTGATGGGTGAATCTGTCGATAAAGGTGAAAAGAGTGTACTGCTCACGGTGGCGGAATTGAACAGGATCTTGGGAGCCGAATTGAGAGGATTTCCTAATTTTTCTTGGTTGGATGATAACACTTTGGTGATAGCTCGTCAAGGGAGTATCTACCATATTGATGTTGCTAAGAAACAAGTGAAACAGAAATTTACTTTCCCGAAAGGGGCTGCTAACGAGACTTATTCTAAAGCGGGTAATATGTATGCGTACACGATCGATAATAACTTGTATTACATGGACGAGCGTGGGAATAGTTATACCGTTACTGCGGACGAGGACAAGAATATCGTGAACGGGCAGGTGGTTAGCCGGAATGAATTCGGAATTACGGGTGGTATTTTTTGGTCTCCGGACGGAAAGAAACTGGGATTTTACCGTAAAGACGAGAGCCAGGTAACGAATTTCCCGTTGTTGGATATCAATACTCGTACGGGTGAGTTAAAAGAGATTAAGTATCCAATGGCTGGAATGAAATCCGAGTTGGTGAGTCTTGGGGTTTATGATATAGCTTCTGCTAAGACGACTTTTCTGGATGCGAATGATTTTGGTCGCGAACAATACCTGACGGGAATTACTTGGTCTCCGGAGTCTGATATGGTATATGTTCAGGTGCTTAACCGGGGACAAAATCATATGCGTTTGAATAAATATGACGCGTCAACGGGTAAATTGATCGCTACTTTATTCGAGGAAAAGTCCAATACTTACGTGGAACCGCAAAGCGGTTTGGTATTCTTGGCTAACAACCCGAAACAATTCATTTATTCTACGAATAACCGGGATGGTTTCATGAACCTTTACCTGCACGATGTGAACGGTAAATTAATTCGTCGTCTGACAGACGTGGATGCGGACGTGGAATTCGTGGCCGCTGATCCTGCCGGGAAATATGTGTATTATCTTTCATCGGAAATCTCTCCGGTGGAGAAACAACTTTTCCGGGTAGAGGTAAAAAGCGGGAAGAAAAGCCGCTTGACAACAGAAGAGGGATGGCACAGTATCATGATGAGTGGTGACTGTGCTTATTTCGTTGATAATTATAGTAGCATCAAAGTACCTCGTAACGTGGATTTGACGACTAATACCGGAAAGGTTGTACGTCGTTTGCAGGAAGTGGAGAATCCGAATAAGGATTATAATTTCGGGGAGATTACGTTGGGTAAGATTAAGGCGGATGATGGTAGTGATTTATACTATCGTTTGATTAAACCGATGGATTTTGACCCGAACAAGAAATATCCCGTGATTCATTACGTGTATGGTGGGCCTCATTCACAGTTGGTAACCAATACATGGAATGCTTCCTTGCGGATGTGGGAAATGTATATGGCTCAACATGGTTACGTGGTATTCGTGATCGATAATCACGGTACGCCGAACCGCGGTAAGGCTTTCGAGGATATTATTCACCGTCAGTGCGGACAGGTTGAAATGAAAGATCAGGTGAAGGGAATCGAGTGGTTGAAATCTTTCCCGTGGGTGGATGCGAATCGTATCGGGGTTCACGGTTGGAGTTACGGTGGTTTCATGACCATTTCGTTGATTACCAATTATCCCGATATTTATAAAGTGGCCGTAGCCGGAGGTCCTGTAATTGATTGGAAATGGTATGAAGTGATGTACGGGGAACGTTACATGGATACCCCGCAGGAGAACCCGGAAGGATATGCTAAAACTAGCTTAATCGCCAAGGCAAAAGATCTGAAAGGTAAGTTGTTGATCTGCCAAGGTGCTGTTGACCCGGTTGTGGTTTGGGAGCAGAGTTTGAGCTTTATCCGGGAGTGTATCAAGAATAACGTGCAGGTGGATTACTTTCCTTACCCGTGTGCGGAGCATAACGTGATGGGACGGGATCGGATTCATCTGATGCAGAAAGTGACGAATTATTTCGAGGACTACTTGAGGTAATTGAAAATGGAGAATTGAAAATGGAGGTGTGGTAAAATCATTTTGCCACACCTCTTATTTATAGTATCTTTTCGTAGAGGCGGAATCTGTGTAGTCCGTAGTCTCCCAAGCCTAAATCAATCGTGTCGATATAATTGAAACCGAATTTTTCATACAGCCTGATGGCGGGAATGTTGTTCTCGTATACATCGAGCCGGATAGCTTTCATGTGTAGCTCTTTTCCCAGCTCACAGGCAAAAGAGATCAGTTTTTTCCCTACACCCGCTTTCAGGAAATCGGGATGAACCACGAGTGTGTGAATCACGAATATTTTGCTGTAATCCGATTCTATCCCCCAAGGTGCCTTATTGTATGCTGGTTCCGGATGATGATTTAAAATGATTGAACCGATAATCCGTCCTTCCAGCCTTACCACGTAAAGGTTCTGTTCGTTAATCCCGGTTTCTGCGATTTGCCGAACGGGATATACTCCTTTGATCCATCCGGGATGATTTATATCCGAGTCCAGAAAATCATTTAAATTATCGTATAGTCGTGCCAATTCATCAATATCTGCGTGTACACCTTTTTCAATAACCATTTTCGTCATTTTTAAATATACAGACAAAGATAAATAAATTACTATCTTTGTGCCGGATTTGAAAAGTCATTTTCAATTTTCATTTTTCAACTTTCAATTGTTTAGTCATGCGTATCGATATATTAAGTGTAGTGCCGGAATTGCTGGAAAGCCCTTTGAATCACTCGATTATTAAACGGGCGAAAGAAAAGGGAATCGTGGAAATCCATATTCATAACATTCGGGATTGGTCGAAAGATAAACACCGGAAGGTGGACGATTATTCTTTCGGGGGTGATGCCGGGTTAGTGATGGCAGTTCAGCCTATTTTTGATTGTATCAACGAGTTGACTTCCCAGCGGCATTATGACGAGATTATCTATACGGCTCCGGATGCTCCTGTTTTTAACCAGAAGACGGCGAACGAATTGTCGCTAAAAGAAAATATCATGATTCTTTGCGGACACTACAAAGGTGTGGACCACCGGGTGCGTGAGCATCTGATTACGAGGGAAATATCCGTGGGTGATTACGTGTTGACGGGCGGTGAGTTACCTGCCTGCATCATGACGGATGCCGTTGTACGCCTGTTGCCGGGAGCCATGGGGGATGAAACTTCTGCCTTGACTGATTCTTTTCAAGATAACTTGTTAGCCCCGCCTGTATACACGCGTCCTGCTGAATTTAACGGGTGGCGGGTTCCGAAAGTCTTGTTATCCGGTAATCATGCCTTGATTGACGAGTGGCAGGAGCAACAAGCATTAGAACGGACAAGGGCTTTGCGTCCGGATTTGCTTGATGAATAGTTGTGGGCTTTGTGTGTAAATCCCGCTTATTGGGGCAGAGGTCGTCTATATTCAAGGAGTACTATTGCATCAAAAAAACGTTTTTACACAATAGTACCCCTTCTGGTAAACTCCTTCTATTTAATAATAACCATAATCATAGAATCCAGCACAACACTATATCCTTCGTTGCTGATTCGCAGGGATATGGCATACTTACCTTGAGGAACGGAATGATTCCATGGCAACTGAATGACGCCTTTCTGAACCGAGGAAAATTGGTTTAAAATTTCCGGGCTGTTATGATCCGAGTCGATTCGTTCAATCGAATAACGGATCGGGTTCGTGCCTTGTACTCCTTCAAGAGATTGACTTTGCCACGGGATTTCGAATTTCTTCCTATGAGCATCGTCGTCATTGGCATCATCAAGATTTGCCTTGAATACCACTGAATCGGGATTGTATTTTGCATTATGCGTGAACAAGTACCCAACTTTTACATCTTGACATCCACCATATAGTAGGGTGGCAAGTAATATCATCATCCATATATATTTCATACGATTCATTTTATAATTCAACCCATGTAAACCTGTTTGACAGGGAATGTACCACCCCGTTATTTGTCTCTATGTCAGCCGAGGCAATGCTTGCCATCTGCCCGCTGATTTCGGCATGAATTTTTAGCCCTTCCGCTCCGATGTCGGGGATTCCGTTAAACTCGGATTGCGTGCGATATACCCGGAGCTTGACGTTATTCAGGGAATACACTTCCGTTCCTCCCGTGAGTGTTCCTTTTATTTCGTAGTCAAAAGACTCTTTCATCTTTTTCCCTTCGACCAGATAAGCGAGGATCATATTCCTGACGAGTTCCACGGGTATTTCCCGGATTGATTGGTAGATTTTTTCTCCGGTCTGTTCGAGAAAAAATTTTCGGATACTCATGTTCGTGGGGCCGAAAAACGTGATTTCCTTGTAATCGGGATTTGTCCCCTCGAAAATTCCGGTTAATCCCGCGTATTCAATGGCGACGACAATGGAATCCCAGTTGTTATGGTCACTTCTCAGGTAGTCCATCATCGAGCAATCGTGATAACCGTCTGCCAGCCCGGTGTCATGCTGGTAATCTTTTTCACAGCTCGCGAGAAGGGTGACGGTAATGCATATAAATAGTATTGTTTTCATCTTGTACGGTTTAAATTGCGAATCCATTTCTTTTCCAGTAAATATTTTGTGTCATTTTGGTATTATTTTGAAAGGCGTCAAAAGAGATTGGGAAGAATAAAGCCCCGTCTTTCACGTCTTGGTCGGAGAGGGTCTTGAATTTACCCCTAAGTTTTTCACGGAATGTCCTGTTACGGACAATATCAAAATATCTCGTGCATATTCCTTCGAGAAATAATTCTTTTTCTCTTTCTAGTGCAATCGCTTCTTCCAAGTTTTCATCCGGGGTATATTCCTTTGCTCCAGCTCGTTTCCTGATCACGTTCAAGTCGGCTATTGCCCCCGGGGTATCACCGGATTTCGCTCTCATTTCAGCCCGGAGCAGGTATATATCCGCGAGACGAATCAGGATTTCATTCAGGTCATATCCCAAGAGCTTACCGAGTTGGCTACCACTTGTGTGCAGCAGTGGTCTCCTGAATTTGTAAATATACGCGGCACCTTGCGTGATCGAGGTCTTGACCCCTGCCATGGAGTCCAACTTATAGAAATATTCTTCCCGCCTCTTGTCATTCCTATCCGGGAACATGGCCATGGCGCTCTCGTTATTCAAACGGAGTAAGGTTCTCCTTGTCGAGGGGGTAGCGTTCGGATCTGCCGGCCATTTTTGAGTGACACCCGGTAAACCGCTTCCGGACCGATTGACCGCTTCGGGGTTCAGAAAATCTATCTCGAGAATGCCTTCTTGACTGTTACCAGGTAACACGATCTCGCAAATTTCATGGGGATTATTCACTAGCGAGTAGTCACCGGATTGGATAACCTCGGTGGCAGCATCAATGCCTTTTTGGTAATATTCCGGTTCCTCTCCGAACCCGGCCAGCCAAGCGTATGCATGGGCGAGAATGGCAAATGCCGTTCCCCTTGAAGGTATTTGTTTGCTTGTAACCGGGGTGTTATTGGCATCTTTCATCTCGTTCACCGGGGGTAATAATTTCGTGGCTTCAACGAGATCATCTATCACGACTTTCATGATTTCCCGCCACGGGGTTACTGCTTTTTCCCCAACATCACCTTCAGCCGTAATTAACACGGCATCGCCCCACGTGCGTAAAACATAGAAATACAAGTAAGCCCGTATTGTCAGCGCTTGTCCTTTGTAGTAATTGATGCGTTCTTCGGGAATCTTCGCCCGATGAATATTGCCTAAAATGAAATTGCACATCCCGATCGCTTGGTATTCCCCATGCCAACTTGGAGCCCTCGTTATGTCCATATCCTTCTGTAATTCGTTGTCTGAGATGTTTCTCCAGGTCAAACCGAGATAATCGAACGGGAGTCCCCTGTCCCGGTAAAGTCGTGTTTCAACGTATCCACCCCAAGATCTGAACATGACGTGAAGTTCATACACGGCAGACTCGACGTCTTTTTCCGTTTTCCAGAAATTCGTGTTTGTGACGAGAGTTTCGGGTTCTTCATTCAAAAAATTCTTGAACATATCATTGCAACTCACTAACGGGAGCAACAGCAAAATTAGATAGATTCGTTTTTTCATGTGTTTATAAATTTAAAGTTAATCCTAGTGTGAATCTTGTCGCCAACGGGTAGTTGTTGTTCGAGTCAACCCCGGTAACGATGTCGATGGATTCCGGATCGGGACTCGAAGAGTTGGTGATGGTGAACACGTTCTCCACGGACATGAATACACGGGCGTAATGTTTTGATTGCTTCGGGAATACGGGTAGTATGTACCCGATAGAGATACTTTTTAGTTTCAAATAATTGATTTTCTCCACGTTACTTTTCAAATTCGTGGCGAAATTATTCTTCCCGTTCTCCAGCTCGTTGATTGGAAAGTCGGTATTGTCACCGGGTTTCTGCCAGAAAGAAACCTTGTCAAGATCGGCTAGAATCGGGACCATCATTTCTGCTGTATTTGCTCTTAGGATAGTACCGACCGAAGCACCTCTTCCTGCATTCAAAACGTGTCTTCCCAGCTTGTAAGAGAACAACAGGTTTACATCAATCCCTTTCCATTTCAGCGTGGAGGCAATCCCACCAAATGCAAGCGGGAGGGGAGAGCCCCCGTACACCCGGTCTTCCAAGAGCGGTACCATGGTTGCAACCTGTCCGTTTCCGTCGACATCCTGTATCCGTCGGTCGCCGGGAGAGTAAATCTGGTTTCCCAAGGACGATAAATATTTCCGTCTGCCATTGACATAGTAGAGTGGCACTTCATCTTGTGAATTATAGTACCCTTCATCGTTATAGACATAAATTCCATTCAACGGTTTCCCGATAATGTTTAGATTATGTTTGCTTGCGAGGTTCGTGAAGTCCATGCCATTGTTACTTTTTTCAAATCGGTTCCAGTTGCGGGCAATATTAAAACTGAAATCCCAGTGCAGTTTCTCCGATCGAATCAAGTCTGCCTTGATTTGTAGTTCAATTCCTTGATTCGAGATCGCGTAAGCATTTTGCCATTGGGCCGTGTAGGCATTATAATCTCCCGGCAGAGTGACTTGTGCCAATAACTTATCCGTGTATCGATAATAATAGTCAAGCTCTAAACTCAGCCTGTTACCGAAAAACTCCAAATCCAGTCCCGCATCGAATTGTTTGGTTTCCTCCCAGCTTAGTTTGGGATTTATTAACCCGTTCGGCCAGTAAGGGGTTATAGTTTGGTTGCCGTGGAAAGGGATGTTATTGACTATTAGCACTCCGAAAGCGAAATAAGGATATTCAAACTGTTTCCCGGACTTCCCGTAACTCAATCGAATTTTCCCGAAGTCCAGAAAATCTCGGGCCCAATCCATGTACGGTTCCTCGGAGAACGTGTAGGCGATAGCGTATGACGGGAATGTTCCCCAGCGTGTGTTCTCCCCGAACTTTGAGCTGGCATCCCTTCTGAGCGTGACGGAGAGGAAATACTTCTGCTTGTAGTTGTAGGCTACCCGCCCGAACATACCTACCATCGTGCTTCTTTCTAGGTCGGAGTTGAAATCCTTTAATTGTAGGTCTTTCTCTGTGTCATACACGTTACCGCTCCACGTGACGTATTGTATCAGGTTACTTGGCGCACCTTTGCCGTACCCGCTCTTGTCTTTAGCGATGTCTCCCTGGAACGAGAGCCCGAGAAGGAGATCAATGCTATGATTGTCTGCGAAAATCTTGTTGTAGGAGAGCAGGTTCTCGTTTAACCACATCATCTTGATCGTGTTGTTGCCTGCCGAGTAACTATTGTGATCCACGTTCAGATCGGAGGGAATGAATATATTTTGGTCTTGCATGGAGAAATCGACAGCGAGAGACGATTTCAGTTTCAAGCCTTCCACGATCGTGTACGCCAAATCGAACGATGATCTTAGCCTATAAGATTCGTTTTTCTCCTTAATCTCGTTGAAACGTCGGACTGTTTCATCAAAAGCCTTCGTCCCCGGACCGGGCATGAGGGTAGAGGTCGAGAGTAATTCATCCGGAATGGTTTCCAAGTCACTCCTGTCATTGGAGAAATTATAGGCATCATGTCCTTTGCCCGCCCTGTTCCGTCCGGTACGGGCCAAGTAAAAACGGATGTTGCTTTCGACGCTTTCGGAGGGTTTGATAAACAAGTTAGTGATGAGTTTAACCCTGTTGAATCCCGTGTTGCGTAGCACGCCCGTTTCCGAATAATATCCCAGTCCGACATGATAAGCGATCGTGTTAGAACCTCCCGATATTTGGATATTGGCATCGGTTACTTTCCCGGTTCGGAAATAATAGTCGAACAAGTTCGTGGAATTGTTATAGAATTTGTTCAAGCTATCTTGCACGATGGGAAGATCCAGTCCGTCACCATTGTTCCAAAATAAATTGTAGTTCTTGTTGTTCTTATAAGAATCTTCATAGGATTGAACCGGGCGGTACATGTTCGTTGCTTCATTATAAACGGACTCCCGGTAATTTTCCATGGCTTGCATCCTGTGTCTTCGTTCCCTGTTTCCCGTGGTAATATCCGGTAAAGAGGGGCGAGTAACCCATGTTTGCGATATATTTACCGTGAACGTGGGAGCTTGATTCCGGTGTCCTTTTTTGGTGGTCACGATGATCACGCCGTTTGCCGCACGGGAACCGTAAATTGCCGCGGAGACTGCATCCTTTAGTATTTGGATGGACTCGATATCCTTGGTGTCGATCTCGGCAATCGTGTTTAGCCCGGTAAGCTCGGAGGTGTAACTGAACATGGGTACCTCGTCAATGATCCATAACGGGTCCGAGGTAATACGTTCTTTCTCTACTGCCAACGAGTTATACCCTCGGATAACGATGGGGGAACCGCCACCACCGGGTGCCCCTGTCATGTTCGTGACATCCACCCCGGCAGCCCGGCCTTGTAAAAGGTTATTGATAGAAGGGGAGGGGAGATCCTTGATCTCGTCAGCCTTCACGACAGACATGGAACCGACACGATTACGACGTGATTGTTCCCCGTAGGCGATGACTTGTACTTCATCGAGCTCGGACACGTCCTCTTCCAGAATGACATTCAGTAAGGTGTCTGCCTTACTAAAAGGAATCGTTTTTGTTTTATACCCGATAAAAGAAAAAACAAGACGCCCCTTGTTGATCGGGAGGAACATCCGGTAATTCCCGTTATTATCCGAGGAGGTTCCTATCAGAGTGCTATCCAGTCGCACGGTGACACCGGGCAATGGCCCTTTTTTCTTGTTCAGGATTTTCCCCTTTATAAAATGTTTGACAATAGAATCCTGTTGGATCGGATTCGCTTGTAAAGGCTCGCTTTTTACCATCAAAGGGACGTAAGCGAAGAACGCAAAAAACATAATACTGACTACACGCAAATTCAGAATAGATTTGCGCTGACAATCCATTTTTTTCATACTTTTGTATTTAGGTTAAGTGACAAGCGTATTCGCTTGTCTCGTTTTTATAAGAGGGTGTTCGAGCACCCTCTTTTTTAATTCAGAGTGAGATCTTACCCTCGCTTGGTGGAGGGCGAATTTTTAAAGAGTTTGACAATTTGTGTTGATACTGCATTTTATGTAATATTTTGATAAATAATTAATTCGTATTAAGTTAAAACTTTTATATAATATCTTGTTGCTTCTTAATTTAATTGATAATACTCCCTAATAGCTGGGTGGATGAAGCCTAAAATATCCCTTTATTCGTACGTTAATTTCAAAATATGAAAACAGAGATAGATTTATATGTAATTGCTAAGGTACGTGAATACAGATTAAAGGCTAAGCATACCCAAGAATCTCTTTCTTATACTTTAGGGTATACTCGAACATTTATTAGTAATTTCGAAAATGGTCCTAAGAAATATAATATCAATCAGCTGAATAAGATCGCTAAAGTTCTTAAATGTTCTCCTAAAGATTTTCTGCCACAAGACCCATTATAATTTATCAATAAAAAAAGAACTGTTATACCATTCTGTAAGTAGGTATCGGCAGACCCTTTCCAGCAGTTTGAATACAACAGTTCATACCAAAGTATGAAACTACTGTTACAACCCGCTGAAAAGTATTATTTTGCCGATTTTACTTACTAGGTCGATACAATAACTTCAAATATATTATGCGGACTCTTCCGCACTTAATTTCTCAACTTCTGCAAATATATAATATATTTTTACAAAAATCAAATATTCTGCTATTTTATAGCTATAATGGTATTAATTTGCTTTTAGTTTTTTTGTTGAATTTTCTTTAGAAATGGTCAACACTTTCGCTAAGGTTAAACTATCCTTTCCTTTGATCATGAACCTAGCATGATCACATCAAGTACATAGCATAAACACTGACGTATGTATATGCTATGTTAGTGTCGTGTCTGTATTCCCTTGATGTCTTAGGGTAAGGATAGAGAAAGGTAGGCTGAAAGATAAGTTTGCTATAAGATAGGGGAAATTTGTTTAAAGTACATGTCTATTCTTATTTGCGCATTTGTATAAAACCATAAGAGAAGCTATGGAGATACTCTCGAGAAACTACCTCTTTTTCGTTGATCATTCGAAGATTATTCAGAGCTTATTCATACGAGCATGGATAAGCAACGTTTGACCTTCGAATGAACTCTGAACGAGGGGTATTATTTGGTACTTATCTGTACTTTATTTGGGATATATTTGTGTATGAATTCCACAAAAGTAAAACTTCCTCTGGAATTTCCAGAGGAAGATAATAGTTTAAAGGGTAGGTTTATTCCTCTTGGGAACGTAATGTCACATTCATATCATCTATGTCAGTGTTAGAAGACACTATTTTGTCTTGTGGAACATAGTTAGCGTGGCTAAAGCTTAATGTACAGGACTCTGATTGTCTTACTTGGATAGAGTAATAGCCCTCTGGATCGGTCTGAGTTTTGCTTAATTGGGTATTGTCTCTGTTTAAAGTACAGGTTACATCAACCTGACTTATAACATCTCCATTGGTGTTGTCAACATAACCGGAAACAGTTATCCATTGCGTATCACTTTTCATCGTGAAGCTACACGTGATCACTGCAATCACAACGCTTGTTACTAATACGATTAATGATTTCGTTTTCATGATAATGTCAATTAAATAGGATATATGTTCAGGGATGAGCATCTTATGAAAGGATTTGATTCGAGAAAATATGTAAGATATGAGATAATATTAGGTTGACAAAACATTATGTTTGTAGTGCATAATAGTGTTGTGGTAGTATGATGTTGTATCAGTTGTAGTAATGCTATTTTAACCAAGTGGTTGGGATGGTCGTAGCTATGAGTTATTCAATTTCTTCTTTTAATGTATGTTTAAGTCTATGTGTTTTTATAATAAACGATTGACTATAATATGTTTATGTGTTACATGCAGGTGTGAATAAATTGCATGTATTTGACAGAATGCAAGATTAACAACTATCCAAATTTTTCGGATATCTCTGTCGTGTCTATAAATGTAAGTAGATAATGTGAAGATGTTGGAGTGTTATTAAAAAGTCAAATGTCAGTTGATGGTAGTAAAGAAATTTGTTTTATAAAATCGAAATCTTTGTTGTACTATATTGCAGGAAGTCTGATAGAATGAATTGAATTATTTTAGTTATTGGCTATAATATGAATCAAAATACAGAATATGAGAAATTTACTCAAGAAATATATCAGCAGCTATTGAATACTGATTTGGGGAATGTTAAAACCGTAGAAGTTTTGCATAATGTGAAACTTAGAGGGCGGTCTGGTTAAGAACACCAAATAGACGTATATTGGGAATATGAAATCGCTGGATTCAGGCATAAAGTTGCTATTAAATGTAAAAATTATAAACAACTAATCCGATGCAGCATATTTACATCACTGATTATCAGCGTACATTCATTTTAATCGGTACAACCTCTGTTTTGACAAATACACAGAATGTAGGGATAAATGCAAATCGTTGTATTTCATCGTTTTGCATATACGTGTTGTACCGCCTCTTTTCAGCCCTTTTGTGGAATGTCCGCTATCAGATACAAGGTACTGAATGATAGGACATTTCCGCAGGTATGTTACAGAACGCTTGTTGAATGTGAAGGTAGTGGTTTTCTTGGGATTTTTGTGGGTTGCGGGATGTTTTTATTCTTTGAAGGCACGGCTCTTTCATTTAGGATTGCGTTGCTCGCTCAAGAATGTTGTTATTTTATAGTGAACGTTTCCTTGGGTGGTGAGTACACTTTTTGCTCCCATGATTCATAATCCATGCGCTTATTTGATGGTTGGAGAATAGGCTTCTGAAGATAGCCTTTTCTTTGATTTTCAGTAAAATAAGTGTTTGAATAAATAGGTCGAATGGCAGATTCTTCGTAACTTTAGAGTTGCAAATTAAATAGTTATGAATAAAATCAAGCCACTCGATCAAGTTCTTTCGATTGAAGCGGATGCGCACAATCAGATTACGAAAGTAGTAAATAAATTCGGTTCACAAGGAAGCATCTTGCACAAACTGAAGGAATTTTCCTCATCTGTCCCTGATTTTAGAAGGTCAGGCAAAGGAAATCTTCGTCACAGGCTCGATGACATCACCATGTTGATGATTCTCGGCCGTGCATCGGGGTGCATTGGACGTGCCGAGATTATAGAGTTCGGCAGACACAACCTCAACAAATTCAGTAAGATGGGCATGCTAAGGAACGGTGTCCTTTCCGAAGCGACCCTTTACCGTGTGGATGACGGCATTGACGATCTGACCATGGTTGACAGGATGCAGTGATTTGTAGAAGCCTTTCACGGTGAACTGCTCAAAAAAGAATGCGGCAAGGAAATAATCTGCGTGGATGACAAAGCCGAACACGGCATCGTACAGGACAACGGGCGCAATTCTAATATTGTGTCCGCATATTCCTATAACACCGGCATCACATTGGCCACCGAAGCCTGCCGGGAGAAAGGCAATGAGATAAAAGCCATACCGCAGCTAATCGACAAAATCAGTATATCTGGAAAGATAGTCACTGCCGATGCGATGTCCATGCAAAAGGACATCATCGACAAGATCCGAAAGAAAGGGGGGGATTTCCAGATAGAACTGAAGGCAAACCAGCGTTCACTGCGTTATGGAGTGGAAGACAGGCTCAAAGGACTCACTCCGGCGTATTCTTATACGGATGGTCCGGAACTCGGACATGGCAGAATCGAGACTCGTACCTATCGGCTCTTTGACGGGCTTGCAATCATCTGTGACAAGGAAAAATGGGGAGGCAATATGACAATTATTAAATATGAAGCCGATACAATCAAGAAGTCATCAGGTGCCCATACCCTGGAAAAGCGTCTGTACGTGAGCAGCCTGCTACAAGTACTCCGGCGTAGGGTTCATTGGTGCGCATCCACTGGTCAATAGAAAGCATGCACTGGATGTTGGACTACAATCTTCTACAGGACAAGATAAAACGCAAGTCGGCAAGAGCTGCCCGTAACCTTGACACCATACAGAGAATAGTCTACGCTGTGTTTTCCATTTGGAAAGGACTGCGCAAAAAACGGGCTGACAAAAGAAAGGGGATGGCTGAACTTATGAGACATGTATCAATGAGTTTTACCAGACTTTTGGCTTTCTTGGGCCAAAAATGAAAATAACAGCATTTTGAATAAGAGATAACATGCTGACATACAGGATTAATCCCTTGCCCAATTCGTGATGAGTTGGGTAAGGGATACTATGCCGTTATTTCTGTCTTAAATGAAAGAACCGTGTGCAAAGTGAAAAGTAAACCGAGAAATATACGGGAAAAAGGAGAGAAGAGACTATATTTGCCCTTTGTTATAAGAAGATCTTGATTTATGAATACATTCAAATCCATAGACGACTTGTTGCGTGTCCTCGAAAGGGAGAAAGTCTTGATGAAGCAGATGTTTCAGAAAAGACCTTCGACTTCCTTGAAGTACGATTATGCCTTGGAGTTGACGGAGTATAAAGAGGAACGGATCAAATACCTCATCGACTATGGTGTCATCAGGGATAGCGGGAATTTCTTGGAGATGGAGGACGTGTATCTCAAGTTCTTTGAAGAGGTGTTGCAGGTGAACGAGAGCATCAACGTATCATTTGTGGACGACTATTTGGGAAGGTTGAATGAAAACATCGACTACTACTTGCAAGAGAACAACGAGCAACGGAAGTACAACTACCACAAAAAGGTGCGGCGGTGTTTGAAGAACATTGCTATGGTGACGGTACGTAATGTGATAGACTTGAAACGGAACATCGACAATACGTACAAGAACGAGCCGAATTATCCCATCAAACTTGCCAAACTGAAGAATCTCGATGAGAAGCGCAAGAACATTGCCCTACTGATTAACCGAAGCGAAGATATCATCGAAAACCAGCAGCCTGTGTTTTTCAAAGTGGCGATGGATACTCAGATGCGCACCGTGGTGAGTGATGTGAAGTTGCAGCTGAACGATGCTTACCACAACTTGATAGAGATTGAAAAGCAGATTATCCACTACTTGAACCTGATAGCTTATCAGAACCGCATTTTCGAGAAAGTGCGTCGCTTGAAGTATTTGCGCGACCAGTTCCTGTTGGAAGAAAAGAGCGACATCCGTCAACAACTGAGCTTGATAAACCCGGTGTGGATGGAACCACAGACCAACTACCGCATCAAACTGTCGGTGGACGAGTTGCGTACTTCTGCCACTGCACTTGAACTTATCAAGAAGGTTGTCTCGCGGCAGAAGAACTTGGTGAGAGGTCCGAAGAACATAGCCGAAGCCATTCCGCAAGAGTTCTTGGAAGCGGACAGTGAGGTGTTGGATGCCGTCAACTTGCAGGAGGTGTACAATGCCTTTGCTGCATCGAGCAGCCACTTGTTCAGGTTTGTCATGAACTATCGCTACCACAAGGAGGTGGATACCAACGGAAAGATTCTCTACTTCTGCCAGATAGCGTCGCAATATGCCGATGGGTTGGATTTTACCGACACCTACGAAACGGATTGCGGGGTGGAGTATCCTTTAATCTATTCCAAATAACATTGCAAACGGAATGCTTATGAAATATACCGAAGAAATATTCAATATACTGAGCAAAGGAGGGTTTATCTCCTCCAACAGCGTGTCGCCTGCCGTGAAACGCTACTACGATGCCATTGAAGAAGAGTTGGCAGAATACTACGAGTACTACAAAGGAATCGGTTTCTACTTGGAAGGTGGCGATGGTTATTACCTGTTTACGCGACGGGAAGCGAAGGTGGATTTGGAACGTAAGCTGGAAGCGGCGATGAAGTGGATAGACTACCTCAGTTTCCTGAAAACGTATGATGCTACGTTCGGTCCCGGTTTCAAGTTCCGTCCGGCAGACATCGAGGTGCAAATCAGTTGCCAGATGGAGTTGAAAGAGAAAGCCGCCAAACTATTCTCTGATAAGAAGAAGTACAACGAGGTGGTGGAGAAGCTGGTGGCGGAGTTGGAGAAGTCGGGTATGATAGAACTGGAAAACGAGCACGACAGCACGTATAAAGTATTAACCGCATTTCACTATATGGAGAACTTGGTGGATTGCATAACGATATCGGAGGAACTGAACGATGAGGTATCTCAATAAAGTGGTGTTTGTGAACAGTGCCCACGTGCCGTATGCTGAGGTGAAGGTGGACGGAAATGTGCACTTTATCGGTACGCAAGGGGTGGGGAAGAGTACGTTGCTGCGTGCCATCCTCTTTTTCTACAATGCAGACAAGATGCGCCTCGGTATTCCGAAGGAGAAAAAGAACTTCGATGCGTTCTACCTGCCCTTTGCCAATTCGTACATCGTCTATGAAGTGATGCGTGAAAATGGTGCTTATACGGTGGTGGTGACGAAGTCGATGGGGCGGGCTGCTTTCCGCTTTGTGGATGCACCGTATCGGAAGGAGTGGTTTGTGAACGAACGGAACGAGGTGGCGGCGGATTGGAGCGAGATTCGTGTGCGTATTTCCGATTCCGGTTACAACGCATCATCGTTGGTGACCGGTTATGATATGTTTCGAGACATTATCTTCGGTAACAACCGGAAGCCTGAGTTGCTGCAATTCCGCAAATATGCCATTGTGGAGAGTGCGCATTATCAGAACATCCCCCGTACCATTCAGAATGTGTTCCTAAATTCTAAACTGGATGCCGACTTCATCAAAGATACCATCATTCAGTCTATGGACGACAATGAATTTGTTATCGATCTTAGTTACTACCGCAATCAGATAGAGACTTTCGAGCAGGAGTATGACGATGTGATGTTGTGGATGAAGCAAGACAAGAACGGGGTAGTGCCTGTCCGCAAGCAAGCCGAAAGGGTAATAAAAGGTTACCGGACGTTGCTCTATTCCAAAAAGCAAATCGAAGATGGCAGAGCCGAACTCAATTATGCCGAAAAGGATGCTCGCCGAAGATTTCCCGAACTGGACGAACAGATAGACTTGCTGAACAAGGAGGTGGAACGCTACACCCGTTTGTTGGGTGAAGAACGGGAGAAGTTCAATCGTGAGCGCGACAAGCTGAATCAGCAGAAGGGTAGTATCGATGCCGATTTACAGAAGATAAAGAGCAAGCGTAGATATTACGAACAAGAACGCATCGAAGAGGTCATCGCCAAAGTGTGCAAAGAACCTGCGTTGAAATACGAACTGGAGTCGTTGAACAAGGTGTATCACGAACTAACCGGTACTTACGATGACATTATGGGTAAGTACCGGCAACTCGAACAAACTCTTGATACCGAATTTGCCAAGTTCGATAACGAGACCAAGAACAGAATACTCTATCAGAAAGAAGAATTGAACATGCGTATTTCTGTTTTACAAAAGAAGCACTACGAGCAGACCGATGAAATCCGCGCCGTCTACGAAGAGAAGCTGAAAACCCTGTCCGATAGCAAAGAGATGTTGTTGGAAGAAATCTCTACTTTGAAGCAACGAAAGACGAAGATAAAATATACCGTTCATTACCAATGCGAGATAGAAGATTGTAGTGAACGTCTGAATGCTTTGTCTACAGAAGAAAGAAATACATCCGTGCGCGTGGAACGTATGAAGCTGGAGGGCGACCGTTTTCGACAGAAGTCGGCAGAGGAAGTGGGGAAGTTGGAGAAAGAGTGGGAAGCGAAGATAGAGATCGTTGTGCGGCACAGAAAGCAACTGGATACCGATATAGAATCGCTACGCCATTTGATAGAGAACAGCAAAGGTTCTTTCTGCGAATGGTTGGATAAGAACAAACCGGGTTGGCAGGAGAACATCGGTAAGATAGCCGACGAAAAGCAGATTCTTTATAACCGACATCTTTCACCGGAGTTGGTAGCCGATGGTGGTAACACCTTCTTTGGTGTGACGTTGAACCTGACCGAGGTGGAACGTGATTTGCGTTCTCCCGAACAACTGCAAGCCGAATGGGATGCCAAATCTTCGGAAAGAGATGCCGATACTCAGCAACTTGTTCAGTTGAACGAAGGGAAAGAGAAGGAGACGGAAGCTGTAAGAAAGAAGTATAGAAAGCAAATTTCTGCCCTCTCCGATGAGATGCACTTGCTTGAAGTGCAGTTGCAACAGTACCCTGTTCAGCAAAAGAACTTGCAAGCAGAACGTGCCTCTTTGCAACGGAAAGAGGATGAATGGAAGAAAGAACAACTTGCTGAAATAGAAATTGCCATTGGCAGAAAAGAGAAGGAACGGCAGAAATGTAACGATGCAGAAGCGGTATTGAAGCAAGAACGGGAGAAACGTATCATTCAAATCGCCGAAGAACTGCGCAAAGTAGAGAAACGAGAGCGTACTGCCGTAGATGCTGATGTGCAACTTATCGAGAAGGAACTTGCCAATCATCGCTTGGAGATGAAAGTGCGGAAGCAAGAACTGCTCCGTCAGCAGAAAGACGAACTGAACGGTAAAGGTGCGGACACTGCTGCTATCGATACTTACAAAGCGAAGATTGACACCATCGCTGCTGAACTGGAGTATATAGCCAAGAAGCAACCTTTGGTGTGGAGTTACGAGAAAGATAAGCAAGAGTTGTTTGACCGTGAGCTGGATTTGCGTGCGGAGAAGAAGAACAACGAACAACATCTGACTGATTTGAACGAGAAGTACGTTTTGCGGAAGAAGCGACTGTCCGACCAATGCGAGGATACCACCAACAAGATGCGTACCCGTTGCGGTGAGCGAGATGCTTTGAAGAAGGATATGGATGTGCTGGAGAATTTCCGCAAAGACAAGAATTTCTCTCCTCCCGAGTCGTACACTTCCTGCGAACTTGCCACCAAGAAGACATGTGGTGTGATAGTGGACGAATTGAAGAGCTTGATTATATCGTTGAAGACCGATACGGACAATTTCAAGAAGTCTGTCAATCTGTTCAATAGTAATTTCACCGCAAGAAATACGTTCAGTTTCCCGCAAGCACTTGCGAGCGATGCCGATTATATGGATTTTGCTTCCAACCTCTGCGAGTTTATCGACAACAACAAGATTGCCGAATATCAAAACCGCATCAGCGAGAGGTATGTGAACATCTTGCGCCGTATCTCCAAAGAGACAGGTGAACTGACCCGGAGCGAGAGCTTGATACACAAGACCATCAAAGACATCAATGAAGACTTCATCAAACGGAACTTTGCCGGAGTGATTCGTAGCATCGAACTGCGTCCCTTGCAGAGTAATGACAAACTGATGTTGCTGTTGTTGGAGATGAAGAAGTTTAATGATGAGAATGCGTTCAATATGGGTGCGGTGGATTTGTTTTCGCAAGATTTGCGTGCGGACGTCAATCTGCATGCCGTGAAATACCTGAATGCATTTAGTAAACTTTTGAAAGACGAACCGTCGCGGAAGAACCTTGTCGTGTCCGATTCGTTCAACTTGCAGTTCCGTGTGATGGAGAACGACAACGATACGGGTTGGGTGGAGAAGATTGCCAATGTAGGTTCGGATGGTACGGATATTTTGGTGAAGGCGATGGTCAACATTATGCTTATCAACGTGTTCAAAGAAAAAGCATCGAGGAAGTTTGGCGATTTCAAAGTGCATTGTATGATGGACGAAATTGGTAAGTTGCATCCCAACAACGTCAAAGGTATTCTCGACTTTGCCAACTGCCGCAACATCTTGCTGATAAACAGTTCGCCCACCACCTACAACGTGGAAGACTATAAATATACGTGCCTGTTGAGCAAAGATGCGAAGAGCCACACCCGGATAGTGCCGTTGCTCACCCGTAAGTAAAAAGTGTCGATAGAAAAGGATATGGATAAAGGAAGATTTACACCGTCTGTGGCAAAGAAACTGTTGCGAATGCTCGCAGGGGAGACTGTGCCTTCAAGTTCCTTGCCGCGTTGGTTGGCGGGTGAGTTAGAGGGAGAGGGGTTACTGATTCCTGTTACACACGGAAGTCGTGTCTCTTACCGCCTGACCAATGTGGATGTCTGTCGTAAGTTCATTTGCGATACTTACACTTCCGGTACGTCTCTTGAACGATGGTTGGAAGTTGCCGATGGCGAGCATGCAACGTTGGAACGCAGTATGCTTGTGCAGGAAACAGGAAATTCCAAGTCCATCAAGTTGAGAACCTTTTGCGGATTCCTTGTGAACAGTTACGAACCTATTGAGGCGTGGATGGGGGATGAGGCTTTCCTTATTGCACCATCGGACGGTGTCGCTCTTTTCATTCAGCAACCGGACGTGTTCCGCATACCGTCGGATGTCGTGGTGGTCGGTGTTGAGAATGGAGAGAACTTCCGCCATATCCGTCGGCAAAAGCACCTGTTTGATGGGTGGAAAGTGTTGTTTGTATCTCGCTATCCCCGGTCGTCCGATTTGCGTGATTGGTTGATAAGCATTCCTAATCCGTACATCCATTTCGGTGATTTCGACTTGGCGGGTATCCATATTTATCAATCTGAATTTTACAAGTATTTAGGCGACCGAGCAAGTTTCTTCGTCCCCGAAGATGTTGAGGAAAGGTTGAGCCGTGGTAATGCCCGATTGTACGATGCGCAGTATCTAAAGTATCGCAATATGACACTGACAGATATGCGCCTCAATGCGCTTGTGCAATTGATTCATCGTTATAAAAAGGGGTATGAGCAAGAAGGATATATTCGATGTGTCCGGTGTGACGTTTCCGATTCTGCACCGATAGATTGAATACATTAAAAAAAAGAACAAATAATCGTATAAATAGTATATACAATGAACCCAATAGACATTGCCCTCCGCATCGCTACCACAGCCCATGCTGGACAACTCGACCGTGATGGTCACCCCGTTATACTCCATCCCCTTGCTGTAGGGTTGATGGGGAAGACTGACGAAGAAAAGATTGCCGGTTTTCTGCACGATGTGGTGGAAGACACTGATTACACGTTTGATGATTTGCTCCGTGCAGGTATTCCTGTCGGTGTGGTGAATGCCCTCCGATTGTTGATGCACGAGCCGGGAACGGATTATGACGCCTATGTGCAAGCCATCATCGACTCTGGTAACCCCATTGCCTTGCAAGTGAAGTACAACGACCTGCAACACAACTTCGCACGCAGAAAAGCCTATCCCGACCTTCAAGCCAAACACGGAAAAGCGTTGGAGAGGGTGAAGGCTGCTATCGAAGAGTATTCAAAAGTGGAACTTTACCACGCATCTTCGGATGAGAATGTAGAGGTCGGAATCTTTGCGTGTGGCTGCTTTTGGGGTACTCAACATCAGTTTGCCAAACAAAAAGGGGTGAAGCGTACGTTGGCGGGTTATACCGGTGGTGAAGAGGCGTTCCCATCGTATGCCGATGTGCGTGACCACAAGACCCATCACGTGGAAGCTGTCATTGTAGAGTTCGACCCGACGGTTGTCTCCTACGAAAGCCTCTGCAAACTCTTCTTTGAAATACACGACCCCGCACAGACAGATGGGGTAGGTACGGACATCGGGTCGCAATACCGTAGTTGCATCTTCTACAGAAACGAACCGCAACGTCAAGTAGCCGAGTACGTGATGCAGCTGCTCCGCGACAAAGGCGATGAAGTGAACACGCTGTTGCTGCCCGAAAGTCAGTTCTACATTGGCGAAGCGTATCACCAGCGTTATTACGACAAGACAGGTGGTGAGCCGTATTGCCATATTAGGAGGAGGAAGTTTTAAGAGCGGTATACAGGAAAAAGGTTGCCCATAGTGTTGGTACAACTGTTGAGGCTTGCCAAAGAGAATAGTTCGGTATGGCAGATGTTCTCATCATCAGCGACTTCAAATTCCCTTTCCCAAAGAGCAAAACATGGTAGCTTCTAAGCGAAGAATTGGGCTATAAAAGGCTTCCCAAGCCGTAAGTATTTCATTTGACGAAGGTATTTTTTGTCTTTCTATATGCTTACGCTTATTTTTATTGGAAGGTACTTAACAGTAGAAAATCGGTCGTGGAACCAGAACACTTTTGTTGAATATACATTTGATTCGTTGGAAAAAGTGTAGGGTTATGGGTGATATTCGTTGGAAAAAGTGTAAAGAATCGGATTTATTCGCTTGAAAAAGTGTAAAATCATATGAGTTGTATTTGTTTTTAGCCTTAATAGTAACGTCTCAATCCTCCTTGTATTATACCCTGTCTGATATAATTATAGTAACGAAACGATAAATTATACCCATACTGATATAATATCGAATATTTGTGCTAACTTTGTACCCGAAAAGGTATAAAATATGATGCTATGAATAATCTTTCTACTACGGTCAAAATGTTGCGAAAGCAATATAATCTGACGCAAGAAGAACTTTCGTTGAAGTCGGGAGTAGGATTACGCTTTGTGCGAGACTTAGAACAAGGCAAAGAAACGCTACGTCTTGATAAAGTGAATCAGCTTCTTGACTTTTTCAATTATGAAATGGTAGCCACTCAAAAAACAGTAAACAATGAGACAAGCACATATATTTTATAAAGACCAATTGGCTGGTATTCTGACAGAAAACGATGCTGGGTATGAGTTCTGCTATTTGCCGGAATACCTCTCTCTTGAAACGGCAAAGTCTGTTAGTCTGACATTGCCTTTACAAGGCGAAGCATATACAAGTCCTGTGCTGTTTCCATTTTTCGATGGTTTGATTCCTGAAGGATGGCTGTTGGATGTTGCATTGCGGAATACAGACATCAGTATTCTTGACCGGATGTCGTTGTTGCTGATATGCTGCAAGGATTGTATTGGAGCTGTAAGCGTTATTCCTTTAGAAGAAAAGGAGGGAAACCATGTGTAATTGTTTATATTGTTATCGTCCGCTCTTAAAGGGTGAAAAGGATATGCACACGGCTTGCATAAAGAAGTTCTTCGGGACAACAACATTGCCTGTTCTTGATTATACGACAGAACAACTTGATCAGCTTGCTCTGCAAATCATTCAAGACCAAACCTCTTTGACCGGTGTTCAGCCGAAATTATCATTGCATTTGAATGAGCATGAGGGCAACAAACGATTGACTATTGTCGGGCTATGGGGCGGTTATATTTGTAAGCCACAGACCTCGCAATATGAAATGATGCCTGAGGTCGAGGATTTAACCATGCACCTTGCAGAGGTGGCACGTATTGAGGTAGTTCCTCATACGCTGATGCGGATGGCAGATGATACGCTATGCTATCTTACCCGTCGGATTGACAGGACTGCTGCCGGAGAGAAGATTGCGATGGAAGATATGTGCCAACTGACCGAAAGGCAAACAGAGCATAAATACAAGAGCAGTTATGAACGTGTCGGCAAGGCTGTTTTGAAATACTCGTCTTTGCCTAAAATGGATGTTACCAATTTCTTTGAGTTGGTGCTTTTCTCTTGGTTGACAGGAAATAACGACATGCACTTGAAAAACTTCTCTTTGTATGAGGTGGCGGATATGATACGTTTGACCCCTGCTTACGATTTGCTGAATGCGGCTATCGTCAATCCTAAGGATGACGAAGAGTTGGCATTAACCTTGAATGGTCGGAAGAAAAAACTTCAAAGAGAGGATTTTATTAGGTCAGCAGCCACGCTGGGTATAGAGAATGTGATTGTAGAACGGTTGATAAATAAGTATATCAAACTATTGCCCAAGTTTGAAGCTGTCATTCAAAACTCTTTTCTAAGTGCTGAATTAAAGGAAAAGTATGGCGAATTGTTGAAGGAACGGCTTGCGAGGCTTTCTATAAAGGCTGTAAAACGGTAAAATACACAATGCTATGGAGGACATATGCTAAAAGAGATGCTTTATCTATAGCGCCCAATTTATTAGATCAATAGTGTGTCAGACTACTTACCGACGCATCATCATATTCTCATTGATTATCAATGGTTTGCCTCTTAAAAGGTAGACTACTCAAAAATTTACTTGTTTTTTTGCGAAAAATCGAAGATTTAACGTTTTTTTTCATCGACTCCCTCCGAACAGAGGGGAAAAGGCAAAAACAGCCTTTTTGGACCCCGACAGACCCAGTTTGCAAAGATAGGGCATGTCGGGGTTTATTTCGCCAAAATGGGCTGTAAAATCGAGGATGGATTCACGGATATTTTCGGATTCCAATTGTGGAATTTTGTCTTTGGTCGGAGTGTCATTTTGCTTGGCTTTGATAACACCAGGAGCACACATAAATTTTGCAGCCAAAAGAAAAAGGATGTAGCCATTTTGCCCTGGCGCAGCCATCTCTTTTCTTCCCTTATTTTGACTTTACTTTAATGAACGTATATATGAATACGGGGATAAAGTAAAGTTGATGATTTCATGGAAAAGTGTATAAATGGAGTCCGATTCACTTGAAAAAATGTAAAAAGAGTGAGAAAAATGAATTTCCCACTCTAATTGAAGCATTAATTTAATGTGATATTACCTGAACTGTTCATTGATTTGTATATCAACAGCCATGTCATCTTTTCTAACTTCATAAAACGATGAAGGTTCATAATAGATATTGACAGGCATATGGCATGTCACATTTGTGTGTTGCTGAATATAGTCTGATTGTCCGAACATTATCTGTTCGATGTCATTGCAGAACATGATAGATTTATCATTTGCCATTTTGCCTAAGACTTCTCTTGTCGTAAATCCAGGTGTCCTGTTGTCAGGCACCAAGAAGAAGATGTAATCTTTTGCACGACTCATAGCCACGTTGATAATATTCTGGTTGTTTACATGCGCGTTCTGTCCAACGTTCATTGGAGGATTGAGAACTACTATCATTATATCGCATTCATCTCCTTGGAAGCTATGAACCGTACCGCAACTTATCATACAAACGTCATTTGATATGTCTCTTAGTTCAATCATCTGTTTGATACAGTCTGCTTGTTTCTTATAAGGACATACTATTCCGATAGAATATGGTTCTTTCGGCTTTTCGTCTGCTATTCTTTGGGCGATATAACCCGCATATTCATATCCAAATATCGCAGAATAGAGGTGGAAGGCAGATTCATCGATCGAATCTAAGCCATAAAGATTATCAAGCAGTTCTGTCTTGAAGCCCACGAAGTTGATACTTGAGATCTTGAATCCAAGATCAAGCTTCTTCTGACTGTCTTGAGTTCTGTTCGGTTTGACAAGTCCGTTATAGCTGAATTCGCTGACCAATTCTCCAATAGTAGGGATAGAACGGTATTGAATATTCAGACACTCAACCTGAGGGTTCTTCTGAGCCGCAGCAAAACTGTTTAGTCCGACCATCTGGTATATGTTCTCAGGTTGGATTTCATTCTGCCTTACCGGTTGAATCTGCTTAGGATCACCAGAGATGATGAACTGACAATCATGGCTCTTGTAGAGAATAAATACCATAGTCACTATATCCATCATAGATGCTTCATCTATGATGACATAGTCCCAGTGGTGGTCGCAAATTATTTCCTCATATGGCATGAGGTAATCGTATGCATATCTTGCTGCAGTAGTGACAACAACATGGTGTTCTTCTGAGTCAATGAATTCATCATCTCTCGTATAGACATTGCTGGATTGCAGATACTCAAGGCTCTCCGTGACTCCATACCTGAAAGTACATGGCGAACAAGACTTCACAGCATTCAGTCTGGATGCAATAACATCCGCTGCCTTGTTGGTTGGAGTCAGCACAAGAATGTCCAATGGAGAATCGTTGCTTGTAATGATCTCTTCTATTCTGGCAACCAAACGTGTAGTCTTTCCAGTTCCAGGAGGACCATAGATATACTTTATGCAGTCTGGAAGATTATCCTTTAGATTGTACTCGTCAGGGAAATCAAGTCTTATGAACTGCTTTGTCAGAGAATCTATGTGGTTGGCCGTAGCGCCGTTTGCAACTAGTCTCACCTTGTCCGCATCATTGATTTTAGTTTCTAGTTCGGAGGCATTATCATAGAATGCCCATATAGCATCTTCTGTGAAATACTGAAGATTGACCTCAATCTTTTCAGAGACATCTCCCTTAAGGATGTGTAAAGTGATATCATCGGCATGCTCTATCCATTTAGGAACAACCCTGTTCGGTTTAAGAATAGCGATTGTGCAGTTGTCTAAAACCTTGGCCTCCCTGAAATCAATCTGTACACTTCTGGTTGTTGCTGTATTATTCTTCTGATTGTACAGTTGTTCCATTAGGTATTTAAACCAAAGGAATGTATATTTCTCGGTTCTGTTGATCGCTTCATCAAGGTCTGCCTGATCTTTTGCTTTGTC
>ENA-ORUO01000703-ORUO01000703.1-human-gut-metagenome-genome-assembly--contig:-NODE-703-length-39034-cov-10.708125_pt1 | contig 39034 bp, 29 predicted proteins | sample MGYA00242082_ERZ509215 | MGnify/ENA primary metagenome ERZ509215 (study PRJEB26280, sample SAMEA2338829) | human gut metagenome | biome: human gut; feature: human-associated habitat; material: faeces... | reverse complement strand
TGCTTTGCGACCTCGTTTCCAAACTGTTCACCCTGCCGATCAACGCCATCACCGCATTGCTGGGAATCCCCATTGTGGTGTGGGTGGTCTTGCGCAACAAATCCGTTACAGCATGATAGAGTTACACGATTTTTCCATAGGCTACGGCGAGCGAACTTTGCTCTGCGAGGTGGAAACCACCATAGAAAAAGGCAAACTGACAGCCCTTATCGGGCGCAACGGCACGGGCAAATCGACGCTGCTCCGCGCCATCGCCGGACTGAACCGCCGTTATGCCGGTCGAATCCTGCTCGACGGGCATAACGCCGCCGATATGCGGGTTGCAGAGAGGGCAAGAACACTGGCATTCGTCACGACCGAGCGCACTCGCATCGCCAACCTCAAATGCGAGGACGTCGTGGCTATCGGCCGCGCACCCTATACCAATTGGATAGGAAGGATGCAGAAGGCCGACACGGAAATCGTTATGCGGTCGCTCGCCTCGGTAGGCATGGAGGACTATGCGGAACGCACGATGGACAGGATGTCGGACGGCGAGTGCCAGCGCATCATGATTGCCCGCGCATTGGCACAGTCCACACCCATCATCCTGCTGGACGAGCCTACCTCGTTCCTCGACATGCCCAACCGTTACGAACTCTGTTCGCTGCTCGCCCGGCTGGCCCATAACGAAGGAAAGTGCATCCTGTTTTCCACCCACGAACTCGACATAGCCCTCTCCCTGAGCGACAGAATAGCCCTCATAGACACCCCCGGACTTCATTGTATGCCAACAGAGGAGATGCGCCGGAGCGGTTATATCGAACGGCTGTTCAGCAACCAAGCCATGCGGTTCGACCCGCTGAGCGGAATCGTAAAGGCTCAATAGTATATAATAAAGACTCAAAAGCTAATGAAATTACTATTGCAGCATAAGATATTCATAGGATATTTTCTTCTAATGGCGATTATCGGTAGTATGGTCGCCATCGTTTTACACGAGCGTAAACGTGTGGCGGAGATAGAGCAGGAGTCGATAACCATATTCCAGACACAAAGCAATATCAGCACTACCCATCGCCATATCACCGTGCTTGCTACTTTCGGGGAATCCGTCATGACGTGGACAGATAAAGATTGTGAGTTATACCGTACACGTCGTCTGAAGGCGGATTCCCTGCTGCAAATTTTACGTGAACAATGCAAGGAATTTGTACGTCCGGAACAAGTGGATTCCCTCCGTTCCCTACTGCTCAACAAAGAGGAACATCTGTTGCGGATGAAAGAGATTTTCCGGCAACAAAAACAAATCGACAGCCTGCTGGCCGGCCAATATTCACTTGTCACATCACAAGCAAATACCTCCCGTACTGTCACCCGCAAGAAAAAAGGGATAGCCGGATTATTCGGAGGCAAGGAAACCGTACAATTGCCATCCGCTAATACCAAAGTGAGAGCACGGGGGAACGAGCTTATTTCCTTGCAGGAAGAACGCAGAAGAAACATCGAGACCTATACGGACAGTCTGCGGTTGCATAACCGTGAACTCAACGGTAAGTTGCGCACGTTAATCACAAGCCTGGATGAGCAGGCATTGTCCGCCCTCCGGAACAAAGAAGTCCGTTTGAAGGATTCATACGAGCATTCCACCCTTGTAATAACCGGCCTGATAATCTTCTCCATAATCCTGTTGTTTGTCTTGTATCTTATCATACAACGGGATATCAAGATTAAGGCAAGGAACAGGAAACGCCTGGAAGAAACGATAGAACAGAACTATGCGTTGCTGGAAATGCGGAAGAATATTATCCTGACCATTTCCCATGACATCCGCGCCCCGCTGAACATCATCAGCGGGAGTGCCGAACTGGCTATGGATACTCGTGAAAAGAAACGCAGGAACAATCACATGAACAACATCCGAATTGTATGTAAACACGTGGTACACTTGCTCAACAACCTGCTGGACGTGTACCGTCTGAACGAGGCCAAAGAAACCCGCAACGATGTGCCGTTCAGCCTTAAAGACTTGTTGGAACGTACCGTTTTCGGATTCTCCCACGTGGTCAATAACAAGGGAATCCTGTTCTGTCACGATTTCAAGGATACCGATGTCAAACTTTACGGCGATGTGGACCGTATCGAGCAGATTATAGACAACCTGCTCAGCAATGCAGTCAAATTCACGGAAGCCGGTACAATCAGTCTGAATGCCTGTTATCATGAAGGAGAGCTGCTGTTAGAAGTCAAAGATACCGGTATTGGTATGAGTGAGGAGACGCTCTCCCGTATCTTCCGTCCGTTCGAACGTTTGAGTTCAGTGGCCAACGCCCATGGATTCGGATTGGGGCTGCCAATCACGAAAGGACTTGTCAACCTGCTTGGCGGAACCATCAATGTGACAAGCAGTATAGACCAAGGCAGTACTTTCCGCGTGACACTTCCCATGAAGATGACGGATGAACCGATAGAAAGCGAGAACCGGATAATCCCACACCCGGTGCACCTGCCCCAAAATGTACTTGTCATTGATGATGACACCATGTTGCTGGATGTGATAAAGGAGATGCTGGAGCGTAACGGAATGAACTGTACAACCTGTGCCACCTCCAAAGAGGTCGTAAAGGCAATGCGGGGCAAGGATTATGACTTGCTGCTGTCCGACATCCAAATGCCGGGCACCAACGGCTTCGATCTGCTGACTCTGTTGCGGAACTCAAATATCGGGAACTCCCGTACCATACCTGTTGTGGCCATGACAGCACGCGGTGACAGTGACAAGGAGGCATTTCTCCATGCCGGATTTACAGACTATATCTACAAGCCTTTCTCTTCCTCCGAGTTGCTCAGCCTGCTTTCAACGATAAGAAGAAACCGGCAGGAAGAGACCCATAGCGTCGATTTCAGTCTGATACTCTCTGAAGTCAGCGACAAATCAAAAACGCTTCTTTCCTTTATATCCCAGTCAGAAAAAGACCGGGAGGAACTCGGTACGGCAATGAAAAACGGTGACAGGCAGAAATTGCGTGAAATCACCCACCGGATGCAACCGATGTGGGAATTACTGCAAATGGAAGAAGCCTTGTCGGCTTATCGCGCTTTACTGAAAAACGAGACTATAAACGATAAGATATTGAATGAACATACCCGGCAGATTATGGATTACGCCGCCATACTGATTAAAGTGGCGGAAGCCGAGATAAAAAGAGTGACGAATGAAACGGAAAATACTGATAGTTGAAGACAATGTAGGTCTGTCACAGATGCAGAAAGACTGGCTCTCACAGGCCGGTTATGATGCCGTGACGGCCATGAACGAGACGATAGCACGCTCGTTGATACGCAGAACGCAGTTCGACCTGATATTGTCGGATGTGCGGTTACCTGAAGGGGACGGCATTTCCCTGCTGGAATGGTTGCGCAAGGAAAGGAAGGACATCCCGTTCATCCTGACCACGGAATATGTTTCCGTTTCGGATGTGGTGCGTACCATCAAGCTCGGAGCCAGGGATTACCTGCCCAAACCGGTACACCGGGAGCATCTGCTGGAGTTGGCGGAAGATGTGTTCCGCCCGGTGGCTACGGTGCGCAGGAAAGAGAAGGAGCTGTTTCACCGAACAAGCCCCAGGATTCTGCAAGCGGAAAAGTTTGCCAGGCTGGTTGCTCCGTCCGATATGTCGGTAATGATTCTCGGTGCCAACGGAACCGGCAAAGAATCGATAGCACAAACCATCCATAACAACAGCGAACGCTGGAATATGCCGTTCGTCGCGATAAACTGCGGGGCGTTACCGCGTGAACTGGCCGCCTCGCTCTTCTTCGGGCACGAGAAAGGGTCGTTTACCGGTGCCGACAGCGCCAAGACCGGATATTTCGACATGGCGAAAGGCGGCACGCTGTTTCTGGACGAAATAGGGACGATGTCCTACGAGATACAGTCCTTGCTCCTGCGGGTATTGCAGGAGAATACCTATGCTCCGGTAGGCGGCAGGGAACGGACAGCCGATGTGCGGATAATTGCCGCCACGAACGAGGATATGCAACTGGCCATCCGGGAGGGACGTTTCAGGGAAGACCTCTACCACCGGCTGAACGAGTTCGAGATTCGGCAGCCGTCGTTGGCAGAGTGTCCGGAAGACATCCTGCCGCTGGCCGAATTTTTCCGTGAACGTCATTCCAAAGAACTGAAACGGGAAACGCAAGGCTTTACGGACGATGCCAGGCGCAGGATGCTCGCCTATCACTGGCCGGGCAACGTGCGGGAGTTGCAGAACCGAATCAAACGTGCCGTACTGGTCACGGAAACGCCGATGCTGAATATGGAAGCGTTGGATATGGAAATCCGTCCATGCGTAAATGACGATGCCCCTTCACGTACCGTCCTGCCCCTGAGAGATGAATCGATGGAGAAAGAGAGCATTATCAATGCTCTGAAGGTTTGCAACGGACACCGGGAACAAGCCGCGGCGATGCTGAATATCAATCCGGCAACGCTGTACCGGAAAATGAAGAAATACGGGCTGAAGTGAAATTGATAACTGTAATTAATGGAAATATCGCTGAATATATGTAATTTTGCAATTAAATAGAGAAAAATCGGCTTACTGTCAATAGGGCAGTTGCCGACGATATATAACATAAGACCGCAAGGCGTTTCTAATGGGAATCTGGTAAATTAACATTAACAGGAACTATTGCGTGATTGCTTATGCTATGCCTACGCATAGCGTGCATTCACCTATTCCTGTTAAGGCATTCCAGAGCCTCCATTAGAAGTAGCGTGTTTGCACGCTTCTTTTTTTTGACGGCTTCCGGTTGAGAGTAAAATTAAAAACCGGGGTATATGCCAAAAATCCAAGCAGTAACGGCTATGACACTGGACGGCTTTCTGCCGGATGCCGCCGATATATCGATGCGATGGGTAATGAACCACAGGAAAGGTTTTGCCCATTGGCGGGAACGCTGTGACGCAAGGATTTTACCCCATTCCATTTTGGACCTGCTTTGCGAAAAAGACGGCAAAGGCAATACCTTTACCTATTTGGCCGAAGTTTCCGATTCCGAATCGTTGGAACTGCTCCGAGGGCTTTCCCTTTACAACCTCGTGGACGAACTGATCGTTTACCTGCTTCCCATTTCCTCCGGCGGGGGAACTTCCATACAAAACATTCTTCCTACTCTGCAATGGCGGTTGCATGAAGCCACTACCTTTTCCAACGGTATCTGCCGGTTGATTTATCGCAACCCTCGCAAGATGTAACTTGCACATTGCGGGAATCCTTGCATTTTGCAAGACCGTTTTTTCATTTCAACTTTCCTCTGATAATTTTTATTTCGCTGTATTTCAGCGGAATGCCTGTGTTATTCCGTGAAATGCAGGGTCATTGGTATGCCATTAGCCCTATATCATAGTATAACCTGTTGCGCGACAAGGTGTAATCAGTCATTATTTACACTCAAAAGACAGATCATATTATGATACAGATAGACCGTGAGACGTTCCAGATGATGCTTCACCAAATCATGGAACGGTTCGACAAGATTGAAGACAAGCTGAGCCGCATGAACCGGCAGACCTCTGCCCTTGACGGCGACAAGCTGCTGGATAACCAGGACATGTGCGAGTTGCTCGGTATCACGAAACGTACCCTTGCACGGTACCGCCAGAAAAAACTCGTGACTTACTACATGATAGACGGGCGTACCTATTACAAATCATCCGAGGTCAAGGAATTTCTGAACCGGAAAGGCAGGCTCTCCCTCGCGGAAATGGAGCGAAACAGAATCAATGTTTAACAAATTAAAATGAAGAATTGCAATGGAAATTATCAGTATGGACATCCGGACTTTCGACGCGCTCATGACGCGTGTGAAAACCATCGAGGAAAAGGCCGACATACTATGTAAACGGCAGGAAGACCTCGGCTTGAAAAAATGGCTGGACAACCAGGAGGTATGCGACATTCTTGGCATATCGAAGCGTACCCTACAGGAGTACCGGGCCAAAGGATTACTGCCTTTCGGCAGGATCAAGAACAAGCTGTTCTACAAGCCTGAAGACGTGGAGAAAGTATTACAGTCGTATTATCATGCTAATTCAAAGAAACTATGAACCATTATTTCATTGACAAGCAAGACCCGCGTGTAGCCGACCTTCTCCGCCGTCTGGAGAATACCGGCAGGGCACTGAAGAAAATGGAACCGAACTGTCAACGCTCGTTCAACGGCGAACGTTTCATGAATGATGTGGAACTGGCAAAACTCCTGCGTATCAGCCGCCGCACCTTGCAGGAATACCGGTCATTGCGCATCCTGCCTTACTACCTGATACAAGGCAAGGTGCTGTACAAGGAATCGGAAATTCAGCAACTGCTGGAAGAGGCGCATAGAAAGTGCCTTGACGAACAACAGAAATGGTTATGATCTGAGCAAGCGGTTCCAACGGAACAGTACGAGAGGAACAGCCCGATAATACGGATTGTTCCTCTCATTTTTATTGCCGCTTGTTTACACAGTCTTTCTTTTCCGCTTGGGCTTGGCGATAACTTCTTCTTCGTAGAGGTTTACCGGCCGTTTTGCCGACATTTCACGTAATGCTTTCGTGTCCTCGTCCACTTTCCGGCTTTTCACCTCAGCATATATCTGGGTAGTCGTGATGCTGGTATGTCCCATCATGCGGCTCACGGTTTCTATCGGAATACCCAACGAGAGCGTGATATGCGTTCCGAAATTATGCCTCGCCTTGTGGAAAGTCATGTAGAATCCGTATTGTTTTCCGACCTCTTTCGTGAGTTTAATCAAATATCCGCGACAATACACGTTGAAAATCTTGTCGCTCCGACGTTCCGGCTTGTACTTCTCTATAATCCGCAAGGGAATATCCAACAATCGGATATAAGAGGCGACATCCGTTTTTTTTCGCCGGATACGAATCCACTGACTTCCGTCCTCCTTCTGTATGATATCCTTTTCCGACAAGCGTTTCAGGTCGGCATAAGCCAGACCCGTGAACGTCGAAAAAATGAACCAGTCACGGACACGTTGCAGGTTGGGTTTATCGAGTTGTGTCGCCATCAGTTTCGTCAGGTCCTCGTATTTCAGATGGCGGCTTTTGCGCTTCGGAAGTGCCGGATGCAGTTCATCGTAAGGGTCGCGGCGTAATGTTCCCTGGCTCACCGCTCGTTTGGTCATCTTTTTCAAGCGGTACAAGTGTTCATGCACGGTTTTCTGCTGCATACCGCAATTGCTTCGCAGGTACAACTCGAAATCATCATAAAAATCCTGGTCGAGACTTTTCAGGGTGACATCTTCCGTTTTCTTTTTATCCCGTATAAACTCATGCAAGTGTCTGTAGGAACGGGTATAGCTTTCGTAACTCCCTTCCTCCCGGTCCACGCCGATTCTTTTCTTGAACTCCTCGTTATGTTCCGTAAACAGTGCCAGTAAGGTCAGTTTTTTCTCACCGATACCCAGCATGGCATTCTTGATCAATTCCGCTGTAACGAAACCCAGACTGTTTTTGATACGCTTGTAATGTCCACGGATCTGTTTGTCCAGGTCGACTATGGCGCGGTTCACGGTAATGGCATTTTCGCTTCTGCCGTCGGCACGTCCTGTTTCCGGATTCCACAGGGCGGGATTTACGGCTACCTTGATGCCTATTTGTTCCCATTTGGCATCGACACTTACCTTGCACAACAGCTGGCATGTTCCATCTTTGCGTACCTTTGTGCGGTTGATATAGAACAGGATGGCAAACGTGCTGCGGTGCTTTATCTCTTTATTCCGAATGTTGTTATTTACGTTCATGGCTGATAAGTTTAATATTAGACATACAGGTTAAATGGCAACCGAGAACCGCTCGGCAATCTTGGCATCGAGCATACGGGTGTCGTTCTCTACTTTATCATCGGTCACATGGGCATAAATCTGGGTGGTGCTTATCCGTTCATGCCCCAATATCTTGCTCACGGTTTCAAGCGGGACTCCGTTCGACAGAAGTACGGTCGTCGCGCTGGTATGGCGGGCCTGATGGAATACGAGTCGTTGCTTGATACCGCACAGGTCTGCGATGGTTTTCAGCGCGTTATTCAATTCGCTGTTGCTGTACATCGGCAGCAGTTTTCCTTCCGGTGCGGCATCCCTGTACTTTTCAAGGATATAGAGCGGAATATCCAGTAAGGGGACCTCATAGCTGATTTTTGTTTTCTTGCGGGAGGTCTTAATCCACAATGTGCCGTCCTCGACAGCCACGAGGTCTTCATCCGACAAGCGGCACATATCCCCGTATGGAATGCCGGTAAAGCAGGAAAAGAGAAACAGATCACGGATATGGTAGAGTTTCCTGTTATGGAGCGGTGTCGACATGATGCGTTCCAGTTCATGCTCCGTGAGATACTTTATTTCCCTTGCCGGTCGTTCCGCCTCATAGCCTGCAAACGGATTGGACGTCAGGATACCTGCCGACTTCGCTTTCCGGATAACCGTCATCAGCTGTGTGGTCAGCAGCAGAATAGTTCCCGCACTCAGTTGGCAGTCCGTCCGCAGGTATAGATCATATTTGTCTATGAAAGACCTGTCCAATGCCGTGAAGGGAATGTCCGAAAGGTTGTATTCCTTGTTGAGAAACTGCATGAGTTGGCCACAAGCATACTTGTAGGATGTGGCCGTGCTTTCCTCACGATTGATTCCGACTTTTTTCTCGAATTTCTTTATGAAACTGAGGAAGAACGCCACCAAAGTTTCCTGCCCGTAAGCCATGCCCAAAAGGATACATTTCACCTCCTCGGCTGATACTTTCTCCCGAAGGGCAAACAAGTCCTGATAGATGGAGAGTGCCGAAGCGCGTATCTCGTCCAACTGCCGGTTGATTTCCCTTGACCTTGCGCTCTTCCCCGTGGCACGACCGGAAAGCCATGCCGATTCCGGAGCCGTCATCTTCATGCTGAAGGCCGCCTCGGAATACTTGCCTACATTCAACCTGCCCATAATCGGGCACTCTCCCTGCTCGTCCGCTTCGCTCTTTTTCAGGTAGAACGAAACCCTTACATCTTCTTGATTCATAGCTCTATACTTTTAATTGCAAAATTAACCGGTATAGAGTTACCTGTCAGCATGAAAAATATGGCAGAACATAGAAACAGCCCCTTGAAACAGAAAACAATAGGCATATTTTACCGATATACGGAAAATTCTGCGTATCTTTATTCTCTCAAACAAGGGTTCTTTGAGATGGCAGAGGCGAAATCAGAGTAGTTTCACGTTTCATTTTCGATGTCGTTCGACACTAAAAAAGGCAACGGATAGGTAGCAAAATTACCTCACAACTCCTCAATATCCCGCTTTTTTGGAAAAAGGAAGAATACAGTCATTCAACACCCAATTCCTTTAGTCTCCAACCACTTACTTTATTCCGCCAAAATCTGCCTGAATCTCACGAATTCTTCGTATATTTGCGAGAAACTTATTAAAAACCAATCAAATCTATGCTTACGAAACTTAACCACGTACTCCTTGCAGGTGTTGTAGCTTTGGCATGTTCTTCGTGCCAAACAGAAAAAAAGGCCGATTACCAAGTAATACCTCTCCCCCAAGAGGTTGTTCTGACACAAGAAAAGCCATTTCTATTAAACAAAAATGTTTCCATTACCTATCCAGAAGGCAACCTCTTGCTGAAACGCAACGCTGAATTCTTATCCGGATATATCCGGCAAGCCACAGGGTATACTCCTCCTGTAAAAGGCTTAAAGGACGGAGAAACGGCAAAGCATGCAATCAATTTAGGTTTAGATGCGGATATAGCCAATAAAGAAGGTTATGTGCTGACGACAACTTCGGAAGGTATTCAAATCAACGGGCAGACAGAGAACGGCGTGTTCTACGGTTGCCAGACATTACGGAAATCAATCCCCGCCGAGGCTCAGGGAGCTGATATTCTGCTACCGGCAGGCAGTATCAAAGACGAACCCCGCTTTACATATCGCGGTATGCATCTTGATGTATGCCGACATTTCTTCCCGCTGGAGTTCATAAAAGAATATATCGACTTACTGGCGCTACACAATATGAATACTTTCCATTGGCATCTGACAGATGACCAGGGATGGCGCATCGAAATAAAGAAATATCCGAAGCTGACGGAAGTCGGTTCAAAACGCAACTGCACCGTTATCGGCAAGGCAAGAAGCGGAAAATATGACAACATTCCGTATGGCGGCTTCTACACGCAGGAACAAGCTAAAGAGATCGTGAAGTATGCACAAGAACGTTACATCACCGTAATTCCCGAAGTAGACCTGCCGGGACACATGCTTGCCGCTTTGGCCGCCTATCCTGATATGGGATGCACCGGAGGACCGTACAAAGTATCTCCCGACTGGGGTATCTTTGAAGATGTATTGTGCATCGGCAACGAACAGAGCATGCAGTTTCTTGAAGATGTAATGGCAGAAATCACCGAGATATTCCCTTCTAAGTTTGTACACATCGGTGGAGACGAAGCTCCCCGTACCCGCTGGGCCAAGTGCCCCAAATGTCAGGCACGCATCAAAGCGGAAGGCTTGAAAACAGACAAACAACATACAGCCGAGGACCGTCTGCAAAGCTATTGCATGACACGCATCGAAAAGTTCCTCAACAGTAAAGGAAGGCAGATTATCGGTTGGGACGAAATACTGGAAGGCGACGTGGCGCCCAATGCCACCGTTATGTCCTGGCGTGGCACATCCGGCGGTATCAAGGCTGCACAAATGGGACATGACGTAATTATGACACCCAATCTTTACTGCTATTTTGACTATCTCCAAACTGCGGACAGTAAAGACGAACCTCTCGGCATAGGCGGATACGTACCGGTAGAAAAAGTATACAGTCTCGACCCTACCGCTGCGCTTACCGAAGAACAGGCCAAACATATCCTCGGTGCACAAGCCAACTTATGGACAGAGTATATCGCCACTACCGAACATGCAGAGTATATGATACTCCCACGCATGGCTGCCCTTGCCGAAGTGCAATGGACACAGCCCGAAAAGAAAGATTACGCGGACTTCACCCAACGCCTGCCGCGCCTCATCAAGTTCTACCAACGGGATAGCATGAATTATGCCAAACACATATTCGATATCCAAGCGGAATATACCACTACCCAAGAAGAGGACGGAAGCGGTAGCGGAGCTATAGTAGCCACGCTTCGCACCATTGACAATGCTCCCATTTACTACACCTTAGACGGTACTGAGCCCACTACAGCCTCCGAACAGTATAACGGAACCGGCATCGTTATCCGCCAGTCCGCCGACTTGCGTGCTGTTGCTATCCGCCCTGAAGGAAAAAGCAAGGTAACAGAAAAAAGCTTCTACATCAACAAAGCCACTTTCTGCCCGATTGAGCTGACAGGTACACAGCCCACTCCGAAATACGCCTTTAAAGGCGCTACCGCTTTAGTAGACGGAATGAGCGGAATTGACAATTATGCAACCGGCGAGTGGATTGGCTTTTTGGATGGAGACGTAACGGCTGTTATCGACCTCGGTGCGTCAAACGGCAATGCCGCAGGCAAGACAGTTGCCGAATTACCGGAGATAAAGCATGTCTCTACCCATGCCGTAATAGACATGGGCGCCTGGGTTGCAGGATGTACAGGCCTGACAGTATCAGTGTCTGACGATAACAGAAGCTTCCGTGAGGTGGCAGCCAAAGAATTTCCCGTTGAAATGGACAGCCGTAAAAAAGCTGTGGCAAACTATGAAGTTACTTTCGAACCGGTGAAAGCACGCTATGTTAAAGTATTAATCAAGCGTACCCCTGCCCTGCCCAAAGGACATCCGGGAGAAGGAGGAACACCTTTCCTGTTTATCGATGAGATTGAAGTGGAATAAGGCAACTTATCAAAAACAGTAACATATACAACAACTATCATCCTGTCATTCGGAGGAATCTAATATCCAAGAACGACAGGATGATATTTTTTGCGAAAGTGCATCTAAAACATTTATTCAATCACGAAACTCCCACGTTGCAAATCCCGCTCCTGCGAGCTTTTCCCCACCATCACATCGTACCTGCCTGCACAAACCCGCATCGTATTACTTTGAGCATCCCACCATTCCAATTCCTTGCCGTTCAAATCGAACGCTACCTCAACACTCTTTCCGGCAGGAATGCAGACACGTTTAAAAGCACGCAAAGTCTTGCCCGGTCCTTCTGCGTCATCTTGCTTCTTGAGGTAAACCTGCACCACCTCTTCACCGTCACGCTGACCGTTATTCGTAACATTAACGGTCAACTTCAAAGGCTCTCCCAACTTAATCTGTTCCTTGGCCAAGGATAAGTTACCATATTCAAAGGTAGTGTAGCTCAAGCCGTAACCAAACGGGAACAATGGTTGTTGAGTCATATAACGATAGGTACGTCCTGTCATATTATAGTCCTCAAAATCGGGAAGCTGAGACATATTGCGATAAAAAGTTACAGGCAAGCGTCCACCCGGATTATAGTCACCGAACAATACATCTGCCACGGCAGTGCCGCCCGCCTGTCCCGGATACCAAGCCTGTAGGATAGCTTCACAATTCTTTGTTTCAGGCTCCAAAGCGATGGGTGAACCAGAACAATTCACCAAAATTATCTTCTTTCCGGCACGATGCAATGCGTGAATCAATTCACGCTGAACAGCCGGCAATTCAATGTCCGTACGGTCTCCGCCCTTGAAACCGGGAAGGTTCACTCCCATCTCCTCTCCTTCCAAAAGAGGAGATATACCACCGGCAAAAACTACAACATCGGCCTCTTTCACACAAGCTACAGATGCATCGATATTTACCTTTTGCTTGAAGCCGATATCGAAATTCAGTTGTGCATCGCTTCTGAAATACTCAAAGTCAAGTTCGATGTCGTAAGGAACACCCGCTTTTACCTGTAGCGTATAGTCCAGTGACCTGCCACCATGCGTATTGCGGAAACGCTTTACTTCTTCGCCATTGATACGCAGGCAACCGGAACCGTATGTATAAATTTCGAATACCACTTCGCCCGATTGTAGAGGGGTGAGCACGCTGTTGTAAGTTGCCGAGAAGTCTGTCAGATTTACGCCCGGTGCAAAAACCGTAGCTCCCGAGGTACAGAAGCGGAAAGGGGTGGTTACTTGTGTAGTAGTCACCGGGGTGCCCTCATGCTTTACATTGTTCCAATAACGTGCCGTAAACCCCTGTCCGTCTGCCGACTTACACTGGTTGAACACGCTTTGAATCAGTGTTCTTTCCACCCAACTGCAACCCTGTTCATAAATCAGCTTATCGTCCGCTCCCAACGCGTTCCGTATTCCATCCAGAATGGTGACTGTATGTGACGGCATACCGTTATAATTGCCCCATTGCATTACGGAGTCATTAGCATTAGGTCCCATGACAGCTACAGTCAGACCGCCACGTTTCAAGGGAAGGATATTGTCCTTGTTTTGCAGTAATGTCATGGACTTGCGGGCCATATCCAACGCCAATGAGTCGTGTGCAGCCGAAGCTACTACGGAGAAAGGAATCTTCGTCCAAGACACATCTTCCGGAGCGTCCATTTCTCCCAAAGCAAAACGGGCTTCCAGCAGGCGGAGCACAGCCTTGTCTATGTCTTTCTCATCAATCTTGCCTTCTTGAGCTGCCTTTACCAATGCCTTATAACTGGAGCCACACTCCAGGTCCGTTCCGTTCAGCACTGCGGCTGCCGAAGCAGACTCTGCATCGGAATATGCCTTATGCCCATATTCATTATAAAAATCGGCAATAGCACCACAATCGGAAAGAACAATACCATCGAACCCCCAATCGTTACGGAGAATTTGCATCAGCAAACGGTTGCTGCCGCAACAAGGCTCTCCCTCGAAACTGTTATAGGCACACATCACCTCCTTTACACCGGCTTCCTTCACTAACGCCTCAAAAGGAGGTAGATAGGTTTCATACAAATCACGTGTGCTAAGGTTCTCCACGTTGAAAGAATGACGGTTCCATTCCGGACCGGAATGTACGGCAAAGTGTTTGGCACAAGCATGCAACTTATCGTATCTTCCGTCATTGGTTCCTTGCAGACCTTTCACTACCATGACACCCATGCGACTGGTGAGATAAGGGTCTTCACCGTAGGTCTCAATACCCCGTCCCCAACGCGGATCACGGTAAATATTCACCGTAGGCGTCCACATGGTAAGTCCCTGATAACGCTCGTAACTGCCCTGCGATGCGTAATATGTATTTTTTGCACGCGCCTCATCCGATACGGCATTGAATACTTCATATACTGTTTGAGGCGAGAAAGAGGCCGCCATACCTATCGGTTGCGGAAAAACCGTAGCCAATCCGGCACGTGCCACACCGTGCAGCGCCTCGTTCCACCAGTTATAGGGTTTGATACCCAAGCGCTCCACCGGTTGGGAAGTGTCCATCATCAATGCTACTTTTTCTTCCAAAGTAAGTTCTTTCAATAAAAGTTCCGCCCGCTTATCGGGAGTCAAAGAGGTTGTTCTGTACGTAGGTTGGCTGCACCCTATCAGCAATAGAAGAGGCAACCAACAGATAAGTTTCCGTTTCATGGTTGTTGCTGTTTTAATGATAGTAATCAGATTTATTTACCGTACAAAGATACAGGGTTACCCGATATACCATTGTGCCAAATGTTTCATAAAGTTTACTGTATGTATCATGACACATACTATTTACACATATTAATCCGGTAGGAAAGAATAATACCGGCAGCATGCTAATAATGAAAGGGATACGTGTACCAAGATATTTCACGCCGTGGTACACGCCGTACCACACAGTGGTACGAGCAGTACCTTACTAAGGTACGAGACCTACCACCCTTTGGTACATGAGCTACCAAAGAGCGGTACAGGGAATACCAGCAGCCGGTACCGGCAGTACCACCCTTAGAACTGGAAGTAAATGAACGGTTGTATCTCCGAACTCTTCATCTGAATAACCAGATAGACTATGGCAACCAGCAGCAATGCCTTCCCTATCAACGGAAGGCGAACAACCGCCTTGCTGCAAGCGTGCTCCCAACTGTCAGGCACGAAATGCAGGAAAAAGCCGAGCGCCATCAAGGCAAACACTTCCCAATAGCCCACTATCAGTTGCGGGAAAAGCCCGGGACGGAAAGTCGTAAATATCTGCCTCAACATATCCAGCGAAGCGGAGAAATCGGCATTGCGGAAGAATATCCAGCAGAAGCAGACGAAGTGGAACGTAATGACGATACCGAAGAAGCGGCGGATGCCACGACTGCGTTCGCCCTTCTTCCGTCCGGTAACGCCCATCCAGAACTTATGGACAGCCAAAGCAACGCCATGCAACATGCCCCAAAACACAAAATTCCAGGAAGCCCCATGCCACAAACCGCCCAGGAACATGGTAATGATAAGGTTGGCATACTGGCGTATCTTGCCCTTACGGTTGCCGCCCAGGGATATATAGAGATAATCGCGCAGCCAACTGGAAAGCGAGATATGCCAACGACGCCAGAACTCCGTAATGGATGCCGACTTATAAGGCGAGTCGAAGTTTATGTTGAAGTGGAAGCCCAATAACAAGGCAATGCCGATAGCCATATCGCTATATCCGGAGAAGTCGCAATAGATTTGCAGTGCATAGCCGTAAACACCCATAAGGTTTTCCACACCCGAATACAAGGTAGGATTATCGAAGATGCGCTCCACAAAGTTGATACTGATATAGTCCGAGATAACCGCCTTCTTGAACAGTCCGCTCACAATAAGGAAAATTCCCCTGCCGAACATCTCTCTGGAAACAAACAACGGACGGCGGATTTGCGGAATAAAGTCGCGTGCACGCACAATGGGACCCGCCACCAACTGCGGGAAGAATGATACATAGAATGCGTAGTCCAACAAGTTGGTGAGAGGCGTTATCTCCTTGCGGTACACATCGATTGTATAGCTCAGCGACTGGAACGTAAAGAAGGATATACCCACAGGCAGGAAGATGTCCATTGCGGTAAACGTGCCGCCCGTGAGCGAAGCAAAGAAATCGCAGAGAAAGTTCGTATATTTAAAATAGCACAGCAGTCCCAGGTTTATCGCCAGACTGGCTGCAACCCACATTTTGCGTTGCCACTGCATGGTGGCACGCGCCATAAGGCGGGCTATGAAGAAATCGCTCACCGTAACGATAGCCAGCAGAAAGAAATAAGCACCGCTGCTTTTATAATAGAAATAGTAAGAAAACAGGGTGACGAACATCAGGCGGGCGGTGGTGCGGCGCTGCAAAAGCAGGTAGAACAGGGTAAAGGCTGCAAACAGCCACAGGAAAATACCGCTGCTGAATATCATCGGTGCATGCGGATTGTACACCAGCAGGTCGTGCAGGCGGGTAGGGTCTATATTCAGTTTGTTCAAAAGTTCGCTAATATTCCACATCGGTCGGTTTACGGCTAAATGAGTTAACTACATTCACTGACTACAATAGTCATTATACGCTTTCAGCAGAGCGCGATAGAACATCTCGCCCTGCAATGCATATCCTTCCGGAAGATAGTGCACATGGTCGGGACGCATCAGACGCGCTTCCTGCCAGTTGAGACAAGCCCGGCGGACACCACCGAAAGTCTCGTACATATCCCACACCGCCAGTCCGTTGGCATCGGCAAAACGGCGGATGGTCTGTGCGGCAACAGCAGTACGGGGATTAATCTTATAGGTACGCCGGCGACGGCGCTGACGAAAACTATCGTATGAACCGGGCGGAGTAGTCATCAGCATCGGAACATCGGGCAGACTCTTGCGAAGCATGCACACCAGTTCTTCCATCTGCCGGTAGTGCAGTATGGAGTTATAACGCCGGTTGTGGCTCTCGTTCGTTCCGAAAGAGAGAATGACAAGGTCGGGATGCAACGCAGCGATATCCGCCACACGGTCCGGACGGGTAAAGGTTGTACAAAACGCACCGTTTATCCCCATGTCCGTATAAGACAGTGCTCCGAATGTTCTTTGAAGCAACCCGCCCGTGGTTTCGGGAAAAATATGGCCACGGATATGGCTGTCGCCCACATGCACGATGCGTACCGTATCGACAGCGATGCCCAGGCGGAGCATGCGCAGTTTCTCCCAAAAGGGCTTCAGGATGCCGATGCTGTCTATCAGCTCGTTCCCGCCCAGTTGCCGAAAGGCTGCAGGCAGGGTGATGAGAGGAATGGGCAACGTGTCCGTACGCTGTCCGTAGATTCTAAGCGTGTCGCAATCAAATGCCGTTTTCTGAAGCCGGGGACAACCCGGAAGCACATCTTGGGCATAGTTCCGTTGCACCGGCAGGAAGAGCAACGCCAATACCGCGCAGCAAACGGCAAACCGTAAATCGGCCAAGTACCGGCTCCTTTTATGGCTCCGCTTCATAGGCACGCCTCCTGTCGTATTGTTCTTTGCCATAAACCAGAGCCTCATAAAGCAGTTCCGCCAGATGCTTGCCGCCACGGAAGTTGATATGCGTATAATCGTAATTGGCTAAAGAAGGTTTGGCATGCACCATATCCGCCATACTGCCTTCACCGCCCATGGCTTCGAACATATTCCAGAAAGCCACCCCGCTGTCGGCCGCCAGATTCTGCTGGTAACGGATAAGGTTTTTAATGCCGGGCATGGTCCGCAGGCTGCCCTCTTCGGTTTTATACTCGCGGTCGCCCACACCGACAATGAGAATTCCGGCTTGGGGGAAGGCTTGCTTCAAATGGGCAATGGTCGTCAGCATACCGTCGCGATAGCGGTCGTAATTACGCCCGCGTTCCGTAGCTACGTTCAGTCCGTACTGAAGGACTATCAAATCGTACGGACGCAGTTCGTTAAATTCGCGCATAGTCCGGACAGGTATGGAACGCAAAGACAGACCAGAACTGCCCCGAAGCGAAAAATTATCGACGGCAATCCCTTGCGTGCCGTCCATAGCCACTCCGTAGAATAAGGTAGAATCGGCGCTCTCCACTTTCCAACGCACAGAGCCGATACGTCCTGTTACATCCATTTCACGAAGTCCGTCGGCAGGCGGGAATGTTCCGGTCTGCGGTTCGCCCTTGTTTACGGATGCCGAAAGGCGGGCTTCGCCTTTATTATAAAAGAAGATAGAAGCACGTTCGCAAGTATCGAGCCGGGAAGCATACTTCCTCTGTCCGCCAAGCTCTACGTACGCTCCGGGAGTCGGAATAAAATAATGGCCCGAAACACCTTGTTTGCCACGGTCGAAGAATACGGAGTCCGTAACGGAATGGCTCTGCCAGCCGCCAAAGCTGTGCCGCACCGTAGGCCGATAGCCGTTGACCGGAGAAGTAATCGTCACGAAGCCTACCCCGCAGCCGCCATAACGCTCCTGCAACATCGCACGCAGGTCGGCCGTCAGGATATCCGCCTCAATGAAAGAATCTCCGAAATAGGCGATACGCACCGGACGGGGCTTTGCCGCCAACTCATCCAGCGCGCGATAGAAAGGTGTCATGCCGCGCAGGGTGGAGTCGCTGTAATCCTCAATGCAGGTCATGCCGCTGCGACAGGTATCCACAAAGGCGGGCTTCACTTTCGGGGGCGGCGGCAACAGACTGTCCGGTTCGCTCACGACTTCCGGCACGGGACGCACATCGCCAAGTATGTCTACCCGCCTCAACACATGGCCCCCTATCGTGCCCCCCGGCAGCAAGTTCAGCAGCAGAAGTACCGCCAGCACAATAAGCATCAGCCAACCTGTATGTTTTAAAACGCTCTTTTCCATAACTAATCCGGACGCAAAGATAAAGAATCGGATGAAAATAAATATCGTCCTTCCTAAAAAGAAATCGTCAGGTTCATTTTAACACAGTCTTGACTGCTGTTTGTATGGCAGAAACTTTAAACAGTCCGCTCTATGTTCCAGACAAATGCCCGGAGCCCCAATTGCTCGGTCTGCTTGTCCATGTTGTGAAGGACCTCCAGCAGGGGCTCTACCCGCTCGTCCTCTACCATTGTAAGAATGGCGGAGCACATGGAAGGCCAGGCGTGACTGCCGTAATGAGGCTCACCGGTCTTGGAACCGCGCCCGCGAACCTGCTCCCAATAAGTGAAGCCCCGGCAATTGAGCCGGTCGAGTGTAGCAATGATACGCTCGTAATATGCCTGATCGAATGTGATTAATACTGATTTCATTATTCAATTATTAAATGTCAACTATTAATTATTAGCCTGTTCCTCGAAGTAAGCATCCAATTGCTTGCGCATCTTGCGACGTTGGCGTTTGATGCCGACACCACCGAAGATACAATACATCGTAGGAACGTAAATCAAAGTCAGAATGGTGGAAACCGCCAGACCGCCGATTACGGCAATCGCCATAGGACTCCACATCTCAGAACCCTGACCGCTGCTGATGGCCATCGGAATCATACCGAGAATGGTAGTCATGGTCGTCATCAACACCGGACGGAGACGACTCTTGCCTGCCGTAACCACGGCATTCAGCACCGACTGCCCGCGTTCGCGGCAGAGAATGGTGTAGTCGATGAGCACGATACCGTTCTTCACCACGATACCGATCAACATGATACTGCCCAGCAGACTCATCACACTCAGCGTCGTATTGGTTATGAACAGCGCCATCAACACACCGCTCATGGCAAACGGCACGGAGAGAATCAGAATAAACGGATAGGTAAGCGACTCGAACTGGGCTGCCATTACGATAAACACGAGGATGATAATCAATACGCCGAGTGTTCCCAAATCACGGAACGAATCCTGCTGGTCTTCAAAGGAACCCGCCACCTGAATGGTTATGTCGGACGGTTTCTCCATTCTATCGATAATGGCATTGCCCGCAGCCACCACATCACCCAACGGAGCGCCGGAGATGACGGCAGACACCGTTACGATACGTTCACGGTCCTTACGCTCGATAGTAGGCGGAGCAAAACGTTCCACCACCTTTCCCAAATCCTTGATACGGACGCCCTCGCCTTTGGCATTGTATACCAATATGTTCTCGATACTTTCAAGACTGGTACGGTATTCGGGGGCGTAGCGTACCTTGATATCATACTCATCGCCGTCTTCACGATACTTGGAAGCCGTAGCGCCATTGATACGGTTGCGCAGATAGGTGGCGGCAGTAGAGAGGTTCAGTCCGTGAAGCGCCAGCTTCTCGCGGTCGAAGTCCACCTGGTATTCGGGCTGGTAATCGCTGCGGCTGATGTTGACTTCGGACACGCCTTTTACGTTCAGCAGTTCGCGCTTCAGGCGGGCGGCAACGCTGTCGGTTTCTTCCATACTGTAGCCATATACCTCGAAATCGGCGGATGCCTGGGCCGACATACCCGTATTACTACCGCCGAAAATAACCTGTGCCTTACTGAATTCGGGATAAGCCTTCAGGTCTTCGCGCATTTCCTCGCAGACTGTCTCCAGCGTAACATCACGGTCTGCCGGATCTACCAAACTGATATTGAAGGAAATGATATGCGAACCGTTGTCCTGCATGGAAGCCCAGGTATTATCCGAATCGGCCTGCCCTACGGTATAGTTGCATATCTTCATGACACCCTTATACTTCTGCAGCCACTGATTGGTAAGTTTCTGCGAAACCTCCTGCGCCACTTCTTTACGCGTACCGATAGGTAACTCCAACTGTACGGCAATACGGGCATTGTCCTGCGCCGGGAAGAACTCCGTACCAATGGTCTTTGCACAGAACAGGCTCAGGATAAAGAATATCACACAACCGACAAGCACGACCATACGATGACGCACCGCCCAGTTGAGCATACGTGCATACCAGTTGTCCAAGCCATCCAATGTGTGCTCTATCGGTCCGAAGAATATCCGGAACATCTTGGACTGTTTACGCTGCAAGCGGAGCAGTTGCGAACAGAGCATCGGCGTCAGCGTCAAAGCCGAAACGGTGGATACAAACATAATGGCGCACATCATCCAGCCCAACTGCTTGAACAACACGCCGGACATACCGGTTACCATGGTCAGCGGGAAGAATACGGCAATCATCGTCAGCGTAGAAGCCACTACGGAAATAGCCACCTCGTTCGTTCCGTGAACTGCTGCCTGCTTCGGGTCGGAACCGCGCTCGATATGTGTCGTGACATTCTCCAACACCACAATAGCGTCGTCCACCACCATACCTATGGCTATGGAGAGTGACGAAAGCGAAATGATATTAATCGTATTCCCCGATATTGCCAGGTATATGAACGAAGCAATCAGAGAAAGCGGAATCGTAATACAGATAATCAATGTAGCCCGCCAGCGTCCCAGGAACAGGAATACCACAATCACGACGAACAGCAGGGCGTACATCACCGTCTCCGTCAAACTGTCGATAGTGTTCAGGATGTTTTCGGACGTGTCCACAATGACGCCCAACTTCACATCGCTCGGCAGGTTCTTCTGCAGACGGGGCAACGCCTCTTGTACTTTCCTGGAAATCTCCACCGAGTTGGCGCCCGACTGTTTCTGAACCACAATCATCGCACCCTGCACACCGTTGTTATAGGTTTCCTGCGCACGTTCCTCCACGGTATCCACAATCCGGGCTACGTCGCGCAGGTAAACGGTAGCACCGTTATAGGTGCCCACCACCACATCCGCCAGTTCACGGGAGTCGTCAAACTCACCCTCCACACGCAAAGAATAAGTCTCATTGCCGATGTCGAAATTACCGCCCGGTATGTTCTTGTTCTCCGCACCGATAATGGAACTGATTGTTTCGATACTCAAGTTGTACGCCTCCAGCTTATAGGGGTCGCAGTACACCTGGATTTCACGCTGCGGCGCACCGCTGATAGACACCGTACCCACACCGGGAATACGCGCCAGAGGGTTTACCACACGGTCGTCCAGTATCTTATAAAGCGCCGACTGGCTTTCGTTTGCCTGTACGGACAGCAGCACGATAGGAATCATATCCGTACTGAACTTGAAGATGATAGGATTCTCCACATCATCGGGCAGTTCGGAACTAACCATATCCAGCTTGTCGCGCACATCGTTTGTCAGCACGTCAATATCATTACCGAACTCAAACTCCAGCGTAATCAGCGACATATTCTCCGAAGAACGGGAAGTGATGTGCTTCAAATCGCTGACTGAGTTCAAAACATTCTCCAACGGACGGGTCACGTTGTTCTCGATATCCGAAGCACTTGCTCCCGGATAGGCCGTCATCACCATAATCGTATTCGTATCAATGTCCGGATACAAATCAATAGGCAACTTGGACAACGAGAACAGACCAAATATCACCACTGCCAGGAAGCAGAGCGAAGTCATAATCGGTTTCTTAACCGCACCTTCATATAAACTCATATTATTAGGGATTAGGGATTAGCGTTTAATGATCAGGGATTAGTGATTAACGTTTAGTATTTAGAGATTAGCAACTTATTTACCGGCAAACCACTAATCACGAATCACTAATCGCTAACCGCTATTTCTACTTCCATTCCGTTCACCAGTTTGGTTTGTCCGGCTATAACCACCCGGGAGTTGTCGGGCACGCCGGAAATCAGCTCGTATTCGGCCCCCATGCGACGTCCGAGCTCTACCTTATTATAGGTAACCTTGCCGTCCTTGTACACATATACATAACGGTCGCCGGAACCGGATTGCTTCACGATGGCCAAATCGGGTACAACCACATTGTTTTTGGTTCCGAAGTTAAGCGTGGCGCGGGCAAACATTCCGGGACGTACCCTCCGGTCTTTATTGGCGAGTTTAATCTCTACCGGAAAAGTACGGGTGTTCGGGTCTACTGTAGGATACACCAGACTGATATAGCCTTCAAAGGGTTCGTCTCCGTAAACATCCAGCTTCACGGCTACCGGAGCGCCTTTCTTCACTTGGGTGAAGTAAGTTTCGGAAACATTGATAAGCAACTTCACAGGCATAATCTGCTCTACCACCAGCACAGGTTCGCCACCGCTGTACATATCGCCGCTGTCATAGTTTCGGGCAGTTACAACCCCGTTTATCGGGCTGAGCAACGCAGTATTCTCCAGCAGATTGCGGTAGGCCGTTTCTTTTATGTCCAGCGCCATCTTGGCTGCATCCCACTCCGATTTGGATGCACCACCCACTTTATACAGTTCGTCCATACGCTTGAACTCAATCTCCTGATTGTCCAACTGGAACTTTGTCTGTTTCAGGTTCGCCTCATCCATGCTGACCAGCTTCTGACCTTTGGACACGCGGTCGCCCACTTCCACCAATATCCTGTCGATGCGTACCGGAGAGGAAGGAGCTATGTTGTTCTTTACCTCTGCTTCTACGGTAGCTGTGTACTCATGAATCTGCTCTACCGGACGTGCTTTTACATCCGCCAGCTTCACTCTCGGCTTTTCGTCCACCTGCTCAACGGCAACTTTGTCTTTTCCACCGCTGCAAGCGCCCAACAGTGCTACTGCAAGCAGGGCAATCAATTGAAAACGTTTCTTCATATCGTTGTTCTTGTTTTATTTCTGATTACTGATGATATAGTCTCTTCCCAACACCTGGTCAAGGTCGGCTTTAGCCACCAGGTAGTCATATATGGATTGGTTGTAAGTAAGCTCCGCCTCGGTGAGCTGAACCTGCGAAGTATTCAGTTCGAGTACCGTACCCTTGCCCACTTCATAACGCTTGCCGGCAATCTGCACCGCCTTTTCGGCCTGCATCACATTCTCCTTGTTACTGGATACCTGCTCCGAGCTGGCTGCCATGTTATCCTGATAGCTTGTAATCTGCATGTTCAACTTACGTTCCGTATCGATACGGTTCTGGTCCAACTGGCGCATCTGGATGCGGTTGGATTTCAGTTTCGTAAAGTTGCTTGCCTTATATAAAGGAATACTCAGATTGAATACCAGCGAAGAGCTGCCGCTGTAATGGTAATCGAAGATGTTCCAACTGTCGTTGTTCATGGACTGGTACTGATAAGAATACCCCAATCCTATCGTCGGCATGAAGTTGGTGCGCAAGGACTTGATATTCTTCTGAAGCATCAGACGGTTTAACTCCAATTGCTTCATGGTAGTATTGTTCACTAAACCTTCGTGAGCGTCATTCTCCAACTGATTGGCAAACACGATGCTTTCATAGGCCGCCAAACTGTCGTCAATCTTAATCTCCACATCGGCGGTAACGCCCATCAGAACCTTAAGTTGCAGTTTGGAAAGCGTAACGGCATTTCCGGCGGAAATGACACTCGGCTTCACGCTACGCATCTGCACCTCGGCGGTGATTTTATCGAATTCGCTTACCGCTCCCTGCTGATATTTGGCATTGACAATATTATAGTTCTCTTCCGCCAGTTCATAGCTTTTCTGCAAAACTTCGTATGAGTCCTGCGACAGCATCAGCTGATAGTAGGCTTTGGTCACCTGGTTCACCAAATCCAGTTTGGAAGCCCGCGACTTCTCCACTGCCAGCTCTATATCCGTCTTTGTCATCGACATGGCGCGATAGACGGAAGGGGCAAACAATGGCAAACTGATATTCAATGTTCCCGCAGCGGTATTCGCCTTGTCCTGTCCCATTTTCACGATTTGGTCGCCGATACTGAACTGCGGAGCCGTGATGGTATGGCTCATACTTCCCGTAATACTTGCCTCGGGCAACAAGTTCTGCCAAGTTTCCTTACGACTCACTTTCTTGAGGGCAATCTCCTCTTCCGCCACTTTAATGGTGGGATTGTCGCTCAAAGCAATCTCCAAGGCTTTGTCAAGGTTCAAGATCAGGGTATCCCTCGTCCCTTGCGCCCGTGCATGGCTGCCTGCCAAGACTATGGCAATAAGCAACAGCCATTTTTTACCCTCAAAAAATCTCTGCATCTTCATAAACTATTAATTGTTATTCTATTTGGTTTCCGTGTCATTGTCTGCAGGCACAACCTTTTTACGGTATTCCCGGATAAACGCTTCCAGCTCGTGCGCCCCCTGTTCCGTAGAGATTCCGCGCAGAAAAGTGAACATTATAGACTCATAGACTTCAAGGAAGGAATACTCTTTGCAGATGTCCGTATTCATCAACACGTCTATCTGCTCCCTTACCAACAGATTGATAATGGCAAAGTTTACATCATCACGGAAAATGCCCTGCTTCACACCTTCCTTAAAGAAGTTTACCGTTTCTTCCGAATCCTGATTATGACGGTTCGTCATCAGCGCATAGGCTTTGGGATACTTCTTAATGTCTTCAAAAAATTTCTTATTGGTGGCATGAAACTGTTCGATGCTGCGCTGATAGCATTTCAGCAGGACTTCCAATACATTTCCGGAGGTGGCAAGTACATTCTTCAAAAATTCATCCCCTTCCTTCTGACCTTTCAGTATGCACTCTTCCAACAAAGTTTCCTTATCCGAAAAGACTTCATAAAGGGTACGTTTGGAAATGCCCAGTGAAGTGGCAATATCATCCATTGTAATACTCTTGATACCGTGCGCAGAAAAAGCTTCCACCGCAGTGTCAATTATCCGCTCTCTCAGTTCCGGACGGGGGACAAGATGCTTGGTATATTCGCTCATTTCTCTTTCTTTTAAAATTCAAAAACTCTTTTTATCCATTTTTCAAAATAAAAACAAGCAAATATAGAAAGAAAACTTAATTAAGCAATTAAGTTTTCTTTCTTTTCTCAAACGGTTAATAAAAATTAGGGATATAACAGATATACAAGGAGAAATATCCTAATAATCAAATTTGGTGCGGCTGAGGAATGCCACTGTCTTATGGATTTCCTTGTACATTACAATATCGTCCTTCACAAAGGGAACTTCCTTGCGGTATTCGCACAGGAAACGTTCCAGAATGGGCGAAGTCTTTTGCGGACGGCGGAAGTCGATACCTTGCGCGGCATTCATCAATTCAATGGCAAGGATATGTTCCAGATTGTCCATGATGCGGAACAGTTTTGTTGCGGCATTGGCGCCCATACTCACATGGTCTTCCTGTCCGTTGCTGGATACGATGGAATCGCTGCTGGCGGCATAACAGTACATTTTGTTCTGGCTCACCATGGAAGCGGCGGCATATTGGGGAATCATGAAGCCCGAATTCAGACCGGGATTGGCAACCAGGAACTCCGGCAGTCCGCGCAACCCCATGATGAGCTGGGCAATGCGGCGTTCGGAGATATTACCCAACTCGGCAAGGGCGATGCCCAGAAAGTCGTACGAAATAGCCAACGGCTGCCCGTGAAAGTTTCCACCCGAAATGATGCGGTCTTCATCGGGGAAGATAGTAGGATTGTCCGTTACGGAATTGATTTCGGTCAGCAGTACCGAAGACACATACCTGATGGCATCTTTCGTGGCGCCGTGCACCTGCGGAACACAACGGAAAGAGTACGGGTCCTGCACATGCTTACCGGGACGGGCGATGAGTTCGCTGCCTTCCAACAGCTTGCGGACGTTCTCGCCTGTCTCGATTTGTCCTTTGTGGGGACGGATTTGCTGGATACAATCCATGAAGGGGTCGATACGGCCGTCAAAGGCTTCCAATGAAAGGGCTGCTATCAAATCGGCTTTCTTGGAGAGGCGGAAGGCTTTGAGGATGGCAAAGACACCGTTGGCACTCATAAACTGCGTACCGTTCAACAAAGCAAGTCCTTCCTTGCTCATCAGCTTGACGGGCTCCCAGCCGAACTCGTCGAGTACGCTGATTGCCTCACGTTTCTTACCTTTATAATATACATCGCCCACACCGATAAGCGGCAGGAAAAGATTGGCAAGCGGCGCAAGGTCGCCCGATGCTCCGAGCGAACCGCGGTCGTAGACGATAGGCATCACATCGTTATTGAAAAAGTCGAGGATGCGCTGTACGGTAATCACCTGCACACCGCTATGCCCCAAAGAAAGCGCATGTGCCTTGAGCAGCATCATCAGCTTAATGATGACCGGACGTATCTCCTCGCCCACGCTGCAAGCATGGCTCTTGATAAGATTCTCCTGCAAGATGCCCACTTCGTCTTGCGATATATTCTTACTACACAACGAGCCGAACCCGGTAGTTATTCCATACAAAGGCTCTGCCGATTCAACGGTTTTCTTATCCAGATAGTCGCGGCATTTCTGTATGCGTTCCTTAGCTTCGGGAGCCAGCTCAAGTTTCAGGTTCTCGTTAATGATGCGTTCGATAAGTTCGAAAGTCAGCTCGCCCGAACCGACATAATAGACATTCTTCATACTTTGAGCTCCTCATTGATTTCGTCCAACAATTCTTTTTCTTTGGCGCAGGCAAGGCGTTCCAGTTCATCGGCTTCGGCTTGCAGTTTGGCAACGAACTCCTTATCCTTCAGCGAACCGAGGTTAATGCGCACATTCATCAAGGCTCCCAACACGGCAGAGCGGGCCGACATCATTGCCACGCAGGCATCGGTTACGGCATTGCGGTTGCCCAGGCGGGCTACGTCCATAATGACGGTCATCAGTTCGAAGGCATTGCGCGCCACCTGCATAGGCACAAGTGCGGCAAACTTCGTAGCTTCCTGAATGGCTGCGCTGCGGGCAGCCTTTTCCTCATCGGTGGCCTTCGGCATCTTGAAGCAGGCAAATACGCTGTCGTAGGCCTCGGAGTCGCGGTCTATGTCGCCGATGAAGGTATCTTTCACTTGCAAAGCCACTTCGGAGATATGTTTCATCAGTTCTTCATGCTCCTCATAGCCTTTCTTGCCGATAGTGAGGTTGGCAACCATTGCCGCCAAAGCCGAAGCGACGGCTCCATTCAATGCGGCGATGCTTCCGCCGCCGGGGACGGGATCGCTGCCCGCCACTTTATTCAAAAACTCTTTGACTGTTAAATCGACTAACATGGGATTTAAGTATTAAATATAAAGTATAAAGTATTAGTTTTCTGTTTCAAAGCACCGGATAAAGCACGCCTTCCTTCACCGTAGTGTGTACACAGTTCATCCCCACGTAATAGGGCAGGAAATGGTAATTGTCCGTGTTCAGCACCACAAAGTCTCCTTTCTTTCCTACCTCGATACTGCCGATGCTGTCGGCCCGGTTCAAGGCGGCGGCTCCGTTCAGCGTGAGGGCAGTTATGGCTTCTTCGATACTCATCTTCATATAGATACATGCCAGCGCAAAGGTCAGCGGGATAGAACCGGAGAAACAACTGCCGGGGTTGAGGTCGGTGGCCAATGCTACGGCACAGCCCGCATCAATCATCTCGCGCCCGCGGGCATACGGCTCTTTCAGGGCAAAGGCGGTAAGAGGGAGCAATGTGGCAACCACGCCTTTATCCGCCATGGCACGGATGTCGGCATCGGAAGCATGCAGCAAGTGGTCGGCGGAGACGGCGGAGAGTTCCGCAGCCAGCCCCGCACCACCCAGCGGTACGATTTCATCGGCGTGGAGTTTCAGTGCCAGTCCCATTTCACGGGCGGCGGTCAGCAAGCGGCGGGACTGTCCGATAGAGAACACGCCTTGCTCGCAAAAGACATCGCAAAACTCTGCCAGCCGGTTTTGAACAACGGCGGGCATGACTTCACGGATAATGAAATCCACGTAATCGTCCGTGCGTCCATTGTATTCCTGAGGCACTGCATGCGCGCCCAGAAACGTAGGAACGATGTCCACACGCTTGTGCTCGTCATTATTCAGACTGCGCATCACACGGAGTTGCAGCAACTCGGTTTCCTTGTCCAGACCGTAGCCGCTCTTGCCCTCGACAGTGGTAACTCCCATAGTGCTCATTTGCTTCAAGAAGCCCTCTGCCTTGGCGCGCAGTTGGATAAAGTTGCACTCACGCGTAGCTTTCACCGTACTGACAATGCCGCCGCCACGCTCCATAATGGACATATAACTCTCGCCTTTCAACCGCCAGGAGAATTCCTCGGCACGTTCCCCGCCAAACACGAAGTGCGTATGCGAATCGACAAAACCGGGCAAAAGGCACTTGCCGCGGGCGTTGTAATGCCAGTAGCGCTGATAATAGCCGTCGCGCTCCTCGCCACGGTTAGGGCCTACGTAAGTGATGACGCCTCCGGTAACTTCCACCGTAGCGTCATCGATGATGCAAAGTTCTTCCATTTCCCTGCCGCAGCGGGCGGAAAAGCCGACGGGAGTTACGACACGGGCATTGAAGATTATCAGATTTTCTGTCATAGCTGTTTCTGTTTCATTTTCTTCCGGTTACTCGCGCAGTCTGCGTATTCCTGCACTTATTCCATTATCCGGGCTTCCAGCACCTGCTGCATCGAGAAGTTCTCCAGTCCGAGGTAATAGGAAGCCGTATCAATCAGCGCTTCCATAGGTACGAGGCCTATAATCTCACTGCCCACGATGCTGACACCGTAGCGGCGCGCTTCGATGCGTACCAGTTCGAAGGCACGGTAAAGCGCCGTGCGGGTATAGTCGGTCATGTTGATGGATACCTGGGTAATCCCCCGGTCTTTCAGTTCCACACCCATAGCCTTGCAGTAGCGCAGTCCGCCGCCGATGAAACGTATCTTTTTGGCAATGTCGTGCGCAATCTCCAGACTCGGCGTATTGAGGTTGATGTTATAGGCCACCAACGGCATGCGTGCTCCCACTGCCACCGTACCTGCGGTAGGATGACGTTCGGCGGGACCGAAATCGGGTTGCCATTCGGGAAGCTTTATCTTCTCCGCCATGCCCTCGAACTCTCCTTTACGGACAGCCGCAAGGTTCTCGCGGTGAGGTGCCGAAGCGGATTTCTCGTAGAGGAATACAGGCAGGTTATAACGTTTTGCCACTTCCGCACCCACTTCCTTAGAGAGCGCAATGGCCTCTTCCATGGTCACATTCTTGATTGGGATAAAAGGAACAACGTCCACAGCGCCCATACGGGGATGCTGCCCCTGGTGTTTGTTCAGGTCGATGAGCTGTACGGCCACGCCGATGGCTTCGAGCACGGCATCGCGGAGCGGTTCGGGCTCGCCCACTACGGTAACCACCAGCCGGTTGTGGTCTTCATCGTTACTGTAATCCAGCAACTTCACACCTTGTTTGCCACGGAAAGGGGCTACAATACGGTCTATTTTCTGCAAGTCACGTCCCTCGCTGAAATTGGGGACACATTCTACGATTCGGTTCATAACGGTTATGTTTTTGGAGCTCACTACAGAGGAGACGGTATTTTTCTTTGATATTATCTCCGGACAGACCTATTATTTTTTCAGACAGAAGAACAAAAGGACATAAACTATGCAGGCGGATACCTGCCGGACATCACAGTTAAGTTTATCCTCTTAACCTTATATCTTTTTGTGCATTTGTTCTTTGGTTCTCTTATATTCTGAATATCCTTTATGTTCTTTGGTTCGTCTGTCTGAAAAAAGAATACTCTTATGTCCTTATCTCCTCTATAAATAAGCCTGTTACTATTATTTTATATATTTATCAATCAGTTCTTCATCCGCCACGTAAGGCATCGTGATGTGATAGCCTTCCGCATGGGTGCGGTTAAACTCTTCGCTGGTTTCCATGGCATGTGCATTTCGTGCCCACGAACGGCGTGCCACACCGCCCATCACATCCCAAAGCATGGCAGAACGCAAGATTTCGTCCACCCGTTCGGAACCGTCGCACACCATGCCGAAGCCGCCGTTAACGGCCTTGCCGATACCTACTCCGCCGCCGTTGTGCAACGCCACAAGGCTCATGCCCCGCGCACAGTTGCCGGCAAAGCATTGCACCGCCATGTCCGCCATTACGTTGCTGCCGTCCTTGATGTTGGATGTCTCGCGGAAAGGAGAGTCCGTACCGCTGACATCGTGATGGTCGCGTCCCAGCATAATGGGCCCTACTTCGCCGCGGCGCACCATTTCGTTGAAGCGCAAGGCAATCTTCATGCGTCCCTCGGCATCCTGATAGAGGATGCGCGCCTGTGTGCCTACCACCAGGTTGTTCTTCTCGGCATCGCGTATCCAGTTATAATTATCCAAATCCTGTCCACGGCGGGTAGGGTCAATGCACTCCATGGCGGCACGGTCGGTCTTTACCAGGTCCTCGTGCTTGCCGCTAAGACATACCCAACGGAAAGGCCCGTAGCCGTAATCGAAGAGTTCCGGCCCCATAATGTCTTCCACGTAGCTGGGGAAGATGAAACCGTTCTTGTCGCTGCCGTTGCGCGCTATTTCGGGAACGCCGGCATCATAAACGGCTTTCATGAAAGAGTTGCCGTAATCGAAGAAATACGTGCCCCGGCCGACAAGCTCTTTTATGGCAAGGAAATGGCGCTTCAACGTGGCATCCACCTTACGGCGGAATTCGGCAGGATTCTCATGCAGCATCCGGGTACGCTCCTCGAAGGTCAGTCCCACGGGGCAGTAGCCGCCGTCGTATGCCGCATGGCAGGATGTCTGGTCGGAAAGCAGGTCTATATGTATCTGTTCCTTTACGGCATATTCCAAAAGGTCCACCACATTGCCGTGATAGGCGATGGAAATCGGAGTGTGACTGTCCATGGCCTCTTTGGCCAGCGCAAAGGCTTGCGGCAGCGAATCCGTTACGTGTCCCACCCAGCCTTGACGGTGGCGGGTTTCGATACGCGAGGCATCCACTTCGGCTATGACAGCCGCCGCACCGGACATCTCGGCTGCTTTGGGCTGGGCGCCGCTCATACCGCCCAGGCCGGAAGAGACGAAAAGCCGTCCGCGCAGGTCACCGTCCTGAGGGATGCCGAGCTTCAGCCGTCCGGCATTCAAAAGGGTGTTGAAAGTGCCGTGCACAATGCCCTGCGGCCCGATATACATCCACCCGCCGGCAGTCATCTGACCGTAATTGGCTACACCCATCTGCATGGCTGTATGCCAGTCCTGCTGATTATCATACAGCCCTACCATCATTGCATTCGTAATAATGACGCGCGGCGCTTCGGGTTTCGACTTGAAGAGTCCCAGCGGATGCCCGCTTTCGATAACGAGCGTCTGGTCATCGGTAAGGACTTCAAGGTATTGTTTTATCAGGCGATACTGCATCCAATTCTGGCACACCTGCCCCGTCTCACCGTAAGTGACAAGTTCGTAAGGGTAAAGGGCTATGTCGAAACAAAGATTATTGTCTATCATCACCTGAAAGGCCTTACCCTCGATGCAGCGTCCTTTGTATTCGTCGATGGGCTTTGCCTTGAGGTCGCCTTGCGGACGGTAGCGGTAGCCGTAAATGCGTCCGCGTGTACGGAGTTCTTCCATAAACTCCGGAGCGAGTGTTTCGTGCAGTTCTTTAGGGATGTAGCGCAGGGCATTCTTCAATGCCGTAGCGGTTTGTGCCGCGTCAAGAGTGTAGCCGCGGTCGGGTGCCCGCCGGATACCTTCTACGAAGGTGGGATAAGGGGGCAGTGTTTTGCTTAAAGTTATCTCCATAGTATATAAGGTGAATAGTTACAAATTGTCAGAATACACTAGCTTGTATCTGCCGCAATATAAAAATAATTCCCGATATTCGCAATAGAATACCGGGAATTTTATCATTTAGTAAAGTTGGAATAGTGTACAGCTTATTCTTGATCACGGATTTTCATTTTAGCAATATCATCGCGATAATCCGGTATAGACCTGCACAGGATTAGTCTTTCAGCTTATTTTTCAGGCAAAGGCAGAATACGTCCCTTGAAACTGTAATTTCCTGCCATGTAAACCTTGTTCGCCTGCACGGAACATTGGTTGGAATCGTGATAAAGCGTCATTACCCACTCGAATACCCGATAATGCTGACTCCCCTGCACCCGCAAACTGATGTTGACATCTCCGTTATGCCGCACTTCCGGTTCGCCTATCTGCAAATCGGCCTCACCGCCATTCAACGGAGAGATGCCGGAGAATAGTTTCGAACCGTCGACTTCACGCGTAAGGTAGGCCCGCAGTTTGTCCCCCTTTATTACAAAATAGCTATCTGAGACCTGCTGCGTACGAAGTTTTTCGGGGCGGTCGGAAGGGATATAAATCTCTTCCAATACAATCTTGCAGTTGCCGGATGTCAATGCCTGCAAGGCAACATGATGAGCCGTTTGTCCTTCTACGGTATCAACAGTTCTGCAACCGGAGAACACTACGGCAAAAGCCAAATACAAAAAAAGCGCAACCAAGAATCGTCCTTTCATACTATTTTAATTTTAGTTAATATAGAGCATCAAATGCCTGCACAGCAGCTCTTGTCCCTTCCAATATTCCTCTTCCTTTTGCAGTCTGCTTCAATGTAGGGCCTATACGCGTATTATATATTGAAAATTCCCTATTTACCGCAGCAACAGTATGTCGATATGGATAAAGTACACGCACTGTACGATACCAAGCGAAATCATAGGCTTCTAAAAACAACTTATTTGCAGAATCCATAGAAACACTTCTAGCCGTTTCATAATATCGCACCGCAATAGCCTCCTCATACCAAGGCTCTGGAGCAATTGCCGGAAATAGGTTTTTCTTAATCTCTATTCTATTAGGATCAATTGGTCCTCCCTCTGCTCCCACCAATTTTATAACATTTGTCATAGCTTTAACAAAACCTAAAAGCATATCACTATGAGACGCTTCATACTCTCCATTACAATCCAAATTAGTACATGTACTCCTCCAACCACCATTTAAAAATCCACACCTAGGACATTTCCAATGGAATCCGGATAAAACACGTGTTGTAACACCAGTAGCTACATCATCATTATTTGATAATGTCAACTCTTCTTTTTGACAACCATTTAAGAACGAAATGCAAAAAATCAAGCTGCATAACACGCCAATTTTAACTAAAATGTTCTTCATAGCATAAAAAATTAAAGGGTTAATAATATTTTCTACAATATAAGAATAAAACCCGGCATTCACAATAGAATACCATTTTTTTTGAAAGAATGGCATTATCTTTCATTAATGTCCTATTATCAACATATTATCAGTAATATAATAAGTAGATGCTATATAGTAGAAATATAAAATAAGACTTAACTATTATGCCTAAACATAATTAGCTCTTTTTCCGGTAAAATGTTATCATCCAATAAAGCAGAGAGCTAAGCGAGATAACAGTGTAAAACGAGCAACGCACTGATAAATACCATAACACACTCCACTAAAACTACGTGAGAATTTCTGTTCTTTTTCACTTGTTTGGATACACCCTATCTGCAACGCAGCATTTACCTGACTGACCGGATAAATGAAAAAGCCCACTACCACTACCAATCGCGAGAGAGTGATATTTACCTAATCTTGCCTAAAACTTTCATAGAGGACATTTATCGTTCATCCAAGATCGATCCAGTTTTCATGCGAAAAGAACAGCCATACTGACAAAGGGCAACTCCAACAATCTAAAGAGACACTTTAGTCATCTAAAGGACAACTTCAGAAAGCTAAATATAAAATAGCTAAAACGACTAGAATTTTAAATACAAAATCTTCATTATTCCTCACCACCCTAAAAAGAATAAAAGAATGCTATCTTTTAACAGACTTAAATCCCGATTGAAAATAAGCTCATAAGGCAAGGATTTGGGCTTATTCGGTAGAATTTATCGGTTCAAAACTGAGTCGCCTCAGATATTTTCCGACAACCTCTGCCGATTCGCTCGTTTCTTTTTCAAAAGCCTCTTTCAGCTCCGGATAATCCGCCAGCAGTTCCAGCATCTTCTCCTTGCCCACAAACTCCGAGCGTCCCGTTTCCGGATTCAACTCATAATACACGCGCGCAAAGACCAGCCCCGAGGCATTGATGGCATCTCCCACTTCACCGCCCAGCTTGGTTGCATCGGGCGGAGTTGCCGTACTTGCGGCAGCCTGCCCCACAGGTTGCGCACAGAAATAAATCCTGCCTTTCACCCACATGGCAGGTGCATACCAGCCGCCAAAGCGGTAGCGTTTATAACGCATTTTCTTACAATTTACATATAGCGACGTATCCATCCGCACCGCATAACAGCGAGACTTCAAATATCTGCAAAGACCGGAATTGTCCTTCGCTTCTATACGGTAATCCGCTCCCCCCATCAGATAAATCTGATTCTTGGAACGCTTCTCCACTTTCAGTATGGTGACCGTATCTCCACGCCCTTCCACCAACTCTTTCAAATTGGAATACATTATCTGCTGTGCCGAACATGGCAAGACCAATAATGCCAATAGCCCTAACACCCAACCTCTTTTCATATCGCTATCCTTTCTTTTTGAAACTTTGCATACTCAGGCGAAAGGTACATTTTTTATTGATATTCAGCAAATATAGAAGAGAAAAAACATCATATTCCCCGCAAAATCATTTGCATATACCTATCATCGGCCTTGCATGCCGCCATCGCCGCGAACGGAAACCTATGGTACGGAAGCCCGAAGCCACCTTGCCGCAACAAGCAAGATACGCTGCTGATTACAAGCAAGATGCAAGTACCAACAATGTACCTCCTGCTGGTACACGCCGTACCAACCGTTGGTAGCTCCCGTACCAAGCAGTGGTAGCTCTCCTACCCAACCGTGGTAGGCCTCGTACCAACCCGCGGTACTTCGAATACCGCCAGCCGGTATTTCGCATATCCTTAGGGGAAAAACATATATTTCGTTATCTTTGTCGTTCTCTAAAGCATGGAAACAAAATGGAAAGCATTGAAAATATAAAATCGGTCTACCAGCGTATTGAGGATGAAGCCCGATGCGAATTGAATAAAGTACAGCAACAGATTTATCGCATCAGCACACTGCGGCTGCTGCTGTTCGTGGCAGGAATTGCGGGGATTATCTATTTCCGGACGGAAAGTTGGGCAGTGCTGACGGGCATTGCACTTGTCACCCTGCTGCCGTTCATTCTCCTGATAAAATACCACAACCGCCTGTTTCACCGCAAAGATTATCTGGAAAAGAAAGCAGAGGTCAATCGGCAGGAGCTGGCTGCGCTGGACTATGACACATCCTGCTTCGACGGCGGCGAGGAATTTGCAGACCCTGCACATCTGTATGCTTACGACCTGGACGTATTCGGCACGCATTCGCTGTTCCAATACATCAACCGTACCTGTACCGAACCGGGAAGACGCCTGCTGGCCGACTGGCTGGGGCAGCATCTTACAAAGAAGGAGGATATACTGGAGCGCCAGGCTGCCGTACGCGAACTTGCTCCCGAACTGAAATTCCGCCAGCGGTTCCGTATCCTCGGCCTGCTGCATAAAGGCAAGGCAGCCGATGAAACCGAGTTGAAAGCATGGGCGGCAAGTCCCGGGACATTTCGCAAGAGCAGACTCTTGCGTGTGCTGCCGGCAACCGTTACGGGTATCAACGGTGCATGTTTGCTTTTGGTCGTTGCCGGTTACCTGCCGGCAAGTATGTGGGGAGTAATCTGGACACTCTTCGTCGTTGCCGGGTTTGCCTTTACCGGAAAGATTACCAAGATACAAGCCGTGTACGGCAAGAAACTGCAAATTCTCGGAACGTATGCCGGGCTGCTCAGGCTTATAGAAGCCCGCCCCATGCAATGCCGCCTGCTGAAAAGCATTAAAGAGGAAATCGGCGGCGAGCAGCGGAAAGCATCCCTCTCCATCAGCCGTTTGAGCAAGCTGATGAACGAGTTGGACCAACGCAACAATATGTTCATGTACGTCATCCTCAACGGACTGTTCTTCTGGGAACTGCGGCAGATTATGCGTATCGAGGCATGGAAAGAGCAATATGCCGGCGAACTGCCTCAGTGGCTCGACGCCCTCGGGCAGATGGATGCTCTTAACTCACTGGCAACCTTTGCCTATAATCATCCTGCATATGCTTATCCTACTCTGCTTGACAAGGCTGATATGGCTGCCGCCAAAGCCGGCATCTCTTCCGATGCAAGGAAAGTCGGTGCGGCAAATACCGGCAGCAATGCCCGTTTCATACTCCGTGCAAAGGCCTTGGGACATCCCCTGATGCATCGCGACCGTTGTGTGCGCAACGACATCGACATGGAGAAACGCCCTTTCTTCATCATCATCACCGGCGCCAACATGGCAGGAAAAAGCACGTACCTGCGTACGATAGGCGTCAATTATCTGCTTGCCTGCACCGGCATGCCCGTCTGTGCGGAGGAAATGGAAGTGTATCCCGCGCGCCTTATCACCAGCCTGCGCACCAGTGACTCCCTGACCGACAACGAATCTTACTTCTTTGCCGAACTCAAGCGCCTGAAACTCATTATCGACAAACTGCAAGCGGGCGAAGAGCTGTTTATCATTCTGGACGAAATACTCAAAGGAACAAACTCGATGGATAAGCAGAAGGGTTCATTCGCACTTATCAAGCAGTTCATGGCTTTAGAGGCAGACGGCATCATCGCCACCCACGACCTGCTGCTGGGTACGCTCATCGACCTTTTCCCGGAGAATATCCGCAACTTCCGCTTCGAGGCGGATATCACCGACAATGAGCTGACCTTCTCCTACCGTCTCCGTCCGGGCGTGGCGCAGAACATGAACGCCTGCTTCCTGATGAAAAAAATGGGGATTGCCGTCACCGACTAATCCCCGTTTTATACCGATAAGCTAAAGCGCTCGCTTTTATCTGCACAAACTTACACTGCCTTGCACTTAGACAGGAAAGCCGAGACCGCCGCTGCCTCGCTACCCGTGAAGTAACGTACGGAAGTCACCGGAGTATAGGTGTAAGGCACAAACTGAAACAGTTGCAATGCGGCAAATTTATTGTCCTGCGAAATCATAATGTCCATACGTACATTACCGCTCGATTCGCTCTTTATACCCGCCTCGCAGTCCGGATTGCCGCGCTCAATCATTTCAGTCAGCTCACCTATATGCTTCAAATCGAAAAACATGCTGCGCTCCTTCGTCACGCTTCCCGTAGGCAGGTACACCATTTCCTTCGACTTCCAGAACAAACGGAATACCCCCAGCAGAATCAATGCCGTGCCCACTACCATCAGCGCCATGCTTATGGTGGAAGATTTATCGTGCATTTCAAAAATAGAAACAAAGATAAGAAGACCCGCCACCATCATCGCCAATGAGATGAGCAGTCCGGAAACACTTGTACGTTTTGCAATATCGGGATGTGAAGACGCAAAGAGAGTTGCGTCGATAGTTTTAGTTGCCATATTATAAACAGTTTTATAAATTAATGAATTATTGTAATAGAGGATAAGGGAGTACAATCTCTTCTCTATACGGACATCTATCCGATGCCCATACACAGAAAAAAGACCTGAATACAATAAGACATTAAATCAGAATCCGCCTCAGTGTGAAAATATAGTATTCACACACAGGCTTGCAACCATAGTAAGCGGTGGAATCATAAAGCTTCTCTTTATGCAAAGACAGAACCGCTTCGCGCCGGGCAAGCTTATCCACCCAGTCCTTTAGTGAAAAGATGTATTCGGCGGTATAGGAACGCTGAATGCGGGACATGGCAAGCGAGTGCAGATGACCGCTGTTACTCGCCAGCTCCGCTACCGGCAGATAGGGCAACTGAGGTGAAGTAAAGCATGTGCCATCCTGAGAATGAGCGGCAGTCACCGCCTGAATATCCGTAGAATCTTCTGTAATCACCCCGCCATCGGAAGTAAATACAGTGCCCGACGTCTGCCACAAGGCCAACGCAAGCACCAGGAGTCCTATGATTTTCAAATATCTGCCCATAACTGTGTGCAAATATAACGGTTTATTTCACAGGTTTGTTTTATACACACATCTTTTAAGGTTTGTTCATGTAAAAAGAGGGTTGCCAAAATACGTTTGATTGAATCTCTAAAAAATTTTGCTTCGTCATAAATAGAAAAGTTATAGCTGTTGCAATATTGCAGTGGCAAAATTACACCACAACCATAACCTTTGAAGTAGGTACTTCTGTTAGTGCTTACCGTAAAAATGATAAAAGCGTAAACAAAAAAGCCGCCCCAATCGCTGGGACGGCTTTCTATATATAAAAAGAATAGTTGAATTATTCTGCTTTTGCTTCTTCAGCAGCAGGAGCTTCAGCAACCGGCGCAGTTTCAGCAGCGGGAGCAGCTTCAGCAGCAGTCTTCTTTGAACGGCGGGTACGGGTAGCTTTCTTAGCAACTTTTTCCTTAGCCATGTTTTCGTTGTAGTCAACGAGTTCAATGAAGCACATTTCTG
>ENA-ORUO01000659-ORUO01000659.1-human-gut-metagenome-genome-assembly--contig:-NODE-659-length-40742-cov-28.619633_pt1 | contig 40742 bp, 34 predicted proteins | sample MGYA00242082_ERZ509215 | MGnify/ENA primary metagenome ERZ509215 (study PRJEB26280, sample SAMEA2338829) | human gut metagenome | biome: human gut; feature: human-associated habitat; material: faeces... | reverse complement strand
TCACGCTTTTCAAGAATGTTGCAGATGGTGGAAGAACCCCAGCCGTACACATCTTTGAAAGTCTTGTTTTTGTTCACGCCCTCGCCGTGCCGGGCAAGGTAAGCGGACGGAATGAGGACTTTTTCTTCTTTCAGCTTGCTGGCGATCTGATACGGACCGTAGCCGTCAATCGTCATGGCAAAGATGCGCTTGACCACCTCGGCGGCTTCGGGGTCAACCAACCATTGGTCTCTGGCTTCGTTCCAGAGATAGCCGTAAATGACCGTGCCTGTGAGGTGCTTGCCGGACTTGCCTTTGGACTGGAAAGTGGAACGGATTTTACGGCTGGTGTCTCTGGCGTAATACTCGTTCATAATGTTGCGGAAAGGGGTAAAATCATCGTCCCCTCTGGCACTGTCCACGCCGTCATTGATGGCGATAAGGCGAACGCCACGCTGACGCAGGATTTCCATAATCTGACCGACTTTCAGATAGTCACGACCCATGCGGCTCATGTCCTTGATGCACAAATACTCCACATTCCCGGCTTCCACTTCTTTCATCATTGCTAAAAATCCGGGACGGTCAAAGCAAGTACCACTAATGCCATCGTCCGTGAAATGGACAATGTTTGTAAAGCCCTGCCGTGCGGCGAACTCCTCCAACATTGCCTTTTGATTGGATATGGAATTGCTCTCACGCTGTTGGTCATCATCTTTGCCAAAGTCATCACGGCTCAGTCGTTCGTACAGAGCTGTGATTTTCTCGTTTTTTCTCATAACTTGCGCTCCTTTCTTCGGTTTTAGGTTGTGTGTTCTAAGAGACTTCCCAACCGCTTGATTAAGAAGTCTTTTAGAGCATACAACACCGGTGTCTGATCTGTATTTTCTATCGTTTCCGTGGTATCTACTGTTTCTGTGCCAGACACCGTCTCAGTGCTTTCTATAATATCCGCACTCTCTGTGTTCTCCACACTTTCAGTTTCACTTACACTGCTTTCCTTTTCCGTCAGTGCGTATGAAATCTCATAATCTCCTGCCACATTGATATCAAAGTTTCCTGTATCAGTGACGGACAGGGTATATTTTTCACTGTCATACGTGATTCCTTCCGTCAGATCATAGTCTGATGCACCTTGCACCAGTGTCAGTTCCGGTGCTTCATAGGCCTTGCTCTGCTCTTTTGCACCTACGCCGTGGATCGATCCGATGAGCAGTGCGGCTGCCATCACAAATGTCAATGCACGGTTTGCTTTCGTCCTTCTCATAGGTTTCCTCCTTAATTTTTATTGCATAAAGAAAGCTCCACAACATAATGTAGATTATGTTGTGTGGAGGAATGGCTCTTTTGCCCGGTTTCACCGGAATTTTGGATAGATTTATAAATTTTCTGGTTTTTAGCAGTTATCTACGAATGTAGTGGAATTAGAAAAACAAGATTTTCAGCTGTAAAACCGTGAAACACTGAAAAATCAGGCGTTTACAGAAGTCTGGTCTTATTTTTGTGCAAAAATGGCAACAATATCCTAGAGAAGTACTATGAAATTAGTGCTTCTTTTACAAAAAGTGGGATTTTTTGTCGAATTTTAGCATCAGACTATTGACGTTTATCGGATTTTTTGATAAAAAAATAGTACTTGGAAGTTATTGGTAATAATTACCATACTTTCATCTGAATGCATTCACAACATAATCTACATTATGTTGTGTCTTTTTATTTCTGTCGTTCAGACGACCAGATCCAGACGCTCCAATTTTTTGACATGGTCTTCCTCTGTGGTCGCTAAGTAGATCCTTGTGGTATTGATGCTGCTGTGTCCAAGGATATCCGCAAGCTGGCTGATGTTTTTATGTATGCTGTAGTAGACGCGTGCAAAGAAATGGCGGAGGTTATGCGGAAATGCTTTCTCCAGTGCAACGCCTGCTTTTTCGGCGTTTTTTTTCATTTCCGTCCAGATGTTGCTGCGGTCTACCGGGTTTCCGTTTTTTGTGATGAAGACTGCGCCGCTTCTGATACCTTGCTTTTTGCAGTAGTCGAGCAGTTTCATTTTCAGTTTGTGTACGAGATAGATCTCGCGGTGTTTTCCTTTGCAGGATATACTGATCTTTCCGGTGCCCACTGCCTCCACCGTGACCGATGCAAGTTCACTGATGCGCATGCCGGTGCTGCCGATGATCTCGATGATCATGGCAAGGCGGAGGTTGCCATTCTCTTTTGCAATTGCGATGAGTTTTTCGTATTCGGCGCGCGTCATCTCTTTTTCCTGCGCATAGATGTGGTTTGGCTGGGTCTTGAAGATCGTGACGAAACAATCGTGCCAGCCTGTGTATCCGAAGAAGCCGTTTAAGGCGATGAGCATGCTGTTTGCACTTGACGGCATGTATTTGGCTTCGAGATGTTTTTTGTAGCGGATCACGCATTCTTTGGTGATGTCTTTCTGTTCCTGCGCTTCCAGCCAGGCGGTGAAGGTGTGGATGTCGCGGATGTATTTGTCGATGGTATTCTGGGATTTTTCCTGTGTATAAATATGATCTTGATAGGATTGTATGGTATTTTTGTCAATTGTCCTCATGTTGTTTCCTCTCATGCTGTTCTGATTTTCTTCCCACGTATCTCCGGGGAAACCGGGGGTAGTTACAGTATAACGGGTGATTTTGATGAGGACAATCGGGATGGGGGAATTGGAAGAAATTGGCAGGAGGGGCTGTAGTGAAAGAGCCAGCTCCTGACGGGCTGGCTCTGTGATGGGTTGGTTTGGGTCTGGGTTGTTTTGGTCTGGGTTATCTGGATTCAGACTGGAGTTCGGCGACTTTAGTACTATACTACATCCAATATTTCTTCTACAATTTTATATACATATGTTCCGTAGTTAGAAGGAATTTTTTCATTTTTGTCTCCCATCAATTCTTTCGCTCTCTTTACAGCAATTCTTATTTTTTCATCCGAATAGTGTTCGAAATTTAAATGCTTCTGGTCCTTCAATGGTGCACCCTTGTCCGTTAACCGAGTTCTGAAATGATCTGTTGCCTCATAGTGATGTGTTTCAGTCACCGCATATTTTTTATCTTCTGTACTCACCTCATCATGATGCAACAATAACCATATTTCAAAAAAAGGATTACTTATCGCATATTTATAACCCTTTTCTTCACATTCCTGAATAGCATTTTCAAATTCAATTTTATGATTATCTAGATTGTCATCTACATCCGAAACAATCCAAAACTCATCTTCTGGATATTTTGAAAATTCATATTTTGCTTCTTTTTCTTTCTTAAATTTATTAATTCGTTCCACCAATTGCCATGGCTTCGATTTTCCCAACACTTGATTCTGCTCTCTCGTTCTCTTTTTCGGAAGTGTATGCACTTCATCTTCTGCCACAGAAATTACTTGTACTCTTCCTTTTACGCCATCATAAATTCGAGATAAAACTTCAATATATTCTTCTTCCGTAACACTGCCTTCACATGATAAAGAAATAATCTTAGATGTAGTTGGTCTTATTGGTCTATATGGATATTCGTTAGTATAGGGTGTACTTCTTCTATGAATAAGCTGCATCTATTATACCCCCTTTATCACTGGAACAGCTCCGAAACGCCCATTCAAATATGCCTTCAGAATATCCTGATCACCTTTAACATCAAAATCAGACATCGGCTTAATAGTTGTTTCTCCTGTTAGTTTCTTTTCTACAAACCAAATTTCATCCTGCAAAAACTCGTCAAGATCAATTAAATTTACATCATGTGCTGTATAAATAATCTGGCAATTCGTATCATTGCTATTTTCCAAGAACATATTCAATAAATACTTTGATAATTTAGTATGAAGACTCCTGTCAATCTCATCAACAAAATAAATACCTTTGCTCTTCTTATCCATTGCAAAAAACATTGGTAGTAAATCCAATAATCTTTGTGTTCCATCCGATTCATCTTCCAAATCAAATTCCACACTCTTCGAATTTAATCTGTGTTCGAATTTAATTTGAATAAGTGTCATCCGATTTTCTTGTTTTTCTCCAAAAATATAGTATTTTCCACCTATTCTAAACATTCCATGTTTCTTTTCTTCAATATCACGAATTAATTCTTTTGAAAAATGAGCTTTTTCCGCGAAATCATGAAAGTCTAATTCATCACTTACAGCCGATACTCGTACAACTCCTGTATCCATTTTACTCAAACTATCGGATATAAATTTCTGAAAATCCATATCTGTACTAATTCTAATTGGTAAAAAACGGACTTTTGAATTGGGAAAAATAACTTGAATAGACCGAAACCATTCCATTACAGGCTCTACTCTTTTTACTCCATTATCATATAATTTATATAAAAACAACTGATTTTTCTGTTTTTCTTTAATTGTCTCCTTTAGAAGTTCAGCCAATTCTCTATTTTTTGATTTCTTTCGCGCAAACTTGGCAGTAATCTCTATTATTGTTTTTTCTTCAACATCAGTTTGCCTTTCAAATAGTGGTTCAAAACCATTTTTTGTTAAAATCATTAACCATTCTTCATATACTTGCTTTGAATCCAAAGAAAAACCATATTCATAGATTTCATTATCTTCTGCTAAAAAGGTAAATTGAAATACGGATTGTTGATCTAAATCTTGAAATTCTCCTTTGAACTGATTTACCCCAGTCCCCCTTCCTGATGGAATTCCATTCACAATAAAATCTCTAGCATAATCAATAGATTCAATAAAACTACTTTTTCCAGATGCATTCGGTCCATAAAAAGCACTTCGTTTTAATACTTTCCAAATTCCAACTTTTGTCTGTATTTCTTTCGTATATCGCTCATCTATATCTGATGTTGTCGGGAACATACTGAACTCAATATTGTGTCCGATAGATTTAAAATTTGATACGTTATATTTTAATAGCACTTTAATTCACCTCACTTATTTTATTTTTCCCAACAAATCAACTTTTATTGCTTTCTTACCTTATTGAGTAAAAACTTACTTTTCTGATTATAATACATAACGTATTTTCTTACAATCAAAATAATCGCATTTTCATGCGTCTTCTAATTATTTTGGTTTAAAAATTATTAGTCTTTATAGTAAAGATAATCACAACTTTGCTTTTAATTCGAACTCTTTCCTCAAAATCCAAAACACTTCACTCTAAGCTTCTTATTTGCCAGCACACTCAAATAACGTTTGACATTTATTCTGCCTTCATTACAGATAACATTTTTAGAAGCCGTACTCCATGATTCTACTGACTGAATAATTTTACCTGTCTCCCAGTTTTCATCAAGTATTTTCTCAAATAACTTTATCGCCGCAAAATAATGAATATCTTTATTGTTTTGCGCAAACTCATAAAACATATTTTGAAATGCATATATGTCTCTATACTCATGATTTGCCCTATCCAATAATTCCAACAAACTTTTCAACATATCGTAATCTTCTATTTCGTCCCGGTTTATTTCCGTCTCAAATTTCTTCAATTCTACGGACCACCTGGTCAATGTCTCGACCATCCGTATTGATAACTGTACGGTATCTGTTCCATCCCACCAGTACATTAAATCATCATCGGAAAGATAATAGTCAGGTTTATCCTTAAGTTCCGCCGGTGTATTATAAAATGTAAAGCAGCCATTATTTTTCAAAAAATCTTTTGTTTTCAACTTTCCAATCTGTGTGTTTCTTATTTCTTCTCTCTTTTTCACGACCGACTCACCAACATAGTTTTTAGTAATTTCATCCACATAAAACTCTCCATGCACTTCATGCCATTCTGTCCAGAAATCAAAGCCTTGTATCTCTGCAAAAAGGTACACAAATACTCTGGCTGGTATTCTCAGTGTCATTTCCGCCAATCCGCCATATTTTTGACAGGCAATCCCCTGTCTCTCATCATACGGAAGCTTCAACAATTCATATAAACGCTTTTTTCTGTCAAACCAGTATGTTTCAGAGAATTTCTGTAATTCTTTTTTTACACACATTATCTCATACGGATATGATCCGCTTCTGGCTTCATTCATCCCCATATCCCCTGTTCCATATACAATATAATAGATATCTGCCAGATCTCTGCCTCCCATTCCACCTCTTAATTCTTCTGGAATAATACCAAACACCGTTTTCGGATATGCCCTGTCATAATGATTCTGTTCTATTTCCGTAAAGTAATAACTCTCATAATATTTCCAGAGATTAAATCGTTTTTCGGCAGTAAAATCTTTGTCAAGAACATGATTGATCCATGCTATGCAGCGTACCGGATCTATAAAATCCCCATTCCTGTCAACATACCCATAATCCATTCCATATAATTCATATAAGAGATAAGCTGCACACATGACTCTGTTAAATTCGTTGTTTCCTATTTTGCCACTTCTCAGGACTTGCGTCCTGGAATTGAATAACACACTTTCCCATAAGTCATCCTCAAAGTAATTAAAAGAAAAGTATGCTTTCCCTTCCTCATCGCACTCAACCGGACGGATCAGGTGAATTTCCTTCCCATACATGTGTACATTTTCAAACTGCATCATTCCGCCCCTCTGAAGAATTTTTATCATATTCTCATTAAATTCGTCTTTGAATTCGTCCGGAATTGTCATGTTTCCATTATAATCACAAAAAGTCCCCATATTATCCTCCATTAAAATCCCATAAATTCTTTTCTGTACTTCTTATTTCCAAGCAGACTCATATACGCGGAATAGCTGCTTTCTTTTTCCTCCGGATCTATCTCATACAAAATCCATTCCAACACCTGTGTTTTCGTAAATTCTCCAAACATCTCCATATCTTCCTCAAGTAGTTTCTGTAACAGATAAACCGCTTTTTTATAAGATGATACTTCTTTATTTCCGATGAACTCATCTACCATATCCTTATTCACATATCTGCATTCCCACTCCAAAGACATGATTGCTATCGCTTTCGCCAGCACAGCTTCCATATCAAAAGACTTCACATCATCATCTTTCAAACTTTTATACCTGTCACTCCATTCGGATATTTCCTCTTTTCTTTGGTCTGAAAGCAATATGGTTTCAGAATCCCAAAATCCCAGAAGTTCATCTTCATCATCACGAAGAATGCATTTATAAAGCAAATGCCTGTCTACCGGTATTCCTTTTATTTTTCCAATATTGTCTCTGTTTTTAAAGTTTAAAACCTTTCCTGTTAAGCTTTCTACCAGATCAACGTACCCCAGGATGTTAAATAGATTACCTTTATGCATCAGGTAACACGGACTGTCCGAATAGGACTCTAATATTATCATTATCATGTTCATGACCAGACCAAATTCATTTTCTCCGCGATCTTCCGTTACCAATTCACAAGTATGACAATTATAATAGTTTCCTCTTCTTATCCTTTTTTCAAATACAGAATAATCGAAATAAATGATTCCATTTTCATCCGGATATGTCTGTTCAACTGCATCGAACTCCCGACCATTGATCATTACAGTCGTGGTCTTTCTGATTCCTGTCTTATACAGTATCTGTATGATAAGCTCATTCATCTCCTGTTTCATGTTCTCATTGGCAATTTTAAACCTGCCTTCCAATGTGTAATCATTATCCACCATGTTGATTTTCTCCTTTGATATAGCATTTATTCATTGTCCCATTCCAAATAATCCCTTATATTACTTTCAGAATCTGCAAGCATTGAAAACAAATACTCCCCCATTCGCAAATCTAAACTAACCGCATCATTTACCAGCTGTTTCTGCCCTGACTTCTTAAACGGAAAAAACTCCGCTACTCCAGCCTTTCTATTTATCCCGACATAAATTCCAGAAGGATCAAGACAGCTGACAAAGTACGGTGAATGACTTGTAATGATAACTTTACAACCAGCTGACAGCTCACGAATCATCCTGATATACGCCCCGAACAAGCCAGAATATACAGAGTTGTCCGGCTCCTCGATCGCTATCAATGAAATATTACTGACACTGGCTGTAATAATTTTGGTCAATATCATAAAAACCCGCCTTGCACCATCTGATATCGTAGAAAAGTTTACCGGATTCACCAACCCCTTTCTCTTAACAAATAATGCATAGACAGCAATCGTAAATTGAAACGGTGCATTCTCCCGAAGCTGGTGATCTTCTTCTACATTTAACTGAAAATCTTTTACAATAATCTCCTCAAATTCAGGAAATAACTGAATATAAGCCTCTTTTAATAATGCAAATTTATCTGGATACTGGCTTTTCAGCCTATATATAACTTGTGGCAGATTATCCTCATTTATCGACGCATTGTCGAAACCTTTCCGAATAACAGAATCTGACTGGCAGAAGCTCTTAGCCTCCAGATTGTTTCCCATATTTATTTTTATTCCATTAAGCTTTGTAATAATCAGGGCATAATATAATTCATCATAGGCTCTTAACTTGTTCACAACTAATTCTGTCTCCCCAACCTTAATTATTGATGAACATCTTCCCGTCTCCGAACTCTTATAGAATGCTGTATGAGCAGTTCTATTGATTAGCTGGGCATACTTTTGTCCTTTTTCATTAAGTTTGAATCTCAAAAATTCTGATATTATTCCTGGCTCTTTACCATCGGTATCTTTCCATTCAAACTCATAGCCATACTGCACCAAGTATTCCCTGCCATCAATATCTGCTGCTACCTCCATCTCATATTTATAATTTCTTCCAATCAAATTACAATTACCGGGAATCAGTTGGGAATTGGACATCATATCCTTTTTATCTTCTATCGATGCTTTCATAAAACTCAATCCAAAATCAATACCTGAAAGTACATTTGATTTTCCAAAATCATTTAATGCAACAAGTGTTGTAATATTATTAAAAGATATTCTTACATTTGCTAAGTTCTTAAATCCATCTATAAATACAGCTTGAATCTTCATATCGATGCAACCTTTCTTTATCATCTCACTTATATAGTATCGTTTATTTTATGATAATGCAATATTTTTTTGCTTTTTATTTATTTTATATACATTATAATTATGTTTATTATTTATATATGCAATTTATTCTTGCGTTTTTATTGTAGCAATTAATATGTTCCAAGTGGTGGCGGAATGGGTTTTATGATGTGGAAAGAGCCAGCTCCTGATGGGCTGGCTCTGTGATGGGTGGTTTTTGGTTTTGGTTTGTTTTGGTCTTGGGCTATCTGGATTCGGACTGGAGTTCGGCGATGGCGGTGTTGTATTCGGATTCGGTGTAATCTTCCAGAATGACTTCCTTTGTTGCCCGAAAGCGGATGATCATGTTTTTGATGGCGGCAATGTTTGCCTGGCGTTGACCGATTTCTTTGCCGATTTCTTTTCCGGCTTCCTCGCCCTGCTGATATGCTTTTTCTGCGACTTCTTCTGAATATTTTCTCATTATTTCACACACTGCGTTTACACCTCCCTCTTCATGTTTCAGATAATGCACACGGTTGGTTAATTTTGGAAATTTGGCATTATCTATCTCTTTTTGCAGAAAACAGTCCATGTATTCTGAAATAGTTGTTCCGTCTTTTACTGCGGTATTGACGAATACACGCTCCAATCCGTCGTCTACTTTTTCCTGTGTTTCCCGGATCACGCTGTCCACGTGATAGATCACCCTGCCACATTTAAAGATATCGAACTCGGAAATATACACAACGATCAGATCGATCGTCTCCTCAAATTTGTCATCCGTCTGCGAGTCCCGCACCGTGATGACCGATGCATTGAACCGCACTCTTTTTAAATGGTGATCCTTGTTAGAACGCTGCACTTCCACGTTACACTTTTTCCCATTTCCAAGGATACAGAGTGCATCCAGACGGACAGATCGCCCATATAGGTTTCTCTCACTGCTCTGTACGATAACGTCTTTTACGATGAGTTTCTCATCTTCTAAAATGATACGCAGCATCTCCTGACATACGCCAATATCATCTGCCAGTACTTCAAAAAACGTATCATCGATAGGTCTGAAATTTTTGACCTGTTCTATCTTTTCTTCTAATGTCATTTTATCTCCTGTTTTTTTCTTGGTATACAAACAGGCTTTCCGAATGATCTATGTTTATTATATAGAACCCCTCACGATTCTTCAAGACTGTTTGCATGGATTTTAGGGTTACTGTACTAAATCTGTGCTGTCATTTTCTCCTGCTGAATGGCTCACCGATGTGGTGATGGATTTTTTTGTTACGTTAGCATGTTTTGCAACTTTGATTTGATAAAAAAGATAGGTTTATTGTAAGGGGGGATTTTGGGAAAGTCAAGAAATTAATTGACTTTTTCCTGCTCAATTTTCTTTTCCTGATATTTTCTGATACTTACTCTGCGAAAGATACTGTTCATTCTATTTTCCTCCAATCATATTTCTACACTCATTTAAAAGCTCTCATCGCCACGCTTCATCTCCAACGCTGTCCCATCCTTCCAGTCACAGCAATTGCGGAGGTACTCCGCCTCTGTATTCAAAAAGTTTTCCGCATTTGGCGGCAGCACAATCGGCTCAATCGTATTGTTTTCGTAATTGCAGACATAAATGGTTTTGACACAATTTAAAAATACCCTGTCAAATCGCATTTTTTTCTTTTCCTGTGTATATCTCATATATTCAAACAGTGCACCTGCATCAATATCATTCTCGTCGGTCGGATGTAGAAAAAGATACAAACCATTGTAGTGCTTATGGATATAATTTGCATTTAGTTTTTCCAGTTTGCGGTCAAAACGATATTTCGCCTTGGAAAGATAATCCTGCTGCACAGTATTATCTGGCAGAATCGCCCAAAACCTTCCATTGTAAAAATTCAACCGCTCTCCATATTTATCAAACGCCAAAGAAGGTAGTTCCTCTTTCCGGCAACCAAGATATTTTTCGATAAAACTCTCCTCCTGCCCGTCATCCGGCAAAAGTGCCTGACTGACTTCCAGCCCGAAATCCATGTTTGGATTAATCCAGTCCGGCGATTCACTTTTCACAAAATATGGTTCGTATTCCTTCCACAGATATTTCAATGATACCGCCGCATAAATTTCATTCAAAAGCTTTTCATATGCCACCAGATTTACCTGCCTTTTCTTCCACAATTTTATTGACGAAAATGTTTTTTTCCGATAGGATGATTATATCGTGATTTCATCACTCAATAATTTCGCCGCTCGCCGAACATATAAATATGTTCTTTTCGCTTGCGCTCATTATACCATAACTTATTCGATTTTTCCTGAAAGGATTCAAAATATGAAAAAAGTAAAACAAATTTTAGCAATCGTCGGTGTCATTATTCTGGTTGGACTTTATGTCTCTACCATCGTATGTGCAGTTTCTGCCAGTGAAAATTTTATGAACATGCTCATGACATCCATTTATGCCTCTGTGATCATCCCTGTTTTGATCTGGGCATACAGTTTTATTTACAAACTGATCAAAAAAGATTCCGAAGAAAAAGATACTGCAGAGCATTAAAAAATCAGCACCTGAACAAAATTTTCTGTCAGGTGCTGATCCTGCTTTTATCTTATTTATTCTTCTGTGTTCTCAGATACAGTTTCTGTGTTCTCAACAGTCTCCGTGCTTTCTGTATCCTCTGTGACTGTCAGCTCCTCAATCGTTTTGGAAAAAGCATCCGCAAGAGACGTTTCTGTCAGATAAATGCTTCCTCCATCAGCTGAAATAATATAGTATGCATTCAAAGTATCATTTTTATTTCCTACAAAAAGAGAAACAGACCCTTCACTTGTTGTGTAGGATATCAGATCTTCCGGCTGGTCAAATCCAAACTCTTTCAGATCTGTATAATCACTGATCTCTTCTATTGCTGTCAGCGATGACAGTGTTGCAAGCATGCTGTCGATCGCTTCTTCATCCATATCCAGTGATGTGTCTCCGTCATAGGTCCATGTATCCCCATCCTTTGTAAAAGTATACGTCACATGGTCAACCTCATAAGAAAATGCTGTGATCGTGTCAACGTCCACTTTGGAAATATAAATGGTAGAAGCCTCTTCTTCCGCTGTTTTCTCTTCCTCTTTATTTTTGTTATACCATTTCATTCCGAAGGTGGCAGCGATAAGCACTGCCAGCACGATCAGAATTACAATAAACTGAATTTTCTGTTTTTTCATATTCTATCTGTCTCCAATCTTGATTTTCTATCATCTATTGTTTTATTTTTTTCTTCTTGATGCCCATATCACAATTCCAAGAATCATCATAATGACCGGAAGCACGATCATCAGACCAAGCCCGTACAAGATCCCTGCCGCCGCATCCACCGTGATGGCGCTGAGCGTGTAATCTTTTGTTGGGATCACACTTGTTGCAAGATCAGAATCGCCAACCATCTGGGCAATGATATCTGTAAACATTGCGCTGTTATTTCCGGAAACGATCTGGTCTGCACTGTCTGCAAACATTTCCACAGATCCGGCGACCACTACTTTTGCGACTGTATCTTCATCGATTGTTTTTTCCATGGCAACCGCAACCGCAAATGTTCCTGCAGCATCTCCCTCTTCCAGCTCTGATGTTGTTGCATTTGCTGCATCTGTCTTGGATACTGCTTTATCTGTCGTCTCCAATAATGCTGTATAAGTTGTATCATCTGTATCTTCCCCATAGGTGATTGCCTCGCTGTATGGAGCAAAGATATATGAACCGCTGACGGAACTTGTATATGCACTTGAATTTACGTCAGGAAGCAGGTAATACGGTGTATTGCTGTAATAATAGGATTTATCATTTTCCATGACAATGCCGGAAACACGCTCCATTCCGCAGGCTGACAGGATCGACTCGAAGTTTTCCAGACCCTGTGCCTGGAAATTGCAGGTGATCAGCACTTTTCCACCCTGATTGATATAATCGATCACTTTGCTGGCATCATCCTCCGAAAAATCAGTGGTCGGTCCATTAATAATCAACGCTGCTGCATCTTCCGGAACCGCATCCTCTTTTAATAATGCAAGGTCAGATAATGTGATATTTGCTTTTTCAATTGCCTCTGTAAATCCACCGGATAAAGCTGTTTCCCCATGTCCGGATACCTGATAAATCACCGGAAGCTCTGTGGAATCCATGGTCACATACTGAATCGCACTTGTAAGCTGTCCCTCTGCATCATATCCATCAATGCTTCTGGAATAACTGCTGTAATCATAACTATAGGTATACACATCATTGTAATCAATAACTCTGGAACGCTCGCTGCTCACAACGATCATGCTGTTTGAAGTTACAGAACTGTCTGTATACTGCGCAGCAAAAGCCGGGTTTGCAGCCGGATTGATATAGGAAACTTTGATGTGATCCGACAGGGATTCATATCTCTGTAATGTCTCATCCAGCTTTGTATCTTTTGATGCATCGGACACCAGCACATAAATTGTCACATCCTCGTCGAGACTTTTCAGATAATCCTTCGTATCGTCTGTGATGGAATAAATTTTCGTTGAAGTGACATCAATGGATGTCCATGTTGCCGGAAGTTCTGCCACGAACAGGTTCACAGCAACGGTCACTGCCACCATTGCAATGATCATTCCCGTTGAAAATACACCTGTCGATATTTTTTTGGAGCTGATGCTCCAGCGGCGTTTCTGAACGGACTGCCCTGTCAGGAACAAAAGTAATCCAATGATCGTTACGTAATAGACAATTCCCGCCACATCCAGTGTTCCATTCATAAAGTTATCAAGCGGCGTATAAAAATCGTAGCAGCCTAAAATTTTTGTCAGAAGATTTCCGCTCTCTGAGATCAGATTACAAATGCTTCCCATCATATAGCCGGCAAATAATGCAACAAATGTCAAAACTGCGGAAATCACCTGGCTTTCGGTCAATGAGGAAATAAACATACCAACGGCAATGCAGGCGCAGCCATACAGCCAGAATCCAAGCACTGCTGCATAGGATTCCCCTAATGGGATCGTTCCGTAGGACATTAACAGCAATGGTGTGATCGCAATGATCACCATATCTATGGTAAATACAAAAGCCATTGCGAGATATTTTCCCAATACTACTTTTCCCACAGATACCGGTGCAGTCAGGATCAACTGGTCTGTTCTGCTGTGGCGTTCCTCCGCAAAACTGCGCATAGTCAGCACAGGTACCGTGATCAGCATGATAAATGCGATCGCCGACAGTGAGTAAGAAATATAAGGATAGCCTGCGCGCAGATTGTAAACATAAAAATATAGTCCATAGAGTACAAGAACTGCTGCAATAAACAACCATCCTGTCACCGTCTGAAAGTAAGCTTTTACTTCTCTTTTTAATATCGCAAACATTATTCCCCATCCTCCTTACTCTCTTTTCCAAAATGAGACTTTACAAAATGGAGTTTTTTCTCCGGCAGAACTTCCTTCTGTGTCCCCTCTTTTTCCGTAAGTTCGAGGAACACATCCTCAAGAGATTTTGAAACGGGATTCATCTGCAGAATGACAAATCCATGGTTGACACAGGAAGCAAACACCTGTTCCCTGATATCCATTCCCGGTTTTGCGATCAGATTCAGATGTACACACGCTTCGTCCTTCTGCTCTAATGGAATGCATTTTTCAACTTCTGCGATCCCGGTGAATGTCTCCTGCACTGCCGCATTGTCTCCTTTGATCAGAAGTTCGATCTCCTGCGCCCCGGACATCTGTTTCATCAGATTCTCCGTGGAATCGCCTGCCACTAATTTTCCTTTGGAAATAATGAAAATGTGATCACACACTGCAGATATTTCAGACAAAATGTGCGAACTTAAAATAACCGTATGATTTTTGCCAAGTTCCTTGATGAGGTCACGGATCTCTATAATCTGTTTTGGATCAAGTCCGACCGTCGGTTCATCCAGAATGATGATCTCCGGATACCCCAGCACTGCCTGTGCAAATCCGACTCTCTGCCTGTAGCCTTTTGACAGGTTCCGAATCAGTCTTGACTGCTGCGCGGTGATTCCGGTCGTCTCCATCGCCTCCTCCACATATTTATTTCTCCGACCCTTTTCGAGTTTCTTTAACTCTGCCACAAAGTTCAGATACTCCCTGACTGTCATATCCACATAAAGAGGCGGGATCTCCGGCAGATATCCCACACATTTTTTTGCTTCTTCCGGCTGTGCAAAAATATCAAATCCGTTGATCTTCACCTCTCCGCTGGTTGCACCTAAATACCCTGTAATAATGTTCATCGTGGTGGATTTCCCGGCGCCGTTTGGTCCTAAAAATCCATAAATTTTTCCTGGTTCCACAGTCAATGTCAGATCATTCACTGCAATATGGTCGCCATATTTTTTTACCAGATGGCTGATCTCGATCACAATCTTTTCCTCCTTACTTCCGGCTCGCATGAAAATCGCGAAATCCGTCTGTTTTCACGAATTTCGCAACTGTCGGTTTTCGATAGTATTATCTTATCGAAAAAATGTGTTTTCTTTTGGAAAAAAATGTGATAACTTTGTGAAACGACGATTTTTTCTCTTCTTAAATACCTGTTATTTAGACATATATATTGTATTTCTTCAGATCCTCTTTCACCTGCCCGATCGTCTCAAAGCAGATTCCGTGGATTCCGGCTTTTTCGGCTCCCTCGATATTTTCCATCCGGTCATCGATAAATACACACTCATCCGCTGTGAGCTGATATTTTTTTAATAATGTCTCATAGATTTCCACATCCGGTTTGACCTGTCTCACACTGTAAGAAAAGATATCGCCGTCTGTCAACAGTAAGAAATCCAGCGCATTGTCCTTCGTTCTCTGATAAGTCCAATCTCCATAGTTAGAAAGAATATACACATGCAAGCCTTCTTTTTTCATATTGGAAATCCATTCTTTCGTATAGGAAAACTGTGTGATTGCCAGTTCCAGATGATTCCAGAACAGATTGATCTCTTTTTTATATTCCGGTGCCTTCTCATAAAATGCCTGTAGGATCTGTTCATCTGACCAGACGCCACGGTCTGTCTCAAGCCAGACCGGAGTATTGACCGTAGCATCCGCTACCACTTTCACTGTCTTATCATCAAATCCAAGTTTTTTCATTGCGTCTTCCGGCTCCCACGCCACAAGCACTTTTCCGACATCTAAAATTATATTCTTTACCATACAATCCTCCATGTTTTGTCACAAAAGGCAGGGTGCCACTGCACGCCTGCCTCAGTCTCTTTATTTATTGCGGTAAATGATATCTTCTCTTCCTGGTCCGTTAGAAACCATTGTGATCGGGTATCCGATCTGTCCTTCAATGAACTCAATGTAATTTCTGCAGTTTTCCGGAAGATCCTCGTATTTCTTAATTCCACGGATATCACATTTCCATCCCGGAAGTTTTTTGAATACTGGTTTTGCTTTCTCTAATTTTGCAGTTACAGGGAAGTCTGTGGTTACTTCTCCGTCGATATCGTATCCAACACATACCGGGATCTCATCTAAGTATCCTAATACGTCAAGTACGGTAAGCGCTACATCCGTTGTTCCCTGCAGACGGCATCCATACTTACTTGCAACACAGTCATACCATCCCATTCTTCTTGGACGTCCGGTTGTTGCTCCGAATTCACCGCCGTCTCCGCCGCGTCTTCTCAGTTCGTCTGCCTCGTCTCCAAAGATCTCGCTAACGAATGCTCCTGCTCCTACTGCGGAAGAGTATGCTTTACTTACTGTTACAATCTTCTTGATCTCATATGGTGGGATGCCTGCTCCGATCGCACCGTATGCTGCTAAAGTAGAGGAAGATGTTACCATTGGATAAATTCCGTGATCCGGATCTTTTAAAGTACCAAGCTGGCCTTCCAATAAGATCTTTTTGCCTTCCTTAATCGCTTTGTCTAAGAATAAAGAAACATCTCCGACATATGGAGCGACCATGTCTCTGTACTCATGCAAAGTAGCTAATAACTCTTCTTCTTTTAATAATGGTTTGTGATACATATGCTCAAGCATAATGTTCTTTGTCTCGCAGGTACGTTTTACTTTTGCCTGCAATAATTCCTCATCGAATAACTCACTTACCTGAAAACCGATCTTTGCATATTTGTCTGAATAAAATGGTGCGATACCGGACTTGGTAGAACCGAAAGAATTCTTTCCAAGACGCTCTTCTTCATACTGATCGAAAAGAACGTGGTAAGGCATAACCATCTGTGCTCTATCTGAAATCATGATTTTTGGTGCAGGCACATTGCGGTCTGTGATCGATTTGATCTCACTCATTACTTTCGGGATATCCAGTGCGACACCGTTTCCGATAATGTTGGTGATGTGGCTGTGGAATACACCGGATGGCAATGTATGTAATGCAAATTTACCATAGTTGTTTACGATGGTGTGACCTGCATTTGCTCCACCCTGAAAACGGATAACGATGTCCGCTTCATCTGCAAGCATATCTGTGATTTTTCCTTTTCCCTCGTCGCCCCAGTTAGCGCCTACTACTGCTGTAACCATTTGATTTTCCTCCTGCATAAAAAAAGTGATGGTCTGTAAAAACCATCACGCTTTCCTGTTTTTACTTTATGATTATACACGAATATATGTCATAAGTAAAATTAATATTCATTATATTTGATATAATTGTTTATTATATCATGAAGCAAAGCTTCATGATCGACATTCGCCGTTCGCCGAATGCATAAATGCATTCTTCTCACTTGCGCTCATTATATTATAATATTCCATATGCTATCAGACACGATTGGTTTCAGAAACATGGAAATCAAAAGCGTAACTGCCAGAATCAGGACAGGTTCATATCGTACCAAAATTCCTTTCGAATCCACTGATTTTAAAGAGAACGGAAAAGAAAATCTTCTGCTTATTTCATATCCCAGCACGGTTCCTGCCGTATTGGTGATCAGATCATCAATATCCGTAAGCCTGAATGTAAATATCTGTAATAGTTCAATCCCCAGTGATACCGCGAGTCCCATGAAAAACATGGTTTTGAAAGACCGGTAATTCTTCCAGACCGCAGGTACAAAAAATCCCATCGGTATAAATAAAATGATATTCAAAATCGTATTTTTCATATATGCAAACGGACTATTTACAATGTCTGCAAACGGTATCAGATTCAGACCAAAATCCATCTGAAATATCCCAACCGCAGGAACACCCACAACTGAAAACATTGCGATCGCATAAAATGCAAATATCAGTTTTACACAAAATGGTTTAAATTCCCATTTCCTGTAGATTGTACACTGCAAAATAGCCAAAGCAGGAATCACAAAAATAGCAGCTGAGACACAATCTATCCCGATCGATAATAAACGCATCATTGACGTTTCCCCCTAAATATCCTGATCCTGCATATAAATTTATCATATTACTGCCCGTAATCCCATTGATATTCTATTAAGATTGATGAAGAATTGATGAACTTTTTCTGACATTTTTTCACTACGGAACAGGCAGAAAATCATATAATTTTTCTGCCGCTGCCGACATCGGCGCACGCTCGTTTGAGACAATGCAAAACTCGCGTTCCGGTATCGCCCTATCAAATTTCAATACGAATAATTCCCCGCTTTCGATATATTTTTCTGCGAAATCCGACACGACACTGGCAACACCGAGGTTGCGCACTGCAAACTGGATGAGCATATCGCTCGTCGCAAGTTCAAATTCCGGCCGGACAAATGTGCCGCGCTCTGCCAGATAATCCTCCACATATTTTCTTGTGGAAGTGCTGCCCTCTAAGCACATGACCGGAAGATTTTCAAGCTCTTTATAGCTTAATTTTCCACCTTTTAAATACTCAAACTTTTTTCCCGCCACAAAGACATCCTGAATTTTGCGGACAGGTGTCATTTTAAAATCATATTTATTGTTCACCGGGGTACTGATGATCCCAAAATCAATTTTTCCGTCCTGTAAATGTTTCAACGTCTCCGGTGTCGGGGCATTCGTCACGGTCACCTTGATCTGTGGAAATGCATCATGGAACGCTTCTAAATAAGGAAGCAGATAAAACTGCAATGTCATGTCACTAGCCCCCACACAGATTTCTCCGGCATCTAAGTTTAACATCTCTGAGAGTTTTTTCTCCCCGGTAAGGATTGTCTCATATCCTTTTCTCACATATTCTGCAAGCAGTCCGCCTTCTTTTGTCAAGCGCACGCCTTTGGATGTCCGCACAAAGAGAGCACAGGAAAGATCACTTTCTAAATGCTTGACTGCCTGGCTGACTGCCGGCTGTGAGATGGAAAGTGCCTCTGCTGCGAGGGAGATACTGTTGTATTTGGATACATAATAAAAAATTTTGTAGTATTCGAGGTTTGTCTGCATTATTTTACTCCGTGATTTTACTGTGACTTGCAAATAATTGCTTTCTTATTATAACAGTTTCCCACGAAAAAATCTTTTCTTTTGCGAAAACAAAAAATTTATATTTTTTCGCAAAAATAAACATTGTCTTTTTGCGGTCCATGCCTTATACTAAGTTGCTGAAACGTAAAGAATATGCGTGTTGAGGCTAAAAAACACGGACAGATTTTTAACTATTTTATAAATCAAGGAGTACAGATTATGACAAAAGACATGACAATGGGAAGCCCGCTCAGAATGATCTTACTTTTTTCCGTTCCGGTTTTACTGGGAAATATTTTTCAGCAGTTTTATAACATGGTGGATACGATCATTGTCGGGCAGTATCTTGGTGAGGATGCTCTGGCTGCGGTAGGCTCTACCGGATGTCTGATGTTCCTTGTATTAGGATTTGCAAATGGTATTGCGCAGGGATTTGGCGTTATGGTCTCCCACGCCTTCGGTGCAAAAGATTTCAAGCTGTTAAAGCATTATGTCGCACTCTCCCTGATACTGACTGCCATTGTATCGTTACTTCTGACCATCCCTACGGTGGCAGCTTCCAGACAGTTTCTTATTTTAATGAAAACACCGGACAATATCTTAGGACTCGCAGACTCTTATATTAAAGTCATTTTCGCAGGTATCCTGCTCACGATGTCCTACAACGTTGCCGCCGGTATTTTAAGAGGGATCGGCGACAGCAAAACACCGCTGTATTTCCTGATTCTCTCTTCCTTTTTAAATATTGTGCTCGACCTGTTTTTGATCGTCGTCGTAAAACTTGGAACCGCAGGCGCTGCCTATGCAACGATCATTGCGCAGGGTGTCTCCGCACTGCTTTGCTTTATTTATATGTTCCGCAAATTCGACATTTTAAAAACCAGCCGGGAAGATTACTATCTCGACGGATACGGTGTGTTCAATATGCTTTCCATCGGTATTCCGATGGCGCTCAACTATTCCATCACCGCTATCGGAACCATGATCCTGCAGGGTGCAGTCAATATTTTCGGTTCCAGTGTTGTGGCTGCCTTCACTGCCGCCTCCAAAGTGGAAAACCTCTCCACCCAGACCATGCCGACACTCGGCACTGCGATTGCCACCTACTGCGGTCAGAACCTCGGCGCAGGAAAATACAAACGTATCTACGAGGGAATGCGTAAAGGATTTTTCATCTGCATTTTTATCTCGCTTGCTGCCTCTGCCATCTGCGTATTCGGCGGACGTTTTATTGTGAGCTGGTTTGTGAGCAATCCTTCTGAAGAAATTTTCGACTATGCCATGCAGTATCTGAACACCATCAGTTTCTTCATGCTGCCGCTCGCATGGATTTTCCTTTACCGGAACGCCCTGCAGGGCTTAAACCGCGGACTTGTTCCAATGTTAAGCGGTGTTGTGGAAATGGTGTGCCGTATTATCGTGATCGCCGTCACCTTAAATCCGTTCGGTTACTGGGCAGTCCGTCTGGCAAGCCCGATCACATGGCTGTTCACCGGAATCCTTCTGATCGTAACGTATTTTATCTGGGAAAAACAGAGCCGGAAAAAACATTCCGGTTCATCGGACTAAAATTTTAGTTTTCCACCCCACTTCTGAACAGTCTCCACAAGCTGTATCAGATACCGGAACACTGGCTCCGTGATGACTGCGAACACAATCATGAGCATTGCACATTTTCCTGTGACCGCCGTGATCGCAAACAGTTCACTGAAAAACAGCATACAAAATAACCAGCCGATGACCATCGCTGCGATCAGGATCGCATGCGGTGTTGTCATCGGTTTTGCTATATGATAAAGGATCATGAAGCCGACAACTGCGATCAGGATCGTGCACGACGTGGAAACGCACTCTTTTTCCACTCCGAACTCCCTGCAGAAAATCACCAGACCGCTCACCACGATAAAATCTGTAATCCCAGCCGGAAGCGCCTGGATCAGGACATTGGTAAGAAAATGCCCATGGATCTGATTCCGGTTCTGCTCCAGCGCCAGAAAAAATGACGGAATCCCGATCGTAAAAACACTGATGAGCGACACCTGCGATGGCTCCAGCGGATAATCGATCAGAAACAGCATGGAAAATACGGCTAAGAGCATGGAGAAAATGTTCTTGACCAGATAAAGGCTGGCAGTGCGCCCGATGTTGTTCACCACCCGCCGCCCTTCCATGACAACCGCCGGCATTTTATTGAAATCGTTATCGAGCAGCACAAGCTGTGCCACATGCGAAGCCGCCTCACTGCCTGATGCCATCGCAATGCTGCAGTCTGCATCTTTTAACGCAAGAATATCGTTCACGCCGTCTCCGGTCATTGCCACGGTCTTTCCCTGCTCTTTTAATGCCTGCACCAGAAGACGTTTCTGCTCCGGTGTCACCCTGCCGAACACCGTGTATTTTTTTGCTGCCTTCCGCACTGCCTCCGCTGTTTTCAACGTTGCTGCGTCCACCTGTTTTTCCGCATGGCGGATTCCCGCTTTCTTTGCAATCTCCGATACCGTGACCGGATTGTCCCCGGAGATCACTTTCACTTCCACTCCCCGCTTGGAAAAGTAACGGAATGTATCCATTGCCCCCTCCCGGATTGCATTGTTGAGCAGGATAAATGCAATGGGAGTTGCATTTTCTGTCAGTTCTTTTCCATCCAGATTCCCCTCATACTCTGCAAATACAAGCACACGATATCCCTTTTCCAGAAATACTTCGATTGTTCCCTGAACAGCCGCATAATCCTGCCGCAGCACAAATTCCGGTGCGCCGACCACATAAGCTTTTCCTGCCAGAACCACTCCGCTGTATTTTGTGGCAGACGAAAACGGGACGATTTTTTCTGCACTGTTTTCCATCGGCTCCGTAAAATACTGCTGCAATGCCTCCATCGTTGCATTGTCGCACGGCAGGGCACGCACACAGTCAGAGATCGTTTTTGCGACTTTATTTTTCTCCTCTTCGGCTGCAAGGTTCTGGTCTTTTGCAAGGATAAACTGTGCCACTTCCATTTCCGGCACGGTAATGGTTCCGGTCTTATCCACGCACAGCACATTTACCCGCGCCAGTGTCTCGATACATTTCATGTCATGGATCAGTACCTTTTGTTTTCCAAGCCTCATCACCGACACCACCATCGCCACACTTGCAAGAAGGTACAGACCTTCCGGGATCATTCCGAGAATAGCCGCCACCATGCCCGTCACACTATCTTTCATCGTTGCCCCGGAAAAAAAGTATTGCTGTAAAAACAGGATCGCCCCGATCGGCAAAATGATCACGCCCACGGTCTGCACAAGGCGGTTCAACGCCCGGATCATCTCCGACTGCTCGCCCTCTTTTGTCTGTGTTGCCTGTAACATCAGTCCTGAAATATAAGAATCTTTTCCCACTTTTTCGAGTTTTGCCAGGCACTCTCCAGATATCACAAAACTCCCCGAGAAAAGCGGATCTCCCTCTTTTTTTATAATCTCATCGGCCTCCCCTGTGATCAAAGCCTCATTGACCGTGATATTGCCGGATAACACCAGTGCGTCCGCCGGGATCTGTCCACCCGCCGAAAGCGTTATCACATCATCCTGCACCAGTTCATCCGCCAAAACCTCCTGCTCACTTCCATCCCGCCGGACCGTAATTTTCGGTGTGTTTAATATTGTAAGATCATCCAGGATTTTTTTGGAACGCAGCTCCTGGATGATCCCGATCAACATATTTGCAATAATAATAGGTAAAAAAGTAAGATCCCGAAAAGATCCCACCACGATCAGAAGGATCGTAATGATCAAAAAAATAAGATTATAATAAGTTACAACATTTGAGCGGATGATCTGTGCCACTGTCTTTGTGGAAGAATCTACGCTTTCATTCGACAACCCTGCTTTTTTCCGAAATTCCACTTCAGCAGTGGACAGTCCACTCATATTCTGGCACATTCTGCATCTCTCCATCTCACTTTATGATGCTTTAGTATGCCCTGTTTTTTGTTAAACTATTTGAACAATCGCTAACTGTTCTTTATTTTGCTTTTAATGCCCAGACAGCTTTGATCTGGCTTCTGATTTTTCCATAGTCCCATTTCTGACCACTGCGGTATAAAGAAAACGGATCGTTAATGGAAAATCCTTCATCATCATAATCATAGAGCAGGATAAAATGTCCCCCTGTAGTGAAATCTCCCTGCCGCACGGAGCAGATCACGATGTCTCCCTGATCTAAGTGCTGCTTGATCTCAGTCTGGCTGATATTGATCTGCTCGGAGCGGACACCGTAAGCTGCCGCCCCCTCTGTCATAAGCGACCACATCGTTCCTGTGCCGGACATATAAAACCCTTCCTGCATGGCAAATTTTGCGATTGCAGCCGGAGTTGCCTCCTCGTTTCCAGTCAGCGCAACTACTGCCATCGCCAGTGTTGTCGGACCGCATCCGCTGATCGCAACATTGCTGTCATCCCCATATGCAAGGCAGCCCCAGCGTTTATCCCACTGTAAAAAGAGCGGATATTCTTCCTGTAACTCTTTCTCTGTCAGTTCTGCTTTATCATAATCCCTTGTGTTCCCTTTATAATCAGCTACAAATGCGATCATTTCCGGATTATTTGCCAGATTGATCAGTAATTTTTCCGGATATTTCTCTGCATTTTCCACGATCTGTGCGTAGCGTTCATCTGACGCTTCCATCTGTTCTAACTGTCTGATTGCCTGATTCAAGGAATAATCTACCGGTTTTGATAACACAACCTGTGGAATCTCCGCGAACGGATCATTCGTTTCTTCGCTGTCTGCCGGTTCTTCGACAGTTTCTGTAGCAGACTGTTCCTCTTTTTCCGTTCCATCTGCTGTTGTTCCATTATCTACGTCATTTGTAATTTGATTTTCTTTTTTATCTTCATCGGAGTTATCCTGCGCTGATGCCAGCACTTCTTCTGTTTTTCCAAGTTTGATCTCAGGAAAATATCTTCCACAGACACATCCCAGTAAAAAAGATGTCAAAAGCATTACACTCAAAACGATTTTTCTTTTCCGTACAAGCTTTTTCTGTCTCAGTCTTCTTTCGTCTAATTCTGTCTGATTCTGTATCTGGCGCTGATTCTGCTCCTTCATCTATCGGTAACCTCTCTCGTATTTCTTTCTTGCGTAGCGTGTTCTATTATATACATAAACCCTGTAATTTTGCTACCCTCTTCATAAAATATTAATAAAACTTTGGGTTTTCTTTGGAATACTTACAGAAAAAAAACAGGTGCCAAATGTATGACCCATTCAGCACCTGCCCTGTCCTGTCTGTTTTTATTTGTTGCTGAGATATTCGTGAATACCCTTAGCTGCTGCTTTACCGGCACCCATCGCAAGGATAACAGTTGCTGCACCTGTCACAGCGTCACCACCGGCATAAACACCTTCTTTGGAAGTTGCACCGGTCTCTTCTTCTGCAATAATACATTTTCTGCGGTTGATATCAAGACCTTTTGTAGTGGATGAGATCAGAGGATTTGGAGAAGTACCAAGTGACATGATCACAGTATCTGCCTCGATCTCATATTCAGAGCCCGGAATCTCAACCGGACTTCTTCTTCCGGAAGCATCCGGTTCGCCAAGTTCCATTTTGATCACTTTTGCACCCTTTACACAACCGTTTTTATCCACTAATAATTCGGTTGGATTCTGGAGAAGATCAAAGATGATACCCTCCTCTTTTGCGTGGTGTACTTCCTCTTTACGTGCCGGAAGTTCTTCCTCACCACGACGATATACGATATGTACCTCTGCGCCAAGTCTTCTTGCTGTTCTTGCAGCGTCCATTGCCACGTTACCACCGCCGACTACAATAACTTTCTTACCAGCTTTGATCGGTGTATCGTAATTGTCTAAGAACGCTTTCATAAGGTTATTTCTTGTTAAGAACTCATTGGCTGAGAATACACCCATTGCCTGCTCACCAGGAATACCCATAAATCTTGGAAGTCCTGCACCGGAACCAATGAAAACTGCCTCAAAGCCCTCGTTGTCCATCAACTCATCAATTGTAACGGATTTACCGATGACAACGTTGGTCTCAATCTTAACCCCTAATGCTTTCACGTTTTCCACTTCAGCGGCAACAACCTTCTGCTTTGGAAGACGGAATTCAGGGATACCATAAACTAACACACCACCTGCCTGATGTAATGCTTCGAAAATCGTCACATCATAACCAAGCTTTGCAAGATCTCCTGCACAGGTAAGACCTGCCGGGCCTGAGCCGATCACTGCTACTTTATGTCCATTTAACTTTTCTGCCTTTTTCGGTTTAATGCCATGTTCTCTTGCCCAGTCCGCAACAAAACGCTCTAATTTACCGATCGCTACAGGCTCTCCTTTGATTCCACGGATACATTTTCCCTCACACTGTGTCTCCTGTGGACATACACGGCCACAGACTGCCGGAAGTGCGGAAGACTCACTGATCACATGATAAGCAGCCTCAAAATTACCTTCTTTTACTTCTGCGATAAATCCCGGAATATTGATAGATACCGGACATCCTTTCATACACTGTGCATTTTTACAGTTTAAGCAACGGGCAGCTTCTGCCATTGCTTCTTCTTCATTATATCCCAAACATACTTCTTCAAAGTTCGCTGCACGAACGGCTGGCTCCTGCTCACGAACCGGAACTCTAGTTAATACGTCCATTTTTTCCTCCTGATTCTATGTAACTGACCAGACAGCATTCTCTCTGATCTGACAAATTTCTGATTTTTAACTGTTACAATTGCCACATCCGCCGTGATGTGTTGCACCTTCCTGTAATTTCAACATTGCTCTTCCCTCTTCGGTCTTGTACTGAGCCTGTCTTCTCATCGCCTGATCAAAATCAACCAGATGTCCGTCGAACTCCGGTCCGTCTACACATGCAAATTTCACTTCATCGCCGACAACCAGACGACATGCACCACACATTCCGGTTCCGTCTACCATGATCGGATTCATGGAAACAACCGTTGGAATTCCTAATTCTTTTGTCAGTTTGCAGACAAATTTCATCATGATCATTGGTCCGATTGCCACACAGTGGTCATAACGGTTACCATTATCCCAGAGTTCCTGCAGCTGTGCAGTACCGGTTCCCTTGAAACCGTACGAGCCATCATCCGTTGTCACATAAAGGTTTGTGGCAACTTTTTTCATCTCATCCTCTAAGATCAGTAAATCTTTGTTACGGGAACCCATGATAACATCACAGTCAACGCCGTGCTCATGCAGCCATTTTACCTGAGGATAAACCGGAGCTGTACCAACACCACCTGCAACAAATAAAATTTTCTTTTTCTTTAATTCTTCGATATCTTCATGGATCAGATCCGATGGGCATCCCAGAGGTCCAACGAAATCTTCAAAAGCATCCCCTTCCTGTAAGCTTACCATACGCTCTGTGGAAGCTCCTACGGTCTGGAATACGATCGTGATCGTTCCCTCTTCCCTGTCGTAATCACAAATGGTAAGTGGAATACGTTCACCTTCCTCATCAATTTTTACAATCACAAACTGTCCCGGTTCGCAATACTGCGCAACACGAGGAGCCTTGACATCCATAAGATAGATCTTGTCTGCCAGTTTTTCTCTTCTAACGATTGGATACATGTTTTTCCTCCTTGTATATACTCACTGCCTTTTTCATCTCTGTAATCGTTTTCCTTAATCACGAATCTCCTATGAAAATATACATTTTTTTAGCATTACTTTATATAATAAAGGAAAAGCCGTTAGATTTCAACGGCTTTTCCCTTGTTTTATTGCTTTTTCATATAATTGAAACATACTAATTATTTATAGCTTCTATTCTTACTACACCACTATTATGCCTCCACTTTGGAAAACAGAATTCTGTCATTATCCAATGCCTTTCCGGCACGGACTGCAAACTGCTCTAACAGATCATCCACTGACATCTTTTCCCGTTCTTCCCCGGAAACATCCAGCACAATATTTCCCGAATCCATCATGAGGGTACGGTTTCCAAGTTCAAGCGCCTGATGCATGTTGTGCGTGACCATAAGGCAGGTGATGTTCTGCTCTGACACTATCTTTTTTGTGAGGTTCAGTACTTTCTCTGCGGTGGCAGGGTCTAAAGCTGCGGTATGCTCATCCAGCAGCAAAATCTTAGGAGTCACCATCGTTGCCATCAAAAGTGTGAGTGCCTGACGCTGTCCACCGGACAAAAGTCCGACCGGCTGCTTCATACGGTCTTCTAACCCCATGTCTAGCAGTGCGAGCTGCTCTCTGAATTTTTTCTTGTCCGCTGCCTTGATCCGGCTGAAATAGGCATTCTTTGAAGTAGTCGTGCGCAGGTAGGCAAGCGCCATATTCTCCTCGATCGTCATATGTGGTGCGGTTCCCTTCAATGGATCCTGAAACAAATGACCAATCACTTTACTGCGGACATGCTCTTTCTGATAGGTAATGTCCTCACCATCCAGCATGATCAGTCCTTTGTCTGCAAAAAAGGCTCCTGTTATCGCATTAAACAGCGTTGATTTTCCGGCTCCGTTGCTTCCTACGATCGTTGCAAAATCCCCCTGCTTTAAGGTGAGATTCAGATTTTTTAATGCACATTTTTCATTGACAGTTCCCGGATTAAAAGTTTTGCTGACATCGCGCATCACAAGCATTGCGTTCTTCTCTGCCATTATCTTTCTCCTCCTTCGCTGTCATTTTTCGTAATCTCCTGAACGTATATCTGGTTCTGAGCCTTTGCGGCACGTTTCTGCCGGTAAAAATTCATCTGCTTTTTCAGATATGGGAATGCGATCGCCACGGCTACAATGATTGCAGAAACAAGTTTTAAACACTCTGCCGGTACATTTAATCTCAGGGCAACTGCCACGATAAAACGATACAGGCAGCTTCCTAAAATAACGCCGGTCACACGCTGTAACATACCGCCTTTTCCAATGATAGATTCCCCAATGATCAGGCTGGCGAGTGCGATTGTTACCATTCCGGTTCCAAGATTGATATCACAGGATTTCTGATACTGCGCAAGCAGTCCGCCGGAGAGACCGGTCAGGGCATTGGCAACACAAAGTCCGATCGTGATCATGGCACTTGTATTAATGCTGGAAGCTCTTACCATATCCGGATTATCTCCGGTTGCGCGGATGGAAAGTCCAAGCCTTGTATTTAAAAAGAAAGAGATCAGCACTCCTACAATGATAACGATCAGTGCAGCCACGATCAGTTTATACCACGTTCCACCGATCGCTGTTTTTGCCCAGGTAAAAACGGATTCACAGTTGAATAAGTTCATGTTGGAAGCGAATCCCATTACTGCAATATTAATTGTATACAATCCGGTATTTACGATGATTCCCGCCAAAATGGACTGAATCCCCATTTTTGTCTGTAAGAAAGCGGTCACAAAACCGGAGCAGACACCAGCTGCCATCGCTGCAAATAATCCTAATATCGGATGACCTGCAAGTGTCACCGATGCACAGACGGCACATCCCAATGTAAAACATCCATCGGTCGAAAGATCCGCAATGTTTAAAATACTGAAGGATATAAATAATGCCAGTGCGACCAGTGCATAGATAAAACCAAGTTCTAATGCACTCTGTACAATTGATAATGTAATAATGGAACCCATACCTTAATTAAACTCCTCTGCTGTTACTGTCTCGATCAATTCGGAACACATATCTTTAAAGATAGAATAATCGATTCCGACTTTTTCTGCAATCTCTGTATTTACGGTTACGATACCGCTGTCTAATGTTTCTACCGGTGTTGTGGCCGGATCTGCTCCGTTTGCAAGAATGTCTGCAACCATGTCTGCTGTCTTTGTTCCGAGTGTCTCATAGTTGACGCCGTATCCTAAGAATGCTCCGTTTAAAGCAAAGGAATCTGCACTTGTGTAGTGAGGGATACCTGCGTCTGCAAATTTTTCAAAAATCGCAAGTTCTGCTGTCATAACAGTGTTGTCCTGTGGTGTAAAAATAGCGTCTACTTTTTCTGCCACCAGGGAATCTGCTGCTGCCTGGATCTCACCGGTTGTTGTACCTGTTTTTTCTACATAGGAAATCCCATGTTCATCGCAGTAATCTTTTGCCGCCTGAATAGCACTTGTGGAAGAATCCTGGCTCTTATCATACAGAAATCCGATTTTTGCAGCATCCGGATCCGCTGCCAAAATGAAATCCATGATCTGTGCCACATCAATTGCATCGGATGTTCCTGTAATATTGGCACCCGGAGCATCTGCACTTGCTACAAGTCCTGCTCCGACCGGATCTGATACTGCGGAAAATACAATCGGGATCTGATTATCTTCCGTTGCGTTCTGCATGATCATTGCTGCCGGCGTTGCGATCGGAATGATCACATCGACACCCTCTGCCACAAGATCTGCTGCGATCTGGTTCAGGGTAGAGGAATCTGCCTGACCATTATAGGTGTAATCTGCATAATCAAATGTCACACCAAGTTCTGCTCCTTTTGCATCCAGCTCTGCTTCAATTGCTTTCTCAATCTGGTTTAAGGATGCATCATCTACATACTGTACGATTCCAACTTTGTACACGGTTTTGTCTGCAGTATTCTGTGCAGTGTCCTTTGCGGTATCGGCTGCGTCTGCACTGCTCTCTGTTGTGTTCGTGCTGTTTCCTGCATTGGATGTGTCTGTGCTGTTTCCGCATCCACCGATCATTGCTGCTGCCATTGCCATTGTCAATACTGCTGCCATCATTTTTCTCTTCATCATTTTTTCCTCCAAATTTTAAGAATGTTTTTTTGAAAGAAATCCGTTTTGAAAGTTATAAGAATCATGTATTGCGGTTTTGTTTGCAAGTAAACAAAAACCGTCTCAAGCTGTTGCTTGAGACGGTAATAAAATCTTATTATCGCGGTACCACTCATCTTGACCATCCGGTCCACTCTCTCATGTACTATCATACACGCCTGATTGATAACGGGTTCGGTTCCCGGTGACTCCTACTGCTGATACATGGCTCTGTATGCTTTATGTATGTTGTTCAGGTCACCCTCGAAAGTCCATTCAGTAAAATGATCCATACTGCAATCCCACCACCTGCAGCTCTCTGTAATATCAACAGATTACTTACTACTCTTTCTCAACGGTTTTTCTTTATGGTGTTACTTTAATACATTAACGTATCTTTGTCAACACCTTTTTTTATTTTTATGAGAAGTATACGAGTTCATCTTCCGGCTTCTCGGCTGGAGTTATGGAAATTGGATACAATACAGGACCTTTTCCCTTGTACTCTTTTGCGAATTCTACGTGTACTTCTGCTGTGATATTGATCCAGGATTTGTGCGGAATTTCATCCTCCCTATCGTATTTCGTTTTGAAGCCGATGAAGGTAACATCCTCCACACAGCAGGTCATTGCAAAACGTCCCGGAACCATAATTCCTTTTTTCAGTTTGTCCGGATTGTATACAAGTGCTAAGAAAGAAACTTTCTTACCCTCATACTTTTTCGGATTGTCCTGACAATCCATATACCAGATCGCATAATCTGCATCGGAAATTTCAATCTCATCCGCAGTAATGTCAAACGGTAACTCCTCCGGTCTCTCGTCAAGTGTTCCGTCCGCACGCTCATAGACAAGCTGTGCTTTCCGGTTTAATGCCTTGACATTTCTGCGGTATTTTCCTTTGTCTGTACTGTCATCACAGCGATTGAAGATCACGACATCTGCGGAAAAAAGCTGTTCCATGATCATTGTACGCATATTTGCAAGATACATATCGAAAGTCGTTGCATCTACCGTGGCAAGCTGCTGTACGATCATCCAGTACTTTGGAAGTTCCATATCCATGAGTGTTCCCATCTGCCAGGTTCCGTTGTACTCTAAGAATACCTGCTCCGGCTGGTACTCGGTATTTACTTTTTTCAAAAAGTCCTCTGTAAAATCTGCCTCACTGTCTACCATGACAAGTTTTACATTATTTTTTTCAAGTTCTTCATCCGTAAACTCTGCATCGCCGTCTTCACAGCAGATGACAAGGCTTTTTCCCTCTTTTGCAAAACCCTGCTCAAATAAGGTGTCTTTGATGAGGGAGGTCTTTCCACTGTCCATAAAACCGGTAAATAAATATACTGGTATTTCGTTCATATATATTCTCCCTTATTAAATTCCGAATAACTCTTCTAATCTGTGTTCGTCAATGTTGCAGCCGATCACACAAAGTCTTCCTGTATAGTCAGGCTCGCCGTCACGAAGCTCATATTCACCCGGAACCATGTCAAAATAAATCCATGTGCCATTCTCATCTTCTACCATTCCCTTGGCACGGAGGATTGTTCCGTAATCATCTGTCTCGCAGAGAGTCTTTAATACATCCTCGATCTTTTCCTTCGTGAATTTGTGAGGCGTCTCTTTGCCCCAGCTTGTAAACACTTCATCTGCATGATGGTGATGATGATGCTCATGGTCATGGCATCCGCAGGTGCAGTTTTCGTCATGTTCATGATGGTGCTCATGGTCGTGATGGTGTTCATGGTCGTGGTCGTGATCATGCTCATGATCGTGGTCTTCATGATCGTGGTCATGATGGTGATGTTCATGCTCATGCTCCTCTGCCTCTTCTTTGGCATGCTGCTCAGCCATCAGTTTCATCTCAAGAGAATCTGCTCCCTCGATCACTTTTAAGATCTGCTCGCCTTTGATTGCATCCCATGCTGTTGTGATGATTGCAGCCTTTGGATTCAGTGACTGGATCTGTTTTACACAAAGTTCTAACTGCTCAGGTGTTGCATTCTGGCTTCTGCTCAGTACAACAACTGTAGCATATTCAATCTGATTATTAAAAAATTCACCGAATGCTTTCATCTGTTTGCTTGCTTTTAAAGCATTTACGACAGTTACGAGTCCGTTTAATTTAACGTCTTCCTCTTTCTCGATATCGATCACAGACTTCATAACATCGGATAACTTACCGACACCAGATGGCTCGATCAGAATGCGGTCCGGATGATATTTGTCAATCACTTCGTGAAGATTCTTTCCGAAATCACCTACTAATGAGCAGCAGATACAGCCGGAATTCATCTCGGTGATCTGGATTCCTGCATCTTTTAAGAAACCGCCGTCGATTCCGACTTCACCGAACTCATTCTCGATCAGAACGATCTTCTCGCCCTTAAATACCTCATCGATCATTTTTTTAATAAATGTGGTTTTTCCTGCTCCTAAGAAACCGGAAATAATATCAATTTTTGTCATAATAAATCCACTCCTTTTTATGTCTTGATAATATGCAGAATGCAGATTATCATGGTTACATTGTATTATCTTTGTCTGTCCGGATCACACTTTCTGCCCGAACATTCCTATTTTACTCGATTATTTTACAAAATGCAAATTTTGTGCAATTTTTAATAATTATTTTATACCCTGTTTATTTTTATCCATTATATCCGAAAACACTTCTGCATATCCTTGTATGTACCGAGAACCAAAAGGGTATCTTCACTGCTTAATTCCATATCCGGACCAATCGCCATATTCATCTTTCCGTCTGTTTTGATTGCCAGAATACTGATGCTGTACTTTTTACGGATATCCAGTTCACCGATCGTTTTTCCGATCCAGCCTCCCGGCACCTCCACCTCAAAAATAGCATGAGAATCATCCACTTCGATATAATCATGGATATGATCTGCCGTATAGCGGATCGCTGCCCAGTTGGCGATCTGTTTTTCCGGATAAATGACCTCGTCTGCTCCGTTGCGAAGCAGGAACTTTGCCTGTACATCCCGCTCTGCACGCGATATGACCATTTTAGCGCCAAGTTCTTTCAAAAGAGACGTTGTCTCCAGGGAATTCTGGAAATTGCCTCCGATCGTCACAAAACAAATATCATAATTTTTGATTCCAAGCGACTCCAGAAAATTCTCATTGGTACTGTCACCGATCTGTGCGTCTGTAACATACGGAAGAATTTCATTGACAAGATTTTCATTCTCATCCACAGCCATTACTTCATGTCCAAGCTCATTCAACTGGTATGCAACATGCTTTCCAAATCTCCCGAGTCCGATAAGCAAAATATTTTTCATTATAATTTTCTCCTTTATCCAACAGTTATTTTATCAAGCGGTCTTTTTGCCCCACTCTGTATTTTTACTGAAATTGCAGCATATATAAGTGTCAGTCCGCCAACTCTTCCAAGATACATCAAAACAACCAATATCAGATGTGATACCAGTCCAAGCTCCGTTGTGATCCCTAATGTAAGTCCTGCCGTGCCCACTGCAGACGCTGTTTCAAAAAGACAATCCGACAATGCAACATGTTCTATCTGACTGATTGCGATTCCACCTGTGAAAAACAAAAAGAAATACAAAATAGCGATCGTTGCCGCATTTTTCACCACTGTGTTATCAAATCTTCTTCCAAAAACCTCTGTTTCCGGCTCTCTTCCAAATGTTGCAAATGCATTCAGTATCAGCACTGCGATCGTTGTTGTCTTCATACCTCCTGCCGTTGATCCCGGAGATCCACCGATCAGCATCATCAAAATCATGATCGCTTTAGAAGAATCGTTCATTGCACCAAGATCTGCCGTATTAAAGCCTGCCGTCCGAAGAGTTACCGACTGAAAAAAAGAAGCCAGTATTCTTTTTCCCATAGAAAATCCGGTAAAATCACTCAGAAAGAAAAAAACAGCCGGTAGTAAGATCAAAACAGCGGTGGTAACGAGGATAATCTTACTCTGCAGACGGTAACGTTTCAAGTTCCATTTGTTTGTGCAAAAATCATCCCAGGTCAGAAATCCGATGCCACCGATCACGATCAAAAGCATGATCACAATATTGATCAATGGATTGGCAATATATCCTGTCAGAGATGGAAATGTCTGTTCCGTCGTTCCAAGTATGTCAAAACCTGCATTGCAAAAAGCCGATACCGAATGGAAGACTGACATCCAGATTCCTTTCCATCCATAATCCCTGCAAAATACAGGAAGCATGAGAATGGCACCGATCAGTTCGATCAGAAATGTTCCCTGTAGAATAAATTTCGTAAGCCGGACAATTCCACCTACTTTCGGTGCTGAAATCGCATCCTGCATCGTACTCCGCTGCATTAACGAGATCTTTCTCCCGGAAACCATTGAAAAAGATGCAACCACAGTAATAACTCCCAATCCGCCGGTCTGGATCAGAAGCAAGATCACTGCCTGGCCAAACGCTGACCAGTAGCTTCCTGTATCCACGACCACAAGTCCTGTCACGCAGACAGCTGATGTCGCAGTAAATAAAGTTTTATCAAACGGTGTCACAACTCCGGCAGAAGATGAGATCGGAAGCATTAAAATAATTGCTCCAAGTAATATCACACCTGCAAATCCAAATGCGATCATCTCAAACGATGACATTTTCTTTTTTTTACGGATAAGTTCCGGCATATCAATTCTCCTCTTTTTCTGCTGCTTTCATTTTATTTGTGGAACTGCATATTATAAAGCTTTTCGTAAGTTCCCTTCCTGTCCATCAGTTCTTCATGTGTTCCTGATTCTTCGATACCATCCTCAGATAAAACAATGATCTTCTCTGCGTTTTTGATGGTGGAAAGCCTGTGTGCAATTACAAATGTGGTACGGTTTTTTGCAAGCTTCTCCAATGAATCCTGTACTACTTTTTCACTCTCATTGTCAAGTGCGGAGGTTGCCTCATCAAAAATAAGGATCGGTGGATTTTTAAGGAAAACCCTTGCGATGGACAATCGCTGCTTCTGTCCGCCGGAAAGCTTGATTCCGCGCTGTCCGATGTCCGTCTCATAACCATTTGGAAGCGACATGATAAACTCATGCGCATTGGCGTTTTTCGCTGCCTCGATGACTTCCTCTCTTGTCGCATCCGGTTTTCCGTAACGGATATTGTCAAAAACAGTTCCAACAAAAAGATACACATCCTGCTGCACAATGCCGATGTGGTCGCGCAGACTCTTTAAGGTGAGATCACGCACATCTTTTCCATCGATTTTTACTGCGCCGCCCGTCACGTCATAGAAACGAGGAATGAGGGAACAGAGCGTACTTTTTCCTGCGCCGGAGGAACCGACTAATGCCATGTAAGCCCCCGCCGGAACATTTAAACTGATATGGTTCAACACTTTTTCCGTGTTTTCCTCATACTGGAATGAAACATTTTCAAAAGTAATATCTCCTTTTACATCCTTAAGTTCCACTGCGTCTTTTTTGTCCTCGATATCCGGATGAATGGCGAGGATCTCCTGAAAACGCTCAAACCCGGTATAACCGTTCTGGAACTGCTCTGTGAAATCAATGAGGGTGCGGACCGGATCCGTAAACACACTGATATAGAGCATAAATGTGACAAGGTCGCTGACATCCACACTGCCTTTTGCGATCAGCACCGTACCTGTCAGGATCACACTGACCTGAATGAGTGTCGTAAACGCTCCAAGCCCTGCCTGATAACTTCCCATGTAAAAATAGCTGTTTTTCTTGGCTGCAAGGAAACCGTCATTTCCTTGTTTGAATTTACGGTTTTCAATCTCTTCATTGGCAAAAGATTTTACCACCCGGATACCGGATAAGTTATCCTCGATCTGCGCATTGATGTCTGCGATTTTTACACGGTTCTGTTTGAATGCGAGACGCATTTTTTTATTCAGGACAAATGCATAGATCAGCATGAACGGCAATATTGCAAAGGCTGCAACTGCGAGCATTGGGCTGATGTTCACAAGAATGATCAGTGCTCCGGCAATTTTGATCACGGACAGAATGATATTCTCCGGTCCATGATGCATCAGTTCGCTGATATCAAAAAGATCGGTTGTGATACGGCTCATCAGCTGTCCGACTTTCTGGTCATCATAAAAGGAAAAGGACAGTTTCTGGTAATGTGCGAAAATTTCCGCACGCATGTCATACTCGATTTTCGCTCCCATCACATGTCCATAATTACAAATGTAGAATTTACTGTAACAGTCAACCGCCACCAGCACAAACAGTCCAATGGCAATGTATGCTGCCTGATGCAAAATTTCTGCCGGCTCACGGTACACAAGATTGTAGGTCACATACCGCACGACCAGCGGAATGATCAGGGCAACCGCCGCAGAGAGCGTTGCAAAAAACATGTCTGTCCAGAACACACGCATGTAAGGTTTATAATAGGTGAGCATTTTTTTCATGGTTCCACTTTTTTTCATAAATTCCGGTTCTCCTCTGCATAAGATAAGACTGATACATTCTTTTATGCATCAGTCTCATTCAAATTCATATGATATTATTTTAGACGTAAAGCTGAAATTGTCAAGCTTTTCCCCTACGCCGGATATGCTGCTTATTTTCTCTTTTCAAACCCATACACCCATTTTCCACGCAAAAATAAAGCAAGGAAAATGACCGAACTAATACTCCAGGTCAATGGATACGCCCAGAAGATCACGCGGATATCCGGGATAAAATGAACCGTAACCGTGATATAGCTTACACGGAACAGACACCATACACACAGCATGACGATCATTGGAACCGATGCATTTCCCGAACCACGAAGCACCGCAGCGATGCAGTGGGAAAAAGCCAGCAGAAAATAGAACAATGCAATGGTTCTCGACTGCATAACTCCATAATGTACTACATCCGGTTCACTGTTAAAGGCTGCAATAAGCACCGGTGCGGCTGTATAAATCACAACTCCGATCAATTCTGCAATGATAATCGAACAGAGAACGCCAAATCTCGCTCCTTTTTTTGCACGGTCATACTGCTTTGCACCAAGGTTCTGGCTGACAAAAGTGGTCAGCGCCATCGTAAAACAGGTCACCGGCAGAAACGCAAATCCTTCGATTTTGGAATAAGATCCACATCCCGCCATCGCCATTTTCCCAAATGCATTGATATTTGTCTGCACAAAAACATTCGCAATGGCGATCACAGAATTCTGAAAACCGGACGGCACACCGTTTTGTATGATCTGCCACAGCATCTGGCTGTCAAAACGGATTTTATTTAACTGAAGCCTATATTCTTCTTTTGCTCTCAGAAGATGGATCAGACATAAGAATGCACTTACAAATTGGGAAATCGCTGTTGCCAAAGCGGCTGCACCGACTCCCATCCCCAATCCTGAAATAAAGAAAATATCCAGCACCACATTGATACAGGAAGAAATGATCAGATAAATCAGCGGATGTCTGCTGTCTCCAACCGACTGCAAAATCCCTACAAAAATATTGTACATGATCACTCCGATAGAGCCTGCAAAATAAGTGCGGAAATAGGTGATAGATTCCGGAAGCACCTCTGCGGGTGTTCCCATCAACACCAGGATCTTCGGTGCTAAAAGCATGCCGATCACTGTCAATGCAATTCCTGCTGCAATTCCAAACGCAACCGTTGTGTGGATTGATTTCTCCAGATTTTCCTTGTCTTTCGCTCCATAATATCTGGCAATTACAACACCTGCACCCATTGCGATGCCATTGATAAATCCAACCATCAGAAAAATCAGATTCCCGGATGAGCTGACTGCCGCCAACGCATTGCTGCCGAGATAATTTCCTACGATCAGTGAATCTGCCGTGTTATACAATTGCTGAAACAAATTTCCAAGAAACAGCGGAATCGCAAATAAAATAATTTTTCTGGAAATGCTTCCCTCTGTCATTCTTGTTTTATCTTCTGTTCTCATCATTACTTCCTCGTATCTTTTTCTGCTCTACGCTCTGACTCTAATAATAGGTACTATCTATAGTATAGTTTTTTTCGTGTAAAATCAACAAGTTTTGAGGATTATAAGAGATTTGGATTGAACAAAATCTTGAGTTACATAACTAATGCTGCTCCATATAATCAATAAATTCCGTTGTCTTAGACCAGTACTTAATCCCCCAATTTTCAAAATTCCATTCATCCATGTAATTGTTACATTCATAGTCAATATACTCTTTTAATATTCTTTCATTTGCTACATCAATGTCTAACATTCTTGGAATTCTGATTCCTGTCTGCAACAGTCTGTTATAATCATTTTGTTCTGCTTCGATTTTATTGCCAAATGAGTAATATTCACATGGCTCATGGTGTATCTGTTTTAACACATAAAATTTACCTTCCCGTTCTGCCAAATAGGAATAACCACCTTTTCCATGTCCTAATAACTTCACAATTTTATATTCTTTCTGATTAACATTCATAACATCCTGCATTATCGTCCCCCCTGTTTATTCGGCAAAGTATATTCCTTGAATCCGACCACTAACGTAGCGTCAGGCTTTTGCATTGCAATTAACATTGTGTTGTTAAAGCTGTAATTATGAAATTTTGACATGGTATTCAGATAAATCTTGTACTTCTCGCTTTCAAAAAGTTCCTTGATACCCTACTCCAACTTCTCCGTTATTTCCTGTACTTTCTGTTTTTCTGTTTTAGCGTCTGCCATTGTTTTTGTTTCTTAATTGTCTGTTTCTATGCTATTAAATTTCTCCCTTTTCGGAAAAGTGTTTCTGATATTACTTAACCCAAACTATCCTGTTATTTATACATTTTAAGAAGTTAATGCAATTTGAGCTATTGATTTGCTTGGATATGATAAAGATTAGTTTTGCTGACTGGATTGAAATTGAGTTTAGGTTTAAAACATAATAAAAGCTATCCAATTTTTTTGACCGGGTAGCCTTTGTAAAATTTATTCTGCTGGAACTTCTGTGGCTGTGAGTGATATATACTCTGAAAAAATGGCATTTACCACAGCTTTCCTTTCGTCATCCAGTGATAAATAGTTCTGATTTACATTATCGTTGAATGTACCACAATCGGAATGATATTTGTATGTTTCTTCGTTGATTGTAATTTCAATGTTGCTTAAACAATCAGTTGTACCTTCTGTATTCCATGCATCACCACATAATATATTAGATATAGTTCTGATATCCTCATTTTCAGTGATGTTCGCATTTTCTCCTGTGAAAACATTATGAATACTTACTACTGCAACTGGGTCTATCATAAGTTCACTACTGGCCAGGACTTTTTCTGTTGCAAAAACCCACCATTTTTCATTCATATTAATCTCGATTATGCCTTCTTGTGAACCATATTGATATCCATAGCCTGTACCAAAGTTAGATTGATTGTCTTTTGTTGGCTTTTCACTTCCGTCTACTTCTGACGTAATCTCTCCATCCATAACACCACAACGGGCTTCTACTGTACTTTCATGACCTGTGTCAATATATAACTCGCCATTTACCATGACCATAGGAATTAAATCCCATTGTTCTGCTTCTTTGACAACTTTGATACCGTAAACCTCTGTTATCTGTGCTGGATAACTTTCTGCAATTTCTCCGTTATATGCTATTTCAATAATGTCACCAACATTTGGTTGTGGAGCAGTACCTATGTTTTTCATTGGTACTGTAATCAGATCTGCATTGTTTAATTCTTGACTACCCTCTACTGGTTCTACTAAAAAATAATTATCACGAATTTCAAGAATGGTTGCTTCAAAAATAGTGTTATTTTCTTCACCTATTCCACTTGGTCTGAGCCATTGACCTGTTTCTTCATCTTTCACTAAAATCAACTCGTAACCTCCCTCCGGTCTGTTAAAATAAATTTCTGTATCATCCGAAGTAAGCTCTAATTGGAAGCTATGCTCTGCTCCAATCGGACTGTTTATTCCACCAAATGTCGAAAAAAATGTAAGATAATGTGGTTTTACTCCACTTCCATTGTCTTTAAATCCTCTGATATATCCTGTAGATGTTGGAATTCCTACATCAAGCGTGATCTCCGTTCCATCCTCTGATACAGAGTAATCAACTAATACGACATCCATTCTTTTTTGAAAACCTGTGCCAATAAAGAATAGAGCTACTAATACAGCTAAAATTACAATTACTGCAATTATTCTTTTTTTCATAATCAAACACCTCCATTGATTTGGTGAAATTTCAAACAAATTCGTTTTTAAATTAACCTTAATGTAGATTTATACATCAAAAATGCAGAATTATACATGTTTTTCATTCAGACACACCATTTCGAAAGGGGAGTTAAATTTTTATTGAACCGATAGCCGACTCCCCAAACAGTCTGTATATAGGTTGGCTTGCTTGGGTTATCCTCTATCTTCTCCCGAATATTACGGATATGGCTCATGACGATGTTGTAATCACCGGAATATGATTCTTTCCACACAATGTCATAAATCCGTTCCTTGCTGAACACTATTCCCGGATGCTTTGCAAGAAGCTTGAAAATCTCAAACTCCGTATACGTAAGCTCAATCTCCTGATTTTCCCGAATAATCACCCGTTGAACCTCTGCTCGTGTCAAGTAAGAAACAAAAAAAAATTAATTTTTTTTATCAATGGGGAACCTTTAGCAAGATTCCCCATGTTACTTCTTTATAATTTTGTTTTCTCGCTATTACTACTGATTATACCATCATCCAGCCTGAAAGTCATCAAAGTTCCATCTGATTTCAATATG
>ENA-ORUO01000645-ORUO01000645.1-human-gut-metagenome-genome-assembly--contig:-NODE-645-length-41318-cov-67.116230_pt1 | contig 41318 bp, 36 predicted proteins | sample MGYA00242082_ERZ509215 | MGnify/ENA primary metagenome ERZ509215 (study PRJEB26280, sample SAMEA2338829) | human gut metagenome | biome: human gut; feature: human-associated habitat; material: faeces... | reverse complement strand
TTTTATTGCTTATTATCCGCACCCAAAAAGTTGCATTTATAAGTTGAACTCAAGCTATATATTCTTTTATTAAAGCAATTAGTGCAAATGATATTATTCATTTACATACTTCTTCACCAAAATTGAGAGTCTTTTTTGCTATATGTTGTTTAGTACAACATAAAATTTCATTGATAACATATCATGGAGATTTGGGACGTTTTCATTTTGTAATGAATTGCTTGGATTTTTATTCTGTCAAGTTGTGCACCTATCCTATTGTGATAAATAATCATAGTCTGAAGGTGGCAATCAAGTATAATTCTAAAGCTACTTTGTTATCAGCTTATATACCCTCTATTGAGGAGCCTGATTTAGAAAATGGGATGAAATCCGAACTTGTAATATTACGAACGAAGTGCTCTTTTGTATGTATAACAAATGCTTATAATTACTCTTTAGATAAATATGGTCAAGAAATTTATGGAGTATCGGAATTAATAGCTTTTTTTTCTGAAAGACCAAGCTGGGGATTAGTTATTTCAGATCCTTCGGGGACGTATAAAAAGAAAAATTATTTATTGCCTAAAAATATTCTAATATTAGATAGTCCTCATTCATTTCAAAAAGTGTTTGACTATGCGGATTGTTTTATTCGCTATACTTCAACAGATGGAGATAGTTTGTCTATACATGAAGCTTTAGATTTTGGATTAAGTGTAGTAGCCACTGATGTAGTAGATAGACCACATGGAGTATATACAGTGAAACGAAATGATATGGATGAATTGTTTATTGTATTAAAGAATCTTTCAAAATTGAAGAATGAAAGGAAGCATGTAATGCTAAATCTGAAAGGTTTAGCATTAATTCAATTCTATGATAAAATTATTGCAGAATTAAAATAGAGAATATTATTATTGGTGTATAGTTGATTATGAGACAGATTATTCAAGATATGAAATCGGGGCAGACTATACTTGAAGAAGTACCTGTACCACAAGTGAAATCGGGAAGTGTATTAATTAAAACCTCTTGCTCGTTAGTGTCTTTGGGAACAGAACGTATGCTTGTAGAGTTTGGGAAAGCTAGTCTGATAGATAAAGCTCGCCAGCAACCGGATAAGGTAAAGCAAGTTTTGGATAAGATAAAAACTGATGGAGTACAACCTACAATAGAAGCTGTATTTAATAAATTGGGACATCCCTTACCATTGGGCTATTGTAATTCTGGTACGGTAGTTGCTATAGGAAATGGAGTAACAGAGTTTAAGGTTGGTGATAGAGTCGCTTCTAATGGGCAACATGCTGAATATGTATGTGTTCCAAAGAATTTAGTAGCTAAGATACCGGAAAATGTATCGGATGAGGAAGCTGCTTTTACGGTAATAGGTTCTATTGGATTACAAGGTATCCGTTTAATTAATCCACAATTGGGTGAGACAGTAGTTGTGATAGGTTTGGGATTGATAGGTTTAATAGCGGCTCAACTGTTGCAAGCCAATGGTTGTAGAGTAATTGGTATAGATTTTGATGAGGAAAAAGTACAGTTAGCAAGAGAAAAAAATATTATTGGTATTAATCCTACAAAAGGTACAGATCCCGTAAAGTATGTGTTGGAAGAAACCGCATCTTATGGTGCGGATGCTATTCTGATAACAGCATCAACAAAAACAGATGAGGTAATACATCAAGCTGCGGAGATGTCAAGAAAAAAAGGGCGTATTGTACTTGTTGGAGTTATTGGCTTAGGTCTTCGCAGAGATGATTTTTATAAAAAAGAATTGTCATTTCAGGTATCTTGCTCTTATGGTCCAGGACGTTATGATGACGATTATGAGAATAGAGGAATAGATTATCCGTTACCTTTTGTTCGTTGGACTGAAAAACGAAACTTTGAGACTGTTTTGCAAGCCATAGCTATGGGGAGGATTGATGTAAAATCTTTGATAACAGAAGAGGTAAAATTAGATAATTATAAGGAAATATATGGTGACATGCGAAAGCATGGTTCAATAGCTTCTATTATAAAATATCCGAGTGATAGCAAAATGCGTACAGTAGTTGAAGTCACATCATTAAATTTCACAGGAACGAAAGGACAAATTGGAATTATTGGAGCTGGGAACTTTACCTCAGCCACAATGCTTCCAGCTTTAACTAAATCAAAGGCATGTATTCGTTATATTGCAAGTGCGCAAGGATTATCCGCAAAGATCTTGGCAAAAAAAGTTGGTGCAAAAAGAGCGACTTCTGATTATCATGAGATTCTGAAAGACGATGTAGTAGATTTAGTTATGATAACTACCCGGCATAATCTTCATGCTCCAATGGTTTTGGATGCGTTATATGCTGGTAAGCATGTATTTGTTGAGAAACCATTGTGCTTAAATCAAAAAGAACTGGGTGAAATAGTCACTGCATATCAAATGGCGCAAAAAAATGGAGTAACGTTGACTGTTGGTTTCAATAGGCGTTTCTCTTCATTTGCAGTAAAAATGAAAGAACTTGCAGGAAAGGGAGTGAAGAATATAATAGCTACTATGAATGCGGGCTTTATTCCTTCTGAAGTATGGGTACATGATCTAAAAACGGGTGGTGGACGTATAATTGGTGAAGCTTGTCATTTCATAGATTTATGTTCGTTCCTCACTGATAGCATCGTTACTTCGGTGTGTATGAATGCAATGGGTGAAAATCCTGAAGAGAATACTGATAATGCAAGTATTTTATTAAGATATAAAGATGGGTCTAATGCAGTGATAAATTATTTTGCAAATGGAAGTAAGTCTTATTCAAAAGAACGTGTGGAAATATATACTCAAGAAAAAACTTTGGTTCTAGATAATTGGAGGGAACTGAAAGGATACGGTTGTAAAGGATTTACTAAAATGAAGAAAAGTATGGATAAAGGACATACGACTCAATTTTCTTTGTTAAATGAAAGAATGTTAAGAGGAGGAGAAGCTTTGATTCCTTTTTGTTCTATAATCAATACAACAAAAGCATCTTTTGCTTGTATTGAAAGTTTGAAACTGAATAAATGGATTGAAATAGAGCCTTGAGAAAAAATAATCTCATGAAGAAATTTTATTTGTATATTCAATTACTTCGTAATATGGGAATGAGATACTTTTTATTTCGTTGTCAATATGAATTGCGACGTAGAAGTGGTGTGCTAAAAATAAAATATCCAGTTTTTTTGGAAAATGAAGCATATTTATCGTTAGACGATTGGAGAAAGTGTGTTATTCCATTTTTGTTTTCAGATAGAAAAGATGTAGTAATAAAAGATGTCAATATTACATCTCTGTCTGAAAGAGTGAGACGAATGCAAGATGGGGAGTACTGTTTTTTTTCTTCCCTTTGGTATAATCTTGGTAAGGATTATGATTGGTTGACAAATCCTGATACAAATTATAAATATAATGTTTCAAAGCATTGGACAGAAATTGAAGATTTTATACCTGAAATCGGGGATATTAAATACGTATGGGAAAAGTCTCGTTTCTCATTTCTTTATGATATTATTCGATATGATCAAAAAACAGGCAAAAGTCATGCAAGTTTTGTTTTTACTCAAATAATAGATTGGATTCATCAAAATCCTCTGAATTGTGGTCCTAATTATAAATGTAGCCAAGAGATTTCTTTACGCATTTTGAATTGGGTTTTTGCTCTTTATTACTATCGGACAGATAAAGCATTGACTGAAGAAGTTTTTGACTTGCTTATTAGGTCGATTTATGGACAAATGAAGCACGTTCGTACGAATATTAATTTTTCAAGAATTGCGGTTCGCAATAATCATGCCATAACAGAGACATTGACCTTATATCTAATAGGCCTATTGTTTCCTCAATTTCCAGACGCTAAAGAGTGGAAAGAAAAAGGAAAGAAATGGTTTGAGGAAGAAATCAAATATCAAATAGCGGAGGATGGTACATTTTTACAGTTTAGTATGAACTACCACCGGGTTGTTGTTCAATTACTCACTTTGGCTATAGCGGTTGCAGACAATAATGGTGAATTATTTTGTAAAGAGGTGTATGAGCGGAGTTATCAATCATTGAACTTTTTGTACCAATGCCAAGATGAATTAAGTGGGTATTTACCAAATTATGGTGCAAATGATGGGGCTTTATTTTTTAGATTGAATGATTGTGATTATAGAGATTATCGTCCACAGTTAGATGCTTTACATTTTTTGTTGACTAAGCAAAATCTATATGCTATTACTTTTGAAGATAGAGATTGGTTCTATAACAGAAAGAATTTAAAGCGTTGTCTGTATCCTAAAATTGAAAGAAAGCAGGGGAATGTCACATTTAAGAATGGAGGCTATTATATTATAAGGGAGAAAGATGTCTTGACTTTTATAAGATGTGGAAAGTATAAAGAACGTCCTTCGCAAGCTGATAATTTGCATATAGATATTTGGTATAAAGGTGAAAATATATTGTTAGATGGGGGATCATATAAATACAATACAGAAAAGAAATATATAAAATATTTTATGGGAACAGAATCTCATAATACTATTATGCTTGATAATTTAGACCAAATGCTTAAGGGAGAGAGATTTGTTTGGTATAACTGGTCGCAAGCATTAGATGCATCACTCTATGAAACAGAAATATCCTATATTTTTGAAGGAAAAGTAGCCTGTTTTTCATATTTAGGTAAAGACATAATACACTATAGGAAATTAATAAAGCGGAAGAATGAATTGGTTTGGATATGTGTAGACATAATAGAGCATAAGCCGAACGCAATGTTTATGCGGCAGCTATGGCATACAAACTGTAAAAATTTAGATATTAATGCAGAAGGGCTTAATTATTCTATAAAAGAAAATTATTGTGCTAATTACTATGGAATAAAAGAAAAATGTAATGAAATAGTAATACAGACAAAAGATAATGAAATAAAAACTACAATTAGATTAATATAAAATATGAAAATTCTATATTTTCATCAACATTTTACGACTCCTACTCAAGCTGGTGGTACACGTTCGTATGAGTTAGCGCAACGTTTAATAGCAAAAGGGCATTCGGTCTGTATGGTTTGCGGTGAAACGGCAAAGCTAAGTCTACCGGAAACTAATGTGAAAGGAATTCATCAAGGGATGATAGATGGCATAAGAGTTATTCAAATAGCACTACCATATTCTAATAAAGATGGGATTGATAAGAGGGCTTGGACTTTTTTGAAATTTGCTTGGAGAGGAATTTCAATAGCTTTAAAAGAGGATTACGATTTGCTTTTTGCGACCTCAACACCTCTTACGGCAGGTATTCCAGGAATTGTAATGAAATTATTTAGAAAGAAGAAATTTGTTTTTGAGGTCCGGGATTTATGGCCCGAATTGCCTAAAGCTTTGGGTATGAGGAACCCTTTTTGGTTATGGGGCATGAGTGCTTTGGAATGGTTGAGTTATCATTGTGCAGATGCTTGTATAGGGCTTTCTCCTGGTATTTGTGTGGGGATAAAAAAAAGAAGCCAGATTAATAAACCTATAGCAATGATTCCTAATGGATGTGATTTAGAAATTTTCAAACCATCCTTACGTGATAATTTGTTGTTAGAAGGAGTAAAACCTACAGATAAAGTGGTTATCTTTACAGGAGCGCATGGGGTTGCGAATGGTTTAGATGCTATTTTAGATGCAGCTGCTGTTTTAAAGGATATGGGAAGAGATGATATTGTGCTGGTATTTGTTGGAGATGGTAAAGTGAAACCGCATTTGATGGAACGAGCTCGAAAAGAGCAGTTGGATAATTGTAAATTCTATGCACCTATGCCTAAAACAGAATTAAATAAGTTGGTTGCTTCTGCTGATGTAGGTTTAATGGTTTTGGCCAATGTTCCAGCTTTCTATTATGGTACCTCTCCTAATAAATTCTTTGATTATATATCGTCAGGGTTACCTGTCTTGAATAATTATCCTGGGTGGCTTGCTGATATGATTAAAGAAAATCATTTGGGTGTTGTTGTTACTCCTAATGATGCTAAAGCATTTGCAGTTGGATTGATAAGTTTATTGGATAATGAAGATTACAGAGTATCTTGTGGTAAAAATGCCAGGTGTTTTGCTGAATCCCATTTTTCGAGGGCACAGCTAGGAAATGAATTCGTTTCATTTTTAGAATCAGTTGTTGAGTGATTTTGATTTGAGATAAGGTACGGGAAGCATGGCTATCATAGATTTGTAAGTACATTTTTTAGTATGTATTCTTCTTTTTTCAAGAGATTGATAGATCTTATCATTGTATTCTGTATGTTGGCTATTATTGGGCCAATATTATTTCTTATTACTTTATGGCTACATTTTGCTAATAAAGGAGCGGGAGCATTTTTTACTCAAGAACGCCCTGGAAGAAATGGTAAGATATTCAAAGTTATCAAATTCAAAACGATGACTGATGAACGAGATGTGAATGGTGATTTATTACCGGACGAGCAGCGCTTGACGAAGGTGGGAAAGTTGATTCGTTCTACTTCTGTAGATGAATTACCGCAATTAATAAATGTGTTGAAAGGTGATATGGCTTTAATTGGTCCTCGTCCTTTGCTTCCTCAATATCTTCCTCTGTATAATAAAGAGCAAGCACGTAGACATGAAGTTCGTCCCGGTATTACGGGCTGGGCACAAGTGAACGGACGTAATGCTATTAGTTGGGCAAAAAAGTTTGAGCTGGATGTTTGGTATGTAGATCATTGCTCTTTTATACTTGATTTGAGAATCATTGTTTTAACAATTAAGAAAGTGTTTGTAAGAGAAGGGATCAGCTCTGAGACTTCGGCAACAATGGAGCCTTTTACTGGAAATAACTAATCCTTTAGATAAATGTATTTATATGGTGCCAGTGGTCATGCAAAAGTGATCATTGATATTCTTCGTGCTAATCATGAGCCTATTGAAGCATTATTTGATGATAGTGAAAAGCTTTATCAACTTCTTAATTATCCCGTATTACATTCGGGAGAAGTCCGAGGTCCATTGATTATCAGCATAGGAAATAACAGTGTTAGGAAGAAAATAGCAGAGGGAGTGAACGTTATTTTTGGTAAAGCCTTTCATCCTTCGGCTATAATTTCAGAAGAAGCTAAAATAGATGTGGGTACAGTAGTGATGCAAGGAGCAATAATACAGTCTGAAGTCAAAATAGGCAAGCATTGTATAATTAATACTGGTGCTTCAGTTGATCATGAATGTATCTTAAATGATTTTGTCCATATTTCTCCGCATTGCACGCTTTGTGGCAATGTAGAAATAGGGGAAGGTACATGGATTGGTGCAGGTTCAACTATCATTCCTGGTGTGAAGGTTGGGAAATGGAGCGTTGTTGGTGCTGGTTCGGTCGTAACGAAAGATATTCCAGATGGGGTATTGGCTGTGGGAAATAGGTGTAAGATTATTAAAAATATAGTTTTATAAATCACATATATTTTATGGACAAACGAATTTATCTTTGCCTAGCTCACATGAGTGGCAAGGAGCAGGACTTCATACGCGAAGCTTTCGATACAAACTGGGTTGTTCCACTCGGTCCGAATGTAAATGGCTTTGAACAGGATTTGGAGACTTTTGTAGGTGAGAATAAACATGTGGTGGCTTTGTCTGCCGGTACGGCTGCTGTACATCTGTCACTTTTAGCATGCGGTGTAGGCGTGGGTGATGAAGTAATGGTACAAAGTTTTACGTTCTGCGCATCATCCCATCCTGTGACTTATCTGGGGGCTACTCCTGTATTTGTAGATTCTGAAGAGGATACATGGAATATGGATCCTCAACTGCTTGATATGGCAATAGCTGACCGTATTGCCAAGACAGGTAAGAAGCCGAAGGCTATTGTGCCGGTTTATCTGTATGGCATGCCTGCCAAACTGGATGAAATAATGGCTGTTGCCGATAAATATGATATTCCGGTGATAGAGGATGCCGCCGAAGGTTTTGGAAGTCGGTACAAAGGTCGGATGTGTGGTACTTTTGGCAAATTTGGGGTGCTTTCATTCAACGGTAATAAGATGATCACCACCTCGGGTGGCGGTGCATTGATCTGTCCGGATGCTGAGAGTAAGAAGGAAATCATGTTCTATGCTACACAGGCCCGCGAGGCATATCCTTATTATCAGCACGAACGTATCGGTTACAATTATCGTATGAGTAATATTTGTGCCGGTATCGGTCGCGGCCAGATGACTGTGGCTGCTGATCATATCAATCATCATAAGGTAGTTTGCTCGCTTTATCAGGAGTTGTTGAAAGATGTAAAGGGGATTAGGTTACATGTCAATCCTTCTGCGGATTATGACAGCAACTATTGGTTGAATACGGTATTGTTGGATGAGGGACTACATGTAGTAGGCGAGGAGCATGCTTATGAGGAGAAGGTTCAGGGCGTTGTTGGCGGTGCTGCAGGTGTTACACATGAGGTTTGCTCTGCGCATACGGCTTGTGAACCTAATCTTAATGTGGAGGCAATGCGTGTATGGCTTGACAGGTCTGGTATTGAAAGCCGTCCTCTTTGGAAACCCATGCATAAGCAACCTGTTTATAAGGATACCCCTGCTTATACGAATGGGGTTAGTGAACAGTTATTTAAACAGGGTTTGTGTTTGCCGAGTGGCCCGATGGTGACTGAAGATGATGTACGATATATTGTTGCGAAGATGAAAGAGGGGATGGTAGGTTAAGTCTGATAATATGGCTATCTATCAAAATAAAACAGGAGATGTGCTATTGGGGGTACACATCTCCTGTTTTTATTATTTAGTTTCTGAATATCAATCCATTTTTCGTGGCATTTGCATCCACAGTAATGGGCTTGTTGCGGTCTACTTCCTGCGACAATAGTTTTTTGGACAGGTCGTTCAGCAAGTAGTGCTGTATGGCACGTTTTACCGGGCGGGCGCCGAATTCAGGGTCATATCCTGCATTGGCAAGGAAGTCTATGGCGGCATCAGTCAATTCAAGTTCTACACCATTACCGGACAGCATTTTCTGCACACTCTTGATTTGGAGTACAACGATCTGTTTGATTTCCGTTTCCGTCAGTGGCAGGAACATGATGGTTTCGTCGATACGGTTCAGAAATTCCGGACGGATGGTCTTCTTCAACATATTCATTACCTCCTTTTTGGTCTCTTCCACAATTTCTTCTTTGTTAGAACCATTCAGCTTTTCCATTTGGCTTTGAATGTATCCGCTTCCCATGTTGGAGGTCATGATGATAATGGTGTTCTTGAAGTTCACAGTACGTCCCTTATTATCCGTCAAACGTCCGTCGTCCAACACTTGCAGTAAGATGTTGAATACATCCGGATGGGCTTTCTCGATTTCATCGAACAACACGACAGAGTAGGGCTTGCGACGAACGGCTTCCGTCAACTGACCACCTTCATCATATCCTACGTATCCCGGAGGCGCTCCGACCAAACGGGAGACGCTGTGCTTCTCTTGATACTCGCTCATGTCGATACGTGTCATCATCGTTTCGTCATCGAACAGGAATTCGGCAAGCGCTTTGGCAAGCTCCGTCTTGCCCACACCGGTAGTGCCGAGGAAGAGGAACGAACCGATAGGACGTTTGGGATCTTGCAATCCTGCGCGGCTGCGGCGTACGGCATCGGATACGGCTTCAATGGCTTCGTCCTGACCGATGACCCGTTGGTGTAACTCGTCTTCCAGATGCAGCAGCTTATCCTTTTCGCTCTGCAACATCTTGCTTACCGGTATGCCTGTCCAGCGGGAAACTACATCGGCAATATCTTCGGCATCGACTTCTTCTTTAATCATAGCCTTGTCACCTTGCATTTCGTGCAACTTTTGTTGCGTTTCTTCAATTTCTTGGTTCAGGGCTTGCAGTTTGCCATAACGTATTTCGGCAACCTTTCCGTAATCACCTTCACGTTCCGCTTTGTCGGCTTCAAACTTCAGGTTCTCTATCTCTATCTTGTTTTGCTGAATCTTGTTGACCAGCGTTTTTTCGCTTTGCCACTTTGCTTTATAGGATTTTTCCTGTTCTTTCAGTTCTGCAAGTTCTTTACCGATTTGTTCCAGTTTGGGCCGGTCGTTTTCACGTTTAATGGCTTCGCGTTCAATCTCCAGCTGCTTGATCTTACGTGAAATCTCATCTAACTCTTCCGGTACGGAATCTACTTCCATACGGAGCTTGGCAGCAGCTTCATCCATTAGGTCGATAGCCTTGTCCGGTAGAAAACGGTCGGTGATGTAGCGGTTGCTCAGTTCTACAGCGGCGATAATGGCATCATCTTTAATCCGCACGTGGTGGTGATTTTCGTAACGTTCTTTCAAACCACGAAGAATGGAAATGGTGCTCAACGTATCCGGTTCGTTTACCATGACAATTTGAAAACGGCGTTCTAACGCTTTATCCTTTTCAAAGTATTTCTGATACTCATCAAGGGTGGTGGCGCCAATGCTCCGCAATTCTCCGCGTGCCAGGGCCGGTTTCAGAATGTTGGCGGCATCCATGGCCCCTTCTCCCTTACCGGCACCTACCAATGTGTGGATTTCATCGATGAACAGGATGATATCCCCTTCCGATTTCTTCACTTCATTGATGACTGCTTTCAGACGTTCTTCGAATTCACCTTTATATTTGGCTCCTGCAACCAGTGCGCCCATGTCCAGTGAATATACCTGTTTGTTTTTTAGGTTTTCGGGTACGTCACCTCGTAGTATACGGTGGGCAAGACCTTCTACAATCGCTGTTTTACCTGTACCCGGCTCGCCTATCAATATAGGGTTGTTTTTGGTACGGCGGCTCAGGATTTGCAACACCCGGCGGATCTCCTCGTCACGTCCGATTACAGGATCCAGTTTACCGCTTCGAGCTGCTTCGTTCAGGTTAATGGCATACTTCTCCAATGATTGATAAGTGTCTTCACTGGACTGTGACGTTACTTTTTCGCCTTTTCGTAATTCATTGATTGCATTTCGCAATTCTTTTTCCGTCATTCCGGCATCTTTGAGGATTGTGGAAGCGGTGCTCTTTACATTGAGCAAAGCCAGCAGAATGGGTTCCAATGAAACAAACTCGTCGTTCATCTCTTTAGAGTACTGGGTGGCTTTTTGAAAGACTTCGTTCGTTTCGCGACTTAGATAAGGTTCTCCACCTGATACTTTAGGTAATGAATCTATTTGCTTGTCAAGTACAAGTGCGATTTGCTGTCCGTTCATTCCTAATTTCTGGAAGATGAAGTTGGTGACATTTTCGCCCACTTTCATTACGCTCTGAAGCAGGTGTACGGGTTCAATGGCTTGTTGCCCCCGCGTTTGCGTCAGGTTTACAGCCGTTTGTACGGCTTCTTGCGCTTTGATAGTAAAGTTGTTAAAGTTCATATTTTGTTCTCCTTTCTATTTTTATCAGATTCATAACACCTGAACGGGCGCAAAAGATTTGCCAGTGGCAGAAATGTGACAAAAAATCAGTTAATAGAAGAGAATGAATGTCAAAATGTCTGATTTATGACAAATGGCTTTTATCTGCAAAACTTTTTGTACCTTTACTCCCGCAATAAACATGTAATTATGGAGAATACTCGAATAAAACTTTCCGAAACGGTAATGGTGATAGATGCAGCCTACCTGAATTTTGTTATAAATGACTTGAAAAAGTATTTTGAACCGTTGCTGGGCCGTTCTTTACAGAGGGCTGACTTGGCACTATTTACCATGTGTCTGGCAATGGATGCCGGGGTGAAAGAGGGGAGTAATGATGTGCAAATACTTTTGGTGTATGATGAGCAGTCCGGGAAGCTGGAAGATTGTTTGCCGTCCGATTTGAAAAGTGAATTGGATGGGATGGCTTTCAAAGGTCCCTTAGGGGAATTTTGTTTTATGGCTGTGTCTTCAGAAGGGTTTGTATCCCGAGGGGAGTTGTATCTTGATTTATTGCATATAGTCTTGAATTCCGCCGAGGTGAAAAAGTTGATTGTCGTGCCTTTTAATGAAGAGTATGGTGAGGAAGTTGAAAATGTACTGAAAGAGTCGGCAGTAGAAAGTGCAGGACAAAAAGGAAATGCAAAAGACATTGTTTTTTTCCGGATGGAAAAGCCGGTAACTCCGGTTGCTTACCGTTGGGAGATTTTGGGATATCCGTTGATGTCGGCGTTAGGTATAAGGAGTGAGGATTTGCAGAATAATTAATTGTTCTAATTCATTGTAACGTGAGTGATTTTCGTTTAAAAGTGTTCCAGTCTGTTGCGAAGAACCTGAGCTTTACGAAAGCTTCGCAAGAATTGTTTGTCAGCCAGCCTGCAATAACCAAGCATATACAAGAACTGGAAGCCGCTTATCAAACTCGTCTGTTTGACCGGCAAGGTAGCAGAATTTCGTTGACTGAGGCAGGCAAATTGCTTTTGGAACACTGTGAACGAATTCTGGAAGATTATAAACGGCTGGAATATGAAATGCATTTGCTGCATAATGAGTACACCGGCGGTTTGAAGCTGGGGGCCAGTACTACTGTTGCCCAGTATGTATTGCCGCCTTTGCTCGCCAGTTTTATCGGTAAGTTTCCTCATGTTAATTTGTCGTTGCTGAACGGCAATTCCAGAGAGATAGAGGCTGCTTTGCAGGAACATCGCATTGACTTGGGATTTGTTGAAGGCGTGTTTCGTTTGCCTAATATCAAATATACCACTTTTTTGAAAGACGAGTTGGTGGCGGTGGTCCGTACGGGTAGTAAACTTGCCATCGGGGAGGAGATAACTCCCGAGGAACTGTTGCATCTGCCTTTAGTGCTTCGCGAAAGAGGTTCGGGGACATTGGATGTCTTCGAGCGCGCTTTGCAACAACATAATATAAAGTTATCCTCTTTGCAGGTTTTGATGTATTTGGGAAGTACGGAAAGTATCAAGTTGTTTTTGGAGCATACGGATTGTTTAGGGATTGTTTCCATCCGTTCCATTACTCGTGAACTGTATTCAGGGCAATTGCGTGTTGTTGAAATTAAGGATATGCCTATGTTGCGCGACTTTAGTTTTGCGCAACCTCAGGGACAGGAAAGCGGCTTGGCGCAAGTATTCATGCAGTTTGCAATGCATTATAACAATAAATTATAGTGTATAAGTAGAAACGATTGGTGTGATTGAGGAAAGAAGCCTACCTTTGCGCCCGGAAAAATAATAATAAAAATAAAGAATATGGCTTCAACTCGAACATTTGCAAAAAGTGTTAATCTGCCTTTTTTGCAGGACAACAACAAAATTATTTACGTTTCACTTCTTATCATTCTTTCTTTCTTCCTATTTCTTGATTATATTCCGGGAATGCATGCTTATTCCGCTTGGGTTACTCCACCGGTAGCTTTATTCCTTGGTCTGGCGTTTGCTTTGCTATGCGGACAGGCACATCCTAAGTTTAATAAAAAAACGTCCAAGTATCTGTTGCAGTATTCGGTAGTAGGATTGGGATTCGGCATGAACTTGCAGGCTTCACTTGCTTCCGGTAAGGAAGGAATGGAATTTACGATTATCTCTGTGATAGGTACGTTACTTATCGGTTGGGTCATTGGTCGTAAGTTTTTGAAAGTGGATCGTGATACTTCCTATCTGATCAGTTCGGGTACGGCTATTTGTGGTGGTAGTGCTATTGCTGCTGTGGGGCCGGTGCTGAAAGCAAAAGATAGTGAAATGTCTGTGGCTTTGGGTACGATTTTTATCTTGAATGCAGTGGCTTTGTTTATATTTCCTGCAATAGGGCATGCCTTGAATATGAGTCAGCAAGAGTTTGGTACATGGGCTGCTATTGCTATCCATGACACCAGTTCGGTGGTTGGTGCAGGTGCTGCCTATGGTGAAGAAGCTCTGAAGATTGCCACTACTATCAAACTGACTCGTGCTCTTTGGATTATTCCATTGGCAATCGCGACTTCATTTATTTTTAAGAGTAAGGGACAAAAGATTAGCATTCCTTGGTTTATCTTCTTCTTTGTTTTGGCAATGATTGTCAATACCTATGTGCTGAGCCTTTCAGAAACAGGTATGTTGATTGGTGCGGGAATCAATAGTATTGCCCGTAAAACATTGACAATAACTTTATTCTTTATCGGCGCTTCCTTGTCGCGTGATGTCCTGAAAGCAGTAGGGGTTAAGCCGCTTGTACAAGGTATATTGCTGTGGATAGTTATTAGTTTCAGTACACTGGTTTATATTTATTGGTTTTGATGTAAAGCTGTGATGGTTTGAGGAGGCAGGATGGTATATTCTTTTTGCATCCCTTGAATCTCTTGATTGGTTGCATATACAAATACACATCTCGTTATCGCCGGGATGTGTATTTCTTTTATGTATCCCGCCCAACTACGCCGAACCGGAACCAGTGGAACATAAGTGATATAGCCTTGTTGCTCCAGTTTCTTTTTAGTACTCAGTTCGGCGTGCGGACCAGTCAGTACGATATACCACAAATGTGGTTTATCTAAGTGATTGATAATATATTGGAAAGTCATAGTTAGTTGTCTTGTGTTACTATAAAATTAAATGTGTGATAGAATGGCGGTTCGTTCCCGATTTTTATTGGCAGAATGATGGTAGCGGAAGTTTTTTGTCCCTTTCTAATACTTCTTTTATTGTATATTTTGCCAATACCTTTTCCTGTAATTAGATTGGATGCAGTAATTGCTCGGTTTATTTCATGATTGCTATTGATGCTTTCCATGGGAAGTTTGCCCGTTGTAGAGGGGTAGAAACTGACGCCTGATGCTCTTCCGTTGATAATGAAGTTGGCTTTTTCCCAATTGAGCCATATTGTTTCATTGGTATTGTTTTTGACGGTAACTTTCCATGCATTGCTACTCGGAATGAATTGATAAGTTACATTTTCTTTGATATATTCTAATATACCTTGATGATTCTCATACGTTTTAAATGAAATACAACATTTTTCATTGTCAACATATTGGGCATGCGATAATGTGGGAAACAAAAATGACAGTAGAATAATGAGATGATGTTCCCGCTTATATTTTTGATAGTCAAAGTAAGCCCATATAAGGATGGTTAGTATACAAATAGGTATTGCAATGAGAATATAAATAGTCAATGTCATAGCTTATATGTATTATCTTTTTTATTTATGTGAATATGTGGCAAAAATATCATAATTTAATTGATAAAACAAATAAATTATGTATTAATTCAAACAAATAATCAGATAAATTATTATTCAAGTAGTTTTAGCCTGACTAATTAATTCGTATCTTCATAGAAATGGAAAAGAGTAATATATATATTGGCGAGATTATCAGGAATGTCATGGCTGATAATCAGGTTACTAAGGCTGAACTTGCAAGGAGACTGGGAGTTAGACCTCAGAGTGTCGATTATATGTTGACACGAAAAAGTATTGATACTGATACTTTATATAACGTCTCGCGAGCGTTGAATTATGATTTTGCCATGCTATACTCTTTGCGTGAAGGACAGACAAATTGTGATGTAAAAGAATCTGTATATAATGTTGCTACTGCTAAAATTTTAGTGGAGTTAGAATTGAAACCGGAAGATCTAGCAAGGTTGAATTTGAAAAAAAAACTTTCTGATGTGTTGAAATAGTTTGTTGTTTTCCAATCCTACAGCCATTGTTACTAATGTTATATTCATGTTTTTGTAGAAGATTTATTGGCTTTGATATAAAGCCGTAATGGTTTGAAAAGGTAAGATGACATATTCCTTTTGTATCCTTTGAATTTCTTCATTAGTAGTGTATACTAATACACACCTCGTTATTGTTGGAATGTGTATCTTTTTTGTACGTCCTGCCCAATGCCGCTGAATGGAATCAAAAGGAACATAGGTAATGAAACCTTGTTGTTCTAATTTTCTTTTGATATCCAGTTCAACGTGGGGACCTGTTAATACGACGTACCAAGAATGCGGCTTGCCCAAGTGGTCAACGATATATTGAAAAGTCATAGTTAGTTGTCTTGTGTTACTATAAAATTGAATATATGAAAGAATTGCGGTTTGTCGCCTACGCCTATTGGAAGAGTTATGCTGACAGAGGTCTTTCCGCCCTTCTTCAAATCTTGCTTATCGTATATCCTATTGATTTTGTTTTCTGCAATCAATTTGGATGCGGTAACAGTACGGGTTATTTCAGAATTGTTTTTGATTATATCCATAGGGTTGCTCTCGGTGGAGTGAGGTTGGAGACTGATGCCGGACGCTCTTCCGTTGATAATGAAGCTGGCTTTTTCCCAGTTAATTTGGGCATCTTCACTATTATTATTTTTAATGATTATTTTCCAGAAGTCGTTATTCGGTATGAATTGAAAAATCATATTGTCTTTGACCTGTTCCAATGTTCCCGGTTGATTCTTGTGTGATGTAAATGCAATGCTGCAATGATTGCGATCTGTGTATTGCGCATGCAACAGCATCGGATAAAAAAGGAATAATAAAAGAATCAACGAGTTCTTTTTCTTATATTTACGATAATCAAAATAGGTCCATACAGCAATGGCAAGTAGGCATGTTGGAATTGCAATTAAAATATAAGGTATCAGCGTCATAATTTTTGTTATATATTGATTTGTTCGATTGTGCAACAAAAATATCATAAATAAATTGATAAAACAAAAATATCATAAATAAATTAAACAATTAATAGTAGAAAAATGAATCTGTAATAATATAGAAGATTAGGTTATATAGAGATAATTACAAGTTTCGTGTAAACTTTATGACTTTTATTTGTCTTTGAATTTTTTATTTACTTTTTGAAGCTGCTTTTATTCCATTCTTACAGAAAAAAAGAAGAGGGATGAAGTAGTAATTTTATTTTATAAGTATGTGGTTGTGCAGAAGAGTGCTGCATCGGAATATGATATAACTTACATAATGATATAAATGAAACATATATTATATAGAAAATGCGGATACTTCATCCGCATTTTCTATATAATATATGTTCAGACTCTGATGTATTACTATAACTAATCCGATGTGTAATATTATTTCTGTACTGTTACACTATGGGAATCGGTATCCAAATACTTTATTTATCCTTTCTCAATTCTGCAAAGATAAGTCCTTCCAGTTCCTCTGCTAATTCCGGATTATCTAGAATAACTTGTTTAGCCGCATCACGTCCTTGTGCAATTTTCGTATCATTGTAGCTAAACCAAGAACCGCTTTTCTTAACAATGCCTAGTTCTGCACCTAAGTCGATGATTTCTCCTGCACGAGAGATACCTTCTCCAAACATAATGTCGAATTCAGCTCTGCGGAAAGGAGGAGCTACTTTGTTCTTTACAACTTTTACTTTAGTTTGCTTACCAATAACTTCCTCACCATTCTTGATAGCTTGGCCTCCGCGTATATCAAGGCGTACAGAAGCGTAGAACTTCAATGCATTTCCACCGGTGGTTGTTTCAGGATTGCCAAACATCACACCTATCTTTTCGCGGAGCTGGTTGATGAAGATACAAGTTGTACGTGTCTTACTTACGGCAGATGTCAGTTTGCGCAACGCCTGTGACATTAGACGCGCTTGCAAACCTACTTTGTTATCACCCATGTCGCCTTCAATTTCCGCTTTCGGTGTCAGAGCGGCTACGGAGTCTACTACAATGATATCGATAGCGGAAGAACGAATGAGTTGTTCTGCTATTTCCAATGCCTGTTCTCCATTGTCTGGCTGTGAAATAAGGAGGTTGTCCACGTCTACACCGAGTTTGGCCGCATAGAAACGGTCGAAAGCGTGCTCGGCATCAATGAAGGCTGCGATACCCCCTGCTTTTTGCGCTTCGGCAATAGCATGAATTGCCAATGTCGTTTTTCCGGAAGATTCCGGACCGTATATTTCAATGATACGGCCACGAGGATAACCGCCTACGCCCAGCGCCACGTTCAATCCGATAGAACCGGTGGGGATTACTTCTACTTGTTCGACACTTTCGTCTCCCATTTTCATGATAGAGCCTTTACCGAAGCTTTTTTCTATCTTATCCATGGCAGCTTGTAGTGCCTTTAGTTTTTCGCTTGCTGCCATATTATTTCCGTTTTCAAAATTAAGTTCGTCTTTTTTTGCCATTATTTTAGTGATTAATATTAGTATTTAGTGATTTATTATCAATCACTACAGTATGATTTGTGCGGCGTGATCTTTGGTCTTTACTTCCTTAGGGGTGATGATACGCTCAATTACCCCTTCTTCGCTAATAATAAAGGTGGTGCGGAAAGTTCCCATATATTTACGCCCGTACATACTTTTTTCGCCCCATACGCCGAAATGCTCTACCAGTTTCTTATCTGTATCTGCAATTAGAGTAAAAGGTAAGTCGTTCTTTTCGATGAATTTTTGGTGAGACTTTTCGTTGTCTACACTAACTCCGATAACTTCGTAACCGGCTTTACGTAAGTCGGCATAGTTGTCGCGCAGGTTGCAGGCTTGTGCTGTACAACCTGAAGTTGAGTCTTTGGGATAAAAGTATAGTACAATCTTTTTCCCTTTATAATTGCTCAGACGGATTTCTTCGCCCTTTTCATTAATACCCAGTATTTCGGGTGCTTTATCTCCGATATTCACGTTGTTCAATGTTTTGAGGTTAGTAATTGGTGATTATTGATTAATCGCTAATTTAAACTTCCAAGTCGCCATCGATTACTTCATGCCAGGGTAATCCCTGTTTGTTAAGCTGTTCCATGAACGGATCGGGATCGAACTCCTCTACGTTCCATACGCCCGGCTTTTTCCATAGACCTTTGAAGAACATCATAGCACCAATCATGGCTGGGACGCCGGTTGTGTAACTCACACCCTGCATACCTGTTTCTTTGTAAGCCTCCTGATGGCTGCAATTGTTATATATATAATAGGTATGTTCTTTCCCGTCTTTCAAACCGCGGATGCGACAGCCAATAGAAGTCTCACCTTCGTAATTCTCGCCTAAATCCTGTGGATTGGGAAGTACAGCTTTCAGAAATTGCAGCGGAACGATTTTCATTCCGTTGTATTCAACTTCGTCAATACGCGCCATGCCGATATTTTGGATAACACGCAGATGTGTCAGGTATTCTTGCCCGAATGTCATCCAAAAACGTGCCCGTTTGATGGTAGGGAAGTTCTTTACTAAAGATTCCAATTCTTCGTGATATAGGAGATAGGAATCACGCGGTCCGATGTTTGGGTAGGTGAGATCTTTATGGATTTCTAGTGGCTGGGTAGTTACCCATTCGCCATTTTCGTAATAACGTCCGTTCTGAGTTATCTCACGAATATTGATTTCCGGATTGAAGTTGGTTGCAAATGCTTTATGATGGTTTCCTGCATTGCAGTCTACTATATCCAGGTATTGAATTTCATCAAAATGATGTTTGGCAGCATAGGCAGTATAGATGCCGCTTACACCCGGGTCGAAACCGCAACCGAGGATAGCTGTCAAGCCGGCTTCTTCAAAACGTTTTTTGTATGCCCATTGCCAGCTATATTCAAAGTGAGCGACATCTTTAGGCTCATAATTGGCTGTATCCAAATAATTTACTCCACTTTTCAGACAGGCTTCCATGATAGTAAGATCCTGATAGGGAAGAGCCACGTTTATGACAATTTCAGGTTTGAAACTATTGAAGAGTGTCACCAGCTCGTCCACGCTGTCTGCATCTACCTGGGCGGTTTTGATGTTAGGGTTACCGATTGCTTTTACAACGGCGTCACATTTGGATTTGGTGCGACTCGCAATCATGATTTCTGTGAACACATCCGGATTTTGAGCCACTTTATGCGCAACAACGGTACCTACACCGCCTGCACCGATAATAAGAACTTTACCCATTTCTTCTACTTACAAAAGTTTTAAATATGATTATCATTTTTTCGAAGAGCAAATATAAGGCTTAATTCTCAGATAAACATTAAAATCCTGCTAAATACTTTGGGGAAAGTATTGCTATTTCTAAACAATAGGTTTGCTTTTGAGTTATTTTACATATCTTTGTTCCGTAAAAATTAACTTAAACAAAAAATAGCAATGAAAAAAGTATTTGTTTTCCTTTGTATGGCAGCTACCTTGATGGGGATGTCATCTTGTGCTTCAACTAAGAATGTTGCAACTCTTTCTTCTTTGGGTGGAGAGTGGAATATTATTGAGATTAACGGAAGTGCAGTTGTGCCTGCTCCCAATCAGGAGTTTCCCTTTATTGGTTTTGATACAAAGACCGGAAAAGTGTATGGAAATAGTGGTTGTAACCGTATGATGGGGTCGTTCGATGTGAACGCTAAGCCCGGTACCATTGATTTGGGGGCTTTGGGCAGCACGCGTATGGCTTGTCCTGATATGACGGTAGAGAAAAATGTATTGAGTGCATTAGGCCAGGTAAAGAAATATAAAGTATTAGGAGAAAATAATATGGCATTGTACGGTTCCTCCAAACGTCCACTGATTGTATTGCAGAAAAAAGAGCCTGCTGTTAAATTGTCTGAGTTGAACGGCAAATGGATGATTAGTCAGGCTGGGGGAGAAGCAATTCCGTCAGGTATGGAAAAGCAACCGTTTATTGAATTTAATATTTCAGAAAAACGTTTGCATGGTAATGCCGGTTGTAATATTATTAATGGTGGTTTTCAGGTGGACAAAGTGAATCCTATGTCTATCAGCTTTCCGCAAGTGATCAGTACAATGATGGCTTGTCCTGATATGGAGGTGGAAAGCCGGGTGTTGAAAGCGTTGAACTCTGCACAGTCTTTTGGTAAACTGTCAGGCGGAGGCATGGGGTTTTATGATGCGAATGATAATCTAGTAATGGTATTGGTGAGGAAATAACGGATACTCATCGTTGTTCAGTATAGTTATGCGGATTTATACAGCTAACCGACTGACCGGTTAGCTGTATAAATCCGCATAATTTTTATTGTAGTTCTTGATATTTTCATTTAGTCTTTTTTTCTTAGCCCGGCACGTATCCGACTTAATGATTGTGGGGTAATATACAAGTATGAAGCCAGATATTTCAGCGGTACATCTTGCAGTAGTTCGGGATTTTCTTCCATTAATGTGAGATAGCGCTCTTTAGCAGTAGGCGGTGCCCCATAGGCCAGCGTCGATGCATCTACTGACAATATTTCACGCTCAAAAATCTTTCTGCCAAAGTTGGCCATTTCAAGGGAATGTGAAAAGAGGGTTTCTAATTTGACCTTACTTATGCAATAGGCTATGCTGTCATTTACGGATTCAATATTGATCTGTGATGGTTTTCCTTCTACGTAGGTCCATGACGAAAATGCAGTTTCGCCCGAACCGACGAACCACAGAGAGTTTTCTGTTCCGTCTGCCAAATAATATGCTCTCCATATACCTTTTTTTATAAGGTAGAAATTTGAGTTCCTATCTCCTTTTCTTATAATAAGCTCTCCTTTGGAAAAAGAGACTTCTTCCATGTGAGATAATAGGTCGAATAAACTTTTTTCGGGTAGTTTATACTTCTTACAGAATTTCTTTAGCATGATTTCCATACTGCAAAGATATGGAATTTTCTTTGTCATTTCTTTTCCTGCCTATATAAATAACAACTATGAAAATAGTGGTGAGTAGCTCTGCTAGCGGAGTAGCTAACCAGATACCCGGTTTGCCCAACAGCAGCGGAAGGCCGTAAAAGCAGAGAGTCAGTAGAATAAATCCGCGTAATAAGGTAATAACAGTGGCATATTGGGCGCGTTCCACGCTTTGGAAATATCCGATGGAAACAATGTTGATTGCAAAAAATATGAAACCGGATGCATATAAAGGCAAACCTTCTACTGCTATGTCATAGGCAGGATAACTTCGGTCGATGAACATAGAGACGATCTCTTTGCTGCAGAATATTGTAATTAAAGCAAAACAGACTCCGCAACCAATAGCTGTTTTCAATGCAAGCAGATAGGCTCGACGTACACGCTGGGTTTCGTTGAGTCCGTAATTGAAACTGATAATGGGTTGTGCCGACTGTGCGATAGCATTATAGACCATAAATATAATCGGAAAGAAATAGCAGGCAATGCTGAATGCTGCCACACCATCTTCTTTCAGATAATGAATGAATACCTGATTGCCGACAAACATCATACAGGCAATTGCCACCTCGCACAAAAAAGCAGATGATCCCAGCCGGCACATGTAGCCGATATTACGTTTCATCAGCTTCATGCTGTTGATGCTGAACTTCACCGGATAGAAACGTAGTGTGCAATTATGTCGGAAAAGGTAAATGATGATCATTATTGCTCCTATCATTGTACCTATGGCACTTGCCAGTGCTGCGCCAAACATACCCCATCCGAGCGGGAAGATGAACAGGTAATCGAGTATGATGTTCAGAACGGCAGCTGTTATATTGCATAGCATGGCAAAGTTGGGTGAACCGTCCAATCGCAGGAAAAACATTCCGGAATTGAGCAAAGCCGTAAAAGCGGAGAAAGGAACAAACCAAAGCATGTATTCTACCGCAAGGGGTTCAAGCCGTTCCGAACCACCTAATAGATGTACTACTTGGGGGGCAAACAGGCAGAACAGGGTAGAAGTACACATTAGTAATAGGGAAGACACTACGATTGACTGTGTGATGTTGATGCGTGCTACCTTGGGCTTGTTGTGTGACAAGTGGATAGAAGCAACTACAGACGCCCCTACGCCGAACATCAGACCGATACCGGTAGAAAATAACCATAGTGGAGCCACAATATTGACGGCAGCAAGAGCGTCACTGCCAATGCCTTTCCCCACAAAGATACCGTCGGTGATGACGAATAATGCGGAAAATATCATCCCCAATACCGTAGGGAGCAGTAATTTACGGAATAGTGCCGCAATGTCCATGTTTTTGAAGTCGATGCTGTCTCTCATTTTTTCCATAATCTTATAATTTGAAATATCTCTTTCCTTCCGAATAAAAGGGTTATTCTTTTTCGGGGGGCAAAAGTAGAGCTTTTAAGTGGGATAGATATTAACAAATGGTAATTTCCGACAGAAAAAAGAAAATTAACTCTGCCAAACTGACAGGCAAGCTGTCACATTCATAAATCTGCTACCCGCTTGAACAATTTGGCACGACGTTTGTCTTTTTATTGGCGTCTGCCGATGAGGCGGATACCAACATTAGAATAATAACAAATAAAAATAATAACGATCATGGGAAAAATTATTGGTATTGACTTAGGAACAACAAACTCTTGTGTTTCCGTATTTGAAGGTAATGAGCCTGTAGTAATAGCAAATAGTGAAGGTAAACGCACAACTCCTTCAGTGGTAGCGTTTGTTGACGGTGGTGAACGCAAAGTAGGTGATCCTGCAAAACGTCAGGCTATTACAAATCCGACGAGAACAGTATTCTCAATCAAACGTTTCATGGGTGAGAACTGGGATCAAGTACAGAAAGAAATAGCTCGCGTACCTTATAAAGTAGTAAAGGGAGATAATAATACTCCGCGTGTAGATATTGACGGACGTCTTTATACTCCGCAGGAAATCTCTGCAATGATTCTGCAGAAAATGAAAAAGACGGCTGAGGACTATTTGGGACAAGAAGTAACGGAAGCTGTTATAACCGTTCCGGCTTATTTCTCCGATTCTCAACGTCAGGCTACTAAAGAAGCAGGTCAGATTGCTGGTTTGGAAGTAAAACGTATTGTGAACGAGCCGACTGCTGCTGCTTTGGCTTATGGTATCGACAAGGCGCATAAAGATATGAAAGTTGCCGTATTTGACTTGGGTGGCGGTACATTCGATATTTCTATCCTTGAATTTGGTGGCGGTGTGTTCGAAGTATTGTCAACTAACGGTGATACTCACCTTGGTGGTGATGACTTCGACCAAGTAATTATCGATTGGCTGGTTCAAGAGTTTAAGAATGACGAAGGCGCTGACTTGACTCAGGATCCGATGGCTATGCAACGTTTGAAAGAAGCTGCGGAAAAGGCTAAGATTGAATTGTCCTCTTCTACCAGCACTGAAATCAACTTACCGTATATTATGCCGGTAGGTGGTGTGCCCAAACATTTGGTTAAGACTTTGACACGCGCTAAATTCGAAGCTTTGGCTCACAACTTGATTCAGGCTTGTCTTGAACCTTGCAAGAAAGCAATGAGCGATGCTGGTTTGGGCAATTCTGATATAGATGAAGTTATCCTTGTTGGTGGTTCTTCACGTATACCGGCTGTACAGAAATTGGTTGAGGATTTCTTCGGTAAAGTTCCTTCTAAAGGTGTAAATCCGGATGAGGTAGTTGCTGTGGGTGCTGCTGTACAGGGTGCAGTTTTGACAGATGAAATCAAGGGTGTTGTATTGCTGGATGTTACTCCTTTGTCTATGGGTATTGAAACTATGGGTGGCGTAATGACTAAGTTAATTGATGCTAATACGACTATTCCTTGTAAGAAGAGTGAGACATTCTCTACTGCTGCCGATAATCAGACGGAAGTTACTATCCATGTATTGCAGGGCGAACGTCCGATGGCTGCACAGAATAAGTCAATCGGTCAGTTTAACTTGACAGGTATTGCTCCGGCACGTCGTGGTATTCCTCAGATTGAAGTTACATTCGATATTGATGCCAACGGTATCTTGAAAGTATCTGCTAAAGATAAGGCTACCGGTAAAGAACAGGCTATCCGTATTGAGGCTTCCAGTGGCTTGAGTAAGGAAGAAATTGAAAAGATGAAAGCCGAAGCTGAAGCTAATGCTGAAGCTGATAAGAAAGAACGTGAGAAAGTTGATAAGCTGAATCAAGCTGACTCAATGATTTTCACTACTGAAAATCAGCTAAAGGAATTAGGAGATAAATTACCTGCTGACAAGAAGGCTCCGATTGAAGCTGCGTTGCAGAAACTGAAAGATGCTCACAAGGCTCAGGATTTGGCTGCCGTTGATTCAGCAATGGCTGAGTTGAATACGGCTTTCCAAGCAGCAAGCGCTGAAATGTATGCTCAGAGTGGTGCTCAAGGTGGTGCACAGGCTGGTCCTGACATGAATGGCGGACAACAAGGCGGTGCACAAGATAATAATAAGCATGGTGATAATGTACAGGATGCTGATTTTGAGGAGGTGAAGTAAGTATCGGTAAACAACGATAATTATAAATAAGAATATAGGGTGTAACTCAATGAGTTATGCCCTATTTCTTTTTATATCACTTTTCTTTGATTTTGCTTATTATTCGGATTTTTATTGTATATTTGTACCATAATTGTACCGACGCTTAAAAGTAGATAATATGACACTTATAAAAATGTTGGTATTGAGAATGAGAAATATAAGTAAAAAGTGAATTATGCCAGCAGCAAAATTTGAAATAACACGTCAATGCAAGGTTTGTGGAGAGACCTTTGTGGCTAAAACCATTGAATCGTGGTATTGCTCTCCTAAATGTTCCAAAATTGCATGGAAACGACGCAAGGATGAAGAATTGAGATTGCAAAGGTTGGACGATGTGGTCAAGAAAATACCAAAGTCCAAAGAGTACATCACTGTTCCTGAAGCATACGCTTTGTTTGGCATAAGCAAAGAAACTCTTTACCGCTTGATTCGTAAGGGAACAATTCCAAGTGTGAATGCCGGAGAAAGGCAAACATTATTATCAAAAGAAAAACTGATGAAACTCTATCCTCTCCGAAAGAAAGCTCTCACAAAGCCGAAGCCTATCGCTAAACTGTATAGTCTGGAGCCAAAAGACTGTTATACCATTGGAGAAATCACAGAGAAATTTCTTGTGAATGAAAGTACCGTTTATCTCCATATACGCAAATACTCTATCCCTACCCGGCAGATAGGGAATTTTGTATATGTCCCCAAGAAAGAAATTGATAACTTATATAAAGGTATGAAACGATGAAGAAAGCATTAGTCAATACACGAGTGTCGGTAAAACTCCGCAAGTCTGAATATCGTGATGAATGGTATCTTTATGTGGAATCTTATCCTGTGTTCCAATCCGGTAAAGATACTCCGCAAAGAGTACGTGAATATCTCAATCGTACTATTACGACACCTGTTTGGGATAAGTCACGTAATGCACGGACTAATACCGAAGGTAAAACCACTTATAAGCCAAAGCGAGATCTGAATGGTATTATACAATGTAAGTCTCAATTGGATCAAGAATCATGTATCTATGCCGATAAAGTCAGAAGCCTACGGCAAAAGGAATATGATAATGCGGCTCTTTATGCTGATACCGATGCTGAACAGGCAGAGCAGTTGGAACGCTCCAGAAGTAATTTCATTGAATACTTCGACCATGTGCAGCGAACAAGGCACGCCCATAGTTCTGATTCTATCATTGTCAATTGGAGGCGAGTTCATGAGTTGTTGAAGATATTTGCAAAAAGCGATACCATTCTCTTTTCACAAATAGACTTAAAGATGGTGGAATCGTTTCGTCAATTCATAATGAACGCTCCACAAGGAGGAACTAAACGAGGTACAATATCTCAAAATACAGCTGCAACATATTTTTCAATCTTCAAAGCCGGATTGAAACAAGCATTTATAGATGGCTACCTAACTATTGATATTTCTGCGAAAGTCAAAGGTATTCAGGAAAGAGAAAGCCGGAGAGAATATCTTACGGTAGAGGAATTGAATCGACTGGCACAAACACCTTGTGACCCATTACTGAAACGTGCAGCCCTGTTTTCTGCTCTAACAGGAATCCGTCATTGCGATATTCAAAAATTGAAATGGTCGGAAGTGGAGAATTTCAATGGAGGTTATCGCTTGAACTTTACTCAACAAAAGACAAAAGGTGTTGAATATATGCCAATTTCGGAACAAGCATTCAATCTTTGTGGTGAGCAGCAGGAGGGAGAGCTTCTTGTGTTTGCCGGACTGCCAGACCCTTCATGGATAAATCGTCCTGTCAAGAAATGGGTTGAAGCAGCCGGAATATCCAAACACATAACATTTCATTGCTTCCGTCATTCCTATGCGACCCTGCAACTGGCTGGAGGTACTGATATTTATACAGTTAGCAAAATGTTGGGACATACAAACGTAAGGACAACCCAAGTGTATGCAAAGGTGGTAGATTCTAAAAAGGAAGGGGCAACCAAGACAATTAAACTGAATATGCCAAATAATATATAGAGAAGAAACTCTTTATTGAATGCTTTAATATGAATAGAAATTCATCTATTTGCAGATAGAAGTTACAAAAAGAGTGCATTTTATGGAAATGAGCGTATGTTAATTGCTCATGATAGTAATAGGTTACGAGTTGGTTATCTGCTGCATTATTCTTCTGCACATTGCAACCTTCAAAGAATTCTTCGTATGCAAAAGCAACAATAAAACTGGAGATTTTGAAATGAATCTCCCTGTTTTTTTCTTTCTCATACAGGCTTTTCCGTAAAAGCGGTTTTATTCGTCGGCACACCATCGCCCAAAAGGATTTTGAACGAACGTGTGCTGACTATCGCATAAGTGTAGAAAGGGGGCTTTTACGGCTTTTCAGATGATTTATCATTTTTCGCTGTCCCTTTGAGCCGGAAGTGGAAAGCCGTGCGCGACTACCTAGATCATAAGTCGTCTCTCGTAGCAGACAAATAAGGTTGTGTGTCTTATAATCACTAAAACAGGTTCAATCAAACGAACTTCAATAACAACACCTTTTTATTATACATATCTGATAATTGAGATTCTACATCGAACCTTATTGTTTTTCCTTTAATGGAATTGCGGGGGTAGTAATAGGATAAGATGTATGAATTAGAGTTCCACTCTTATGAGTCGAATAGACATTGCAATGATTGCTGAGGCAATGAACAATTCCTCTGCTGGGATGTTTACGAGAGCCTTTTGCGGAAATAATCGCACAGCATGGAGCCAATTTATCAATCAATACCGAGGTCAGATTATGTTTACTTCCATGATGTGGAACTTTTATTCTACAGCCTGACAAGTTCGTATTATTAGAAATTGCATCAGTGATAGCAGCTCGATTTGCATCACCGAGTAATAAAAATTTACAACTCGTGATCGGTTCAAATAAAAGAATTATGCTACCAGCATTAGTTGGCGAACAATCATCAGGCTCGTCATCAATAGACGATTTAGCTTGAACGGATGAAAAATAACCTATATCTCTGGAAAAATCTAACGAATGAAGGAAAACAATGATGGCTGCACTGGTGTTCAATGACTTATGAGGACTTATGATGAAAGCCTCGCCGATGCAAAAGTGCAAGGAAATGAAAGGTAATGAGGGCGGACGGTTTTCAAATCATTACCCGATAGAGAGGTGAGTTTATAGGTCATTGGAGTTTATTTCTACTCTCTGCTACATTCTGCATAACAGTGTACAACTCGCTGATAACTAATTTTGTAACCAAAAAGAATTAGATTATGCGAAGTACATTTAAGGTGCTGTTCTACGTGAACGGAAGCAAGGAGAAAAACGGTATTGTCCCGATTATGGGACGAGTTACAATCAATGGCTCGGTGGCACAGTTCAGTTGCAAACTAACCATTGCAAAAACAATGTGGGATGCCAAAGGCAATCGGGCAAAGGGCAAGAGTAAGGAGGCACGAGACATCAATTTGGCTTTGGATAACATCAAGGCTCAAATCATCAAGCATTATCAACGCATCTCGGATAGAGAAGCATTTGTAACTGCCGAAATGGTACGCAATGCCTATCAAGGTATCGGAACGGAGTATGAAACATTGCTCGGTGCATTTGATAAGGACAACGAGAGTTTCAAGAAGCGTATCGGCATAGACCGTGCAGCAAGTTCCTACAAGGTGCGTGTAAGGTCACGAAATCATTTGGCTGCATTCATTAAGAAATGCTATAAGCGTAGTGATATTTCTATGCTTGAACTTACCCCCGACTTTATCAAGGAGTATGAAATATATCTCTCTACCGATGCAGGTTTGCATAATGGTAGTGTATGGTCACATTGTATGTGGTTAAAGACAATTGTTTCTAAGGCTCATTATAACGGACTGACGCCGAGAAATCCATTTGCTCAGTATCGGGTAAATCAGAATATCAAGGAGCGACAATACCTGACCGAAGATGAAATCAAGGCTGTGATGACACATGAGTTTGCAGATAAGAAGTTGGCTTATATCCGAGACCTGTTCGTGTTTGCAAGTTTCACTGCCTTGTCATTCGTGGATATAAAGGAACTGACTACCGATGATATTGTAGAAATAAACGGTGAGAAGTGGATTCTATCCAAGCGACACAAAACAAAGGTCAATTTCCAAGTGAAGTTGTTGGATATTCCGTTGCAGATAATCAAGCGTTACGAGAGGTTTCAAGAGGACAAACTCGTGTTCCCTAATCTGAACTATTGGAACATCTGTAAACCACTGAAAAAGATGATAAAAGAGTGTGGTATTTCAAAGGATATTTCATTCCATTGCACTCGCCATGGGTTCGCGACATTGGCTCTCAGTAAGGGTGTTCCCATTGAGAGTGTGAGCCGAGTATTGGGGCATACGAACATAACCACGACACAAAAATATGCCAAGATAACCACCGAGAAAATCGACAAGGATTTGACGATGTTCGGCAACAGACTTAATCAATCGTTTAGTGAAATTTCAATCGCAATGTAACTATGGAACGAGCAATTATAACAATCAGTGAAAGTGGTAGAGTAAATATCCCAAGCAAAAGTGTTTGGATGTCGGAAATGGAATTGGTGGAGTTGTTCGGGGTGATAGCCCCGACATTCCGAACTGCCATTAAAGCGATATACAAAAGTGAAACGCTTTGCCCTGTAAACACCCAACGATGCGATTTGGCTACCCCTGCAAGTTGGGCTACATTCTACAACCTTGAAGTGGTCATTGCTCTTGCATTTAGGCTGAACACTTATGAAGCAAGTAGGATAAGGCAGAAGATATTGGAGAGTTTGTGTCAACGAAAAGAGAGTGGAATTAGCATACTGCTATCATTGGGAAATATCGGGCATCAGATTTCACCCAAAGGGCTATGCTAATTAAAAATGAGACCTGCGATTCTCACGAACGGCAGGTCTCAACTAACGTCTTATATGTAAATAATCTATCAAAGGATGATAGAGTTTTTCGTTTAATTTTTAGCAATATTAGTCAATTCAGTATTACCGATGAATTTAACCATTACTTAATTGTTACATTAGACTTTTCAGAATCTGATACTTGAGACGCATTAGGTCCGAAGAGAGAAGCAGTAGTTGCATTAGCACCATCAACTGTTACATTTTCTACTGTTGCAGAGGTAACTGTAACGCCAGAGTACTTGGTACCTACCAAAGCTCCAGCACGATTCGAAGAGCCTGTCATATCATCTGTGCCGTGCTTGATAGCAAGATTTTTCACCTCGCAGTTGGTAATGTTGCCCTTATTCCACAAACCTAACAAGCCTCCGACGTGACCCTTGTAGTTGCCACTATCGTTGAGGGTGCTATTCAAGAAAGAACCTTCTGTTCCGTTTACTGAACAGTCGGTAAGATTCATTGTGGTTCCTTGATTGTAGCCAATCAAACCGCCAATATACTTAAAGCCCTCTGCCTTAATGCCGTTAACCTTTACATTCTCGATGGTGATCGTACTACTCCCACCGTGATTCTCAATCCAACCGATCAAAGCACCACCAGAACTCTCTTCACCAGTATTATCTCCAGTAATTGTTACATTCTCAAGTACCAAATTCTTGATGGTGATATTACCGTTTGAGTTGAATTTGCCGAGCAAGCCACCATACGCACCATTTGTAGTTAATCCTGTAATCTTATGGCCACCACCGTCGAAAACAACATTGGTAGAAGAACCTTGCCATGGCGCAGCAACCTCCCATGTTTCATTGGTAAGATCAATATCCTGATCCAATACAACCGTATTGCCAGCTACTAATGAATTGAGAGCGTTCTTCAAATCTTGGGCATTTCCTACAGAGATAATATCATCACCTGTGCCCTCAACCTTTACATAAGCACCGTTAACGACAACCTTATTAGCGTAATCCTTAGCGTCTTCATCAACCCATACAGCAAATTCAGAGTCAGAATTAACTTCAGAAATATCGTTGCCATCACCCCAATTGATAGTTGCGCCCTCAACAGACTTAACCATGACAGCTGCTTTCTTGCTTGTTTTAAATGCTGAGTTGTTGATGTTCAAAGTAACCATTGCAGGAGCATCTACATACTGCTCATCAATCTTGATACCACGACCAGAAGTATTTATTTTCAAGTTATCAACTTTTACAGTCTGGCCTTTTGCTGAAATCCAAAGTGCATAATAGTCACCAGTACCATTAATCGTTACATCGTTCATAGTAACAGACTTACCAGCGTTAGTTAATGCAACCTCTTTATTGAAAGTAACATTTTCAATAACATAGTTACAGTTGGCAAAAGTCACATCGTTGATGTTCCATGTAGTAGCACTATTACCAGTACTTGTCACTGCACCATTCTTGATAGTAATGGTAGCATCTGCATTTTTAGCACCAATTGCCGACATATAACTTGTGGTGAGATTAAGTGTCTTGCCATTCAAGTCTATTGTGATATTCTTGGTATCTGCACCACCCAACTTATATTCACCGCTTCCAGGAGTTTGTGAACCAAGGAGATTAATTGGCAAATTAACATCTTCACCTAAAACAACCAAAATATCTTCCTCATTAGCTGTGAGAGCAGCAGCCAAAGCTTGGGCATCTGATTTAACCTCCGAAGTTGGAGCATCTACGTTGATGTCACCTTCAAAGATAGGATTAATAGTAATATTGAATTGAATATCACCTGTCAAAATTTGACCGAGGATATTTGTTCTCCAGTTACGTTCTACAGGAACACTGTTTAAGCCATCTCCAAATGTAATATTATTACCACTTTCAGGATAGAAGGTATATTGAAGACTTTCCAAAGTAGCTCTTTCATCTCCCAATACGCCACTGTTATCTGTATCGGCATTGCGGTCTGCTACCAAGATATAGCTCATAGAAAGCCAGTGGTATTTTTCGTTTTCATCATCAAAATCCTTATCTCCATTCAAATCAACCTTTAAATCTTCATTTGGGATAGTGTTTTTTGCATAAGAAACCTCCACATCAGTTGTCTCTTCACCAACTTTACCTGTAACCAAGTCAATAGAAGTTGCAGCGTTCTTGACTACAACAGAAGATTCCTTGATGGTGATACCTGATGCAACAGCAGCATCCCAGTCTGCCTTGTAAACCCCCACATTGATTTGAGCAAATGGACGTTTCAACTCTACATTAATAACCTGATTTCCACTTACAGTAAATTCAACTGTCTTAAAGAAAGCGTCACGAGTCTCGTCATTATTGACTTTGTTCTTATCGTTTGCATAGCTTACAGTAACTTGCATATCATCAGATACTGTATAAGCCTCGCAATCTTCATCCTGTGCCCAGAAAGCCACCTTGTAGGTCTGACCTTTAGCCAAAGTGATTTTTTCAGTAGTTGGGAATGTTACTTTTGTTTTACTTACCTTTTGAATGGTATTGATACGTTTGCCGTCTTTATCAAATACGGCATACATCAAAACATCAGCACCAGTACCGTCACTGATAGCACGGGTAGCGATACCACCTTCAAGACCAAGCGAGAACGTCACCTGAGCCTCATCTCCTGACTGAGCCACATCCAGTTCGTCATTCGAACACGATGTTGCGAGCAACATACCTGCTGCTGCGAACATACCTAAGAATAATTTCTTACTCATCTTTGAAAAATTTAATTGTTATACAAATAGTTATTTTGATTTTCTTGTTTCTTAATGTTTGCCACATCCCTTGTGAATGTCGCACTCATTGTCGAGGGCTGTTCTGCATAGGCAGAACCGAGTATTATCATCAATCTGTCGTTGCCTGCTGATGCAGGGTAAAGGTCTCGGAACTATTCCTCACCTTTGCGGTGTTAGCTTGTTTGTACTTTTCTGTTCGGCTTTTAACTCGTTATTAGGGTTATACTTATATTGAAAATCTCTTATTCTGTTGGTGTGAAATTTCCTGCGATGTTGCTTCTTTGGTTTGCCTCTATCTCCACCTGTGGAAATTCTACCGTTTTGCTGTTATTGCCATCAGTCAAAGTCAATTCGGCAGAAATGTTTGTGGCTGTGGTCGGAGCAAACACATATCCCATAGCGAGGTAGTTATATTCCGTACCATCAGCCGAGAATGTTTCGGTTGTGGTATCATTGAAATTCCAAGTAAATTCGGCATTTCCGCTTACTGTGTTCGTGAATGGATAGAATGTGTTTGGGACTGCCTTTGCAGTAAATGTGGCTTGCATCGGTGTCCCTGTAGTACCCACATTGATTTGAGCCAATGGACGGACAAGTTCAACGGGATAACTGCAATCCCCTGTAATGGTAATATCTTCCATTGTGGCGAAGAATGCGTCTGCGGCTTCTGCCTCAGAGAATGTAATCGGATTGGGCAGAGTATTCATTTCAATGGCGGTCAGATCATCTATATTGTAGATGTTCTGATTGTTATCATACGCCCAAAAGACAAAACTATATGTCTGTTCCTGAGCCAATGTTAGCTGCACATTAACCGAAGTGCCGTTTATCGGGAACGATTGGCGGTCTATTTCATAATAGTTCCAACTGCCACCGCTGTTGGTATGCACATCGGCAACACCCTTTTTGAATATGCCGACCACAAGGGTATTCACTTGCTCCGCCTTACCGAATGAACGGGTACGGGTGTCAGTTGGAAGTGTGGCTGTGAAACTCACCTGAACATCGCCCACATCGTGCAATTCATCCGAACAGGATTGTATGCCTATCATAGTCAAGGCAAGCATCGCCAATATCTGTATGTTATGTAGTAGATTCTTCATTATGTCTATCTGTTATGGGAAAATAAGGTTATGGTCTCCGTCAAAGTCGGGATTGATGGTTACACCTCCCGAAGCCTCCGACATAAGGAACATACCTGTCATTATAGTATGGTGGCTACGTTTGAGCGGTACCTCTATCGGCTCGGTCAAGGAGAGTTGTGTACCCTCATTGTCATAGATACCTATCTGCACGGTTACAGCCGACTTCTTGCCGTTCACAAACACATAGTCAAATCCCATCGTTGCCTCCGATTCGGAGAGCTTTCTCAATGTGGATTCAAACATCACTCCCGTAGAGGAGTCCACAGGCTTGTCGGTATTCATACTGTAAGCATCGGGCATAAATCCTACATAGTAGAACACCACCTTGTAATCCTCGATGTTTACGGCTCTTGTCTGGGTATCATCTGTTGATGCAGCCTTGTTTCCGTTGGCTTTCGAAGCGACACGTACAGATTCCTTGTCTATAAACTCCACCACATCGTTTGTTACGAACTCAAATTTGGCAAGAGGACGCTGCATCGCAATATCCAATGTATCGGGCAAATGCTCCATAATATCCGCTACAAGGGAAATGTTGTTTGAGCCTCGGAAGGCATCCCGATAGTCATTATTACCCTTGTGGTCGCCTTGCAGTCTGATTTCCGCAAAGTTGTCTGCATTGTGGAAATGGCTGTCACCGCTTGTCTGCACCAAATCCGACCATACCATCACATTGTAACTGCCGGGCAAGAGGTCGAGCGTCACTTCGTGGTCATAACCCTCTGATATATCTTTCGTGAATACGAACTCCTGTGTATAGTCCGATGTGGTACGCATTTTCTCCGACACGGGATAGGTGCGGACAATGTAACGTATCTTTCCATAATCACGATAATTGTCGTATGTTTCGCCATATCCCTGCTCAAAGACCTCTGCACCATCGTAGAGGTGTTCCCATTCGGTCATATCCGTTTCATAGTTCAGGCGAAGATGCATTTTTACAAACTCCGGTGTTTCAGGCCATTCGTGAACATCACAAGCTGAAAGAAGCAATATCGGCAGGCACATAATAAAGTATAGAATCTTTCTCATCGCTTGCCTCCTTTCTTCTTTAAGTCAAACGAATAGGAGAACGATACCGTTGCTTGGTCAATACCCCAATAGGTCTTCTTGATGCTCTCTATCATCAGACCGTCTTTTGTGCGTGGGGTATTGTGGAACTTGTCGTAGTGATTTGAATATACTCCTGCTCCGAGTGAGAACTCCACCCACCAGCGGTTGTTCCTGCTGATAGGCAAGCGATAGCCTACACTTAAACCACCACCGATGGAGGGTGTTTCACGATTGTGGTCCTGATAGCGGTAATCACCGTCAAAGGCGAAATTGTAATAAGCCAGTCCGAAGTGTACTCCTGCGAAGAATCCGTCATTCTCTTCCGACAGCCAATAACGGAACTCAGGCTGTACGGCGAAGGTGCGGAACTTGATGGTTGATTTGAAGTAGTCCCAAGCCGAATAATAGACAGGAAGCGTAAACGACCAATGCTTTGCCAAGTCAACTTCTGCGGCAACATTGGCGATAGCCATCCCCAAGCCTATGGCATTGGTTTTCAAGTGGAGTTTGCGACTCCATCCCTCTATTTCGGGGATAACTGTTTCTACGATAGCCGTTGTGTCGGGTATAATTTCCACAACTTCAACTATTGGCTCTATCGTAATGGTATCAGGCAAGATTACAGGTTCTTGTACGGGCGGCAACTCTTTCTTGTAGGTTACGAATACCGCACAGGCATTTCGCATCTGCTCGAAGAAGAGTTTGTTCATCTGCTGCCATACCTTGCCACCGTCCAATGCTCTCAATTTCACGATACGGTTATCGATATGTGTATTCGGGTGATGATAGTCCACCAGTCGGGCTTCTTCCTCCAAGATGGCAATTACTTCATCCTTGCGGATAAGTCCCGAATCCTCAATCTGCGATTTGAGATAATCCCACGGGATATAGCTGTCATTATAGGTAATAAGGCTGTCGGGAATATCCACCTCACTGCGGATGAACTTTTCAAGTGCTGTAAGACGGCCTTGTGCCAACTTACGGTTGAGTTGATAACTGCCTTCGGGAGAAGCTGCTCCGCAGAAGGATACTTCAATGATATTGATTGTACTGTCTTGGCGTATAGTTCGTAGGAACTCCAACATCTCCTGCATACGGGCGGCATTGTCCGAATAGGCGGAGTCTATGACAGTACTGTTCACACGGAAGTCAATACAGATTTCCGTGTGTCTCTCTTGCGAATGCGCAATACCTACACCAAACAGCAAGAGAATCAGTGTTATACAATATTTCTTAATGCGCATAAATCAGAATAATAGGTCACTTCTCTTTGGAAGAGTGATTTATGCGACATACTGCTATTGATTACGAGTAGGTTATTTGAACAGTCACGACATAATTTGCTCAACAATCCACATTGCCACTAAACAAAATCTGAATCGAGCATAACATTTTTTAGTGTAAATTGGTGCTATTTGCCGAAAAATGTGTAATTTTGTATCGGTAATCATTTCTCTTCCAAAGAGATAAGTTCTCTCTTCCAAAGAGACCTTTCATTTGCTCAACAATCCTTCACTCATAGAGATTTCAATATCATACTATTCGCCTTGTCTATGGCTACGGTATCCAATGATGCAAGGTAGATGCGTGTGGTAGCCTCCGAGTCGTGTCCCATTCCCTCACTGATTACCGACAGCGGTACATTCTTGCTTTTGGCGATACTCGCCCAAGCGTGACGGGCAACATACAGAGTGAGCGAAACGGATAATCCCAACTCCTTACCGATGATTTTCAGACAACGGTTGATGTTATGGGCTGCATAGATATATTGCTTGCGCTCGTCAATATCGCCGAAAGGCTTGATGATAGGCAAAAGGTAATTGGATTGCGAAGTATCGTACTTATCCACAATCTCCTGCATACATTTCTCCCATTTAATGAACAGTTGCTGCCCCGTCTTGCGTCTGCGATAGGAAAGCACACCATTCTGCAAATCCTTTTTTCGCAGGTATGCCATATCCACGAATGACATACCTCGGGTATAGAAGCTCATAAGGAACATATCTCTGGCGAAATCAAAGGACGGATTCATCGAGAAGTCCATCTCCTTGATTCGCTTGATGACTTTCAGAGGTACGGCTCGCTTGACGGTCTTTTCCACTCCCGTATAGACGTGCTTGAATGGAAAGCGTTGTGAGGTAAGTCCCTTTTCTACGGCACGATTATATACTGCTCTGAGATTACGCATATAGAATGATGAAGAGTTGGGACTCACTCCATTATTCTTCAAATATGCCTCGTATGCCATCATCATATCAGAATCCATATCATCCAATGGCACATCCTTGTCCTCTCGGAAACGTCTGAAACTGCAAAGGGTCGCAGCATATGTTTCCGATGTACGTATCTTACCCAATGTTTTCAGATTGGCAATGACTCCCTCCATAAATGGGAAGAGAAAATTTTCGGGGTTATCCGATACAAATTCTGCTATTACATCATCTGCGGTATAGTCACAACCGCTATGCTCAAATCCTGAAATAATCTTTTGAAAAGACTTGACATCCATATGGATTTTATCGCTTATTTCCGAAAGATAACGCTTTCTCTCATCATTGAATCGTGGTAACACCACCTCCGAAGAGTGACTGTTCCACTCATAGCCGTAGAGACGGTAGCCCGTCTTTTGCTGACGGGCTACACGATTATGGATTACTTGATAGAAAATTGAGCCTTGTCCGCCATCAACCGTTGATGGTCGGAACTTAATCTTTACTGTTGCCATATCACAATCAGGGTTTTGATTTATTTTGTTTAACCTTACTATTATCCTGCTTGTTCTTAATGGATTTGGCTTTGCTCTCCTGTTCCCTTGCTGCCTGCTCTTTCAAACGTGCTTGCTCGGCAAGGGCGGCTTGTTTACGAACGGCCTCTTCATAGGTTTCTACATCCTCACGCATCTGCTCAATTGCTTCGGCATTGCGGTTGAGTTCAAAGATGTCCTCCAATGTAGCTATCTGCTCAGCCGAAGCATCGCCTTTCATCTTGATGTAACGGTATTTGAGGGCATCATCATCCCTTTGAACATTTGGTCTTGACAAATGGTATATTGCTGATGCTCCTGATGCCAATAGCATGACAATCATTGACAAAAGAATCCAAGATTCCTTTGTGTAAAGAGCAAACGAGTGTCGTTTCTCGTCAATGTTGTGCTTTACCTTTATTTCATCCATCTTGTCAATAGTCTCTGCAAGCTGTTGTTTTACACCCTCAAAGTCGGGTTGCTCCTGCTCACTGATGCCATCCATTCGCTTGTTTATCTTGCTAAATTCATTGACAACAAAACCTGCGAGTTTATTGGTTTTAGCATCATAATACTCCTTGTTCTCTCTATTGCCATTCTCGATTAACTCTTTAATGGGCGTCAAATCTACATTGGCATTTACTGTTTGTTCTGGTCGTTGGCTTTTGCTGATTGTCAGCAACTCCTCCAACATTGCGATAATGATTGAATTATTTTCTTGCATATTGTTCTGTTTTTAAGTGGTTAATGATTAGAGTTTGAATCCTCTTGTTCTCTTTTTCTTAGGCTTCTGCTGCATCAAACGGCGGAAATCTGCCTCTTCCTGACTATCCACATCGGGCGAAGATGTGAAGTCCAACAAACCTAATGAACCGCTGATAAGCTCCGCTTCCTTGTTCTCGAAATGGCTTATCTGCATATGGTGCGGTTCATATTGTCGCTGATATTCCGCTTGATTGTAGCCATTCAGAGCCTTGTCAATCTTCGAATAACTGAAACTACGGTCTATCTTCGAGCCGTTGAAGTGGTAGCCATTCTTGGTAAAGACTATGCCTTGCACCTCATTGGTGTTGCCCTTATACTTGAAGCGAACATCAATGCCTTTGGCTTTCAACCGCTTCAATAGTGTAGTCCAATCCGAGCATCGTGCAACCTCCCGTTTGAGAACTTGGTATATCTCGTAACGAGTTTTGTCAGGCTCTTTCAATCGGTACGTTTTTACCTGTTCCTTGCCATTTGCGAAGTATAGCCCGTATTTGCGTGTCAGTTCTTTGCAGATGCGTTCACTGCGGTAACGGTCATTCCTGTCGCTGATGGTTCTGCCGTTATTATCTACTCGATTAAAGGCAATATGAACGTGCGGATGCTCCTTATCGTAGTGCCGTCCGATGATATATTGCGTGTCACGAATACCCATTTTCTCCATATATTCTCGGCTTATCTGTATCATAAGTTCGTCAGTTAAGCGTGGCAAATCCTGCTTAGAGAAGCTGAGTGAGATATGCCCGATAAACTTATCCACTCGTGGATTAAGCCTCGATTGAGCAATAAAACTTTTTGCTATCGTGCTATTATCATTGAACAGTACCCCTTGACAATCTATGAGCGTGGCTTGTTTCTTCTTGTCGAGGATATAATCTACAATTCCTTTGGCTCCTGAGCCTTTTACAATCTTCGCCATCATAGGCTGATATGGTCTATAATGTTTTCCAATGAGAGCAGAAGATGTTGGCATTGCCCATAGTGCAGCCTTACACCTTCACGATGAGCCTTGCGAGTAAGCTGATTGAGATTGTTTGCCATGCCGCATAGTTTGCGGATATAGTCCGCTTGCTCGGTGGTAAGGCGTGCCTTGATATGGCAATCACGAATAGTCATTCTTACAATCTCACTAGCCGAGACTCCTGCATTTTTGGCTTTGAGTTTCATAGCGTAGTACTCTTCGGTTGCCATCTTTACCGTTATGCGGTACTTGCGTTTCTCGGACAACTTCTTCGTGGGTCGTCCTCCTTTGTTGGGTGTCCTGTTATTGATACTTCGTTTCATACGATTTCTGATTTTGAAAATGATACATACATTGTTTACTTGATAGACCAACGGGATGTCTTCTTCTGCGACCTTCGGGAGTGGAAGCAAGTGGTTTTGGTCTGCCCAAAACATAAACTTGCTTCCCCACTAACCGAAGGTCAATCAATTTTGAGTGCCTCAAAATGAAATACCGTTGGAATAATCCTTAATCTGATTAGAGTAAGAGGTCACATCCCTTTCCAATGCTCGAAATCTTCTGAATAGAGTTCGATGTGATGGCGGACGATGTTCTCCAATAATCCCGACATACTCATTCTATCCTCACCGATTTTGCAGGCGAACTTATCGAGCGTCTTTCGCAACTTGCCACTGATGAATACCGGCTTACGGTCTTCAATCTTGTAAGGACGCATAAAGGTGTTACGATACTCCTCTAACGAGAGTTTGCGTTGCTTACTGCTCACTCGGCGTTGGATGGGTGGTGTCGGAGGCTGTTCCTCGGCATTAACAATAGGTGAAATCTCTGTAGCCACCTCTGCAACGGAAGACGCTGCTTCCGTTTGGGCTTGTTTTGCTACTGACGGTAGAGGCTCTGGCAGAATGTCGTCAATGGATGATCCTACGGATTCCATTGTTTGCAAATTCTCCATATCTGAGCTATTACCCTTATCACTCCTGTAAAAAGACCTTGTAGTCATTTGGTCGATAATTTCTTGACACTGTTCTTGTGTCAACTCAACTTGTTTTTTCTTCATACTAATCACTTTTTGAATGTTCAACAATATGGTCTTTGTGCACAATTATGACCGATTATCTGCTGCAAAGAAAATGTGCATACAATTCTGCCACAACTAATTAGGTCTATGTAGGCAATTATGAATTGTATTGCATTTCTGCGTGATTCGTAAGCAGTGCCGACTGCATAATTCTTCCCAAGTTGAACGGGTAATTATGGATTAGGACAAAATGCTTAATTGAAGAAATTAAGGTCTTAAATCAGATAGCGGATAGACGGACAGCCGAAGTGTCGGGAGTTGGTCTATACGCTATACTGCTATTATAGAATTAGCGACTATCCGTTTCGGCTGTTCGGAGCAGAAGTTTGGCAGACTGATAGGCATCGGTCTGACAAACGACAATGCTACGGACAAGATCCGAGACGGATAATCGCTTGGGGATATTCTTATATAATATTGGTTACAATGTGATGTATGCTTAAAAATATATCATCATATACACCTAAAAGTGCCACGAACTGTGCCACATACTGCAACAGGCTTATCGTATGATTGAGGTGTGATAACTTATCTATTTCTTTGCCCTCAGAAAACGGAGCTGCGTATGAGAACAGAGCTTATTTCAATGGCTGAATATCGTGTCTGTGATGAAACGAAATGACAAGGAATGACACCTATTGTTAGTGCCATTGAAGTATGAAAATCTCTTCATTATTTAGCAGTGCGAAAAAAGAAAACAAGTGTAATAAATTAAAATAAAGCGTATGGATTTAATCATTTTTGAGCGAAAGGCATTTGAGGAATTTGCCGCGAAGATTGAGCAGTTCATTCTGCGAGTATCAAACTCACCCGTTGTCAAGAACGGGAAGAAAAAGACAAACAATTGGCTCGACCATCAGGATGTTTGTCAGAGGTTG
>ENA-ORUO01000629-ORUO01000629.1-human-gut-metagenome-genome-assembly--contig:-NODE-629-length-42092-cov-6.427552_pt1 | contig 42092 bp, 39 predicted proteins | sample MGYA00242082_ERZ509215 | MGnify/ENA primary metagenome ERZ509215 (study PRJEB26280, sample SAMEA2338829) | human gut metagenome | biome: human gut; feature: human-associated habitat; material: faeces... | reverse complement strand
ACGGCTGCCCTACCTTACCGTCGCGGAGAATTTACCACTTTATCGACAGTCTCAGGGACGCCATCTTTGCAGATGGTGTCCCCTTTCATATTCACTTTTGCGTTTCGCCTGTCACAGTCCTTATTTTGCGCTTTCCACCATGGCGGTGATCTCCGCCTTGGGCCGGTAGCCCACCGACTTCGCCACGGCCTTGCCGTCCTTAAAGACCACCAGCATGGGGATGCTGGAGACCTGAAAGCGCATGGCCAGTTCCATCTGCTCGTCCACATTGATCTTGCCCACCTTGATGATTCCGGCGTTTTCCTCAGCGATCTCGTGGACCACGGGAGCGAGCATCTTGCAGGGACCGCACCAGTCGGCGTAGAAGTCCAGCAGGACGGGCTTATCGGAATTCAGTACCTCGTTTTCAAAATTCGCAGCAGTAATTTTCAGTTCAGCCATGAGAAAGGCTCCTTTCGTTTGTATATCATTAGTCTTTGTTTTTCAGCTTGCAAATACTCTGGGGTATAGTCTCCGCGGGATAGAAGGCGCACTGCGTCCGCGGCTTGTCAAGTACCATGGTGATGAGCAGCGAAGTCAGCATGAGGCTGTAAGAACCGAGAGCGAAGCAGAGGATGGGTCCCCTCTCAGTCCTTCAAGGATTTGTAGTAGAGCATACAGTGGCAGTAGCCCTCAAAATTGGGGTCAGCAATCTGGTCCTTAAACTCCTGACACATGCACCTGGTAGCCTCCGTGCGCTCCAGACGGCAGGGGCAGTACCCGCCGGTACGCTTCAGGCCCTCGCGGACGGTGCTGACGACCTCCTGATCGGAATTGAGCTTGATTTTCATGTCAGTTCCCTCTTTCCTCGTTTTTTGTTATTGCCTTATCATAGCAGGTTTCGTCCTGCCTTTCTGTAACAAAGTTACATTCATGAAAAAATCCGACGCTTTTTTCAGCGTCGGATTTCAGCGTGTCGAAAAGTCTTTTCGACACGCTGAGCAAGTTTTCAGAACTTTATAAATGTTCTGAAAACTTAGGATTTTAATGATGCGGGACACCCTTCTTGGGTTTCCCGCACACCCCCTTCCTTACCGTTGCGGAGAATTTACCACTTTATCGACAGTCTCTTACTATATCAACTGCTTCAGGCTGTCAAAGTCCCGCAAGGTGATGGCGCCGCGCTTGAGCTCCACAAGTCCCTCCTCCGAGAACTGCTTGAGCATCCGCGCCACGGCCTCCCGTGCGGAGCTGATGTGCTGGGCGATCTGTTCATGGGTCATGCGGATCGTATCGGAGCCGGTGCGCTCCGCTTCGGACAGGAGAAAGCCCGCCAGCCGCCGGTCAAGGCCCTTGAACAAAAGCTGCTGCATGGCCCACATCACGTCAGAAAACCGCGCCGTGGCCAGCTCATAGAGGCAGCAGCGCACAGCCAAATTCTGCTCCTTGAGCATGGCAACGATATTTGCGGGGATAATGAGGACCTCGGTATCCCGCTGGGCAGTCATCTGGGTGTCAAAGGTGATCTGACTGATGACGCAGGAGGCCGACAGCACACACAGATCGCCTGCATACAGCCGGAACAGCGTCACCTCCCGCCCCTCGTCGGAGAGGAGATAGGTGCGGAGCTCTCCGGAGAGTACCAGCACCAGACCGAGACATTCGCTGCCGCCGTCATGGATGAGCGCCCCCTTTTCATAGCGGCGCGTCACCGCACTGCGCTGCACCGTTTCCCGCTCCCGCTCGGTCAGTGAGGACCAAAACGGAAGCTGCACCAGCCGATCCTCCATATCAGTGGCAGCCGTGATGGCCGCAGCCATGCTCGCCGCAGGTGTGGCCGCCCTCGCCGTGGGCGTGGTCGTGATGATCACAGTGGACGTTGGGATCGTATGCAAGCGCGCTTGCCAGCAGGGCGTTCACCGCTGCGTCCGCTTCGCCGCTGACGCCGCCGTAGAGCTTGATACCGGCCTCCGCCAGTGCCATCTGGGCACCGCCGCCGATACCGCCGCAAATCAGGGTATCCACGCCCCGCTGCATCAGAAATCCCGCCAGCGCGCCGTGGCCGCTGCCGTTGGTGTCCACCACTTCCTCCCGGACGATTTTGCCGTCCGCCACTTCATAGAGCTTGAACTGCTCCGTGTGGCCGAAGTGCTGGAAAATTTGACCGTTTTCATAGGTAACTGCGATTTTCATATCAGGTTCTCCTTTTTGTTTGTGATCGGATTCGTTGAATGTCCGCATCCGGCAGCTGCGGCCGCAGTGCGGATGCTCCTCCCCGCCGCAGATGCGGTAATTCCCGCCGGTGATGCGCAGCGGCTTTCCGTGGACAAGACACGCCGCGATCTTCTGCCGCGCGCTTTCGTAGATCTCCTGTACGGTGGAGCGGGAAATGTCCATCTGGGCGGCACACTGCTCATGGGTGCGCTGTTCCAGATCCACCAGCCGGATGACCTCATATTCGTCCAGCGTCAGCAGGATCGGCGTTCCGCTCCCGCCCCCGTTCGGGCAGAAGGTATCGATCTGCGGTTTGCCGCAGATCCTTCGGCACCGCGGTGGTCTCGGCATTCATACGCCCCCTTTGTTTTCGGTATATGCCGATTATAAATCAGTTTTTTGGAAAAGTCAATTGCTTTCTGCCGCTGCGCGGTCTTGATGCCGCAGAACAGCTGCGAGGGCCTCTCCCCATAGAAAAATACCGCTGTACAGCTTACGTACAGCGGTATCCGATCCAAAAAGCTTCGATTACAGTTTATTTTGCGGCTGCGACAGCTTTTTCAGCACCCAGGTCTGAATGGGAACGGAGCAGAGAAAGGTCAGCAGGTCCGCCACCATCTGAGCCATCTGGATACCGGACAGGCCCAGCGTCAGGGCCAGGATCCACACGGTAGGGATAAAGAACAGCCCCTGCCGGGCCACCGCCATAAAGGTAGCCGGCACCGTCAGGCCCATGGTCTGCTGACACATATTGCCCATGACCACCCAGCTTTGCAGGCAGAAGGTCACGCACTGGAACCGCAGAGCCGCCGTACCGATGGCGATGACCTCCGGATCGTCCCGGAAGATGGATACAAGCTGCGGTGCCCAGACAAAGCCCGCCGCGCTGACAGCCAGCAGCAGCACGAACGTCACCTTGACGCTGAACCAGAAGCCCTCCTTCACCCGATGGTACAGGCCGGCGCCGTAGTTGAAGCCGCACACCGGCTGAAAGCCCTGACCGAAGCCGATCATGGCAGAGCCGCCGAACATCATGATCCGCTGCACCACGCCCATGGCGGCGATGGCGGCGTCTCCATAGGTCCGGGCCGCCTGATTGAGGCAGATGGTAGCCACGCTGGCAAGACCCTGCCGGGCCAGAGACGGCAGACCGCCCTTGAAGATCCACAGATAATAATAGGGCTTCAGTTTCACATGGGAAAGATGGATCTGAAGGTTACCGCCCTTGGTGCAGCCGATCAGCAACAGGCAAAAGCCGACAAACTGACTGATGATGGTGGCCCAAGCAGCGCCGGCGATCCCCAGATCCAGCGCAAAGATCAGCAGAGGGTCCAGTCCGATGTTCAGCACCGCGCCGCTGGTGATGCCCACCATGGCGTAAGCGGCGCTGCCCTGAAAACGAAGCTGGTTATTCAGCACCAGCGATGAGGTCATCCACGGCGCGCCCAGCAGGATCACGCTGAGGTACGCTTTGGTATAGGGCAGAATGGTGTCCGTGGAGCCAAGCAGGTAGGCCAGAGGTTCCAGAAACAGCAGTCCCAGCACGCAGATCAATACACCGGTAGCCAACGCGCTGAAAAAGCCGGTGGAGGCCATTTCCGACGCCTCCTGATAGTTTTTGTGGCCGATTTCCCGGGAGATGAAATTGCCACTGCCCTGGCCGAAGAAAAAGCCGATAGCCTGAATAATGGCCATCAGGGAAAATACCACGCCCACCGCGCCAGTGGCGGCATTGCTCTTCAGCATCCCTACAAAAAACGTGTCCGCCATGTTGTAAAAGGCAGTCACCAGCATACTGACCACGCAGGGCAGCGCCATGCGTGGGATCAGCCGGCTCACCGGTGTTTCCGTCATCAGTTGATACTTCTTTTGCTGTTGATCTTCCAAAAAAGTCCCCCCTGTGCAGATATGGCTGTCATTTTTGTGGATTGTAACATATTTTTCAAAAAAAGAAAAGCAAAACGTAAAATTTTTCCGCGCTTTCCGGACATTTTTATGATTCTTGACAGAAAAAGTCCTTGAATCTCGGCCAAAAGGTGAGTATAATATAAAAGATTATTGACCGGGGCTTTTGCCCCGCACAAAACTTCAGGGACTACCCGGAGAGGATGAGACAGATGACTGCATACAAAGACATGACACTGGACCAACGGAGGGCGGAATACGCAGCACTGCAGACCGCTTTTGCAGATCTGAAGGCACAGGGGCTGAAGCTGGACATGACCCGCGGCAAGCCCTGCAAGGATCAGCTGGACATGGTATCTGACATCTTCGATATGCTCAAGGAGCCGGAGGACTATATTGTCGACGGCATTGATATCCGCAACTACGGCGCGCTGTCCGGTCTGCCGGAGGCCAAGCGCCTGTTCGCAAACCTTTTGGACTGCAAGCCCAAGCAGGTATTCGTGGGCGGCAACGCCAGTCTGCAGCTCATGTACGGCGTGATCGACTGCGCCTTTATCCACGGCCGCCTCAACAGCCCCCGCCCCTGGTGCAGGGAGCCTGTTGTCAAGTGGCTGTGCCCCGCCCCCGGCTATGACCGCCACTTCAAGCTGACGGAATCCTTCGGCTTTGAGCTCATCACCATTCCCATGACCTCCACCGGTCCGGACATGGACACCGTGGAGGAAGCCATCAAGGACCCGGCGGTGAAGGGCATCTGGTGCGTGCCCAAGTATTCCAACCCCGAGGGCATCATCTACTCCAAGGATACCATCGTCCGCATGGCCTCCATGAAGCCCGCCGCGCCGGACTTCACGATCATGTGGGATAATGCGTACTGCATCCACGAGTTTGACGGCGACTATGTGGAGTTCCCGGACATTCTGCACCAGTGCAAGAAGTATGGCAACTATGATATGGTCTACGAGTTCGCCTCCACCTCCAAGATCACCTTCCCCGGCGACGGTGTGGCCTGCATGGCTACCTCTGAAGCCAACCTGGAGGATTTTGAGAAGTGGATCGGTATTCAGACCATTTCCTATGATAAGGTGAACCAGCAGCGCCATGTGCTCTATCTCCAGAACCGGGCTCACACCCTGAAGCTGATGAAAAAGCACGCGGCATTCATGAAGCCGAAGTTCGAGGCCGTTCTGAGCACTCTGGACCGTGAGATCGCCCCGCTGGAGATCGCCAGCTGGAGCCATCCCAAGGGCGGCTACTTCGTCTCCTTTGACGCCATGCCCGGCACCGCCAAGCGGACGCTGGCCCTGTGCAAGGAGGCCGGCGTGGCCATGACCGCCGCCGGCGCCACCTTCCCCTACGGCATCGACCCCAATGACAGCAACATCCGTATTGCCCCCTCCTTCCCGCCTGTGGAGGATGTGGAGAAGGCCATTGCCGTTTTCTGCACCTGCGTAAAGATGTCTGCATTGGAGAAGCTGGGCATATGAGATACCAAGGCATGGTCTACCGTCCGCCCTCCGAGGCGTACAGCCTCATCGTGCAGGTGACCTACGGGTGCAGCCACAATACCTGTGCCTTTTGCAGCATGTACAAGGAAAAGCGCTTTGCCCTGCGGCCTCTGCATGAGGTTCTGGAGGATTTCCAGATGGCCCGGCAGCGCTACCGCAGCGTCCGCCGCATCTTTCTGGCGGACGGTGACGCACTGATCCGAAAGGCCAGTGAACTGTACACAATTCTGGATACCATCCGGGAGCTGTTCCCGGAGTGCGAGCGGGTCACCAGCTACGCCTCTCCCAGCAGCATCCGCCTGCGGACAGACGAGGAGCTGCAAATCCTTCGCGCCAAGGGGCTCACCATGGTCTACATGGGGTTGGAATCCGGCAGTGACAAGGTCCTCACCCTCATGCGGAAGGGCCATCCCGCCGCAGAGATCATCGAAATGGGACAGAAGGTCCGCAGAAACGGCATGGCACTATCCGTCACTGCCATCACAGGTCTGGGCGGCCCGGAGCTGCTGGAGGAACACGCCGTCAAGACCGCCGAGGCCTTCAACGCCATGAACCCGGAATACATCGGAATGCTGACGCTGATGGTGGAGCCGGGAACACCTCTGTATGACTGGGTCCATGACGGCAGCTTCCGTCTGCTGGACCAGCATCAGGTGCTGAAGGAAACAGAGCTGCTGGTCTCTCACTTCGACAGCCCCGGCAGTGTGTTCCGCATGAATCACGCCAGCAACTATCTGGACCTCCGGGGCACCCTGAATCAGGACCGGGACGCTCTGCTGGCCAAGATCCATCAGGCTGAGCAGGATCTCAGCTGTCTGCGGCCCGAAAGCTGGCGCGGACTGTGATTCGCAGCGGAGCCATTCCCATTCTTTCGTCAGATAAGAACAGGCTTGTAGGGTTCTGCTAACAGCGCACGATACGTTCCCATGAATGACAGCAAGCTCGTTCATGTGCATAATCAAAAAGAGCGGAGGGATCGTTTGATCCCTCCGCTCTTTTGCGGTTTTGCGGTCAGGCAGCGGTGAGATCCACGGTGGCCTGCCGATAGATACGAATGAAATAGATGATCTCTGCCGCTGCCGTAATGGTCCAGGAAAACACATACAGCAGATACAGGGACGTGATGGTGCCGAACCACGCAAACACGGTGTAGACCCAGACAATGCGGAACACGCAGGAGCCCAGGATCACGATGACCATGGGGACAGCGCTCTTGCCAAGGCCACGGGAGGCGGCGATGGAGCCGTCCATAAACGCGGAGACGCAGTAGGAAACGCTCATGACCGTCAGACGGTACATACCCGCGTCCATCACCTGCGGGTCTGTGGTAAAGAGGCTTAAGAACGGCCGTCCAAACAGCAGCAGTCCCAGACCCAGAAGCAATCCCGCACCGAAGGCGTAAGCCGTGCTGATCAGGAAGGTCCGGCGGATACGGTCCTTCTTGCCTGCGCCGTAGTTCTGGCCGATGAAGCTGCCGCAGGCGGTGTAGAAGGCCTGCATCACGTCATACACCAGCGCGTCGGCGTTGGTAGCAGCGGAGTTTCCCGCCACCATGGTGGCGCTGAAGGTGTTGACGCCACGCTGGATGAACAGATTGGCCAACGCGAAAATGGCGTTTTGCAGTCCGGACGGGATACCGATGGATAGAATGGCTTTTGTGCGGGTCTTATGGAACCGCAGCTGGGAAAACCGCAGGCAGTAGCTCTCACGGCTCCGCAGCAGCGCCGCCGTTACCAGAATGGCGGAAAAATACTGAGAGATGATACTGGCCACCGCCACGCCTGCCACGTCCATATTGCAGACGATGACGAAGAACAGGTTCAGCACCACATTGATAACGCCGGCGATGGAGAGGTAGTACAGAGGTCGGCGGGTGTCTCCCACCGCGGAGAACACAGCGTTGCCAAAGTTGTAGACCGCCAGTGCGGGCATACCCAGGCAGTAGATGCGCAGATACAGCACAGCGCCGTCCATCAGCTCCGGTTTGGTGTTCAGCGCTCTGAGGATACCACCCGCAAAGCCGCAGCCGATTCCCAACAACACCAGTCCCGCCGCCGCGCAGGTCAGCGCCGCCGAGTGGACGGTATCCGAGAGGTTCTTTTGATCGTCAGCTCCGAAGTGGTGCGCCACCAGTACGTTAACGCCGCCGGACAGTCCGATGAGGAAGCCGGTAAACAGGGACACGAAAATGGTGGTGGAGCCCACCGCTCCCAACGCTGTGGAGCCTGCGAACCGGCCGACCACCGCCACGTCCGCCATATTGAATAACACCTGCAGCAGGTTGGAAAAGATCAGAGGAATGCTGAATCGGAAGATCTTCTTCCCCAGCGGGCCCGTTGTGAGGTCCGCCTGTGCCGTTTTCATGTCTCCCGCCTCCCTTTTATCGTCATGCCCGCCAAGTGTAACACAGTCGGCAGGGCATTTCAACCGTGAAAGCGAAATAATCAGCGTCGATCTTTTGCAAAATCATTCGTTGACTTTCTACAACATAATCCGGTATAAGGGTGGCGCGCTTTAGTAAAATCGATTACGTATCAGGAGGAACCGCTTCATGAAAACATCCGGCGCCGCATCTAAGTTTGCAGTCCCCATCTGATGCCGGTGAGATTCCAGTTCAACATCGGTGACATCGCACCTATGCTCATTGCTCATAGAGCGTCATCCTTTTTGGCTGCCAGGCGAAACAGGTACATGACCAGCAGCCACACCCACGAGACCATTTCCGCATAGGCGATGGTCATATTTCCAAAGTGCGGGGCCATTGCGTAGGAGGCAATGATGCGGACGGCCAGAGAGACCAGTCCCGCAGCGCTGGAGTACATCAGGTCTCCCCTGCCCTCCAGATAGCCGCGGAACGCCGTGGTCAGGCCGAAGATCGGATAGAAGAATGCAATGCGGTGGAAAAAAGCGCTTCCGATCGCCACCGCGGCGGTCCCGGCACCGAAAAGCGCAATGATCTTTCCGCCTGTCGGGATCACGAGGCCCGTCAGGAACGCAGACACCACCAGGGTCAGAATTGTACCGGCAGAGAGGGTTTTTCGGGTGCGTATCGTATCTCCCGCGCCGTGACTATGAGCCGTGACCGTGGAAATACCGGAGCCGAGGTTCACGATGGGCAGCAGGATCAGCGTGTCGATGCGGTAGGCCGTTGTGATGGCGGTAACGGTATCCGTTCCGAAGCGGTTCATGAAGTCCTGCAATACCAGACTGCCCAAGGCGCTGATGCTGGACTGTACCATGGGCGGCAGGCCGTAGCGCAAGCCGTCCCGCACCACGGCGCCGCAGAAGCTCTCTTTCCGGTAACCGCTTTTCAGCCAGGGGTATTTCCATGTGCCGTACAGGACGATGAACACCGTCATGATCGCTTGGGACAGCACAGTCGCCGCAGCCGCGCCCAGTACGCCCCAGCGCAGCTCCGCAACAAAAAGGATATCCAGCAGCACATTGATGAGAGAGGAGACCAGAATGGAGAGGAACGGAATGCGGCTGTCCCCCAGTCCGCGCAGGGTGGCGGTATAGACATTATAGACCGCCAGAAACGGCAGGCCCCAGAAAATAATGCGGATATAGCCGCTGGCGAGGTCGATGGTATCCGCCGGCGTGTGCAGCAGCTCCATAAACGGATAGGACAGGGCGGAGCCGACTGCCGCAGCCAGCAGAAATACGCCGCCGAGGATCACGGCAAACACCGCCAGCACAGGCGGGATGCTGTCCTGTTTCTTTGCACCGAAGTTCTTGGCGATCAGGACGGACAGGCCAAGTGTGAAGCCGGTGATGGTGGTGATGAAGAAGCTGATGGGAATGGACGTCACGCCGATGGCGGAAAGGGACAGCTCTCCGTCCACATTGCCGACGATGAAGGCGTCTGCCCAGTTATAGAGCTGCTGCAGCACACCGCTGAGGATCAGCGGCAGGCTGAACCGGATCAGCTCTTTCATGATGGTTCCTAATTTTTGATTCTCGTTCATGTGTCCTCCTGAAAATCGCAGAACAAAACCACGCAATTGTTCTGCACAATTGCGTGGTTAAAAGCAGCATGTCAAACGCCTTGAAAACCCCACGTCATAAATTTTGTAGAAGCATTATAGCACGGTGCGGCTGACAATGCAAGAGAGACGGTCGATCCTGTCCGGTCCCGGTCAGATCACCGACGCGCCGAAGGGCATCAGCGACAGCTTCGCCATCTTGAAGCACTGCTTTCCGATGGGGATACCAAGGAGTGTTATGCACCAGAGGCAGCCAAGAATGACATAACCGATCGCCATCTCAAGGCCGAAGAATACGATCCAGATCAGGTTCACCAGAAAGGAAAAACCGCCACCCCCATATATGACCTCTTTCCCGAAAGGGAAAAAGGCGAGACTTGCAAACTTGAAGCATTGCAGTCCGACGGGAATACCGATGATGGTCACACACCACAGGCATCCGGCCAGCACCCACGCAAGTCCGCCGATCAGTCCGCCAAACAGAAACCAGAGAATATTGCCGATCACTGTCATATTCCTCTCCCCTTTCGTTTTTTCTTTTCGTATTGTGTTCAATTCGCCTTGTGAAAACAGGCTGCCGCTTGTTTGAGTGCCTTGGCAGCGACAGCGTCCGGTAAGCAAACGATTGTAATTCCATCACTTGTTCTTTCTAATTTCGATCAGTCCGCATATACCGGCAGCAATACACAAAAGCGCTGGAACACTCGTTCCTAAATTATTCAGTTCCGTTGCGCCGGCTCCAATCAGTACAATGGCTGCTATAAAATTCATTGCGACGCAGAACATAAACCATTTCATTTTCGTTGCCTCCTATTTTCACTGTTCAACATGATTCCGCCATTTTGGACAGTTCACGCTCAATTTGGAGTTCCGCAAAACGAACATTTCCCCACTGTAAATAGTCAGGGCCTATAACCGTACTTCGGCCCCAAAAAGTTTTCTCGCTTCACCGATGCTGCCGGTAAATGTTCCCCGTAAACCATAAACACAGGCCGCATAACGGATAACCACCAAAATAACCGATTTTCTGTCTCTGAACGCTGAACACACGCAGAGATCGTGATTGGATCAAAAATGGTCGGACATTCGTGTGAAACGACGGAAAGCGGTCATTCTTCAAACTCAAAGGTTTCCCGCTGATTCACCGCGTCCAGCGCAAGCTGGGCACGGGACAGTTCATCGGCAGCTTTCTCATAGTCGGCCTCCACCGCCGCGATGTCATAGTTGGCGTAGGTGTAGTCGATGATGCTGGACTGGCGGCCGTACTGCTCCTCCACACGCTCCTTGGGCAGTCGGCTTTTCATTTCCAGCAGCTTGCTTTTCCGCTTGGTGAGCTGAGGAATGTAGACCAGCAGCTCGTCGATGGTCATGTCAAAGCTGTCCACGGTCTGCGTGGCGTTAAAAATGTTGATGGCGTGCTTGAGCTTGCGGATTCTCGCTTCCAACTCTGCGAGACGGATCTGCGTTTCAGCGTAATCGTAGACAGGCCGAACGGACTCGACATCCTCCCCCATGGCAGCCCGGAAGTCCCGGCTGCGGGTCTCCTTGTCCAGCAACGCGGTATACTCGTCATTCAGTTTTTTCAGCAGCTTGTTGGCCTGTGCGGAGGTGTAGTTCATTTCCATCTGCCTCTCTTTCCTCTATCTGCATGTATTGAATTTTTTAATAGTATACCACGGTCGGGTGCGCTTGTATAGTCGGTACAACAAAGGGATGCTGCCGTTAGAACGTCTATCCATTGACAGAAGCTCACATTTCATTCTACAATGAACGTAAAGACATTGCGCGATACAAGGCAGAACGCCATCTGAATATGAAGCAATCCGGTTGCAGGTTCACGCCTGCTGATCCGGGCGCAGAAAGGTGGAACCTATATGGCCAGATCCTCTTTCCAGAAATTGAAATTACTTCATGTCATGAATTATCTGCTTCAGAACTCCGACGAGGAGCACCCGATTACAGTCAATCAGATGATTCAATACTTAGAGTCCAACGGCATCGCCGCAGAGCGCAAAAGCATTTACGATGACATCGAGGCGCTGCGCACCTTCGGCATGGATATTGAGGAATGCAAGCGGGGCCGCGTGTTCGGCTATTATGTGGCAAGCCGCACCTTTGAGCTGCCGGAGCTGAAGCTGCTGGTGGACAGCGTGCAGTCCTCCAAATTCATCACCCACAAAAAGACTGCGTCCCTCATCAAGAAGATCGAGACATTGGCCAGCGTACACAGCGCCCAGCTTCTGCACCGGCAGGTCTTTGTGAAAAACCGCATCAAGACCATGAACGAGTCCATCTACTACAATGTGGATGAGATTCACAACGGCATCTCCAATAACCGGAAGATCCGGTTTCTGTACTTTGAGTACAATGTGGCCAAGGAGCGGCAGTACCGCCACGGCGGCGCGTACTATGTAGTCAGTCCCTTCGCCATGACCTGGGACGATGAAAACTACTATCTGGTGGCCTATGACTCTGAGGCTGGAATCATCAAGCACTACCGCGTGGACAAGATGGAGAAGATCTCCACGCTGGATGAGGAGCGGGACGGTCAGGAGGTCTATCAGGCGCTGGACATGGCGGTCTACACCCGCAAAACCTTCGGTATGTTCACCGGCGAAGAGATCAAGGTACAGATGCGGTTTGAAAATCACCTGGTAGGCGCCGTTCTGGACCGGCTGGGCAGCGAGGTGTTCATCGTCCCCGACGGCCCGGCCCATTTCACCGTCCGGACGGACGTGGTGGTCAGTCCTCAGTTCTTTGCGTGGGTGCTGGGCTTTGGCCCTCAGGCGCAGATCGTAGGCCCTGCTCATGTTGTGGACGGCATGAAGGCACATATCGGCTCCGTCGCGGCGCTTTACGGCCCGTAGGCATAAAAGCTGAATCAAATTCAGATCAAGCGGCTCTGACCATTACGGTCAGAGCCGTTTTTTCGTCGCAGTCCGGTTATTGGGACAGGTAAGGTTGTAAAATGATGACACTGGAAGGACACCCGATCATTTTGAAGGAGGGGTTTTATGAAGTTCAAGATCGTTTTTTCCGCCGCTGAAAAGAAAAGCAGGTACGAGGCTGCCACGCGTTTTGTTATTTCCAGAAAGCCGAAGCCTACCAGATCCCTGGTGCTGATCCACTTCCCTGCTCGCAACATGACGCTCTCCTACTACAACGATCAATTTGATCTCCACTGCGGTGATCTGGTCTTTGTGGAGGGAAAGCTGGAAGGTTTCCGCGGTCATGTGGTGGATGTCTGCTATACCTTCAAGATCAAGCTGTCCGACTACAAGCGGGTCATCAGCGTCGCCGATACGAAGGTCCACGGTGAATTCCATTTTGCCGGATCGCACTTCGTCACCTTTGACCGCAGCGCGCTCCCCTATGAACAGATCATCACCTGGTTCAAGGCACCTGAGAAGGAGGATACGGAGATTGTTTCCGAACAGGACGGCAGCGGCTTTCAGTTGAATGATCTGCAAACCATGAAGATCAGCGACGCCATTGCGGAGCGGGGACATGACTATTACAGAGAAAACCGGGTGCGGTACATCTCTCTGGATAAGACTCGGGTGCGGGCCATTGTGGAAGGGACACAGCCCTACGAGCTGGAATGTGACTACATCGACGGTGAGATCAGAAATCTGGTTTGCGACTGTTTCTGCACTTACGCCTGCAAGCATATGTTCGCCGCCATGTTGCAGCTAAAAGAAACTCTGGCGTTTATTGAGAAGCACTACCCGGGCAGATTTGAAGACAGCCGGTATTTCGCCGCCGTCTGCAAGGAAACGCTGCTGAATACCGCGATGGCCGGCAGAGAAACCGGCAGTATCATGCTCTGAGCCGCGGATCGATCTGAGGAAAATACGCCGTACAGAGATCGCAGCTGGTGACAGTGTCCGTTTTATAGGACAGTATGTATTGTATACTGAGCATGTAATCAGAAAACAACACACCACGGAAGGGGTTATAAAAATGGAGCGATTTGAACTGCGGTATGTGATGGGACACATTGAGGTATATGATGAAAACGGCCGGTTCTGCTTTTCTGCGGATCATGTGTCCGAGGCCATGGAGGAATTGCGGGAGGAGTTCAGCGCAGCCTGACCCTTACCGGCTGATAGGCGAAAAAAGTCTGCCTTCCAAATGGAAGGCAGACTTTTGCAGAGCATTTTCTTATCTGTCGCTATTTCAATCAGCATTTATGAATACGCACTCTGCAAGACTCTATTTGCCATTTATTCTGCCCGGCTCCGGTGCTCAGCTCAGAACCAGCCATTCAAGAGGTCCAGTACGCCGGAGAAGTCCCCGGTCATCGTATAGCCGCCCTTCTGCGTATAGAGCGTTCCGCGGTCATCCATTGAGATCTCCTGCTGATTTTCAAAGCTGAAACGGTACACATACTGATCGTAGGGACCGATCTTGCCGTCAGAGGTTCCCCGCCGTACTACTTGAACGGTTTCCAGTTCATTCAACAGGGCTTCCTTCTGAGCGTCCGTAAGATCGCGCCTTTCCGCACCGTCCACAGATTCCCGCGCCACGGCGCAGGAGAGCTCCAACAGCTTTTCCGGGAATACCGCCGATGCCTTTTGGGGAAAGGGTTTTACAATGACGATCACCGCAATCAAAACCACAACCACAGCCGCTAAAAAGGGAATCGAAATTTTCTTTTTCATATCGCTTTCTCCTTTTTATGTTCGTTCATAGGCATTCCGCTAAAAGCTGCGTTACCACTTTTTCAGCACACCCAGAAGGCCCCGCTTGAGCACCTGACCGCCTGCTGAGATCAGTTGGGACTCGATCTTGGCCGCCCGGCGCTCCGCCTTGCGGCGAGCCTCGTCCTCCAGCTTCTGCTTACGTTTTCGTTCGGCCTCTTCCTCTTTCAGACGCAGCTTTTCCGCCTGAGCCTCCTCCTTTTCACGGGCCTTGCGGTCGGCCTCCTCCTGCTTGGCGGCCTCCGCTTCCTCCCGTTCCGCTGTCAGCACCTCGTAGGCTGACACGTTATCCACAAACTCGTCATACTTCTCCATGCCGTCGTGCATCATCACCTTGGCCCGGACCATCGGCTCCGGTGCCGCCATCAAGCTTTGTGGGCAGATGATCTTCGTGCGCTCCACCATAGCGGGTACGCCCGCTTCGTCCAAGAACGAGGTCAGCGCCTCGCCCACGCCCAGCTCCATGATGGCATCCTCCGCCTGAAACGCGGGATTGGGCCGGAAGGCCCGCGCCGCCGCGCGGACAGCCTTCAGCTCCGTGGGGGTATAGGCCCGGAGGGCGTGCTGCACCCGGTTGGAAAGCTGTGCCAGCACGGTGTCGGGAATATCGCTGGGGCTTTGCGTCACAAAGTACACGCCCACGCCCCGGGAACGGATCAGCTTCACCGTCTGCTCCACCTTTTGCAGCAGCACAGTGGGTGCATCGCGGAACAGCATGTGGGCCTCGTCAAAGAAGAATACCATCCGGGGCTTGTCCAGATCGCCGGCCTCCGGCAGGATCTCAAACAGCTCCGACAGCATCCACAGCAGGAAACTGGCGTACAGCGTGGGATTCTGCACTAACTTGATGCAGTCCAGCACATTGATCATGCCCCGGCCGTCAGCAGCCATGCGCATCCAGTCGCGGATGTCCAGCGCCGGTTCCCCGAAAAACAGCTCGCCGCCCTGCTGCTCCAGCGGCAGCAGCGCCCGCAGGATCGCCGCCACCGACTGAGACGTGATATTGCCGTAGGTCATCATGTACTCGGCGCGGTGCTCGCTGACATGGGTCAGCATGGCCCGCAGGTCCTTCAGGTCGATCAGCAGCAGCCCCTTGTCATCCGCAATTTGAAACACGATGTGCAGAATTCCCTCCTGCACCGCCGTCAAGCCCAAAATCCGGCTGAGAAGCTCCGGTCCCATGTCGCTGACGGTGGCCCGGACGGCGTGGCCGCCCTCCTGATAAACATCCCAGAAGGTGGTGGGATAACCCTGGTAGACAAAGCGGTCCCGCAGGCCGAATTTGTCGATGCGCTTTTCCATGCCCTCGCTGCTCTGGCCCGGCGCGCAGATGCCCGCCACGTCGCCCTTCACATCACACAGAAACACCGGCACACCGGCGTCGGAAAAGGACTCCGCCATCACCTTCATGGTGACGGTCTTGCCGGTGCCGCTGGCCCCAGCGATCAGTCCGTGGCGGTTGCACATATTCAGCGCCAGTTCCACCCACTTGCCACCTGCCAGACCCATATAGATCTTCCCGTTTTCGTACATGAAGCCACCACCGTCATTTGTTAATGCTCTTTTTCATCATTATACCTGCGCGCCCGCCCCGGTGCAAGAGCAAAGAGGTACGTTTCCCCTGTTCATAAGGGTTTTTCAGCGGTCAGACAGGCAGACGCCGCCTTATAGCTGTGAAAGGCATAAGGCCCCCCAGAAGAAGTATAGGTAATACCTCCAATTAGCTTAACTTATTTCTGCCAAAATCGGCACCTTTTTAACAAATCGTGCAAAAATCGCAACAATCTTTCCGAAATTTTGTGGCGAGATCCCACGGAAAAAGCCGTGTCAGGAATTGACATTTTCTGTCGTGTCTGAGATAATAAATACATTGAAGCACAGGCAACTGACGGAACGTGGAGCACCACATGGAAGCCTGCTGTCATACGTACTGTCGACCGTCTGGGCAAACCTGTTCTCCATGGAGATCCATGGGGACCGGTTTACCCTTTTTTTATTTGCATTTTTATCTTTTTAAGGAGGATCGCATGAAAAAAGTAGCAGTCATTATGGGAAGCGACTCTGACTGGCCCGTTGTAAAAGGTGCCTGTCAGCAGCTCGAGACCTTCGGCATCCCCTATGAGGCCCACATTCTCAGCGCCCACCGCACCCCCGCCGCCGCCGCGGACTTCGCCAGAAGCGCCCGGGCCAACGGCTTCGGCGTGCTGATCTGCGCTGCCGGTATGGCGGCCCATCTGGCGGGCGCCTTCGCCGGAAACTCCACCCTGCCGGTTATCGGCATCCCCATGAAGGGCGGCGCTGCGGACGGACTGGATGCTCTGCTGGCTACCGTCCAGATGCCCAGCGGCATCCCCGTGGCTACCGTGGCCATCAATGGTGCGAAGAATGCCGCCGTGCTGGCCGCTCAGATTCTGGCCGTCAGCGATGACGCACTGGCCGCCAAGCTGGACGCTCAGCGCTCCGAGATGGCGGAGCAGATTGCCGCCAAGGAGGCCAAGCTGCAGGCGGAGCTGGCCCACTAAGCTGTTCACACAAGCATTGATCTTTTCCTGATAAAACCGATATTCAAAACATTTTGGAGGTACAATACTATGGAACTCGTTTATACTGGCAAGACCAAGAACGTTTACGCTCTGGAAAACGGCAACTATCTGCTGAAGTTCAAGGATGACTGCACCGGCAAGGACGGCGTATTCGATCCCGGCGAGAACTCCGTGGGCCTGACCATCGACGGCGTGGGCGATGTGAACCTGCGCATGAGCATCTATTTCTTTGAGAAGATCAACGCCGCCGGCATCAAGACCCATTTTGTCAGCGCCGACCTGAATAATACCACGATGGAAGTCCTCCCTGCCAAGGTCTTTGGCCATGGCCTGGAGGTCATTTGCCGTCACAAGGCCGTCGGCTCCTTCATCCGCCGCTACGGCGAGTATATCGCTGAGGGCGCCGACCTGCCCGCCTATGTGGAGACCACCTTCAAGAATGATGAGAAGGGCGATCCTCTGGTGACCAAGGACGCGCTGGTTGCTCTGGGCGTGATGACCGCCGAGCAGTATGATGCCATCAAGGAGGAGACCCAGAAGATCACTCAGATCGTGGCCGATGATCTGAAGGAAAAGGGCATGGTCCTCTATGACATCAAGTTTGAGTTCGGCTATGCACCCGACGGCAGCGTCATGCTCATCGACGAGGTAGCCAGCGGCAACATGCGGGTCTATAAGGACGGCCAGTACATCGATCCCATGACCCTCTCCCAGCTGTTCTTCGCGTAATGGGCGGTTATTTTGGAGCGATCTCCCACCGGGATGTGGGACTGGACGTATTTTTCGGCACGGACTACCACTCCCATCTGGGTACCCGCCGGGGCGGCATGGTGGTTTACGGGCCGGAGACCGGGTTCGTCCGGGAGATCCACGATATTGAAAACACCCCCTTCCGCACGAAATTTGAAAGTGCGCTGCATGAGTTCAAGGGCCACATCGGCATGGGCTGCATCAGCGACACCGACCCCCAGCCGCTGCTGGTGCGCTCCCATCTGGGCCTGTACGCCATCTGCACGGTGGGTATCATCAACAACATCGACGAGCTGATCGATACCTATTTCTCCGACCACGGGCATCAGTTCATGGCCCAGAGCAGCGGAAAGGTCAATGTCTCCGAGCTGGTGGCCGCCCTCATCAATATGAAGGAAAATCTGGTGGAGGGCATTTTGTACGCGCAGGAGATGATCAAAGGCTCTATCACGATCCTGCTGATGACGCCGGACGGTATTCTGGCTGCCCGCGACCGGCTGGGCCGCCTGCCTGTGCTGGTAGGCAAGCACCCGGACGGCAGCCTGTGCGTATCCTTTGAATCCTTCGCCTATCACAAGCTGGGCTATGAGGATGCTTACGAGTTAGGTCCCCGTGAGATCGTGGCCCTGACCCGGAACGGCTATGAGACCGTCTCTCCTCCGGGTAAGGAAATGAAGATCTGCGGCTTTCTCTGGACCTATTACGGCTACCCCAACTCCAATTACGAGGGCGTCAACGTGGAGGTCATGCGCTACCGCAACGGTGAGATCATGGCTCGCGACGAAGTGGCCCAGGGGCGGCTCCCCAAGGTGGACTACGTGGCGGGCGTGCCGGATTCCGGCGTCCCCCACGCCATCGGCTTCGCCAACCGCAGCGGCAAGCCCTTTGCCCGCCCCTTTGTAAAGTACACCCCCACCTGGCCCCGGTCCTTCACCCCTGCCAATCAGGAGGTCCGCAATCAGGTGGCCAAAATGAAGCAGATCCCCGTTTCCGAGCTGATTCAGGGGAAAAAGCTGCTGTTTGTGGACGATTCCATCGTCCGGGGCACCCAGCTCCGGGAAACGGTGGACTTTCTCTATGAGTCCGGTGCGGAAGAGGTCCACATGCGCTCTGCCTGCCCGCCCATTATGTATAGCTGCAAGTACCTGAACTTCTCCCGGGGCAACTCCGATATGGAGCTGCTGGCCCGGCGGGTGATTCAGGAGCTGGAGGGTGACGAGGGCCACAAGCATCTGGATGAGTACTCCGATTCCTCCACGGAGCGGGGTCAGTGCCTGCTCAAGTCCATCTGTGAAAAATTCGGTTTTGATTCTCTCGGTTATCAGTCTTTGGACGGCGTGCTGGAAGCCATCGGCATCGACCGGGATAAGGTCTGTACCTACTGCTGGAACGGAAAGGAATGATCGACATGGAAAAATCTCACTCCGCCGCCTATGCGGCAGCCGGTGTGGACATCACTGCCGGTTACAAGGGCGTTAAGCTGATGAGCGCGGACGTCAAGCGCACCCACATTCCCGGCGTAGTTTCTGACATCGGCGGCTTCGGCGGCCTGTTTGCCCCCGATCTGACCGGTATGACGGAGCCGGTGCTGGTCTCCGGCACCGACGGCGTGGGCACCAAACTGCGTCTGGCTGAGCTGCTGAACAAGCATGACACCATCGGCATCGACTGCGTGGCCATGTGCGTGAATGACGTGATCTGCTGCGGCGCGAAGCCCCTGTTTTTCCTGGATTACATTGCCATCGGCAAGAACGTGCCGGAAAAGGTGGCAGCCATTGTCTCCGGCGTGGCAGAGGGCTGTGTTCAGGCCGGCTGCGCTCTCATCGGCGGTGAGACCGCCGAGCACCCCGGCATGATGGCCGCTGATGACTACGATCTGGCGGGCTTCACCGTGGGCGTGGTAGACAAGCCCAAAGTCATCGACTCCAGCCGCATGGCGGAGGGCGATGTGGTGCTGGCTCTGCCCTCCTCCGGCTTCCACTCCAACGGCTACTCTCTGGTCCGCAAGGTATTCGACGTGGAGAACGCCGATCTGGGCCGGTATGATGACGAGCTGGGTGAAACTCTGGGCGAGGCCCTGCTCCGTCCTACCGTCATCTATGTCAAGCCCGTCCTCCGCTGCATCGAGGCCGCGGACGTGAAGGGCGTCAGCCACATCACCGGCGGCGGCTTCTATGAGAATGTCCCCCGCTGCATCCCCGACGGCCTGTGCGCCAAGATCGACAAGGCCGCTATCAAAACACCCGCCATTTTCCGTCTGCTCCAGAAAAAGGGCAGCATCGACGAGCACGATATGTTCAACACCTTCAACATGGGCGTGGGCATGGCAGTGATTGTCAGCCCCGAGACCGCCGACGCGGCCCTCTCCGCTCTGAAGGCAGAGGGGATCGACGCCTATGTCTGCGGCGAAATCGTTGCCGGCGAAGAAAAAGTTGCTTTGTGCTGAGTGAAACCGCTCCCGGTACGCACTGTCCCGCTTTTCCGCGGTATCCTGACGTATACTGCTCCGGTGCGCTGAAAGGAATCGGCGCATCGGCGGCAAAGGAGAAATCATGACTATGAAAAAAGCGAAGATCGCCGTGCTGGTCTCCGGCGGCGGCACAAATTTACAGGCACTGCTGGACGCGCAGGCGGCGGGACTGCTGCCCCATGGTGAGATCGCGCTGGTGGTCTCCTCCAATGAAGGAGCCTACGCCCTGACCCGGGCGGCCAACGCCGGCGTTCCCGCCGAGACGGTCTCCCCCAAGCGCTGCGGCGGTCAGGCGGCCTTTGAGTCCGCCCTGTCCGACCTGCTGGCGGCGTATGAGATCGACCTCATCGTTCTGGCAGGCTTCCTCACCATCCTCAGTGCGGACTTTACCGCCCGCTGGCCCTCCCGCATCCTGAATGTGCATCCCTCTCTGATCCCCGCCTTCTGCGGCAAGGGGATGTACGGTCTGAAGGTCCACGAGGCCGCTCTGGCCAAGGGTGTGAAGGTCACGGGAGCCACGGTGCATTTTGTCAATGAGATCCCGGACGGCGGAGAGATCCTACTGCAAAAAGCTGTGGAGGTCCTGCCGGACGACACCCCCGAAACCCTTCAGCGCCGGGTTATGGAGCAGGCCGAATGGCAGCTTCTGCCTCGGGCAGCGGAGCTGGTCTCGGAACAAATCGTAAAGGAGAAGAGCAATGCTTGATTTTCTGACCCTTCTGCGGGAGAATCCCTACCCCGGCCGGGGCATCCTTGTAAGCCGGGACCTCGTTTACTATTTCATCATGGGTCGCAGCGCCAACAGCCGCAACCGGATCTTCGTGAAAACGGAGGACGGCATCCGCACCGAGGCTCATGATCCCGCCAAGCTGGAAGATCCCAGCCTCATCATCTATCATCCCGTCCGGACCATGGGCGACGCGCTGGTGGTCACCAACGGCGACCAGACGGACACCATCTGCCAGCACGGCGATTTCCGCAAGGGTCTGATGACCCGGGAATACGAGCCGGACGAGCCCAACTGGACCCCCCGCATCTCCGCCATCCTGAATGCCGACGGCTCTTTTGAGATGTCCATTCTGAAGCACAAGAACGGCCGCTGCCTGCGGGAATTCTTCTGCTATGAGGGCTGCGACGAGAATCAGGGCTATTTCATCAGCACCTATCAGGGCGACGGAAATCCTCTGCCCACCTTTGCCGGTGAGCCTCTGGAGGTCACCGTTCCGAAGCCGGAGGAGGTCTGGGCCGCTCTGAACGGAGACAACAAGGTGTCCCTCTATACCAACGTGAACGGCGAGGTGCGCCTGTTCAACAAAAATCTGGGAGATTAAGGAGAAGGTGCCGAAATGAACGAGTTGGAACTGAAATATGGCTGCAACCCCAACCAGAAGCCGTCCAAGGTCTTTATGCAGGATGGCTCTGACCTGCCCTTTACCGTTTTGAACGGAAAGCCCGGCTATATCAACCTGCTGGATGCGCTGAACTCCTGGCAGCTGGTGAAGGAATTGAAGGCCGCCACCGGCCTGCCCGCCGCCGCCAGCTTCAAGCACGTCTCCCCCGCCGGTGCCGCCGTGGGACGGCCCCTGAGCGAGGTGGACCGGAAGATCTACTTCGTGGATGACGCCGCCGAGCTCTCCCCCATCGCCTGCGCTTATATCCGCGCCCGGGGCGCTGACCGCCTGTGCTCCTACGGTGACTGGGCCGCTCTCTCCGACGTCTGCGACGCCGCCACCGCCCAGTACCTCAAGGGCGAGGTGTCCGACGGCATCATCGCCCCCGGCTATACCGACGAGGCGCTGGAAATTCTGAAAACCAAGAAGAAGGGCGGCTACAACGTGGTCCAGATCAACGCGGACTACGTCCCCGCCGCCGTGGAGCACAAGGATGTGTTCGGCGTCACCTTCGAGCAGGGCCGCAATAACCTTGTGATCGACAGGGAGATGCTGACCAACATCGTCTCTGAAAACAAGGAGCTGCCGGAGGCCGCCAAGATCGACATGATCGTGGCTCTCATCACTCTGAAATACACCCAGTCCAACTCCGTCTGCTATGTGAAGGACGGTCAGGCCATCGGCGTGGGCGCAGGCCAGCAGAGCCGCATCCACTGCACCCGTCTGGCTGGTCAGAAGGCGGACAACTGGTATCTGCGCCAGCATCCCAAGGTGCTGGGTCTGCAATTCGTAGACAACATCCGCCGCCCTGACCGGGACAACGCCATCGACATCTACACCTCCGACGAGTATGAGGACGTGCTGGCCGACGGTGTGTGGCAGAACACCTTCAAGGTCCGCCCCGAGGTCCTGACCCCGGAGGAAAAGAAGGCGTGGATCGCCACGCAGGCCGGCGTCACTGTTGGCAGCGATGCCTTCTTCCCCTTCGGCGACAACGTGGAGCGGGCCAGAAAGTCCGGCGTGACCTACATTGCCGAGCCCGGCGGCTCCATCCGGGATGACCATGTCATCGCCACCGCCGACAAATACGGCATGGTGCTGGCCTTCACCGGCGCACGGCTGTTCCATCACTGAGCCGCCGTACAATTCAAAGCTTCCGCGTCCGCACAGACGCAAACGCAGATCCGTTCCGCTGCCCCGCACGTTCCCCCGTAAACACCTTACCGGTTTGCGGAAGACGTCTGCGGGGCAGCATCCAAAATTCATTCAGGGAGGGAACCATGAACCTTCTGGTTATCGGCGGCGGCGGCCGTGAGCACGCCATCGTCAAAAAATTGAAAGAGAATCCCGCTGTAGAGACGATCTACTGCGCTCCCGGCAACGGCGGCATCGCCGCTGACGCTGTGTGCGTCCCGGAGATCGGCGCGAAGGATATTTCCGCGCAGGTGGACTTTGCCAAAACCCACAGCATCGACTTCGCCGTGGTGGCGCCGGACGATCCGCTGGTGCTGGGTGCGGTGGACGCGCTGGAGGCCGCCGGGATCCCCTGCTTCGGCCCGGAGGCGAAGGCCGCCATCATTGAGGGCAGCAAGGTCTTTTCCAAGGACCTGATGAAAAAATACGGTATCCCCACGGCGGAGTATCAGGTATTCACCGATGCTGCCGCCGCGATGGACTATGTGAAGTCCTGTGCCCTGCCCGTGGTGGTCAAGGCCGACGGTCTGGCTCTGGGCAAGGGTGTGCTCATCGCTGAGACCCGGGAGGACGCCGTTGCCGCCGTGGAATCCATCATGCTGGACCGCGCCTTCGGCGACAGCGGAAATCAGGTGGTCATTGAGGAATTCCTCACCGGCCCGGAGGTCTCCGTGCTGGCCTTTACCGACGGCAAGACCGTGGTCCCCATGGTATCCTCCATGGACCACAAGCGGGCCCATGACCATGACGAGGGTCTGAATACCGGCGGCATGGGCACTGTGGCCCCCAACCCCTACTACACCGAGGACATGGCCCGTGTGTGCATGGAGACCATTTTCCTGCCCACCATGGAGGCCATGAACGCGGAAAACCGTACCTTCCGGGGCTGCCTCTACTTCGGACTGATGCTGACGCCGAAAGGCCCCAAGGTCATTGAGTATAACTGCCGCTTTGGCGACCCGGAGACGCAGGTGGTCCTGCCCCTTCTGAAAAGCGACCTGCTGACGATCATGCAGGCCTGCCGGAACGGAACGCTGGCAGAAACTGAGGTGAAGTTCTCCGACGGTGCCGCCTGCTGTGTCATCATGGCGTCCAGCGGCTATCCGGAGCACTATGAAAAGGGCTTCGCCATCACCATGCCCGCCGAGACTGCCGCCCACACCTATGTGGCCGGAGCGAAGCGGGAGGAGGACCGTCTGCTGACCAGCGGCGGCCGGGTGCTGGGTGTTACCGCCACGGCGGCGGATCTGAAAAGCGCCATTGAAAAAGCCTACGAGCGGGTGGAGAGCGTTCATTTCGACAATGCCTTCTACCGTCATGACATCGGCCAGCGCGCCCTGAAAGCGCTGGAACACTGAAGGGAGCAAGGGCAGGCATGGTTTACAGAGTATATGTAGAAAAGAAAGAAGCGCTGGCCAACGAAGCCCGCGCTCTGTTGGAGGACCTGCGGGCATTTCTGGGTATTCAGTCCCTGACGGGCCTGCGGCTGTTCAACCGCTATGATTTGGAGGGCATCAGCCGGGAGCTGTTCGACTACGCCGTTCAAACGGTGCTGTCCGAGCCCCAGTTGGACACGGTGACGAGTGAAGTGCCTCAGGGAGACACGGTGTTCGCCGTAGAGTATCTGCCCGGCCAGTATGACCAGCGGGCGGACTCCGCCGCCCAGTGCATCCAGATCTTATCCCAAGGCGAGCGGCCCACGGTCCGCACCGCCCGGGTATACGTCCTGGAGGGCGAGCTGACGGCGGAGCAGGTCGAGGCCGTCAAGAAATACGTCATCAACCCGGTGGAGAGCCGTGAGGCGTCTCTGGAGCTGCCGGAGACCCTGCGGATGGAATACGATATTCCCACTACCGTCCGGACCGTGGAGGGCTTCACCTCCATGGACGCTGCCGCGCTGGACGCTCTGCGGGACGAGCTGGGTCTTGCCATGGATCTGGACGATCTGAAATTTTTGCAGGGCTATTTCCGGGATGACGAGGGGCGGGACCCCACCATCACCGAGATCCGGGTGGTAGACACCTATTGGTCCGACCACTGCCGCCACACCACCTTCTCCACCCACATCGACCAGGTGGAAATTCATGACGCGGCCATTCAGGCCGCCTACGAGCGGTATCTGGCCGCACGGGTGGAGGTCTACGGCGAGGAAAAGGCCGCCAAGCGGCCTCAGACCCTGATGGACATTGCCACCATCGGCGCGAAGGTTCTGAAAAAGCGGGGCCTGCTGCCGGAGCTGGACGAGAGCGAGGAGATCAACGCCTGTTCTATCCACGTCACCGCCACGGTGGACGGCGAGGCCCAGGACTGGCTGCTGATGTTCAAAAATGAGACCCACAACCACCCCACGGAGATCGAGCCCTTCGGCGGCGCGGCCACCTGCATCGGCGGCTGCATCCGGGACCCCCTGTCCGGCCGTGCCTACGTCCATCAGGCCATGCGGGTGACCGGTGCGGGAGACCCCCGTGCCTCTCTGGACCAGACCCTCTCCGGCAAGCTGCCTCAGCGGAAGCTGTGTCAGACCGCCGCGGCGGGCTATTCCTCCTACGGCAACCAGATCGGCCTTGCCACCGGCCATGTGGCGGAGCTGTACCACGAGGGCTACATCGCCAAGCGTCTGGAATGCGGCGCGGTGGTGGCGGCGGCTCCCGCCTATAACGTCCGCCGTGAGTGCCCCGCTCCCGGAGATGTGGTCATTCTGCTGGGCGGCCGCACCGGCCGGGACGGCATCGGCGGCGCAACCGGTTCTTCCAAGAGTCACAACCTGAAATCCCTTTCCACCATGGCCTCCGAGGTCCAGAAGGGCAACGCCCCCGAGGAGCGCAAGATCCAGCGCCTGTTCCGGGACAGCGCCGTGACCCGTCTCATCAAGCGGTGCAACGACTTTGGCGCCGGCGGCGTCAGCGTTGCCATCGGCGAGCTGGCGGACGGCCTGCGGATCGATCTGGACGCCGTTCGCAAGAAGTATGACGGTCTGGACGGCACGGAGCTGGCCATCTCCGAATCTCAGGAGCGCATGGCCGTGGTGGTGGCCCCCGAAGATGTGGACGCCTTCATCGCCGCCGCCGAATCGGAAAATCTGGAAGCCTACCGGGTGGCCGTGGTCACGGAAGAAGCCCGGATGGTCATGGAGTGGAACGGCACGGTCATCGCCGACCTGAGCCGTGACTTCCTGAACACCAACGGCGCTGTGAAGCACGCCGGGGTCCGCGTGGCGGAGAAGGACCGCACTGAGCTTACAACGCCCCGGTTCCAGTCCCTCCGGGAGATGGCCTCCAGCCTGAAATGCGCCTCCCGCCGCGGCCTTGTGGAGCGGTTCGACAGCACCATCGGTGCCGGTTCCATCCTCATGCCCTTCGGCGGCCGGACACAGCGCACCCCGGCACAGGCTATGGCCGCCGTATTCCCCGTCCTGCTCGGCCAGGAAACGGATCAGGCCAGCGTCATGGCCTGGGGCTGCGACCCGGAGCAGACCTGCACCGACCCCTACACCGGAGCCTACAACGCGGTCTACACCTCTATGGCCAAGCTGGTGGCCGCCGGTGCGGACTACAAAAAAGCCTATCTCTCCTTCCAGGAGTTCTTTGAAAAGCTCCGCAATGAGCCGGAGCGCTGGGGCAAGCCCTTCTCCGCTCTGCTGGGCACTGTGGACGCGCAGCTGGAGCTGGGCGCTGCCGCCATTGGCGGTAAGGACTCCATGTCCGGCACCTTCCTGGATCTGGACGTACCGCCCACGCTGATCTCTTTCGCCATTGCGCCGCTGAAAACCGGCGAGGTGCTTTCTCCTGAGTTCAAGGAAGCGGGCCATCCCGTTTACCTGTTCTCCGGCACGGACGCGGATAGCGTCAAGGCGGCATGGGAGCGGCTGCATGATCTGGCGCTGGCCGGCAAGGTCCGGGCGGCGTGGGCCGTGGAAAACGGTCTTGCTGAGGGCGTGATGAAGATGTCCTTCGGCAATGAGATCGGCTTCGCCGCCGAAAACGCCGACTTGGATTGGAACACCCTGTATCCCGGCGCCATCGTAGCGGAACTGACCGAGGACACGGCGGAGGCCGTCCGTCTGGGCGTCACCACCGCCGAGCCTGTGGTGCGGATCGCCGGTGACAGCGCCCCCATTTCCGAGCTTCTGGCTTTGAACGAGGGCGTTCTGGAATCTGTCTATCCCAGCCGTACCATCGCCGATCCGGCGGAGGTTCCCGTGCTCTCCGCCCCCGCCGCTCCCCGGACGGCTCCCAAAGCCGGCGCGGCGGTCCCCAAGGTACTGATCCCCGTATTCCCCGGTACCAACTGCGAATATGACTCCGCCCGTGCCGTTCAGCGGGCCGGATTGGAACCTGAGATCCTGGTGCTGAACAACCAGTCCGCTCAGGGCGTGGCCGACTCAATCAGCCGTTTCGCCAAGGCAGCCCGGAACAGCCAGATCATTTTCGTCCCCGGCGGCTTCTCCGGCGGCGACGAGCCGGACGGCTCCGCCAAATTCATCACCGCCTTCTTCCGCAACCCGGAGGTGCGGGACGCCACCATGGACCTGCTGAAAAACCGGGACGGCCTGATGCTGGGCATCTGCAACGGTTTCCAGGCGCTCATCAAGCTGGGTCTGGTGCCCTACGGTGAGATCATCGACACCGACGAGACCTGCCCCACCCTGACCTTCAACACCATCAGCCGCCACCAGTCCCGTCTGGTGCGGACCCGCATCGCTTCCAACCGCTCTCCGTGGCTGGCAGGGACGCAGGTGGGCGACATTTACACCGTCCCCATCTCCCACGGCGAGGGCCGGTTCCTGTGCAGTGAGGAGCTGGTTCGGAAGCTGGCTGACAACGGCCAGATCGTCACTCAGTATGTGGACGAGCACGGTGTCCCCGGCATGGACGTGGACGTAAACCCCAACGGTTCCATCTGGGCTGTGGAAGGCATCATGTCTCCCGATGGCCGGGTGCTGGGCAAGATGGGCCACTCCGAGCGTGTGGCCGACGGCCTTTACAAAAATGTAGACGGCTGCTATGATATGAAGCTGTTCCAGTCTGCGAAGAAGTATTTTGACATTTGAGAACGGGAGGACACGGATCATGTTGACTGATATTGAGATCGCCCAGCAGTGCCGGATGCGCCCCATCACGGAGATCGCCGCCACCGCGGGGATCGACGAGGAATATCTGGAGCAGTATGGCCGCTACAAGGCCAAGATCGATCACCGTCTGCTGAAGGATCGGGCCGACCGGCCTGACGGCAAGCTGATCCTGGTGACCGCCATCAACCCCACCCCGGCAGGCGAGGGCAAGACCACCACCTCCGTGGGTCTGGCCGACGGTCTGCGGAAGCTGGGCAAAAACGCCGTGGCCGCTCTGCGGGAACCGTCTCTCGGTCCCGTGTTCGGCGTCAAGGGCGGCGCTGCCGGCGGCGGCTACGCTCAGGTGGTCCCCATGGAGGACATCAACCTCCACTTCACCGGCGATTTCCACGCCATCGGCGCGGCCAACAACCTGCTGGCCGCCATGCTGGATAACCACATTCAGCAGGGCAACGCTCTGGGCATTGACGTAAAGCAGATCACCTGGAAGCGCTGCGTGGATATGAATGACCGCCAGCTCCGCCACATCATTGACGGCATCGGCGGCAAAATGCAGGGCGTTCCCCGGGAGGACGGCTTTGACATCACCGTGGCCAGCGAGGTCATGGCGGTACTGTGTCTCGCCAGCGGCATCACCGATCTGAAAGAACGGCTGGGCCGTATGATCGTGGCCTACACCTATGACGGCAAGCCTGTCACCGCCCACGATCTGAAGGCCGAGGGCGCTATGACCGCCCTGCTGAAGGACGCACTGAAGCCCAATCTGGTGCAGACACTGGAGGGTACGCCCACGCTGATCCACGGCGGTCCCTTCGCCAACATCGCCCACGGCTGCAACTCCGTCACCGCCACCCGCATGGCCCTGAAGCTGGGCGATTACGCTGTGACTGAGGCCGGCTTCGGCGCGGATCTGGGCGCGGAAAAGTTCCTGGACATCAAGTGCCGTCTGGCGGGCCTGCGGCCCAGTGCCGTGGTGGTGGTAGCCACTGTCCGGGCACTGAAAAGCCACGGCGGCGTGCCCAAGGCCGAGCTGAACCACGAGAATCTGGACGCGCTGGAAAAGGGCCTGCCCAATCTGCTCCATCACGTAGACACCATCCGCAACACCTTCCACCTGCCCTGCGTGGTGGCGGTCAACGCCTTCCCCACCGACACGGAAGCCGAGCTGCGGCTGGTGGAGGACAAGTGCCGGGAGCTGGGCGTCCGCGCTGTGCTGTCCGAGGTCTGGGCCAAGGGCGGCGAGGGCGGCAAGGCTCTGGCTGCCGAGGTGGTACGCCTGTGCGAGGAGCCCTGCCCGGAGCAGCCCACCCCGGAGGAGTTCACCTTCGCCTATCCCGACAACACCTCTCTCATCTATAAGCTCAATGCCATTGTAAACCGGGTCTACGGCGGCGCGCAGGCCGTCCTGACCCCCGCCGCCCAGAAGCAGGCCAAGCAGCTCTTTGATCTGGGCTTCGGCGATCTGCCGGTGTGCATGGCAAAGACCCAGTATTCCCTGTCCGACGATCCCACTCTGCTGGGTGCGCCCGAGGGCTTCACCGTCACCGTGCGGAACCTGAAGGTCAGCGCCGGCGCCGGGTTCATCGTGGCCCTGACGGGCGACATCATGACCATGCCGGGTCTTCCCAAGGTCCCCGCTGCCGAAAAGATCGACGTGGACAAGGACGGAAAGATCACCGGATTGTTCTGAGGCATGGTCATGCCGCCGCAAATGCGGCGTACAAGCGTTTCGCAAAGTGACACCTTGAAATTGCCCAGATTCATTTCGGGCAATTTGAGTGAAATTGAGGGGCCCCGTGGGATCTGCCCCATGGGGAAACATCCAAAGCAAAGCATCACGCAAGCGTTGCAAAGCAGCGGGCCAAGCAGCAAGAATAAGTGCAGAAAAGGCGGGCGCATCTGAACCGATGCGCTCGTCTTTGTCCGCTTTTATATGCAAAAGGCGCAGCCTATTCAGGCTGCGCCAAGGGTTCTTCGTATGCTATATCTGCTCTCCGTCTGCTTTTACCGGAATCGGATATTTCATTCAAATCAGGTAATTCGCCTTCCGCTGCCTGTACTCCGGGACCATTCCCCGATTGCGGGACATCCGTTTCCAGTTTGGGTTCAGGGGGCCGGAAGGTGCCGTCCAGCTTCTGAAAACAGCGGCGGTAACCGAGGAGCTTCTTTACGACAATGCCTTTACTCTATGGACCGGATTGCAAAAGGTCTGGAAGCAGACGGCATCCTCACCGGCGCTGGCAAAACAAAATGGTGGACCAGCACCATCAACAAGATCCTACACAATGAGAAATATATCGGCGATGCGCTTCTACAGAAAACCTACACCATAGACTTCCTGAATAAAACCAGAGTGAAGAACAATGACATTGTTCCGCAATACTATGTGGAGGGCAACCACGAAGCAATCATTCCAAAGGACATCTTCTTGCGGGTACAGGAAGAGCTGGTACGCAGGCGAGTGGTCAAAACCAGTGCCAATGGCAAAAAGCGCTCCTACAGCTGCAACCACTGCTTTGCACAGATTGTCATTTGCGGCGAATGCGGTGAAATGTTCCGCAGAATTCACTGGAACAATCGCGGCTGCAAATCCATCGTCTGGCGCTGCATCAGTAGACTGGAGCCAACCGGACAGGAATGCCACGCAAGAATCGTCAATGAGATGGTATTGGAAAATGTGGTAGTTCAGGCAATCAACACGCTCCTTGGCGATAAGTCAACCTACCAGGCGCAGCTCCAGCAGAACATCGCAAAGGTGATCCGAAGCGCTCAGCAAAATACCGCTGATGGTATCAATGAAAGACTGCAGAGACTCCAAAAAGAGCTTCTCAAAAAAGCCAATAGCAAAGAAGCCTACGACGAAATTGCCGACGAGATCTTCAAGCTCCGGGAACAGCACGAAAAGTGCACGGTGGCTTTCGTTTTGTGGACATAGTCCGCGTAATACTTATTGAACTGGGTGGATTTGTAGGGCAGTTCGCCGTTCTGATGGCACTGCTCACAGTATTCCATCCACAGCAGGCTCAAGGTGACGCCGTTCTTCTGCATCTCACGGTGCACCCACTCGTAGTCCGGCATCTTGTAGACAGGATCCTTTTGCTCGGTTGGAAATAAACGCTGGGAAACTCCCTGCTGCGACATGGACTGAGCTTGCTGCCAGTCAAGTTTCTGTTCCCGAGCCCGGGCTAATGTGCGTGTGACCGTGTTGCGACCGCAACCAGCGGCATCTACGATCTCTCGGTGTGTGAGTCCCAGGCTATGGAGCCTGAGGATCTCACGGTAATTGGTCATACAGGTAACCTCCTTGTAGATATTTACACCGCAAAATACGATGCATATCTACATTTTACCGCAGTGCTCAACGACGGCGGCAAGGGTGCTCAATCTCGCCGGAATGGATGCTCAATTTGAGCGGTTGAGGTGCGCAATCTCGCGCGGAATACTCAAATAATCGCCCGTAACCAAAGATCACTATCCGGGCATAGCCCAGATAGTGCTCAAATCAGTACAGTTTTAAAAATTGGTCAATCGTGTAGGGATTCTCCCCCCTCTTCCCCCCTTTTTTCTATGCAAATCATGTCAGTGCCCTTTTTCAGCCGGAGCAGCTTGCGTATCTATCGCAAATCCTCTGGATCTCAGGTAGTCACAACCCCCAAGTTCAAAGCCTGAATCGAATTGCTCAAACGGACTAACGGAAATTGCCAGTTCCAGCGTAAGGCTGCCGTTCTCGCATTATAAGATGTTCACGCAAAGCGCCTTATAGGACAAGCTGTTGACTTTCTGCGGTTTTCGGTTATAATAGTTTGTATACTTTGTCAGAAATTCAGACTTTGATGAAGGAAATTTTAATAAATACGCCTCTGTTGCCAGTCAGATGATAGCGAGGGAAACGATTTATGAAACAATGTAACTACAGCCGCGAAGCACTATTTCAGCTCAATGGTTTTCCGCCCCTTGGAATGTCGATCTCCTTGGCACTGCAACACTTAGTCGCTATGATCGTCGGCTGTGTTACCCCGGCGATCATTATTGCCAACGCGCTTGGATTACCGCAGAGTGAACGCGTTCTGCTCATTCAGGTATCCTTGGTCATGTCCGCGGTGACGACCCTGATCGAGTTATTCCCCATTGGCGGCAAGCTGGGTTCCGGACTTCCTGTAATGTTCGGCATCAGCTTTGCTTACTTGCCCAGTATGCAGGCCATCGTTGGCGGCGGCGGAGACATTGCCACCATTGCGGGTGCAATGGTCATTGGCGGTATCGTTGCCGCTGTTGTGGGTGTTTTTGTGAAGAAGATTCGCAGATTTTTCCCGCCCATCATCACTGGCACGGTGGTGTTCACGATCGGCCTTTCTCTCTATCCCACCGCCATCAATTATATGGCCGGCGGCACCGGGAATACTTACGAGGTAGTTGTGCTGAGAAAGGGCTTGACTTCCGCACTGGTTTACGGATCATGGCAAAACTGGGCGGTGGCGGCGTTCACTCTGATCGTTGTGATGGTCATGTCCAACAAGGGCAAGGGCATCTGCAAGCTTGCCGCCATTCTGCTGGGTATGATCGCCGGGTATATTGTCGCCGCTGTGTTTGGCATGGTGGATCTCTCTGAAGTGAGAGACGCGGCGTGGTTCTCCCTTCCCAGATTCATGCATTTTGGCATCAAGTTTGAGTTCTCGGCCTGCATTGCGCTCGCCCTTCTGTTCGCCATCAACGCGATTCAAGCGATTGGCGATTTGACCGCCACCACGGTGGGAGGCTTGAACCGGGAGCCCACGGATCAAGAGCTGCAGGGCGGTATTGTTACCTATGGCCTGACCAATGTGCTGTCGGCATTTTTCGGCAGCCTGCCAACAGCGACCTATTCGCAAAATGTAGGTATTGTTACTACAAATAAGGTCGTTAATCGGGTGGTTTTTGCTTTGGCCGGCGGATTTTTGCTGCTTGCGGGTCTGATTCCTAAATTTTCAGCTATTTTAACGACGATTCCGCAATGCGTGCTGGGTGGAGCTACCATCACCGTATTTTCCACCATCGCTATGACCGGCATGAAGCTGATCGCGTCCGAAACCATCTCCCCCCGCAATACTACCATTGTAGGGCTGTCGGCTGCGTTGGGCGTTGGTATCTCTCAATCCTCGTCTGCGTTGAGCCAGTTCCCGGAGAGCATTACGATCATTTTCGGTAAGACGCCGGTGGTCATTGCCACAATTATGGCAGTTCTGCTGAACCTGATCCTGCCTCAGGAAAACAAGGATCAATAAACCGATCATCCTATTTTTAGGGATCGCTTTGATAAGACCCGTGGACTTTTGAAATCGGCACTTTTGCAGGTGTCTGCCGTATAGCAATAGATGGCAGACACCTGCGTTATTACATTTCACTCTGTGCGTAACGGAGAACAGCATACTATAGCTTGCGTTCAAAGAAGCCTTGCCAGACCGTATTTCTACCATAACTGAGAAAGTTTTATTTTTCCTCATCGGCAGAAGCTCCTATTGAACGACTCGCCCAGCGAGTAGTTTTCGGTATAAAGCTTCATGCAAGAGCAGCGCACCACGAACATGCACAAATGCCAGTGCATGAAGCTTTCGTGCATCATTTCCGGTTGCCTCGCAGGGACGAGGAAATGGCACATTTCTTATTTTGCTATGCAAAAGCGGATGCACGCCTGAGACGTGCATCCGCTTTTTTCAGTATTCAACTGTGCTTCTCTCCGTTGGACAACTATGATGCTCTGTTCTGCTGATGGCTCTTGCCCTAACGTCACGCTGCGTTCATTCAGAAAAACGGAACGAACATTCCGGAGGATTGCTGGGCTTCGTCGATGTGCATATCGGGGTTGATCTGATCCAGCCAAGGAATCATGTCCAGAAGATTCTGGATCACAAGGTCGGGCTTTTCCGCGTCCGCCGCCGTTGCCGCGTCCTTCTGGGCAGAGAGCGCGGAGACGATCTGAACGGCTTTGCCGAAGCCCGCCTGCTTGGCGCCGATGATGTCACGGGAGATCGTATCGCCCACATACACACAGTTTTCGGCTGTGGTCTGCATCTGCCGCAGAGAAATGCGGAAGATCTCCGGATGGGGCTTGCGGTAGCCGGTCACGCTGGAAACCGTCACATCCTCCATGCAGCCCCGGATGCCGTACTCCTCCAGCATGTTGAACACGTTGTAAAGGGAGGCGTTGTTGGAAATGATGCCGATATGGTAGCCGCGGGCCTTCAGCGCTTCCAGCGTTTCCAGAACGTCGCCCCGCAGCTCCCGGTGGTAATAGGTCACCTCCCAGAGATTGGCCAGTTCCTCCGTAATGGGGATCAGCTTTTCCCGATCGAAACCAAATTCTTTCAGATAGTAATCCGGCCAGATCTCCTCCGGCTTCTTCTCCAATTCCAGGCCCTCGCTCCAGCGCTTGTATTCTTTCAGGCCAGCCATGACCCGGCGGTCAAACTCTTCCGGGCTGCATCCCGGCTCCAGGCCGTGCGCCCGTAGGGTTTTTTGCAACGCGTCCATGGCCTTCGCCTGAGTCTCCTGAGTGTTCCAGATGTCCTCTAATGTGCCGCCCATATCGAATAAAACGGTATTCAGCATTGGTGGGTCCTCCTTACCGGTCATTATTTATGATTCATCGTCATCGTCTTCGTAAAACAGCATGGCCTCATCCTGGGCGTTATGGAACGCACCGGGAGCCGTTCCGGAGCTTTCCGGGCCAAACAGGGCCTCTGTGGGGGAGATATCCGGCTCCGGCGTCTGGACCGGATCGGATACCGGCTTTGCAGCGGGCTTTTTTTTCTGCTCCTGTTCCACCGCCTCTTTCAGTTCCTCCGAGATGGTCTTTCTGACGAAATACTCGGGATGTGCCTTCCGCAGCCTTCGGTAGATAGGCCAGCTGACGGCGTTGCCGAGCAGCACCGGCGGCAGGCCGACCGTCAGAAACAGGCGCAGCATAGAGCCTCTCGTCTCCTGCGGCAGCATCCACGCCGCTGCGCAGAACATCAGCAGGATCACAGCCAGTCCAGCAAAGCCGTAGGGCACCACCCGCTTGTCCTTCAGCAGGAACAACAGGCAGCAGAACAGCGTGCTGATGACCGTGATGATGATGGTGTGGAGCATGGAGGTGACCGTTTCGCCGCCGAAGGAGACGGTCCGGTACAGCGGTCCCGCCAGAAGCGCGGCTGTACAGAAGTAAACGGCCAGATCCAACAGGGCCGCACCGCACGCCGCCAGCGCAATGGGGCTTTTTCTGCGGCCATGCTTGTCGATAAAGAAGCTCATAGATACCTCGCAGTTTTGAAAATGAAGCGGAGAGCCTGCGCTCTCTTCGTCCTAAAAAGCTTTTGGGATGAAGAGAGCGGCGGACGATCGTCCGCCGCTCTTGCTTACATACAGTCAGCGGATGGAAGGACCGATCAGCCCATCATCTGCCAGAAATCGCGGACGGTGTTGTAATTCATATAGATCTCGTTGGCGTCAAAGGGAGCAACGTTGATCTCGGAGAAGGGAGTGGAGCCCTCGGTGGGTTCGATGTCATCGCGGACAGGCCAGCCGCCCAGGGTGTTGAAGGGCTTGTAACCAGAGGTGTCACCGTCGATGCCGCCCATCATGAAGCGGATCAGCAGCTTGGCGGCGGCAGGATGCTCGCAGCCTTCCACAACGTACAGGGTGTTGACAGCGGGGATGCCGGTGTCAGGCTCCAGATTCACGGGAGCGAAGACCCAGCCGTTATCGGCGGCCTTGCGGAGCTTGGAGGAAGCGCAGAAGCCAACGGGGGGATCCTTCTGGCCGGGGGTACCGACAGCCTCGGCGATCGCGTCGGAGGAGGCGGTGAAGATCGGTTCGTTGGCGTGCAGACGCTTCAGGAACTCATAACCGGCGTTCTCGCAGCCGTCGGACAGCTTCAGCTCTTCGCCGTACAGGGTCTTATAGGCCTCGGCCAGACGGTTCGGCTCCTCGCCTACGCAGAAGCCGGTGATCCAGGAGCCCCAGGCCAGGTTGTCCAGAGGATTCTGCATCATGATCTTGCCCTTCCACTGGGGCTCAGTCAGCTGCCAGATATTGGTGATGGGAGAACCGTCGGGATAAGCCTCCGTGTTGTAGAACAGCTGGGTCAGCTCAATGTACAGGGGCGTGGCGGTCGCAGTGTAGCTGGGGTCGATGTGGGCGAAGATGTCAGCGGGCTGATAGTTGTAGAACGTCTTGTTGGCCACATACTGGTTCCACATGGAGCCGTCCTGATCCTTGATGTGGACAACGTCGGCTACATGCTGGCCGGCCTCGTACTCACGGGTGACCTTCTCCAGCAGCTCGTTGGTGGAGATGTCGAAGGGAACGCAGTCAATGCCGGGATACTTTTCCTCGAAAGCGGCCTCCACCTTGGTGCATCTGGAGGAGATGGAGTACAGGGTCACGGTAGCGCCCTCATCAAGGGCCTTCTGATACAGCTCCTCATCGGTTTCCTCGGTGTTGTAGATCTGAGAAGCTTCTTCCCAGGGGGTCAGCTGGGTTTCCGCAGGGGGAGTGTTGGGATCGGTGGTGTCGCCGGACGTGTCGGCTTTCTTTCCGCAGCCGACCAGGCTCAGCATCATCGTGCCAGCCAACAGTGCCGCCAGGAGCTTTTTGCGCTTCAACATGTTCTTTTCCTCCAAATCAGATTTTTATTTTCGCGGACTCTGCCGCAGTGGTACAAATTTACACGCAGTATTTGATCAGATTCTCGCTCTTGGTCTCGAAAACGTTGACCTTCTTGGGATTGAAGCCCAGATACACCGGCTCGTCGCTGGCGTAGTGGGTGGAGCCCAGCTCCTTGACCGTCAGCATGGTGTCGCCCACCCGGACGCTGACCAGCGTTTCGGAACCGGCGGGCATGCCGGAGTAAACGTGGCCTTCCACCCAATGCGCGTCATCCGCCTGACGGCTGATAGACAGCTGCTCGGGCCGGACGCCGATGGTCACATCGACGCTGCCGGACTGGGGTGCGGCCTCGGTCATATCGCCCCGCTCGAAGCCCAGCTGACCGAGAGGACTATCGACCCGCATACCGCCGGCCTCCACCTGAGCGGTGCCCTTGACGAAGTTGATGCTGGGGTTGCCGATGAAGTCGGCCGTGTAGAGGTTCACAGGGTTGTCATACAGCTCCAGAGGCGGTGCGACCTGCACCAGCTCGCCCTTGCGGTACAGGGCGATGCGGGTGGACATGGTCAGCGCCTCCACCTGATCGTGGGTGACGTAGATGATGGTGGTGCCGGTCTCGTGATGGAGCCGCTTCAGCTCGGCGCGCATATCCACGCGGAGCTTGGCGTCCAGGTTGGAAAGAGGCTCGTCCAGCAGAAGCAGTCTGGGCTCGGAAACAATGGCGCGGGCGATGGCCACACGCTGCTGCTGACCGCCGGACAGCTCGGTGGGATAGCGCTTGGCGAATTCACCGATCTGCATACGGTCCAGAGCGCTGGCGACCTTTTTGGCGATGGTCTCGCTGTTTTCCTTGCGGATGCGCAGGCCGAAGGCCACGTTGTCGAACACGGTCATGTGGGGCCACAGCGCGTAGGACTGGAACACCAGATTCAGGTTGCGCTTGCTGGGCGGGGCGAAAGAAGCCTCCGCCGCGTTGACGATCTCCTTGCCGTCCATCAGGATGATGCCGTTCTGGGGCTTTTCCAGGCCGGAGACCACGCGGAGGGTGGTGGTCTTGCCGCAGCCGGAGGGCCCCAGCAGGGTCATGAAGTCGCCGTCCTCGATGGTGAGGTTCAGATCCTTCAGAACGTGGTTTTTGCCGTAATATTTATCAATATGAGTCAGTTCAATTTTGCTCATGGTCTCGTCTCCTCTTTTTTATCTCATCTCAGCCGGCCATGCTCTTGGCCAGGTCTGCGTCTCCGAAGATATTTGCCAGTGCGTATACCAGGAACACGATGGAGAACATCACGATGGCCACGCAGTTAGAAGCCTGCGGGCAGTTCTGGTTCTGGTACTGGAACGCCAGATACGGCAGCGTGGAGGTCTTGGGCGTCATGATCAGGATGATCAGATCCAATTCCTTCATGATGGAAACGAAGATCAGCATGAAGCCGGAAATAAAGCCGCCCTTGGACAGGGGGAACACGATCTTGACAAAACGCTTGAAGAAGCCTGCGCCCTCGATGGTGGCGGCCTCCTCCAGCTCGCCGCTGATCTGCAGCATGTTGGAGGTACCGGCGCGGGAGGCAAAGGGCAGATGCTTGACCACGGAGGTCAGCGTCAGCAGGGCGAAGGTGCCGTACAGGGCCGGAATGAGCGTTACGCCGAAGAGCGTCTGAGGCTTGGAGAACATGGACAGGTAAATGCCGCCGAACGCCACGGAGGGGATCAGGTAGGGGATAAACACCAGCTGCTCCACCAGCTTGCCGTGGAGCTTGCCGCGGCCCTTGGCGCAGATGTAACCGAGCATCTGACCGAAGATGGTGCCGAACACGCCGTTGACAAGGGTCAGCTTCAGGGAGTTCACCAGAGACATCATAAAGGTGTTGTTCTTGAAGATGCCAGGGACGCCTTCCATGATGTTGGGATCGCCCTCGCCGATCCAGTAGTACAGCGTGAAGTTGGACAGAGAATAGGTGCCCTCCTTCAGCATGCAGCTCTCCAGGATCAGGATGATCACCGGCATGATGATGCCGACGAGGAAGAAGATGAACAGGATGATGGTCACAAGGGGCTTCCAGCCGCCCAGACCGATGGGGGTGGACCGTCCGCCCTTGCCGCCGATGGTGGCGTAGGACTTGCGGGCGCCGATGAGCCGCTGGTTGATGAACACCGACAGAGAAGCGATGCAGATCATCAGGATGGCCATGGCGAAGGCCGTCTGCGTGTTCTGGGACTTACTGTTGGAATACAGCTCGCTGGACAGCGTCCGGAAGCTGACGGGAGAACCCAGATAGTTGATGGTGCCGAAGGTGCCGATGGCCTTGGAGAAGGTCAGGATCACGGCGGAAAGCATAGCGGGCAGCACCAGAGGCAGGGTGATCTTCCGCAGGATCAGGGGCTTGCTGGCTCCCTGGATTTCGCCCATCTCCTCCAGCTCGGAGTTGATGGAGTTCAGCGCCGCGGACACCAGCAGATATGTATATGCGTAATAGTGGAGCGTCAGCACAATGATGATCGCCAGACGGCCGTAAGCGATGGGAGACAGAATGGCTTCGATCCGATCCGTGGATATGCCCGCATTCATCATGAGGGCCGCGATAAAGCCGGGAGCGCCGCCGACGCGGGGGGTCTTGAACATGCTCAGCCATGCCTGAGACTTGACCCAGGAGGGGATCATATAGGGGATGATCACCGCCAGGGAGAAGAAGGGCTTGAAGGGAAGGTCGCTGCGGACCATCAGCCAGGCCAGTATGGAGCCAAGGGCGATGGCGCATACGGAAACGCCGACGCCGATGGTCAGGGAGTTCAGCAGGGGCTTGAACAGCAGATTCCAGGAAAGGTCACTGGCCAACAGCCGCTGCCAATAGTACAGGGTAAATTTGCCTACGTCGGCCATTGTGCCGCCGGTGGCTCTCAGGTCCCGCTGCGCGAGCTGGAACGTGGTGGAGAGCATGTCTACCAGGGGAAGAACGATCAAATAAGTCAACAAAACAATGGCAACCAGCACGATCACGTTATAGGGGTTGGTTACGACTGCCTTGACCTGATTCTTGAAACGCCTGGATTTCGAATAAGACTGATCTAATGGTTTCATCGTGGACAGGATCCCTCTCTTTCCTCTTGCGTGGAGGTGCGGTTTGCTCTCGCAAACGTTTTCAGTCCTCCTGGTTTTTATGATATATTTTTCATGAGAAAAAGCCAAGAATTTAATATATATTTGGCATATTGCAATAGAGAAAGTGCATTCATTTTATGCACCTTGCATAGTTAAGCAAACGTAACATCAACGCAAACTATTGCGCAAGCGCTTTCCATTTTGTCGCAGGCATTTTCATCGATGCAGAAGTACGATGATCGCGGGGCAAATAAATGACCCGATCGAAATTTTACATTGCACCTCGTTGCTGGGTATCATATTCTAACGGATTTTGCTTTAGAAATATGATGCCCTGTTCTTTTGATTATTTGATATATCCATATTATCCAGCCTATACGATGGGCTGTTATCAAATTGTTATCAGCAGTGATAACGGGAGGGAGTTGCTGACTATTTGTTCTGCTGGTTTGCGACTGTAACTATATCACAAAAGGCGGGGAAATGCAACCACATTCCCCCGCCTTTTTCAAATCGTTCATTGGCAGAAAAGTCCTCGACAAATCGAAAATTACTAACCGTACAAATTAGGGCGTTTCTAATAGCTTATCCGTCTGTGTTCCCCCGTATTTGGGGTAATGTACGGAATGTATAACTGGCACCCCCAACATCTCCCCAGTTCGCAGAAACTTCATAAACATAATCTCCATCACCCAAAGGAAACAGAGAAAAAGTATCTCCCTCAAGCTCGGTATTGACCATTTCAAAATCAGTGGAGTAGGTTTGTGCATCACCAATGCGCGAGGCAGGCCATCGCATAACAGAAACCGTCTCTGGCAAAATTTCTCCAAAATCAAGATAGAATACAGGAGCTATTGAGCCGACATTTTCACCAGCTTCTGGAGCCGGTAAAGTTCCAGCAGGAAAAGCGGTATATAATATGGGATATTCTTGCTGATCCAACGGGTGAGCACCACAAGCAATAAATTCACTAACTGTACCGTCAGGCAGTGTATGGCTCCATTGGTAATTGCCACAAGAAGCAATCACACTATCTACATACATCAAGGTGGAAACGGTCAGTGATGGAGGCTCTGTTAAACTTTCATAATCCAACGGCGCAGTGAAATTCGCTTCGCACTCTCCCTGGGTAGCCGATACTTGCGGATTGTCTATTGAAATAGTTGTTCCTGTCGGAATTGAAGCTGTTTTTTCATTTGTCTCTACACTCGCACATCCCGTTAGAACAAAAACGAAAGTAGCTATAACCAATACAATTCTTTTCACAATGATACCTCCTTTCGGCCTTATTCATATAGACGACAGATTTTCTAAAAAGTTCCGTGGTCTTTTGGGAAAATTCTAATCTATTGCTCTCATCATAACATAAAAAAGCACCCGCTGACAAGTATAAATCAGGGGTGCACTCCTTGGAGTGCACCCCTGGTGTGTTACCTCGCCCCTCGGCTAAACTTCCGCTTTGCTTTCTTCTGCTCTTTCTCTGCCGCCTCCCGGCGCTTTGCGTCCTCCACGGCCCGCTCTACTTCCTCCGGGCCGAACACCCGCTTGACCCGCTCAAAGTCGGCAACCGTCCCCCGCAGGGCCTTGTTCTCCAATTTCACCTCCTGCAAGCGGTCAGACAACCGCTCGTTGCCCTCCCTGGCCCGTCCATAGTCACCCTGCAACCGCTCATACTTCCCTTTCAACTCGACATAGGCCCGATACAAGGAGCGCAGCACCTTGACGATCTTGGCAAGCAGGGGTTTGGCCTTTTTCTCCCGGTAGGACTTGGCGCTCTCCAGCGGCCCAGGCTCCGGCAATATCCGATCCGGGTCATCGGAGAACTGCGCCGCCAACTGCTCCATGTTCCTCACAGCCGGGGCCAGCTCCTTTAGACGCCGCTCCTGCTGTTCCACCTGTCCCTGCTTCTTGGCCTTAACTGCGTCCAGCTCGGCAATCTCTTTCGCCCTCTGCTCCTTTTTGAAGTCCAGCACAGACAGGTGCTTGTCATGGGTGCCCTTGTCCTCCCACTCTATCCCGTGGCGCTCCATCACGGCGGCAAGCTGTTCCTTTTCAGAGCGTACCCACTGGCTCCACTCCGTATCGCCTCTGGTGCCGCCCTTAAAGCCCTGGGCCGCTAACGCCTGTTTCAGCGATACCCTCGTGTCCAGGCCCCGCTTGCTCCCGGTGGTGAACGGTACGAAGTCGATGTGCAGATGGGGCGTGGCCTCGTCCATGTGGAGGTGGGCGGAGAACACCCGGAGCCGGGGATTGCGCTCCTGGAAGCCTCTCATGTACTCGTCCAGCACCGCCGCCGCAAGCTGGCCGTCCTCGCCCTCGGCGCTCATATCGTCCTTGTTGCCCACTTGCAGGATGATTTCATGGAACGGCTTTTCCTGCTTGCTGGAACGTATCTTTTCATAGTAGTCCTCGATTTTGCGGTCTGCCCTGGTCTGCTTGTCGTTGTACCGCTTGAGGGCCTCGTCGAAAAGCTCATGGAAAACTGTCTTGATATTTTCGTGGCAGTAGGTTATATTTAAGTGGGAGCGTTCTGGGTCGGTGTTCTTGGCGTTGAACGCCCTGCTGTTGTGGTTCACCGAACCCTGTCCCACCATTGCGCTAATCGTCCTTTTCAAATCAACACTCCTTTCGCCGCGCCAGCGGCGGCCTTTGT